>ERZ773099.2315-NODE-2315-length-13219-cov-3.547022_pt1 | contig 13219 bp, 12 predicted proteins | sample MGYA00511120_ERZ773099 | MGnify/ENA primary metagenome ERZ773099 (study PRJEB29015, sample SAMEA2738012) | human oral metagenome | biome: human oral; feature: human-associated habitat; material: dental | place: China | collected 2104 ... | reverse complement strand
AAATAAAAAAGTCTGAGAAAATCCGCCTCAGCACTCTTCTTCAAGATAGATTAAAAAGCAAAAAAATCTGATTTTTAGCCTCCTTTCCTGCTTTTTAATCCACCTAAATGTTGAGGGCAATCTTCACAGCAAAAGTATAGCTATTTTTTCAGATTTTGCAAGAGCTAACCAAAAATTAGGCGTACTGCTCCTTGAGCTTAAAAAAACATTTTCAGCAGACCGATTCATAGCGAATATCACCACTTCCATCTATCGCTACCTGCGCTCCTGTAAACACCGGTTTTCAGTCTATCAGCCTTAAATTACATACTGCCTTCCTTCCGCAACGACAAATCGTCTTTAATTCCTCAATACTATGCGCCAATGCTAAAAGCCTTCCACTGGCAGGGAAAGTTTGCAATAAAAAATCTGTCCTCAATCCATAACAAATTACTGGAATATCTCTCAAAATCGCAATTTCAAAAAGCTGATCAATCTGTGCTTCCTCCAAAAATTGCACTTCATCTACCAAAATACACGCATATTTTCCCTGTTCAGAAGTCCTATCTAGGATAGCATCAATTCTCTCCCCCTTTTCAATAAAAGCATCAACCTTTCTCTCCAGTCATATTCTAGAAACAACACTAGCACCTCACTTACTATCAGTAGCTGGCTTTAAAATCAGGATCTGCATACCTCTCTCCTCATAGTTATATGCTACCTGCATGAGCGCAGTTGATTTCCCAGCATTCATTGCCCCGTATCTAAAGTAGAGTTTCGCCATCAAATACCAAATTTTTAAAAATAAAAAAAGATAAAAAGCTGATTTCTCAGCCTTTTATAATCATTATGCACTTTGCTGAGCAACTTGTTCCACACGAGCAACCGCATCCTGCTTTGAAAGCGTCAAACGAATAATACTCTCCTCAAGTGCTTTTACATCATGAGGGATACCTCCTTCCAAAGTAAGGATATCTCCCTTATGCAAATGATAAATCTGCTCCTCGGCTCAAAATTCAGCTTCTCACTCGAAAAGTTCAACAACAATCGGAAAGGCAGTTTGATGCCTCTTCATTTCCTGTCCCTTTGAAAGACAGATACGAATTTCCTTTGAGAACGGAGTATCCAAAAGAAGCTCAACCTGTGGCTTATCCACAGCATATACCGCATTATGTACCAATGAATTAGTTTGCATTACTCATAACTAGAAAAATAAAAATCAGATTTTTTTATATTTTTTTACCTCTCAAAAACAAGAAAAAACTGATCATTGAGATCAGCTTTTTCATCCTTTACATAGCCTAAAGGCGAAATCACGAGGACTAGACAATGAAAAATTACTCTTTCACCTCTTGCATCTCATAAAACTCAAGAATATCTCAGATATCAAGTCTCTTTCCCATCTTCACCTTCATTCCACAATCCTCTCCTGCATTCACTTCTTTCACCTCATCCTTATTTCTCTTGAGAGACAAGATCTCCCCATTTGTCAAAATATCCTCTCCTCTATATACTCTAAACTTAAGCTTATTTTTCACCTTTCCTTCCTTAACCATTCCTCAAATCGTCATTTCTCTCGTCTCAGTATGGAAAACTCAAAGAATCTCAAGTTTTCCAACAACAACCTCTTCTTTTTCAATCTCAACCATACCAAGCAAAAGATTAGTAAGATAATCAGTCAATTCATAGATGATATCAAAGGTTTTCATCTCAATTTTGAGAGATTCAGCCTTCTTTTTAAGAGCCGCATTCATTGAAATATTAAATCAGAGCAAAATTGCTCTTGAAGCCTGAGCTAATGAAAGATCACTTTCCCCAAAATATCCAACATCACTATGCACAACCTTGATAGTAACATGCTTTGGTAGAGAAATTCCATCAACAGCCTGTTTCAAGGCTTCCAAACTTGAAGAACCATCGGCCTTCAAGATCAGTCTTAATTCTGATATCTTTGACTGATCTCCAGCCTTCAACTGGGCCAAGAACTGTTGCAAAGCTCCATCTCCCTTTGCCTTGGTCTCATTTTCCTTGATAAAAGCAATTCTCTGATTAGCCTCTTTTTCATTAGAAACAACCTCAACAATTCTTCCTGGTTCTGGCAACTCAGTAAATCCAAGAATCTGAACTGGCTCTCCTCCTGAAATTTTTGAAGCATTCTTTCAAATCCAGTTCTGCATTCTTCTAACCTTACCATAAGTATTGTAAGCCACAATAATATCTCCATTTTTAAGTGTTCCAGTCAAGACAATCAAACTTGCAACTACTCCTTGCTTTGGATCTTTATAGGCATCCACAACAACTCAAACCGCCTGTCTCTCAGGATTATACTTTAGTTCTAGCATCTCAGCTTGCAAAAGGACATATTCTAGCAAAACATCAATTCCCTGCCCCGTTTTTGAAGAAACCCCAACAAAAGGCGTCTCTCCTCCCCAATCCTCTGGAGTCAAACCATACTTGGCAACGTCAGCTTTGATCTGTTCCATATTATTACCAGGTTTATCAATCTTAGTCACCGCAATAATAATAGGCACTCAAGCAGCCTTCGCATGATTGATTGACTCAATTGTCTGAGGCATCACACTATCATCTGCTGCAATCACAATAATCGCAATATTAGTAAGTTTCGCTCCTCTCGCTCTAAGCGAAGTAAAAAGCTCATGTCCTGGCGTATCAATAAAGGTAATCTTCTTATTATTATAATCGATCATCGAAGCTCCGATTGACTGAGTAATACCCCCAGCTTCTCAACCAGCAACACTCGTTTTTCTCAGATAGTCAAGTAATGAAGTCTTTCCATGATCTACATGTCCCATTACGGTAACGATTGGCGCTCTCTCAACCTGATGCTCAGCCTCCTTATCAATATCCAAGATCTTTTGCAAATCTCACTCCATAAAACTCTGAGCATCCAAAGTTGCTTCTTTTTTCTTGAGCAAAACACCTAAATCCTCAGCAATCAAAGATGCTGTATCAAAATCCAAACTTGCATTCAAACTTGTCATAATACCATTTGCAATAAGTTTTTTCATCACCTCAGGCAAAGGAACTCAGATCTTTTCTGAAAACTCTTTTACAGTAATATTTTCATCAATAGTCACCTCTGTTTTCTTTACAAGATTTGCTGAAGTTGTAGCTTCCTTGTGTACCTTTGGTGCAACTGGCTTATTCTCAGGTCTCTTTTCAACCCTTTTCTCAGGTTGTGAAGTATGATGTTTTTTAGCAACTCATTCAGAAAAATCTGATTTCTTTTCTGGTGCTTTCTCAGCCTGGAATCTAGCAAAATCAGCAGCAGTTGCCACAACTTTCTCCTTTGGTTTATAAGTTCCCTGTCCAATTGAAATATTTCCATGCTGCTTTTTTGCTGGAAATTCTTTCTTTTCTCTTGGTTGTTCAGGAGCTGAAGAAATCTTACGCGCCTCATATCTCTGCGTAGGTTGAGAGAAACTAATTCTTTCCTGAGAAACTTCCTCACTAGAAACAACAGGGATCTGAATATTATGTAATGCAAGATCATCTTCATCTTGCTCAGGTTCTACAGTCTTTTCCTCCTGCTTTGAAAATCCAAGTCCAGACAAAAATCCACCTCCGAATCCTAATTCATCAGATTTCAAAACTTTAGCCTCTTGAGCTGCTTTTTTAGCAGGCTGTTTTTCCTCCTTAGCAGTTTTCGCTCACTTAGACGGCAATTGATCCAAAACATACTTAATCTTTTCCAAATTTGCATCAGAAATTGTCGCAGCCTTTGCACTAAGCGGTTTATCCATCACCTTTTCATACACTTTGGCAAAAGTTGCTTTATCAATTTTAAGTTCTTCGATCACATCTACAATACGAGGCATATCCCTGCTCTATTTAATAATAAAAAAGCTGAAAAAACTGACTCTAGTGTAGTGAAATCAAGCTCATTTGCAAGGAAAAGTATCCAAGAAAAACAAAAAAAGTCCTCACAATGAGGACTTTCTTTCTCCTAGTTAATACAAGGATTTTTTCAGCTTTTTGAAACTATTTTCTAAGTTGAATAGTATCAGCTATCCAAGCTCCGATCAAGTAAGAGAATGATCTCCAATCAGTTGGAGCTGAATAATAGTGAGGTCTATTTTTCTTAGTTGCAACTTTCTCTTTTTCTTCATATGCAAGGATAGCATCAATATTAGACTTTACCTCATCTGAAGCTTTAATCCAGTTCTGGTCTCCGGAAAGTTTTGGAGATTGCTTTTTCAAAGTATCAACCAAATTATCCCAAATCTGACTTACAGCCTTTACTTTAGCGAGCTCATCACCAGTAAATGCATATTCTGATTGATAAGTGAAAACCTTGATTTCTTGTGTTCCACTTAGTTTTTCTCCACCTTCTTGTTGGATAGTAATTCTATAGAAACCTGGTTCCTTTACTCTAAGTCCTGAAAGCTGATAGCTCATTCCAGAATACACAGGGACAATTCCAGTTAAATGATAATCCTTAGGATCAAGAGCCTTCCATGTCTTAGGTTCAACAAGATTATTACTCATCTCAAGACTTACCTTGAAGTTTCCAGAGAAACTATCAATAGAACCATAAGCAGTAGTTGTTCCAGAGAAAAGAGTTTCCTTCTTCATAACACGGAATGAAACAGGCAAATCCTTTCCTACATGATAAAGAGGTCTAAGAGAACCTACTGGTTGTGACATAAAAATCTTATGTCCACCAATAGCTACTCCATCATCTTCATTCTTTGGAGCCTTATCTCCAGTTAGTAGAGCTTTATCTCCAGTTAGTGGAGCTTTATCTCCAGTCAATGGAGCTTTATCTCCAGTCAATGGAGCCTTATCTCCAGTTAGTGGAGCTTTATCCCCAGTCATTGGAGCTTTATCCCCAGTCATTGGAGCAACAACACCTGTAGTGTTTGCACCTGTAGTGTTTGAAGCAACAGCTCCAGTTTGATTCTCTGCATATACTCCTCCAAGAGTCAAAAGACCTACAGAAAGAGCAGCAACAATTGACAATTTGTTCATTTCTATCTCTAAAAGTAAAAATAAAAGACAGAAGCAGAGAATAAAGAATTCCTTCAAAATGTCAAGAGAAATTCTATAACCATTCTCCAATATATTTCTAAATCACTAAAATCAAAATCATCAACTAAAAAAATCTGAACTTAAGACGATAATCATCAGCCAAAACCTTGCTTTTCAAAAGGAAAATCATAATATAAACTAAACTTTTAATCATAGACAATACTAGATGTGAAAACTCGACTTCAAAATACTGAAACAAAAAGGAAATGCCAGAACCTGAGAAATAACACTCAACGGTGTCAAGGTTAAAACCCCAATTTTTATGCCTGTTGGAACTAAAGCTACGATCAAAGGTATGATCCTAGATCTCCTCCAAGACCAAAAATACATCTGAGATAAAATAGAACCAATCAACCTTATTCTCGCAAACACCTTCCATCTCTACCTGAGACCTGGAAGCAAAATCGTTCAGCAAGCATGAGGACTTCATACTTTTGAAAATCGAAAAAACTGACTCATTTTGACTGATAGTGGAGGATTTCAGGTTTTTTCTCTTTGATTAGCAAACCAAAAATTTAACGATAAAAAACATACTCATAAAGTCGGGATAAAGCTCACAGAAGAAGGTGTAAAATTCCGCTCTCCATATGATGGAAGCAAACATATGTTTACTCCAGAAAATGTCGTAGATACTCAGTGTGAACTCGGTTCGGATATTATGATGGTATTAGATGTCTGTTCTCCAGCCTGAGCCGACAAAAAAACTATCCAAAAACATATCGCTATGACACATCGCTGGGCAAAAAGAGCATTTGACCACTTCCAACCAAAATACGAAAACTCAAGAGGAGTACTTTTTCCGATCGTACAGTGAGGGAGCTACCTTGACTTGAGAACCGAATCCGCACAGTACCTGAGCCAATTTGCTCGAGACGGGATCGCCATCTGAGGAGTAAGTGTCTGAGAAAGTAGAGAACTCATCGAACAAGTTGTGGTTCACACAACCCCTCTCCTCCCAAATGATAAACCAAGATACCTTATGTGAGTTGGAACTCCTGAAGATTTGAGATTCGCTATTGAACATGGAGTAGATATGTTTGACTGCGTAGCGGCAACAAGACTCTGAAGACACGGAATAGCTTTTTCAGACCAGGGGAACATAAAAATTACAAATTCTGAATTTAGAACAGACTTTTCTCCTCTAACTGAAGGTTGTGACTGTTATACCTGCAGAAACTTTTCAAAAGCTTATCTCTGCCATCTCATCAGAGAACAAGAAACTCTATGAGGAACGCTTATCTGACTCCATAACATCGTCTATCTAAACAGGATTTTAGAAGATTGGAAAAAGGATTTCTAAAACGGGATCTTATGAAACTCTACTATCTTTTTTAAAACCTTAGTTTATCTATTGACTTTCTATACAAAAAGGTTATCATGCTTATAGCAAACAAAAAAATACCGTCATGAATACAAAAACACCCCAAGAAATCTTCAGAGAAAAGTATGAAGATATCATCACACCTTTAACTGAGTTAAAAATCAGGAGTACAAACACTGCGACCGCCACCATCGTTTTTGCCATATCCTTTACAATTGGGATACTAAGCACTGGCAATAAGAAAGTTGGCTGCCTAACTATCGCAGTATTTGTGGTCGCATCTACTATCGTAGAAGTTAGGAGTTTTTTCAAAAACTTTCGCTATCTCAGAGAAAATGAAAAAAGGTTCCTAGAAATGAAGTCAAACCTCTATCATATCGCTGACACTAAAGACTTCGAGGAAATCAAGGAACTCACAGATTTCTATGATAGACTACAATGAACTTCAAAAAAAACTAAAAAGCTCTCTACACTAGGGAGCTTTTTCCTAATTTTCATCTAAACAAAAAGGAAGAAAATCTGATTTTTCTCCCTTTTTTGACTCTATATAGCTAAAAACTATCTCTTATACACCTCAATAGTCCAAGATCCCTCAGGCAACTTATTTGCCCTGATCCATGGATTCAAATTCCTTACCTCAAGATAGGTATATCCATTAGCGACAGCCCACGCTGCAAGGTTATCAGTTTTCCCAAGAGTAATCTTCTGAGTTTCAGGAAGCTGATATTGACTTCCCCACTTAGAAACATCAAAATACTGATCTAAATTCTCAAAAATCTCCTTCATCGCAAGAATCCTAAAGACATACCTATAGGTTTCATTATTCAAATATAGATCATAATAGTTATTTTGATATTGATACGCCATATCACTAGAAATACCATTAGAACCTCTATTATAAGCAGCCATAGCTAGCCCCCAATTTCAAAATTTCTCATAAGATTTCTTAAGATATTCAATAGCTGCGTTTGTTGATTTCTCCAGATGAAATCTCTCATCGATAAGATCATCAACTCTCAGTCCATATCCCTTAGCTGTTGAAGGGATAAACTGCCAAATACCAGCCGCATTTGCAGAACTCACAGCAGTTTCTCTTAATGCAGACTCTGCCAATGCCAAATAATACAAATCCTTTGGAAGACCAGCAGCCTCCAACTTTTTATCAATAAAAGGCTTAAAAAGCGGAGCTCTTTTCCAGATAATCTTCATCTGAGCTTCATTCATCTGATTAACCGCAACTTCTCTATCAAATCTCTCAATATTAAACTGATGCGTCTTGTCAAACGGCACCTTCTCTCCAGCGAGGGTTTTTTCTAGCTGAGGACTCGTAGAAAACCATCCAAATACATTCCCTGCCAAAAGTCAAATTCAAAGTATTCAAAAGCTAAAAATAACCACAAGGAAAAAAGATTTTAAAGTCAGATTTTTTTTCAATTTTTGAAATCAGATCTTTGCCATACTACTTCAAAACGATATAAAAATTATCTTCTAGAGTATAGATATTCCTTTTTATTTTACAAGAATTTTTTTCAATCAAAAATCGCCCCTTTTCAAGAGCGATTTCTATAATTAAGATTCCAATCACTAATTATGGAGCAGGCGTATCCGAAGGCATAGCTCATACCTGTCAAAGCACTCGGAATATCATACTAACAATCAGCCATGAAACTGCGATAAATCAGAGTCAAAGAGCAGCCTGTTTAAGAATAGTCATTCCAGCTCCAAACTTTTTATCATCTCAGTTGGCAGTCACCATCTGGAACCCTCACCAAAGAAGAAGAATAAATACAATCAAACTTAAAAGTCAAAGCACCCAGTTAATAGTCTTCTTAATTACATTTACCAACTGATCTCCTTGCGCTTGCGTCTTATCCGTACCAGCGATTCCCACAATCCCACTTCCATTTGATGGATGGATACCAAAACCCATATTAGCTTTATCTCACGAAGCCGCCTCTACGACAAGGCCAGCATTACCAAACAATAGAACTCAAGCTCCCATTATCAACGCTATAATCTTCTGTTTCATCTCCTATTTAGCATAAAAAATAAAGATCTGTATTCATACTAACTTGTAACTCCAGAAATCACCCAGAAGATCATACTAACAATCAACCAAGAAGCAGCAATAAAAGCTAGTCCAATACCTGCCTGCTTAAGGATAGTTTGCCCTGCAGCGAACTTTTTGTCATCTCCAGCAGCAGTCACCATCTGGAAGCCTCACCAAAGAAGCAATACAAATACGATCAAACTGAGCATTCCAAGGATCCAGTTAAGTGTCTTTTTAATCACATCAACAAGACTACCTCCTGCATCTTGACCAGCTCCAGCAATTCCACCGATATTGCTAGTATTACTATTGTTAATATTAAAACCAGCAGTAACATTTGGTTTACCACCACCTTGTGCTTGTTGAGCAGATACAAATCCTAAGCTTCCTACTAGAAGCCCAAGCCCCATCATAAAAGCTGCAATTTTTTGTTTCATTTTCTGTTTACTATAAAGAATAAAAGCAGATTAACACATTAAGTATATTCAGAAAATCAAATAAAGCAAATTTTTTCATCTTTTTTTCTTTTCAATTGCAAAGAACAACCAAATCTCTACAATAATCATCAGATTTATCTTTCTTTTTTCATAAAATGCAAAAAATCCTGAAAGGGATCTCCATCTATAAAATCGGATACGGAGGAATCTGAATCTGATCACTCCCAGATGGGAAAAAAGTCCTTGTGAAAGGGGGTGCTTTACCAGGAAGTATTGTAGATATCCGTGTTATTAAATCAAAAAAAGATTATATTGAAGGCCATCTACTCGCTATCAAAAAATATGATACTTCATTACTCAATGGAAAGCCTATTTGTACGCATTTTTTTTCTCCATTTCAGGAAAACACAGTAGAACAAGCAGCTCATAAGATCTGATGTTGAGGATGTAAATGGCAAGTCATGAACTATGAAGCTCAACTAAAGCTCAAAGAAAGTATTGTTGAAGACGCTTTCTCAAAACTTTCAAAAAAACAAGAAATCTGATTTTTGCCGATTATCTGATCACCACTCCAAGAAGGCTACAGAAACAAAATTGAGTTCAGCTTTGGAGTCTACAAACAATTAAATGAAGAATTTAGAAAAGCAAAAAAATCTGGTCAAACCGAAGAAGAGCTTATCAAAACTGGATACACAAAATATGAAATTAATTCTGAGTTTAACCTTGGTTTTCATAAGCAAGGTGAATTCAGCAAAATCGTGGATGTTGACCACTGCTGATTGATTAGTACAAAGGCAAATCAGATTTTTGAACATATGAAAAACCTCTGCCTATGATCAAATCTACCAGTCTACGATCAGAAAAATCACCAAGGATTCTTTCGTCATCTCGTAATCAGAGAGGGAATAAATACAGGTCAACTCCTAGTGAATCTATCAGTTTCTGACGAAAACCTTAAGGATAAAGAACAATCTCATCACCGAGAGCACTTCCTCGAAACCATAAAAAACGATCCCCTTCTCAAACAGCAGGTTACCACTATGGTCATCAGCTATAATAACGGACTTGCAGACATTGTAAACGCACCAGGAGTTGAAATGAAAACATTCCGAGGAGATGGATATATTTATGAAAAACTTGATTTTACAGAGCTCCAACATACCCAAGAAGAATGCCTCGTAAACTTCAGAGTTTCACCTTCTTCCTTTTTCCAAACAAACACTCTCGGAGCTCAAAAACTCTTCTCAACTGCGATAAAAATGACTGGACATATTGAGGGGAATATCCTAGACCTCTACTGCGGAGCAGGAAGTATCGGACTTTCTCTGCTAAAACAAGGACTTGGAGAAGAACTTATCTGAGTAGAAATCGTAGAAAAAGCAATCATTGATGCCAGATATAATGCAAAAATCAATGGAGTTGAGGACAAATGCTATTTCGTCGCATCACCAGCTGAAAAAATGCTGATTAACTTTCCAGAACTAAAAGAAAAAATTCAGAATATCTGACTCGTTGTCATCGATCCACCTCGCGAATGACTGCATCCAAATGTTATCAAATACCTTTCTGATCTCAAAAAAGAATATGATTTCAAACTCCTCTATATCTCATGCAATCCAATCACAATGGCTAGAGATATAGAGCTCCTAGTTGAAGAAGACTTTAAATTTCAGAAAATTCAAGCGGTTGATATGTTTCCTCACACTCATCACATTGAATGTATTTCAGTGCTGAGCTAAAGGAATAGACTGTCTCTCCTTAATTAACAGAATAATAGAAGGTTATAGGACTCGAACCTATGACCCCCTGCTTGTAAGACAGTCTAAATCTCCCTTCTACAATAAATTATACAAAAAATAGATAAGCCACTTATCTATTTTTATTAAAACCTCGAAACACCTATCATCAAATACCAAAATTCACCTCGATCATCCATAATTCTGAAAAACATCAGCTAGAGTTTTACTTTTTTCTAATAAAATAATATAAAATTAGAAAATTTGTTGCATTCATAATCATCATGATTGCTGGTAATAACTGAATATCTGTTCTCGCTCCAATAAGCACAAAAACAGCAATAATATACTGAATAATAGAGAAAATAACCGCAATTTTTTTCATCTTCCATCAAAATCAATAAGTAAAAAAACTTATAGTATCCTTCTACTCCTTTTAAGATAAAAATCAAGAACAAAAAAAATCTGATCTTATCAAAGTCCCCAACAGCCTTTATCTGCAATACTCATAGCAACAAACAAAAAAAAGGTCCGTTGCTTGAGACACAACGAACCTATATATATTATTATATAGTTTACTATAAGTGGTGGGCATAGCTGGACTTGAACCAGCGACCAAAAGATTATGAGTCTTCTGCTCTAACCAACTGAGCTATATGCCCATACTAGTACCCAGAGTTATTAACATAATTAATGGTGGGTGATATAGGACTCGAACCTATGACCCCCTGCTTGTATGTCCCTAGAGAATACAAACTAGTCACCAGAAAGAGATACCGATATAATTCAAATAAATCTTACAGTGACTAGTATATATATTTCTAATATAAATTCAACTCTTTTTTTAGATTTTTTCTAAAAGTCTCAAAAAGCCTGATTATGTGCCGACTCTAATTGGTTGTTCCTTATGTGTGTATATCTCTCTGTAGTCTTCAAATCTTCATGTCCCATAAGCTCCTGAATCTCCCTCAGATTTATATTCTTATCTAAGAGCCTAGTAGCGAACGAGTGTCTGAGAGAATGGCAAGTAATTCTTTTTCAAGGTAGATTGAGTTTTTCATTGTATTTTTTGAAAAGTCCGCATACGGATTCTTTGCTCAATTGCCCTCAAAAATTATAGGCATTATGAGAAATAAACACCCACTCCTCTACTACCTTTCTCTCAATAACTCTTCAAGTTTGAGGTGAAGGCTCTTGTAATGCATGAAGGTACTCCTTGAGAATTGTTTGTGTTTTTGGGGTAAAGAAAATAAGTCTCTCTTTACCTCATTTTCCCTTAATAATCTTCTTGCCTCATAAAACATCTGAGATCTGCAAATTAAGAAGTTCGGAAAGCCTGAGCCCTGTAGTATATCAAAGCACAACAAGTAACTTTGATCTTGCTCTACCTATAGGAGAAACTTCGATCTGATTTATAATCTCTAAAAGCCTTTGTATCTCATCTTCCTCTAAAAAATTGATATGAAAGTTTTTGATCTTTGGTATATCTATTGTCCTATAATCTAATCACTCATTATAAATATAGTTCGTAAAATGCAGAAAGTTTTTTACTGCTTGTATTCTCATCTGAACAGTTTTAGGAGAGAGAAACCTATTTTTCCCATAATAGATAGACTGCTTGGGTGCTAGAGTTTCCGCAAGTTCAGTCCTATACTCTTCTATCAGTTTTTGGGTAATATCTTTAACCTCCAATTCTCAGTGATAATAGTGAGTGTATTTGATAAATTTAGAAAAATTTTGCTTAAGAATAGAGATTGTGCGATCAGACTTATTTCTATTTTTGTAAAAATTTAGATATTCTAAAAAAAGCTCAGTAGTTACTTTCATTTTAATATATCAAAAAGAATAAAAGTAAATAGAGCTCTTTTGAGTTCATTTTTTGTGTACGAAGATAATTATATAAGAAAAGGCATAAAAAAGCAAAAAAAATCAGATTTTTTCTCTTTTTTACCTTGAAATAAGTCAAGAAATACCTAAAATTAGATCGTACACAAAAAAATATAGAGCTCTGTTCGTAATTTTATTATTGCGAACTTTTTTCGTTATGACAAAAAAAACAAAAGAGTCAATCACTCAATCTTGGGAGCATAAATATAAGCAGTACTGCTTCAATGCTAGAATCAAAAAAGAGCAGAAGATTGACAGAATCAGAGAGCAAAATCAAAAAAACTTAGAATACCAAATAGAGAAGATCAACAGAAAGCATCAATCAGACTTAAGCAAAAAGAAACTCGAGTATGAGAGGAAAGCCAAAAACGAGATAAGAGCCCTTGAGGGCAAGCCTCAAAGAGAATATAAAACCAAGCACTGGACAAGAAACCAAAAGCTCCAATTCGCTTTAGACATAGCACAAGAGAACTCAAAGCTCAGAGATACTGATAAGAACTGAGAGGGTTTTTGTATCTCTTGCAATCAGAAAAAAAGCTGGTCAGAACTCGCAGGAGGACATAGATATTCAAGAATGTTCCAAAGTATCTGTCTCCACAAAGCAAATATCAACGCTCAATGTCACTCGTGCAACTGGACAACCTGACCTAGTGGAGGCATACTAGAAGCCGAGAAGATCAATGCAGAATACGACAAGAATATTATTAAGAAACGAGGAGAAGATAAATTCCTAGAATTACAGATGATGAAGCAGGAA
>ERZ773099.2313-NODE-2313-length-13225-cov-20.630904_pt1 | contig 13225 bp, 11 predicted proteins | sample MGYA00511120_ERZ773099 | MGnify/ENA primary metagenome ERZ773099 (study PRJEB29015, sample SAMEA2738012) | human oral metagenome | biome: human oral; feature: human-associated habitat; material: dental | place: China | collected 2104 ... | reverse complement strand
TCGACAATCTTGCCGATCTGAAATATGACAAGCAGCAGCCCCGCCTCGCCTATCGCGCGATGGTGCAGGGGCGCGTGACCAAGATGGAGGCGCTCGTCTTTATAGGCGTGTGCCTCCTTGTGCTTGTATTTGCAGTGCTGCAGCTGAATCCCGTCTGCATTCGCCTCCTGCCGTTTGCAGCTGTGCCCTTCCTCATCTACCCCTATATGAAACGTGTGACGGGCTGGGTGCATCTCTTCCTCGGCATCGCCATCGGCATGGCACCAGCGGGCGGCTGGGTGGCAATCAGTGGAAAAGTAGAGCGGCCCATGGTCATCCTCTTTATCGCAGTCGCACTCTGGATCGCTGCGTTCGATGCAATGTACGGGGCGCAGGATGAGGAGTTTGACCGCAGTCAGGGACTCCACTCCCTTGCGGTCTCGTTCGGGGCGCACGGCGCGTTTCAGATCTCGCGTGCGATGCACGTCCTCTCGATCATCCTCTTTGTGGTGCTCGGGGTCATGATGCACCTCGCATTTCCCTACTACATCGGCGTCGGCATTGCGGCAGGGACGCTCGTCTATCAGCACCGCATTGCGAGCCCCACGGATTTCTCGCGCGTGACGCAGATGTATTTCATGCGCAACGGGATTGTGTCGATTGCAATTTTTGTCTTTACATGGATCAGCTATCTGGTATAAAAGGAGAGCGTTATGGCACGCATTTTGTATGGAAAAGAGTTCGCCGCAAAGATCAAGGAGGAGGCGGGGCGTGCGGCGGCAGAGCTGAAAGCCGAGGGCATTCTGCCGCATCTTGCCGTCATCATTGTGGGCGCGGATCCTGCGTCTGAAGTCTATGTTCGCAACAAAGAGCGGGCATGTGAGGAGCTGGGCATTCTCTCGGATCATATCGCCCTGCCCGCCGAGACGACGAGGGAGGAGCTGCTTGCGTGCATCGACGCGCTGAATGCGGACGATGCCGTGCACGGCATCCTCGTACAGCTGCCCCTGCCCGCACAGATTGAGGTGCATGAGGAGGAGATCCTGAGCCGCATCAACCCGCGCAAGGACGTGGACGGCTTTCATCCCGTGAACGTCGGGCATCTCGCCATCGGTGCGCCGGGACTGCGCCCCTGCACCCCTGCGGGCTGCATCCGTATGCTCGACTATGCGGGCATTCCCATCGAGGGCGCACGAGCTGTCATCATCGGACGCAGCAATATCGTCGGCAAGCCCATGGCAATGCTGCTATTGGAGCGCCATGCGACCGTGACCGTCTGTCACTCGCGGACGAAGAACCTTGCAGAGGTTGCACGCGAGGCGGATATCCTCGTCGCGGCGGTCGGGCGGCCGCACTTCGTCACGGCGGATATGGTGAAGCCCGGAGCGACCGTCATTGATGTCGGCATCAACCGCATCGCACCGAAAACACTCGTCGGCGATGTGGACTTTGATGCCGTATCTGAGGTCGCGGGTGCGATTACGCCCGTGCCGGGCGGCGTGGGACTTCTCACCGTTGCCATGCTGATGGAGAACGTCGTGCAGGCGGCAAAGATGCAGAGAGGATAGAGAGGCGCGTAGAAGATGAAATCCGATGTAGAAATTGCACGTGCGGCGCAGCTGCGCCCCATCACGGAGATCGCAAAGACACTCGGCATTGCCGAAGAGCATATCGAACCGTACGGCAGGTACAAGGCGAAGCTCACGCCCGAAGCACTTGCGGGCGCGAAGAACACGCGCGGCAAACTCATCCTTGTCACCGCGATCAACCCGACCCCTGCGGGTGAGGGGAAGACAACGACGAGCGTCGGGCTCGCCGATGCCCTCCACAAACAGGGCAAAAAGACCGTCGTCGCACTGCGCGAACCGTCCCTTGGCCCGTGCTTCGGCATGAAGGGAGGCGCAGCGGGCGGCGGCTATGCACAGGTCGTTCCGATGGAGGATATCAACCTCCACTTTACGGGCGACTTTCACGCCATTACCACGGCGCACAACCTCCTCGCCGCGCTGATCGACAACCACATCTTTCAGGGGAATGCACTCGATCTCGATGTGAACCGCATCGTCTGGAAGCGCGTCCTCGATATCAACGATCGCGCCCTGCGCCATGTCGTCACGGGGCTCGGTGGGCGCGTCCACGGCATTCCGCGTGAGTCGGGCTTTGACATCACCGTCGCCTCGGAGATGATGGCGATTCTCTGCCTTGCGGATGGACTTGCGGACATGAAGAAGCGCCTCGGGCGCATCCTCATTGGCTGGACGCGCGGCGGCCGTCCCGTGCATGCAGAGGAGCTCGGCGCGACGGGGGCGCTGACGCTGCTCTTCAAGGACGCGATCAAGCCGAATCTCGTGCAGACCATCGAGGGCACGCCCGCCTTTATCCACGGCGGTCCGTTTGCGAACATCGCACACGGCTGCAGCAGCGTCATGGCGACGAAATACGCACTGAAGTGTGCGGACTACGTCGTGACCGAGGCGGGCTTCGGCGCCGATCTCGGCGCGGAGAAATTCTTTGACATCAAATGTCGACTGGCGGGACTTTCGCCCGATGCAGCAGTCGTCGTCGCCACCGTGCGCGCACTCAAGATGAACGGCGGCATGGGGAAGGACGCGCTTGGCACGGAGAACCTCGATGCACTTAAGCGGGGTGCGGCGAATCTCGAAAAACATATTGAGAACATCGGCAAGTTCGGACTGCCCGCTGTCGTTGCCGTCAACGTCTTTCCGACGGACACCGAGGCGGAGCTTGCACTCCTTGAGGAGATCTGCGCGCGGCTCGGCGCGAAATGCGTGCGCTCCGAGGTCTGGGCAAAGGGCGGCGCAGGAGGGCTTGCCCTTGCGGATGCCGTGATGGAAGCACTCGGCAAACGTGCGGACTTTCACCCTGTCTATGATGCAAAGGCGTCCATCGCAGAGAAAATCGAAACGATTGCACAGGAAATCTACGGCGCGGAGGGCGTGGACTTCACAGACGCGGCAAAGAAACAGCTTGCGGAAATGGAGGCACTCGGCATGACCGAGACGCCCGTCTGCATGGCAAAGACGCAGTACTCCCTCTCGGACAATCCTGCGCTCCTCGGCCGGCCGGCGGGCTTCCGCATCACCGTGCGCGAACTCCGCGCCTCCTGCGGGGCGGGCTTTGTCGTCGCACTCACGGGAAATATCCTCACCATGCCGGGGCTGCCGAAGACACCCGCGGCGATGGGCATGGACATCACAGAGGACGGCGTGATTACGGGGCTGTTCTGAGGAGAGAGGGACGATGACGGAGCAGGAACATCATGCGTGTGAGGCGCGGATCCGTGCCTTGGCGCAGAATCTGGCGGATGCAATCACGGCCCGGGGCTTTCGTGACGAGACGCAGAAAATGGCGGAAGAATATCATGCGCTCCGTCCGTCGGGAGAACTGTATGAACTGTTCTATGCCGAGGCGGCACTTTTCTACGGCAATATTGATAAAGCTCTTTATTACGGGGAAGCAGCGTACAAAAAACGGAAGATGAGCGTACGCACCTGCAATTTCCTCGCGCGTGCCTATCGCGCGGCAGGACGGTCGGATCGTGCGCTCCTCTTTCAGATCCTATCCCGTGCGAATCTACCGGAGCATCTCCTGGAGGATGATCCGGAACTCTTGGAACGTTGCCTTCGCGCACTGACCATCGGCTACACACCGTCGCGCTACGCGCCGCTGATTCGAGAGGTATATCTGAACGACGGCAACATGGCGTCTCGGCTCTGCATCAAGATCGGAGAAGAACTCATCCGCTTCTCGGAGGATCTGCCGCGCTATCGCATTGGCGTTTACAATCCGTACGGAATGATGCACATTGGGAGCAGCTTGGTCGATGTGATGAATGCTGCAACGGACAAATATCAATTCCTCATCTATCGTGATTTCATCTTCGACATTATGAAAGCGGAAGCAAAGAACACTGTCCGCATTGACCCAAAGGGCGAGGCAACGCTGCTGCCGCTTGCCGCCAAGGAAGAGCAGCAGACGCTGTTTTTCAAAGGGGCGAAAATTGACCGCGCGATGGTTCTTGGGCGTGGCGAGTTCAATTTCTATCGCATTGATGAACCCGTAACAGTCCGTGCAAATCATCCGTTCCTTGTCGGTGCCCCCATTTCTTTGGGACATAACCGTCGGCGAAAAAAGCTCGTGCTGAACATTCTCGCCGACGGACTTAGCTGGAAGGAAATGCAGAAAGAGGACTATGCACTCATTCCGAATATCATGCGTTTCTTTGAAAAGGGCGTGATCTTCGACAACAGTTTTTCTACAGCAGAGTATACGTATCCCGCCCTTGCGACGATTGAGACGGGGCTCTGTCAACATCATACGCAGATCGCCGAACCGGGGCAGCCCTTTGCCCTCGATCCATCCTATGTGACAATATCGGAGCAGATGAAGGCGCTGGGTTACTACTGTGTCAATATCCAAGGGGATGGGGAGGGAATCTACAACGGAGCGACGCGCGGCTATGATCGGCTGGTCGTGAATCATACGATGGAACTTGTATCAGATGGCGTGGAGCGTACGATACAGCATCTTCGGGCATTCGACGAATGCGACAATTTCCTGCTCCTGCACTTTGCGGATGCGCATCCCTATAACTCGGACATCAGTACACCTGCCGATGCGTCGACACATCTGCCGCTTGCCAATGTCCTACAGGAGCAGGATATGTCCGCATCTGTCTTTCTCAAGCCGAATCCCCTGAGTCAGTATGTCAACCGCAGTGCGATTCAAACCGTAGATCGGCAGCTTGGGTATCTGTTCGATTACCTCGAACAGCACTATGAGGACGATGAATACATCATCCTCCTCTACTCAGATCATGGTGCATCGGTACATGCGCGCAGCCCCTACCTCATGAGCGAGGAGCAGACGGGCGCGGCACTGATGGCGCGTGGTGCAAATGTTCCGTGTCTTGGACGCGTGGACGAGCTGACGAGCTCCGTAGACATCTACAAGATCCTCGGCAAACTCGCAGGGTACCCGATCGACGCAGCGGATCTGGACGGGAATCTGCCGGAGGCATTCGGCGGCCAGCGACGGGAATACACGGTGAGCAACTCCATCTATCCGGGACAGACCTATAAAATTTGTGTGCGTACGGAGCAATATGCATTCCACCTTGAGACGGAAGAGCCGACGCGCGAGGATGGCACGATCTCGCTTGATCGGTACACATACCATATCCATGAGCGGAGTGAAAGCTACCGTGAGGTGTTCGACGAGGCACTCACACGGTATTTTATGGATATTGTGTGGAAATACACGGAGAGTTTTCGGAGGTAGATGTAAAACAAACGGACTTTGAATTATGATAGGGTGAGGGGGCGTTATCAATGAAATTCAAATTGTTTAATCAAAACTGTGATGTCTTGAAAGATAGGGCGCACTGATAAATTTAGCGCTGCCATCTTGCCGCATCTTTTTTGTCCGCACTGTGTCGGCAAAGCCTCCACATATCCCCTGCTATGCGTCCGGTTTGCCTCCTTGTTCAGACGAAAAACTATGCCAATCTGACGGACTTCATTTTATCAGCGATTCCCTAGAAAATGGTGATGTGTAAATGATATTATTCATATATGGAGCAAGCGGTGCTGCCATCGAGATCTATGACTTGGCAGAGCGTGTGAATGCAGTATCCCACAGGTATTCGAAAATTTACCTCATTGATGACTTTGAAGAAGAAGTGTCGTATTATGGGACGGAACGGATTCACTTTTCTTCGTGTGAAACGATCGCACAGGAAGAATTTGAATTTGTTATTGCCGTCGGTGAACCTTCGGCACGTGCTTTTCTGCTGAAGCGTATTGAGGAAAGCGGCTATAAATTAGCGACACTCGTTGACCCTTCTGTCATAGTTTCCCCTACAGCGAAGATTGCCCCGGGGTGCATTGTCAACGCACAGTCCATCGTGTCAGCCAATGTCATCATGGAGGAAAACTGTTTTTTGGGCTTCCATGTAGTCGTCGGGCATGATGCGCATCTGAAAAAGAATACCATTGTATGTCCGATGGCAACGGTGGGCGGCGGTTCCACTGTCGGTGAAAATACGTTTATCGGTCTGAACTCGTCGATGAAGGAACACGTAAATTTAGGGAACCATGTCGTTGTCGGAATGGGATCTATGGTTTTTCGGTCGGTGGAGGATGGATGTACCGTTCTTGGGAACCCTGCAAGAGTAACAAAGGGCAATGACGATCACAAGGTTTTTCGGAACTAGGAAGTGAGGTTATATCGGTATGTCGGAAGAAAAAATATTATCATTTGACGGTGATGAGCTCCAGAAATACGAGCCGAACCGCTATCCATTCCTTTTTATCGACCGAGTAACGGAATGTGTGCCGGGGAAATATGCAAAGGGGTATAAAAATCTGACGAACAATGAGTGGTTTTTTCCGAAACATTACCCGGGACATCCGATTATGCCCGCCGCTGTCCAGACGGAAGCACTCAGTCAGATGGTTACGATTGCATTTACTACGATGGATGGAATCGATGATATCAATGTGGAAGGTGCAAACTGGAAAGCCAAATTTATTAAGGAAATACGTCCAGGAGATAGGCTCGATATCGTTGCGGAAGTAATATCGTATAAAAGAGGGGTCGGGAAAGGTGCAGCCAAGGGCTATGTGGATGGTGAACTTGCCTGTGAAGTAGAAGTAACCCTTGTCATTCCCTCTGTTCTTGACAAATATCGACCAAAGAAGGCAGAACAACATGCTGAACGGTAAAATTGCAGTCATCACAGGTGCGAATCGGGGCATCGGATGGGCAACGGTGCAGAAATTCGCCCAGCACCATGCTTGTGTATGGGCCTGTGCAAGACGGCAGACAGATGCGTTTGAAAAGAACATAAAGGAACTGTCGGGAAAATATGCAACGGAAATTTACCCGCTCTATTTTGATGTCGCAGATACAGACGCGGTAAAAAAAGCGATCAAAACCATCGGAGACAAGCAAAAGTGCATTGACATTCTGGTGAATAATGCGGGAATCTCCGTGGAACAATTATTCCCGATGACCGCAATCAAAACGATGGAAGACTGTATGCACACAAATTTTATGTCGCAGGTGCAGTTGGCTCAGCTTGTATCACGGTATATGATGAGAAATAAGGCGGGGGCGATCATCAATGTAGCCTCGGTCGCAGGGATGGAGGCGGAGGAAGGCGGGCTTGCGTACGGCAGCAGCAAAGCTGCGGTGCTTTTTTCAACACAGACGATGGCGCTCGAACTCGGAAAATACGGCATCAGGGTGAATGCGGTTTCTCCCGGGTTCATTGATACGGATATGTGGCATGCGCGCAGTGATGCGCTCAAGGAGAAAATACTTCAAGAGACGCCATTGAAACGGCAGGGGGCTCCGGAAGAGGTCGCAAATGCCATTTTGTTCTTGGCATCGGATATGGCATCGTTCATTACCGGACAAAATATCGTGGTTGATGGGGGACGAAAGTTTCTATCGGGGGGGTGACGATGAAACTGGATTTGAGCGAAGGAGGTCTGTGGAATGTATTTAGATAAAGCGCGTCCGTATATTGTGGCTGAGCTGAATTCCAGCCACAGGGGAAAGGTTGACATCGCAAAAAAAATGATCGATGCGGCGAAGGCATGTGGCTGTGATGCGGTCAAGTTCCAGTCATGGACGGAGACCTCTCTCTACAGCAAGACATATTACACAAAGAACCCGATCGCACGGCGTATGGTGAAGGGCTTTGCACTTTTGCCGGAGGCGCTCGTGGAACTGTCCGTCTATTGCAGGGAGAGCGGCATTGATTTTGCATCCACGCCCTACTCCCGCCGTGAGGTTGATCTCTTGGTTGATGTGTGTGACGTTCCGTATATCAAGATCGCATCCATGGACATCAACAACATCCCTTTTTTGGAGTATATTGCAGACCGCATGGTTCCGATTGTACTCTCTACGGGGATGGCAACGCTTGATGAAATCAGAGCGGCTGTTCGTGCGATTGAGGGCAGAGGAAATCATCAGATCTGTATTCTCCATTGTGTTTCACTGTATCCCGTGGCGCATGAACATGTCCATTTGAATAATATGCGCATGCTGAAAGCGGAGTTCCCGAAGTGCAGTGTCGGATATTCGGATCATACCATGGGAAGTGAAGCTGCATGTGCCGCAACGGCACTTGGTGCAGTGATGATCGAAAAGCATTTTACCCTCGACAGCAGTATGATCGGCTGGGATAATCAGATGGCGACTGAGCCTGAGCAAATGGAGAAGTTGGTGCGGGAATGTCGAAACGTCGCGGCGGCGCTGGGGTCTTATGAACGAAGTGTGACGGAAGAGGAACTCGCACAGCGGGTAAAGATGCGAAGGAGCATTGTTGCCGCGAAGCACATTCCTGCAGGGCATGTGCTTTCGATGGAGGATCTTGACGCAAAACGGCCGGGGGACGGAATACCTCCCGATGAGTTTGCCCGTGTGATTGGCAAGAAAGTGAAACGCGATATGGAAGCGGACGAGATGCTTTTTCCGGATGATCTGGAATAGTACAGGGATGGAGATATGGTAGAAGACTTTCACAAGATCGCGCCGTATGCATTACCGAAAACTGAAAAGGAAAAGCTTTTACTCTCTGCTATGCGGGAATTGACCGAATGGCATCGGCATCGCTGTGTTCTGTACCAAAGGTATTTGGATGCTGTCGGCTATGATCCGGCAGGGATCAAAACGTTGGAGAACGTACCATTTCTTCCCATTCGCGCATTCAAAGAATTGCAGATGAAGAGCATCCCGGATGACGATGTTTTCAAGGTGATGATGTCGTCGGGAACAAGCGGTCAAAAACAGTCGAGGATTTATCTGGATCGGGAAACAGCTGTTTTGCAGCAGAAGGTGCTGCTCAGATTGTTGGGGGACTTTATCGGAAGCCGCAGGCTGCCGATGCTGGTGATCGATTCGGAGGCGATGATCAAGGATCGACGAAACTTTACCACGAGAGGTGCAACGATCATGGGGCTGGAGTTTGCCGCCAGACGCATGATTTTTGCACTGGATGAACAGATGCAGCTCAAGGAAGATGTGCTGAATGACTTTATTCAAGCCTACGGAGCCAATCCGTTCATCATTTTTGGCTTCACCTTTATGGTTTGGCAGCATCTTTTCCAGCGATTAAAGCAAGCGGGCAGAACTGCCGATTTATCGAACGGCTATCTGCTTACGGCGGGCGGTTGGAAAAAATTAGTCAACCTGAAGATCTCTAACGCGGATTTTAAGAAAACGGGACGGGAAATCTGCGGAATCAAGCATTATGTGGATCACTATGGAATGGCAGAGCAGACGGGCTGCATCTATGCAGAGTGCGAATATGGGCATCTTCATGCCAGCATCTACTCGGATGTAATCATACGTCGATATCGTGATTTCTCGCCTTGTGCAATGGGCGAGAAGGGCTTTATTCAGCTCCTCTCTACGCTGCCGCATTCGTACCCGGGGCACTCGATTCTCACGGAGGATGAAGGTATCATCGAGGGGGAGGATGACTGCCCGTGCGGCAGAAAAGGGAAATACATCCGCATCTTAGGCAGGGTGGAGCAGGCGGAAATAAGGGGGTGCAGCGATACCTATGGAGCACGTATATAGGGACATCGACTTTTTGGTCGGAAATATGGATGTCCTCAGCAATATGGAAAAGACGCGGGCACTGCCGATGTTTTCAGAAGATGTTGTATCCTTTCTGGGGAGATTATCCGAGGTGCTGCTCCGTGATCCCCGAGCGAAGGCGTATGGGGACATCGCTGCCTTTGCTTTTTGGCTTCGCAAGGCGTCCATAAAAAAAGAGGCCGCCAAATATGGAGCTTCTGGCAGAAGAATCGGCTGGGGGATGGCGTTCCATATCGCGCCGTCGAATATTCCCGTGCAGTTTGCGGTTTCCCTTGTCTATGCGTTGACCGCCGGCAATGCGTCAGTGATTCGTGTATCTGATAAGCAGTTTGAGCAGGTGAATCTCCTGTGTGAGACGATCAACATGCTGTTGCAGGAGGAGTTTCAGAAACTGCATCCATATATCTGCATTGTCCGATATGCACATGACAACGCGGCGACGCGCGTGCTGTCATCACGCTGTGATCTCAGAATGATATGGGGCGGAGACCAAACCATTGCAGGGATCCGGAGCAATCTCGCGCAATCTCGATGCGTAGAGCTAGGATTTGCAGATCGGTATTCGATTGCTGTCATTGACGCAGATACGTATTTGCAGAAGGATCCAACGATCGTTGCGCGCGATTTTTATCTCGATACCTACTATTCTGATCAGAACGCTTGCAGCTCAACGCGGCTCGTGCTGTGGATCGGTAATGATATCGACCGCGCAAAAAAGATGTTTTGGAACAGCATTCAAGAAAAAGCGGATCAAGAATATTTGCTGAGCGATATCAGCGGGTCGGAAAAACTGCTGCAGACGGCAGTGCTTGCGGCTGCCTGTCCCGGCATCAAGGAGATTCGACAGAACAATGGTCTGGTTAGAATTGAGCTGCCGGAACTGTTCGAGGATGTGATGAATTATAAAGGAAATTGTGGGTACTTTCTCGAATATAGTTTAGGGAGCTTGGATGAACTGGCATGCGTTCTTGGCAAGCAGTGTCAGACCGTTACGTATCTGGGGGATCATCTGCATGATAAAATCAATGAGATCATCTTCCAACAGGGGCTGCGAGGGGGGGATCGCATCGTTCCCATGGGACACAGCCTTGATCTGTCCTTTGTTTGGGATGGCTATGATATGCCGTTGACACTTTCCAGAAAGATCAACAATCAATAACGTATACAGAGAGGAAGCAATATCATGACGAATTTAGAGAAGTACACGCAGATATTTTCTGACAGCCTTGGCGTTTCCAAGGACGATGTGGAGGGACTCACATATCAGTCCATCAGTGCATGGGATTCGGTCGGACACATGGAATTGGTGGCTGCCATCGAGGATGCCTTTGATATCATGATGGATACCGATGATATCATCGACTTTAATTCTTTTGAACGGGGGAAAGAGATCCTGTCGAAGAATTACAGCGTCGCATTTTAAGAGGCTGTGCCGTGTTTTTTGGTCTGAAATCTTTTGCCGAGATGCCCGCACTCTTTATGGAAAATGAGGTGTGGGCATACAACAAGTTGTTTGATACATCGGAAAAGATTGCGGGGATGATACCAACGCGCTCGTTGGTTTTTTTGGTGTGCAGCAATACCCCTGCATCCATTGCGGCATACGTGGGCTTTATCAACCATGGGATTGTTCCCGTCATGGTCGATAAGGAGTTGGATGAGGAACTGTTCCAAAGCCTTTTGGCGCAGTATTCGCCGGTCTATATTTTCGCAGAGGAAACACATTTCGACTGTTTAAACCGTTATACGCAGATTTTACACATAGAGGGCAGTGTTCTTTATGATACGGGTGAGCAACAGTCCTATCCGCTCCATGAAGATTTGGCACTTCTCATGACGACATCGGGCTCTACGGGCAGTCCGAAGCTCGTGCGGCAGAGCTATGAGAATCTGCACGCGAATACGTCATCCATTGCAGCATATCTGCATTTGGACGAGACGGAGCGTGCCGTGACAAATCTGCCGCTGCACTATGTCTACGGGCTTTCGATTCTGAATACGCACCTTGCGGTCGGTGCTTCGGTCGTTGTGACGGAGAAGACGCTCTTTGACCGCAGTTTTTGGCAGCTGATGCGGGACAAGGAGGTTACGAGTTTCTCCGGCGTGCCGTATACGTACGCGATGTTGAAGCGGCTGCGCTTCTTCCGTATGGAGCTCCCTGCGCTCCGCACACTGACGCAGGCGGGCGGCAAGCTTGACCCTGAGCTGCACGCAGAGTTTGCCGCGTATGCTGCGCGGGAGGGTAAGTCGTTTGTCGTGATGTATGGTGCAGCAGAGGCGACGGCGCGCATGGGGTATCTGCCGCCGCAGGATGCGCTTGAAAAAGTCGGGGCGATGGGCGTCGCGATCCCGGGCGGCAGGTTTGAGCTCATCGATGAGGCGGGAAAGGAAATCACAGACACGGATACGGTCGGTGAGCTGGTCTACTACGGCGCGAATGTCACGCTTGGCTATGCGATGAGCGGTGCAGATCTTGTGCGCGGCGATGAGCGTCACGGACGCTATGAGACGGGTGATCTTGCCCGCCGCGATGCGGATGGGTACTACACCATCGTCGGGCGCAAGCGCCGCTTTTTGAAGATGTTCGGCAAGCGGACGAATTTGCAGGAGGTTGAGCACATCTTGCGGCAGCGTTTCGGTGAAATCGAGGTCGCGTGCGCAGGCATTGATGACAACCTCTACATTTTTGTGACACAGGAGGTATTTGTCCGCGAGATTGTGCCGTTTTTGAGTGCAAAGCTCGGACTGCACCACACGGCGTTTACGGTGAAATGCATCGCGACAATTCCGAAGAATGCTGCGGGCAAGACGGTCTATCGGGAGCTGGAGCAGTACTATGACGTATGAGGAAATGCTTGCTCTGCCGCCGTTCGGTGTGGGGCGTGCGGAAAAACAGAAACTACTGCGTGGGGAGCTGCTGCGTCTGACGGAGCAGCATAGGGCGCATTGTGCGCCTTATGCGCGCATGATGGAGACGGTTGGCTTTTCTGCTGCGGACGTTCATTCGGTGGAGGACATTCCGTTTCTGCCCGTGCGGCTCTTCAAGGAGATGGCGCTGCGGAGCGTGGCAGAGGAAGACGTGTTCAAGACGATGACTTCGTCGGGGACGACGGGACAGCAGGTGTCGCGGATTTTCCTTGACCGCAAAACGGCGGCGAACCAGCAAAAGACGCTTGTGCGCATTGTCTCCGATCGGATCGGGGGCAGTCGTATGCCGATGCTTATCCTCGACTGCCCTTCGGTGGTCAAGAACCGTGCGATGTTCTCGGCACGCGGCGCGGGCATCCTCGGTTTTTCGATCTTCGGACGAAAGAAGCTCTACGCGCTGAATGATGCGATGGAGCTGCAGCTGGATGCGATTCATGACTTTCTTGCAGAGAACGCGGGGCAGCGCATCCTGCTCTTCGGCTTCACCTTTATGGTGTGGCAGCATTTCTATCAGGCTCTGCGGGCTGCAGGCGAGCGCCTTGATCTCTCGAACGCCGTATTGATTCACGGCGGCGGTTGGAAAAAGCTCGCCTCTGAGGCGGTTACGCCCGCGGCGTTTCGCGCGGCACTGCGCGAGGTCTGCGGCGATCTTGATGTTGCGGACTACTACGGCATGGTG
>ERZ773099.2311-NODE-2311-length-13236-cov-2.777179_pt1 | contig 13236 bp, 12 predicted proteins | sample MGYA00511120_ERZ773099 | MGnify/ENA primary metagenome ERZ773099 (study PRJEB29015, sample SAMEA2738012) | human oral metagenome | biome: human oral; feature: human-associated habitat; material: dental | place: China | collected 2104 ... | reverse complement strand
AATACTCGTGATTTGTACCATCAATACTAAAAGAAGTAATGGCTGCGCCTTTTATACTAGAAAGCAAAACCCTGCGGAGTGAATTGCCCATAGTGTTGCCATAGCCATAATATAATGGCTTGATGACAAATTCTGCACTATTAGCGCTCAACTCATTGACTTCTGCAAGATTAGCTTCGTGAATAAGTTTTGTAGTCATTTTTCTCCTTAGCGTGAGTAATACTCAACGATTAATTGTTCGTTTATGCCCACCTCAGCTTCTTCTCGCTTTGGTAATCCAGAGATTTCAATAGTCATCTTTTTAGCATCGGACTTAAGCCAGCTAAGTGGAACTTGGGCAGCAGCTCCGACGATATTGTTTAACTCTTTAAAATGTGCGTTTGTCTTAGACTTATCACGGACAACGATGATATCACCGGCGGAAACACGAATAGATGGGATATCTACTCGGCGACCATTCAAAGTAAAATGTCCATGAGAGACTAGTTGTCTGGCCTGACGACGAGTAGTGGCAAAGCCGGCTCGAAAGACGACATTGTCAAGCCTCTGCTCAAGGAAGCGCAAGAGTACTTCACCAGTAAGTCCTTCAGTACGTACAGCCTCTTTCATTAATTTAGCAAACTGTTTTTCCATCAAGCCGTACAAGCGGCGAACCTTTTGTTTTTCTCGTAGCTGTTTTAGATAAAGACTGCCACCACGAACACGCATATCACCGTGTTCACCAGGAATGCCAGACTTTTTAGCCATAACTTTGTGCGCCTTGGGAGCGAGGGCAAAACCTTCACGGCGACTTTGTTTTACAATAGGCGAAATATCTCGTGCCATTATGCTTTCCTTTCTCCTTTAGGACGTACACCACCGTGAGCAATAGGGGTTTGATCGGTAATACTGTCGATTTTAATACCAGTAGAGGCAATAGCACGAATAGCACTATCACGGCCCAGACCAACACCTTTGACATAGACGTCTACATTGTGTAGGCCGTGGTCACGCTTGGCAATTTCGGCGATTTTCTCAGTAGCTATCTGAGCAGCGTACGCAGTACCTTTTTTACTACCACGAAAACCATTTGCACCAGCTGATGAAGCGACTAAAACGCCACCAGTCTTGTCAGAGATGCTGATGATAGTATTATTAAAGGTAGCTTTAATATGAACCTGGCCAGATGTGACAACGCGCTTGCCTTTTTTGGCCTTAATTTTAGCGACTTTTACTGGTTCTGCTTGATTAGTTTTTTCTTCTGTCATATCAATATATCTCCATCAACTTAAGTTTTACTGGCAGCCTTTGGCTGAGCACCACCAACTGCAATAGCTCGACCTTTACGAGTGCGGGCATTTGTCCGTGTCCTCTGGCCATTAACTGGTAGTTTAAGTTTATGTCTGACACCTTTGTAGGAGTTTACGTCCTTAAGGCGCTTGATATTATTTGTCACGAGGCGGCGCAAATCACCCTCAACGGTATATTGATTAGAAATAACATCGTTGATTTTTTGCTCCTCAGCCTCGGTGAGATCTTTCACCCGAGTGGTCGGCTCGATACCTGCCGCCGCAAGGATGGCTTTTGAAGTGGTGCGACCAATTCCGTAAACATAAGTCAGGGCAATCCAGACTTGTTTATCGGAAGGGATCACAACGCTAGCAATTCTTGCCATGCTTAACCCTGCCTTTGCTTATTTTTAGGTTTTTTCTTGTTGATGATACGAAGAACGCCTTTGCGACGAACTATGATATCATCTGGGGAGATTTTTTTAACACTTGCGCGTACTTTCATAGTGTCAAAACCCTTTCCTTTGTTTAGCGCCACCAACAAAAAGTCGGTAGTTTTTTATATTATTTAAGGCGGAAGCTGATACGACCCTTCGTGAGATCATAAGGGGTGAGTTCAACCTCTACCTTATCGCCCGGAACGAGACGGATGTAGTTTTTGCGCATCTTCCCGCTCATGTGGGCAATAATAATATGACCATTTTCAAGTTCGACTCGAAACTGGGTGTTTGGCAAAGCCTCTTTGACTGTGCCACTGAGTTTAATCACTTCCTTTTGACTGGCCATAAATTACATTTATTATTTTAACAAAAAATACCCTGTTTGTAAAGAGGGTATTTTCAGGTATTTTTGATTTTTATAAAAAGATGTGAGAATAAGACTATTTCTGAAGAACTGCACGCAAGAACTGTCGCTTGAGGTAAGTGCGCCTAGGTTGGCTCCATTCACCGGTACAAGTGATCAGAGTAAGTGATTCTGAGCCTGGCTCTGGAGATTCCATAGCTTTTGGCATATGTTTATCTGCCTCGGAAAGTGGAACTGGATAATTTTCTTTTACAGCGTATTTAAAATGGGCGCCGTCGCCTCGTTCAATTTCGATAATATCTCCGTCTTTAAGCTCTGGAAGTTTTTTAAAGACTCCAACCATGGTAGGGCCGCCATTATGTCCGTCCATTACAAGAGTACCACCTGTGCCTGGTTTGCTAGAGTGAACATACCAACCAGTATCATAAATGTTGTACGGAGTTCCCATTTCGCCGTTATCACGAACGCCGACCTCAATAACACGGGAATTTTTAATACCTAACTTTTCAATGGAAAGAAAACGTGGCCTATCAGGAGCGACATTATAGTCACTAGTAGTAGGTTTAACCTCAGTAACACGCTCATCACTAACACCATCCGGGTTTACCTCCTGTGGAGAGACACGTTCACGCTTGGTTTGAGCGGCAATGTATTGTTGTTCTGAGATGGCGGTTTTGACAAGTGCGCCAGCGACAGCTAGGACTAAAACGCCAAGAATGATTTTTGGTAGATTTTGCTTGATCTTCAAATTTATTTTCATCTTTTATCCTTTACCTTTATATTATACACTATTTATAAAAATTTTGTAATCTTTATTCGTAAGAATCATAAGTGACCATCAGAGCACGAGAATCGATCTGGCGGAGATTTTCTAGAGCGACAGTAATGACGATAAGAAGTCCAGTGCCGGAAAGAGAAAGACCCATAGGCTGTTTAAATATGATGATTGAGACATAATCAACGATGAATGGCATTAGGGCGATTAAGCCAAGGGAAAATGCGCCAAACAGGTTTAGGCGATTGATAACCTTGTCAAAATATTCAGCGGTTTTATTGCCAGGGCGGACGCCTTCGATAAAGCCACCCTGTTTTTGTAGATTATCAGCAATTTCTTTAGTATTAAAAATAATAGAAGTATAGAAATAGGTAAATGCAACCACCAGAACAAAGTATAATACTGGATAAAAGAACCACGTAGGCGTGATACCGTCTGGGTACTGTTGTGAAAAGTTCTGGGAAGAAGGAGCGGTAAATAAATTAGTAAGAGTTTTGGCAAAACTATTATTCGGGTCTGAACTCTGGATGATTTGACCAACCATGGCCGGCAATGACAGGAAGGAAGTGGCAAAAATCACCGGAATAACGCCAGCAGCAATAAGCTTGATTGGCATGATAGACCTGATACCACCATAAGAACTATTACCATGTACACGCTTGGCATAATTAATGGTGATAATTCTCTGTGCCTCATTGATTTTGACTAACATATAAATAACGAAAAGTGTAAGTAAGCCAAGCACCAAAGTGACAAAGAAGAAGGTGGGGTTTACTGGCAAATTTAGCCAGCCAAATAAGGAGAGCGAGCCAGCAGAGGTATTAAAGAGGGCGGCACCTAGTTTAACAATAGTGTTTAAGATTTGAGCGACGATAGAGGAAAAAATAATAGTGGAAATACCGTTACCGATGCCCTGTTCAGTAATAAGCTCACCGATCCACATCAGAATGACAGAACCGGCAGTCATAGCGGCAGCGGATAACACCCAAGCAGAAAGAGTAGGTTCAGATGCAACAGTGGAGTTGCCGACGATGGCGGTCTTGTACAGGATAAACATATAGGCAACCGACTGGACTATAGCAAGTGGCACAGAGACCATACGAGTCCACTGATTAATTTTCTTTCTACCGGTTTCGCCATCTTGAGACATTTCGTCTAGTCGAGGAATGGCCTTGACTATAAGTTGAATGACGATAGAAGCGGTAATATAAGGGGATATACCGACTAAAATAATAGAAAAAGAAGTTAAACCACCACCAGACAATAAGTTAAGAAAGCTGCCGAAGTCAGATTTACTAATAAAATTTTCAACAGCCTCCTTAAAAGTGACTGGGTCACCAAGTGGCACAGGAATATGCGCAAGAAAACGATACACGATCAAAAGACCAAGAACAATAGCGATACGCTTTAACATGTCTTTGTTTTTTAAGGATTTAAATATCGTCTTTAGATGCATATGATTCCCTGTATTAATTATTTAGTGTTACGCTTTTCAATAATTTCAGCAGCAACATTTGGTGGAACTTCCTCGTAAGCATATAGTTCCATAGTGGAAGCCGCACGACCCTGAGACATAGAGCGAAGGTCAGAGGTGTAGCCAAAAAGATTTGCAAGTGGAACGAAGGCGCGGATGAGTTTGGCACCACCATTTAAATCTTCCATAGAATCAATGCGGCCACGGCGAGAGTTAATATCGCCGATAACGTCACCCATGAATTCTTCTGGAGTAGTAGCCTCAAGTTTCATCACTGGCTCTAGAAGAACTGGCTTGGCCTTCTTGATACCTTCTCTAGTGGCTAGGACGCCGGCGAGCTTGAAGGCGAGTTCGGAGGAGTCGACATCGTGATAGGAGCCATCATAAAGTGTGGCTTTAACATCAACAACTGGATAGCCAGCAATAACACCACCATTTAGGGTTTCTTCTACACCTTGCTGGACAGGTTTGCGATACTCTTGCGGAACAACACCGCCCTTGATCTGGTCGATAAATTCAAAGCCTTTACCTGGCTCGTTCGGTTCAAATTTGATCCAAACATCACCGTACTGGCCACGACCACCAGATTGCTTAATATGTTTACCTTGAGCTTCAGCGGTACCGCGAATGGTCTCACGGAACGCAACCTGTGGAGCACCCGTATTTGCTTCAACCTTATGTTCACGGCGAAGACGATCGATAATAATATCAAGGTGAAGCTCACCCATGCCAGAGATGATGGTTTGACCGGTTTCTTCATCGGTATGGACACGGAAAGTAGGATCTTCTTCAGCAAGTTTAGACAGGCCGATGCCCATCTTTTCTTGATCAGCTTTAGTCTTTGGTTCGACAGCAATGGAAACTGGTGGATCTGGGAACTCGATAGATTCCAAGAGGATGGGATGAGCTGGGTCACAGATGGTTGTACCAGTAGTAGTATCTTTAAGCCCAACAACAGCGGCGATGTCACCGGCGGCAATTTCACTGATTTCTTCACGCTTATCAGCGAACATGCGGACAATGCGACCAACACGCTCTTTATCACCGGTAGTAGTATTTAAAATGTATGAGCCGGAAGTAAGTTTACCAGAATAAACTCGAATGAAAATCAACTTACCAACAAATGGGTCAGAAGCAATCTTGAAAGCAAGGGCGGTAAGTGGTTCGGAGTTGTCTGCCTTGCGAACGACTTGGTCACCGGTTTTGGGATTTGTACCGACGGTCTGGCCTTGATCACGATCAAGTGGAGACGGAAGATAATCGACACAGAGGTCAAGGACCTTCTCAACGATCACGCCACGACCATCACCACCGGTAACAAGATAAAAATCGCCATCAAGTACACGCTTGCGAAGAGCAGATTTTAGCTCTTCAGTAGTAATAGCATCTGCGCCTTCATTAAAGAATTTATCCATCAGAGCTTCGTCAGCAGAGACGGCTTCTTCGATCAACATAGCACGGGCGTTTTCTGCTTTTTCTTTCATATCAGCAGGAATTTCGCCAACAGTAAGTTCGTGATCGGTGAAATCTTTGTAGGTATATGCTTTCATATCGACAAGATCAACAACACCACAAATATCCTTCTCGAAACCGATAGGGAGGTGAATGGCAACAGCATTTTTAGAAAGGCGTTTATGAATAGTGCCAAGAGACTTGTAAAAATCGCCACCGATCTGATTAATTTTATTAATAAAGCAGATGCGAGGCACGCCGTATTTAGTGGCTTGGCGCCAAACAGTCTCAGACTGGGCTTCTACGCCCATTTTACCATCAAAAACCACGACTGCGCCATCCAAGACGCGCAAAGAACGTTCGACCTCAGCGGTGAAGTCAATATGCCCTGGGGTGTCGATGACGTTAATCTGACAACCTTTCCAGTAAGCAGTCACAGCGGCGGAAGTGATGGTAATACCACGCTCTTTTTCCTGCTCCATCCAGTCTGTGGTAGCACCACCAGTGCCGCCTTTGACGAGGTCAATTTTATGTTTTAAGCCGGTGCGATAAAGAATCGCCTCTGAAGTAGTGGTTTTACCGGCGTCAATATGGGCAATAATACCAATATTGCGGAATTTTGATAAATCTTTGATTTCGGTTGCCATTAATATCCTCTTTTAGACAATTATATATAAGACTGTAGTAAATTATAGCATAATTTTAAAAAATTTCACCACTTTTTAGGTAGATTTGCTGAGTTTTTGGTATTTTTGGGCGGTAAAGTTCTGGGTTTTAATTTGATCGGTGACTATATATCTGCTGGATTTTATCGAATCAAGCTGTTGATTAAAGTCCGGATTGTCAAAACTGGAATCATTAATGATTAACCAGAAACTGTCGTGTTTCTTGGAAAAGTCTTGATAATTTTCATAAAGATGGTCAGCAAGCTGTTGAACCGGTTCTTCTGGGGGAAAATTAATTTTTGGCCAGTCCTTGATAAGATTTACACGCTGCTTGGAGTTTTCATAAAAGACGGCTTGATAAAAGGTCAGATTATTATCCGCCAAAATGGGAACATCGGAAGATTCTTGTGACTGTAAGGAAGTGATCGATGCTTTGACATGGCTTTCTGGATAACGATGCAAAACAGAAATAGTACCGAAGATTAAAGCAGCAAAAACTGGCAATACTAACAACTTCTGTGAAAAATTAATGGATTTTTTCTGATAATAGTAAAATATGGCAACTGCGAGCAGAAGCGACAGAGTAACAGAAGAGAAAATCAAGTAACGATTGTAAAAAGTTGGCTTCATGGGTGGGAGTGACAAAATAAATGACAATATAACTGGAAGAGTGGAGAGGAACAAAAGGAGAGTAAAACTGGTTTTTTGTTCTGATTTAGCAGATTTAAAATATTTAACAATAAGGCAAATTGCTACGCTAAGAAAAAGCCAGAAAGGTAAAATAACGAAAGCCGGAAGCGAGGAAAAATCATGATAAATTAATGACTGCGAAATAAAATCAGGAAAGGTAACGGCGGAAACGGGAGGGATCCAAAACCCCTTCTGAACGGAAGCGATTTGCTTGACAGCAAAAGGTAGCCAGGGCAGAAAAACCAAGATAGCAAGCAAATACGCATAAACCACATTTTTCTGAAAAATTTTTGCACGGAAATGAAAAATCAAAAAGGTAAAATGTGCAAGCCAAGCAAAGACAGAATAATACTGCGTCCACATACCAAGAGAGACAACCACGCCGTAAGCAAGCCAGTAAGAGCGTTTTTTACTAGTCAGAGCTAGTTGTAAAATATAAGTGGCTAAAATAACTAAAAATACCACCATGGTATACATACGCATTTCCTGACCATAGCGAATTAAGAAGGGATTCAGCGCCATAAAAGCTGCACCAATAGTAGCTACCTTATTATTAAACATCTTCTTTAGCATAAAAAATGCGACAATAATACTGATTGCACCAAAAAACACAGATAAGAATCTCATGGTGTAATCTGTGGAGCCAAAAATATCACTCCAGATCTTTAAGATAAAGTAGTACAGTGGAGGGTGCACGTCCACTGAAGTCAACTGCCAAATTTTAGCAAAATTAAACCTGGCAATTAAACCGGAATATGCTTCATCAAACCAGACTGAGCCAAAAATATTTGTGATACAAAGTAGCATATATATAATAGCGCAGGCAATTGGAATAAGAATAATTTTATGCTGGCTAGTAAAAGATTTTAGTTTGGTAAAAATTTTGTCCATATGACTATATGTTAGCATAATTGTGGGTTTGTGACATATAAAATGAATATGACACGCAAGCTCGGTGACACAGTAACAATGATGAGCAAAATCAAACACATATTGGACTTATTTTTTCTACTTTGTTAAAATGGATGTATTCGGGGTGTGGCGCAGTTGGTAGCGCGCGCGGTTCGGGACTGCGAGGTCGTCAGTTCGAGTCTGATCACCCCGACCATCCAAGGAGAGAAGTAAATAATAAAACCAGTTTTATTATTTACTGAACGATGCTGGATGGAAAAATCCGAGTAGAATGAGGATTTTGACATCCAAGAAGAGAGGAAAAGAAAAAGTATTTTTCTTTTCCGAGCGACGCAGGATGGGGGAATTTGAGCGTAGCGAAAATTTTTCCAGCTGGGGAGATGAGCTCAAGCATAGGTGCGAAATTGAAGAAATATTAGCCCACTTGAGTTATTTTATTGTATAATATAGAAATCGGGGTTTGGCGCAGTGGTAGCGCGCACGCCTGGGGGGCGTGAGGTCGCTGGTTCGATCCCAGTAACCCCGACCATTTTTTGCTTGAAAAATGCTATTCTGGACATTTAAATACTGTTGCCAAATAACCAGCGGAACGTCCCAAGGGGTAAACGCTGGTTCGATCCCAGTAACCCCGACTATTTTTATGGTTTTATAATTTATTTTTATGATGAGTAATATACAACACTTAATTAGTGAAACAACATTGAAAAACTACAATTGTCACACAGTGGTGAATTTTTATTTAAACAGCGAGAAGGATGCAAGATCGGTCAAAAATCTACTGTGGCAGCCGTGCGAATCAGAAAATGAGTCATTTTTTACACTATTAGGTCTTAATGAGCTTAAATTAGCAATCGATACGATGGAAGAATTTTAATGAAAAATAAACAAGAACGGCTAAAGTTTACTACAGATACGAAAATACCTGGTGGTATAGGTAGAGCTGGCGTAATAAAAACCGCACATGGAGAAATAAAAACACCGGCTTTTTTGGCAGTAGGAACATATGGAGCAGTGCGCTATTTAGATATGCAAGCGCTAAAAAGCACAAATGTACAGGCAATGCTATCTAACGGTTATCACTTACGGAGAAATGCCAAAGAAATTGCTAGCGCTGGGGGACTAGCTAAGTGGTCAGAATGGAATGGTCCGACCGTAACTGATTCTGGCGGATTTCAGGTAATGTCGCTAGGTTCTGGAATGGGCAAGGTGGTGGCGATGGAGACCGAAAAAATTGAAAAAAAGCGCTTTTTTGGACATAGTGATAATTTGGTTAAAATTACCGACGCTGGGGTAGATTTTGTCGACCCATTCTCTGGTGAACCAGATTTCATAGATCCAGAAAAGTCCATGCAAATACAGTGCGATATCGGAGCAGACATACATATGGCGTTTGATGAATTAACTTCGCTGGCGGATGATTATAATTATAATAAAAGAGCGTTAGATAGAACTTATGCATGGGCAAAGCGCAGTTTAGCTGAGCATAAAAAACAGCGAGAAAAATTAGGTTATATACAAAATTTATATGGAGTTTTACAGGGCGGTAGATGGGAAAATTTGCGCAAAATGGCAGCGGAACAATTAGGGGAAATGGATTTCGATGGATATGGACTGGGTGGTGCGTTTTTAAAAAAAGATTTAGGGCATATACTAAAGTGGTGCAATGAAATTTTACCACAGAATAAGCCAAGGCACTTATTGGGACTGTCTAGGCCAGATGATATTTTGATCGGAACAGAAATGGGGGCAGACACCTTTGACTGCGTAGCGCCAACAAGAGAGGCACGACACGGCAGAATTTATACGAGAAACGGAGATATAAACTTGCGAAAATTTGCCGGATCAGAAGAGCCGCTGGATAAAAATTGCGACTGCGAAACTTGCCAAGCAGGCTGGACTAAAGGACAACTGCGAGCATTATGGAAGTCTGGCGATGATGGGCAAAAAATTCAATATTATAAATTAGCCTCTATACATAATTTGCGATTTATAATCAGGCTAACGGAAGAGATTCGTGAAAGTATCTTAAACAATAATTTCCAAAATTATAAAACTGATTTTCTAAAAAGATATTATGGTAAATGATTTATTTGAGTCTTGGGCGGAAAAATTTCACGCTAAGGATAGTGAACGGTGAAAGAATAATTTCTAGCAGCATCCCGGAGAAATAGGCGAAAATAACCTGTCCAACAAAATCAGTAAAAGGAATAACGCCAAAAAAGGCGATAATATCAAAAATCAAAATATCTAAAAATCTAGCAACAAAAGAAGAGCCAATAGTGCGAGCAAGTAAATATTTGCCTCCGGTTTTGGCTTTGATTTTTTCAAAAAAATAGATATTTGCAAGCTGACTGACAATATAGGCAGAAAGACTAGCCAAAACAATCCGTGGCACCGCTGTAAAAATGCTAGTAAAAGCAAGTTGACCGCCCCACTCGGCATGTGGCGGTAAAATAGAAACCAGCATAAGGGTGATAGTAGCAATAAGATTAATCAAAAAACTAGCAAAAGTGATAGTACGAGCGGTCTTTCTGCCGTAAAACTCCATGACCAAATCTCCCAAAACGTATGAAAGTGGAAAAATGATTAGACCGCCGTCCACTGCAACGCCGAAAAACGACCAAAGTTTGGCGGCGGAGAAATTCGCAATCAAAAGCGTGCCGGCAGAAAGTACGGAAAGGAAGATAAGTAAATTATTTTTGTCAATTTTTTTAAAAATTTTCATCTAAATTTCCTCAAATTGAGAATTATAAAGCTGTTCGTAAAAACCATGCTTGGCGATCAGTTCAGAATGATTGCCCTGTTCGATAATTTTACCGTCCTTGATAACGAGAATGAGGTCCGCATCTAAAATCGTACTGAGACGGTGAGCGATGATAAAAGTAGTGCGATGTTCCATAAGTTTGTTCATGGCGGACTGAATGATCTGCTCGGTGCGAGTATCAACATTTGAAGTCGCTTCGTCTAGGATGATCATTTTTGGATTTGCAATAATAACTCTAGCGATAGTGGCTAGTTGTTTTTCGCCGACAGAGAGCGGGTCATCACTGTCGCTACCAACTTTAGTGTTGTAACTTTTTGGAAGGCTTTCAAAAATATGATTGATTTTAATTTTTTCTAAGACCTGGCGGACTTCGGAGTTAGTGATTTGCGGATTCGCATAAGTAATATTATCCATGATAGTACCGTCCGACAGCCAAGCATCTTGTAAAACCATACCAAAATAACTCCTAAGCTTACTGCGAGGAATTTGAGAGATAGGCACTCCGTCTAGTAAAATTTGACCAGAAGTTGGCTCAAAAAAGCGCATAAGAAGTGAGACTAAAGTAGTTTTACCAGAGCCAGTAGGCCCGACAATGGCAACCTTACTACCGGGTTTGATATCCACTGAAAAATCTTGAATAACATGAATGTCTTCATAGTAAAAGTTAACCTTGTCAAAGGTGATATGACCGACAATAGAGCCGGTTTTAGCGGCCTTTACATCAGAAGATGCCATTTCTGGTATATCCTCCTCTGCATCAAGAATTGCAAAAATATGATCAGCTGCAACAAAAATTTCCTGAAAAGTACTGGAAGTTTGAACGAAGAACAAAATAGGGTTTTTGATTCTATAGAAATATTGCCAAGCAGCCTGAAGACTACCAAAAGAGAGTTTACCACCCAACATTAAAAAGCCGCCGATCAGCAATAATGCGATTTGACCAAGACCACTGATGAAGCGATTTACTCCGTGCTGCAATAAATTGGTGAGGACATTAGCAAAAATAAATTTATGACCTAGATCGTCAACACTGAGGCTAATTCTATTGGCTGCAAAATCTTCTTTAGCATTAGTATAAACTAGGATTTGATTAGTATAGTACTCCTCTAGCTCATTATTCACCTTACCTTTAGCTTTGCGCAAATTGCGCTGTGCAACAGCGTTCTTCTTTAGAATAAATTTTGAATAAAGGACAATAATCACAACAGAAACGAGCGTGACCAAAAATAATTCAAGAGAAATACTAAGTAAAATGACTGCGCCAGAAAGAATAGAAAAAGCCTGACTAAAGAAAGAGGTGAGAGTAGTAGCCATGGTCTCGCCAATAATGGAAGTATCTTCATTAACGACGGTAATGATTTCACCGGTTTTGTTTTTATTGTAATAATCGATGGTTACCTTTTGAAGTTTTTGGAAAATTTGACGACGAAGACTTGAGGTAAAATTAGCCGAGACGTTGGCAAGAATGAAGCCGGCGGCAATACTACCAAAAATGCCAACAACGCCAAGTCCGCTGATCTGAAGAATAATGACAAAAATCCTGGAGTAGTCCACATCTACACCATGTCTAATATTTTCTATAACGATGTCGGGAATTTGCCAGATGATTTTTGGCAAAAGCGCAGAGACGGTACCGCTAACAATAATCAAAATTGCAACAATGAAGATATGAATAGAATATGGTTTGGCAAGTTGAATTAGTTTTTGAATATTTTTTTTATTTTTCATATTTTTCCTGTTCTAATAAATCTGATCCGCCAGAAAGCTGAGAGCGAGCAATTTCCTGATAAACTCTACAATTTTGCATGAGATTCTCATGAGTATCATTACCAACAATTTTACCATTATCTAAAACAATGATACGGTCGGCAGTCTTGATAGTGCCGATGCGCTGGGCGACGATAATTTTAATAGAGTCTGGGAGAAATTTTTTCAGTTTTTGCCTGAGCTTTAAGTCCGTTTTCATATCGAGGGCGGAAAAAGAGTCGTCAAAGATAAGGATCTGAGGTTTTTTCACAAGAGCTCGAGCGATGGAGATACGCTGTTTCTGACCGCCGGAATAATTTCTGCCCATCTGAGAGACTTTGGAGTTATAGCCATCCTCTAGATTTTTAATAAATTCGGCAGCCATGGAGACATCAGCGGCTTTTTCAACCTCGTTCAAAGTGGCGTTTTCCGCACCAAATTTAATATTGTCCAAAATCGTGCCAGAAAAGATAATGCCCTGCTGTGGAATATAGCCAATCATGTCCATAAATTCCTTTTTGCTATATTTATCGATACTGATACCATTTACAATAATTTCACCCTTAACTGGATTATAAACACGAATTAGCAGTTCTGCTAAAGTGGTTTTGCCGGAGCCAGTAGAGCCGATAATTGCAACAGTTTCACCACGGTCTGCTCGAAAAGAAATATCTTCCAGCAAACTG
>ERZ773099.2307-NODE-2307-length-13254-cov-32.560118_pt1 | contig 13254 bp, 11 predicted proteins | sample MGYA00511120_ERZ773099 | MGnify/ENA primary metagenome ERZ773099 (study PRJEB29015, sample SAMEA2738012) | human oral metagenome | biome: human oral; feature: human-associated habitat; material: dental | place: China | collected 2104 ... | reverse complement strand
GGTGCGCAAGCCCGCCGACGCCGCCCGCTACCAGCGCGAGCAGGAGGCCGAGGCCGCCAAGGTCGAGGCCATCCGCCGGGCGGAGGCCGAGGCCGAGCGCACGCGCCTGGACGCCCAGGCCCAGGCCCAGGCGACCGTCGCCCGCGCCGAGGCCGAGGCCCGCGCCACCGCTGCCCGCGCCAAGGCGGAGGCCGAGGCGATCGCCGCCCGCGGTCAGGCGGAGGCCGCCGCGATCCAGGCCGCCGGCGAGGCCGAGGCCAGGGCCATGAGCGACAAGGCGGACGCCCTGGCCAAGTACGGCGAGGCCGCCACCCAGCAGATGGTGCTGGACAAGGCCCCGGAGATCGCCCGCGCCCTGGCCGAGCCGCTGGGAAGCGTCAAGGACATGTCGATCATCTCCACCGACGGCGCCTCCGCACTGCCCAAGGCGGTGGCCGGCAACGTCGAGCAGCTCGACGCCGTCATGCGCTCCCTGACCGGCTCCGGACTGACCGAGATGCTCAGCCAGTTCATGAACGTCAAGGGCGGCAAGTCGCGGAGCTGAACGGGGTCCGACGGCGGCGGCGCGGGCCGAGTCGCGCCGCGCCGCCGCCGTCGGACCGGTGCGTCCGCCCCGGGGCGGGCCCGCACTGCCCGACCGGGGGCGGACCCGCGCCGCGCCCGGCGCCGCATACTCCTCGTGTGCCGCACGACCCGCCGTCGTGCGGCACACGACTGCGCGGCGGCGCCGGTTTCTGAGACACTGCGGTCATGACGAGTCCGCTCTCCAGTCCGAAACCCCAGTACCCGCAGGCGCCCCGGGGCCTTCAGAGCCCGCAGCCCCCGAACGGCTCGCGCTCGCGGATGGTTCTGCTGCTGGCGGGACTCATCGTGGTCGTCGTCGTTGCGGCGGTCGTCTTCGCGGCGCTCCTGTACACCCGCGGCTCGCGGACCGCGAGCGAGCCCGCGACGACGTCGGGCGCGCCCGGCCCCACCCCGACGGTCGAGCCGACATCCGCGGCCTCCGTCACCGATCCGACGACCCTGACGGCCATGCACGGCGAGGTCACCCGCGACCCGAACGACCCCCGCGCCAAGGGCGACGTCAACGCGCCCGTCGTCATGGTCATCTACTCCGACTTCGCCTGCCCCTTCTGCACGAAGTTCGCCCAGGAGGTCGAGCCCCGGCTGGACGACCTCATCGAGAACGGCACCCTGCGCATCGAGTGGCGCGACCTGGCCCAGGTCACCCAGACCTCGCCGCTGGCGGCCCAGGCGGGCATCGCCGCGGGCAAGCAGGGTAAGTTCTGGGAGTTCCACGACGCCGTCTACGGGGCCGCCGACCCGCAGGGCCACCCCGAGTACACCGAGGACTCGCTCGTCGACTTCGCCGAGAAGGCCGGGGTGCCCGACCTGGAGCGCTTCCGGGCGGACATGACCGATGCGGCCACCGTGAAGGCCGTGACCGACGCCAATCAGCACGCCTACAGCCTGGGCATCAAGGGGACCCCGTTCTCCTTTGTGAACGACGCCTACATCGGCGGTTACAGGTCCGCCGACTACGTGCGCGCCACCGTCCTGGAGCAGGCGGCCCTGGCCAAGTAGCGCCCCGCCGCCGCTCCCCCTTTCCGCCGGTCTCGCGAAGGGGAGGGGCGCAGTGGTTCAGTTCTCGGCTCGCCCGAGCCGCCAGTAGCCCATGAAGGCCACTGAACGGCGGTCAACGCCTCGCTCGGCCACAAGATGACGGCGCAGAGCGCGCACCGCCGCGGCCTCCCCGGCCAACCAGGCGTACAGGCTCGTGCGCCTGAGCGCGGCCCCGCCCCGGGCGGTGCGAGGCACCTCCCACAGCAGGTCGTGGTCGACGTCGATCTCCTCGACCTCCTGCGCCGTCCCCGCCGGGCACAGTTCGCCCGCGGCGCGGCGCACGCCCTCCACGAGGGCCTCGCCGTGCGTCCTCCCCTCCCGCCCCGTCACCCGCACCTCGAAACCGGGATGGTCCGGCAGATAGGCGGCGTCGGCACGAGTGGGCATCTCGACGACGGCGATACCGCGGGCCGTGGTCGGGAGGTCCTGAAGAATTCGGGCTATGGCGGGCGCCGCCGTCTCATCGCCGCCCAGGAGGAAGCGCTCGGTGACGGCCGGCGGGACGAAGTCGACGCCGCCGGAGAGGGCCGCCCCGGGCGGTCGGCCCCGCAGCCAGGACCGGCGCGGCCCCAGGAGCACCGCCCGGCTGCCGACGGCGGCGTCGCGGATCCACCGCGAGGCGGGCCCCAGCGGCTCGTGCACCACCATGTCGACGTCGACCCGCGTCGGGCCGCCGGCGCCGGCACCGGCCCCGGCGGCATCGACGGCGCCGGTAGTGCCAGCGGGTCGGACGCGGCGGGTGGTGTAGGTGCGGATCGGATTTCGCCGCTCCTCCGGCAGCACCCGCCATCGCTCGTACCAGTCCTCGCCGTCGGGCAGATGCTCGTAGCCGCCCGACGGGGCGGGCAGGACGAGCTTGATGCGCTGGTCCCGGCCCGGGTCGGCGAAGTCGTCCAGGCCGGGACCGACGAAGGTGAAGCGCCGCATCGAGGGGGTCAGGTCCGCGATGGCGGCGACGTCGACGTGGAAGAAGCCGAAGCGCCCGGCTCCCGCCGCCCGGTTCGCCGCCCGGCTTCCCCGGCCCTCCCGGGGCGTTCCCCGGCTCACCGCCCAGCCTCCCCGGGGCGCTCCCCGCCCTCGGTGCGCTCCCCGACCGGCCGCCGCCCGGCCTCCCCGGCATGGTGGCGGCCCACGGGCACCACCAGCGGCGTGCCGGAGACGGGATCGGTGATGACATCGGCGTCCAGGCCGAAGACCTCCTTCACGAGGGCGGCGTCGACCACCTCGCCGGGGGCGCCGACGGCGGCGACGCGCCCGTCCTTCATGGCGATCATGTGGTCGGCGTAGCGGGCCGCCAGGTTGATGTCGTGGAGCACCATGACGATCGTCGCGCCCCGGCCCCGGTTGAGGTCGGTGAGCAGGTCGAGGACCTCCACCTGGTGGGCCAGATCGAGGAAGGTCGTCGGCTCGTCCAGCAGGAGGACGTCGGTGCGCTGGGCCAGGGCCATGGCGATCCACACGCGCTGGCGCTGACCGCCGGACAGCTCGTCGACACTGCGATCGGCCAGGGCGGCGGTGCGCGTGGCCACCAGCGCCTCCTCGACGATCTCGCGGTCGCGCGCCGTCCACGAGCGGAAGGCCCGCTGATGGGGATGGCGCCCGCGCCCCACCAGGTCGGCGACCGTGATGCCCTCCGGGGCGATGGGCTGCTGGGGGAGCAGGCCGAGCCGCCGGGCCAGCCGCCGGGTCGGGATGGAGCCCAGGGACTCGCCGTCGAGCAGGACCGATCCGCCGACCGGCATCAGGATCCGCGACATCGTCTTGAGCAGCGTCGACTTCCCGCAGGCGTTGGCGCCCACGATGACAGTGATCCGGGCGCTGGGGATCAGCAGGTCGACGCCGTCGACGACGACGCGCCCGCCGTAGCCCGAGCGCAGCGCCTCGGTGCTCAGGGTGCGGGGGACGGCGGGTGCGGGTGAGCTCATGCGGAGGCCCCCTGACGGTTGAGGCGGATCAGTTGGAGGACGAGGTAGGGCGCGCCGACGATCCCCGTGACGACCCCCACGGGCAGCGTCGTGGGGAACAGGTGCTGGCCCGCCAGGTCGCCGCCCAGGACGATGGCGGCGCCGGTCAGGGCGGCCGGCACCAGCAGCGTGCGGTCAGTCCGCCCGATCAGCCGTGCCGCGATCGGCCCGGCCAGAAAGGCCACGAAGGCGATCGGGCCGGTGACCGCGGTCGCGAAGGAGGCCAGCGCCACCATGGTGAGCAGGAGGGCCAAGCGAGTGCGCTGCACGGGCACGCCGAGTCCGACGGCGGCCTCCTCGCCCAGCGGCAGGACCCGCAGGTCCCTCCCCAGGCCCAGGAGGACGGCGCTCAGGACGAGCACGCTCCCGCCCAGCAGGGGCACCTGGTCCCAGCTCGCGCCCGACAGGGAGCCGCTGAGCCAGCGCATGGCGTCGACGACGTCATAGACGGAGGCCTTGAGCTGGAGGTAGGCGATGACGGAGGACAGCATGGAGGACACGCCGATGCCGATGAGGATGAGGCGCCCGCCCTGCGCGCTCCCGGAGCCGGACAGCAGGTGGATGACGGCCGCCGTGGCCAGGCCGAACCCGAGGGCGATGAGATTGACGCGCATCCCCGACCAGTCCAGGACGAGGATCGCGAAGACGGCCGCGGCCGAGGCGCCGGAGGTGATGCCGATGACGTCGGGGCTGGCGAGCTGGTTGCGGAGCATGGTCTGCGAGGTCGTGCCGGCCATGCCGAAGGCGAGGCCCGCCAGCAGCCCCAGGATCGCGCGCGGCAGCGTGAGCTCGCCGATGACGAAGGAGGCCCCCGGCACCCGCCGCCCCAGCATGACCGCGACGGCCTGGTCGGGGGTGTACCAGTGCTCGCCGGTCAGGACGGTGGCCCACCACAGGGCGGCCACCAGGAGCGCCAGGCAGGTGGTGACCATCAGGTAGCGGCGGGCGCGGCGCCGTCTGCCCGGAACGGTGAAACCCGGAACGGTGAAACCCGGGTCGGGGGAGGCGGCGGGGGCGGACGCGGGACCCGGGCCCGGCACGGCGGGGCCGGGGTCGGGGGCGGACGCGGGGATCGTGCTCACAGCTCGCGCGCCTTCGCTCCCCGGACGATCGCGATGAGGACGGGCGCCCCCACGAAGGCGGTGACGATGCCAGCGCTCAGACCGCTCGGACGGGCGACGACCCGTCCGACGACGTCGGCCAGCGTCAGCAGCGCCGCCCCGCCGAGGGCGGACAGCACCAGCAGCCGCCGGTTGTCGGGGCCGATGAGCATGCGCACCGCGTGGGGGACCATGAGCCCGACGAAGCCGATCGGGCCGACCAGCGCCGTCGTCGTCGCGCAGGCGATGACGCCGGCCGCGGAGGCCAGCAGGCGCGTGCGCATGACGTTGACGCCCAGCCCGGTCGCCATCTCGTCGCCCAGCGCCAGGGAGTTGAGCGGCCGCGCGACGACGACGGCGAGCACGCCGGCCGCGACGAGGAAGGGCGCCCCCGCCGCCAGCGACTCCCACGTGCCGCGGCCCACGGAGCCGACCTGCCAGACGCGGAAGTCGTTCAGGCCCTGGGCGCGCGGCAGCATGATCGCGCTGATGAGCGAGCTCATGGCGGCGCTGGTCGCCACTCCGGCCAGGGCGAGCTTGACGGGCGTGGCCCCGCCCGGCCCGGTCGAGCCGACGGCGTAGACGAAGACGGCGGTCACCCCCGCCCCGAGCATGGAGATCCACAGGTACTCGAAGGTGGAGGAGATGTGGAGGAAGGCGATGGACGCCACGATCGCCAGGGAGGAGCCGGTGTTGATGCCCAGGATCCCCGGGTCGGCGATCGGGTTGCGGGTCACGGCCTGCATGAGCGCGCCGGAGACCGCCAGCGCGGCCCCCGCGGCGAGGGCGGCGGCGGTGCGGGGCAACCGCTCGGCGACCGCCGCGGCGCCCAGGTCGCCGCCCGACCCGGTCAGCCCGTGCAGGATCTCCTCCAGGCCCACGACCCTGGCGCCGAAGGCGATCGAGCACAGCGCGGCGACGACGACCAGCCCCGCCAGCAGGATCAGGACCGGGCCCGTTCTTCGGGCGGTGCTCGGGGCGCGTCGTCGGTCCCGGCCCGACGGCTGCCGGGCGGTGCTCGGGGCGCTCACTGGACCTTGCCGGCGGCGGCCGCGATGAGGTCCACGTAGTCCTTGATGCCCCACGGGATCGACAGCGGCCCGGGGTTGGTCGCGGCGGACAGCGGGGTGCCGTTGCCCACGAAGGCGACGGCGCCGTTCTTGATCGCCGGGATGGTGCCCAGCAGTGGGTGCGCCTGGATGCCGGCCAGCTCGGAGGCCTCGCCGTACATGACCATGAGCTCGACGTCGGAGACCTGGTCGGCGTTCTCGGAGGCGAACTCGAGGTAGAAGTTGTCCGGGTCGGCCTGGGAGGCCTTGGCCACGGAGTCGGGGATCGTCATCCCCAGGTCCTCCATGAAGGCGGTGCGCGGGTCGAGGGTCGTGTAGTAGCCGAAGGTGGACATGTCCGAGGGGACGGCGTAGAAGAAGGCGGCTTTCTTCCCGGCGATCTCGGGATGGGGGGCGACGGCGTCGGCCACCTGCTTCTCCAGGTCGGCGATAAGGGCGGCGGCCTCGTCGGTCTTGCCGATGGCGGTGGCGTCCATGGTGATCATGTCGCGCCAGGGGGTGCCCCACGCGACGGTCGGGTAGGCGATCGTGGGGGCGATCTTGCTCAGGGTGTCGTAGTCCTTCTGGGTCAGGCCGGAGCAGGCCGCGAGGATCACTTCGGGGGCGGTGTCGGATACGGCCGCGAAGTCGATGCTGTCGGTCTCGTCGAACAGGGCGGGCTGCGCGCCGCCGGCCGCGACGAGCTCGTCGACCTTCTTCTTGGTCCAGGCGAGCATGCCCGAGCCGTCGTCGACGCCCCAGGTCTGCTTGGCGAACCCGACGGGCAGGATGTCCATGGCGAGGGGGACGTCCTGGTTGGCCCAGGAGACGCTTGCGATGCGCGTGACACCGACAGGAACCTCGGTGGAGCCGAAGGCATGCTTGACGGTGATCGTCTCGCCGCCGCTCGGGCCGGAGGAGCCCGAGTCGGCTCTGCCGCAGGCGGCTGCGCTCAGGCCGAGGGCGGCCAGGGCGGGGGCGAGGAGAAAGGTCTTGCGGGAGACGGTCCGGTGGACGGTCACGATGCGCTCTCTATCGTCGGCGGCAGGACCCTGTCGACCATAGTGAAGGATTGCCTTGCCTAACAGATCGGATGGTCGTGTCCTCGAGCACCTTTGCGGGTGATGCGGTGTTGTGAACGGTGGCAGTGGCCCGCGAGACCGGCGCAAAGTGCGCACCCTGTGGATGACTCGGGGCAGTCGACCGGCCCCGGCCCACCGCTCTTCCGCGAACGCGCAGGTTTCCAGTCGAACGCGCATCTCCCGTCTGCGCGTTCGACTGGAAACCTGCGCGTTCGCGGAATCTGGCGGCGAAGGGGGCGGGGTCAGGCCAGGGGCTCGCGGGCGCGGGAGGTCTGCGCCTCGTCGGGCAGCTTGTGGTGCCAGGGCGCGCTGTCGCTCATGAAGGAGATGGGGTGTCCCTTGTGGGAGTGGGCGACGATGAAGGTCGGCCCGCCGGGCTCGACCGGCGCAGCCCCGAAGGCGTCGAGGAGCGCCTCGTGGTCGTGGGTGTCGACGTCGACGACGTGGGCGCCGAAGGCCCGGACTTTGCCGTCCAGGGGACAGGTCGTTGGCGTTCTCGGTGGTGGCGCCCTGCTGGAGGTGGTTGCGGTCGGCGACCACGCTGAGGTTGTCGAGCTCGAACTGGGCGGCGGCCATGAGGGCCTCCCAGTTCGAGCCCTCCTGGAGCTCGCCGTCGCCGGTCAGGACGAGGACCCGCCGCGGGGAGCCGTCGATCTTGGCGGCCAGGGCGTCGCCGACGGCGATGGGCAGGCCGCGCCCGAGCGGGCCGGTGCCGGCCTCCACCCCGGGCACCTTGGTGCGGACAGGGTGGCCGTTGAGGCGGGAATCGGGCTGGACGAAGGTGTCCAACTCGGCCGCCCCCAGCAGGCCAGCCGCGGCGAAGGCGGTGTACAGGGCGTTGGCGGCGTGCCCCTTGGAACAGGATGACCCGGTCGCGGTCGGGGTGGGTGTCAGCCGTGGGAGGATTGGGTGAAGTGATTGCGCCGGCGCTCTTCCGCGGCTCGACCGCGACTGGTAGTGTGACGTGCGTCCGGTCCCTGCGGGAGGAATGTCCTGTGTTGCGGTTCCCCGCTCTGCCGTCGTCGCCTGGATTATCGTGGCGCGGCGTGCGGCGGCGTGTCCGCTCCGGGGTCGGCGTGTCGGCGGTGCCGGCGCTGGTCCGCGAGGTCCGGCGGTCTGCTCGAGTAGCGGGTCGTCGCCCTCACCGGTGAGCGCGCCGCTGTATGCGCCCGGCGCGGAGGCGGCGACCTCGACGGCGGGCGCGGGGGCTGATGCCTCCGCGCCCGCTGCCGAAGTCGCCGGGTGCGTGAGCACGGGACCGGCGGCGCCCCGGGCGTCCTGACCACCGCGGAGCTCGGCCGCGGGCGAGCTCCGGGCCGTCAGCCGATCCGGTCGAGCCCCGGGCGTCAACCGACCCGGCCGAGAATGGTGGATTCGAGGGCGCCGGCGGGGCACAATGGGAGCGCGTGCGGGGCCCGGCTCCGGTTGCGGTTCTCTTCGTCCAAGGTCCATCCGCTCCGGACACGGACCCCGCACGCGCCGTCGTCGGGGTCCCGAACGGCGCCGACGGACGGGTCTCCGCCGGGGGCGGGGCGGGTTCGGACCCGATCGTCCGCGGTCGTGCCGGTCGCGCCGTCCCCCGCGAGCCCCTCCTCGGGGGAGCCGGGTGCGGCCCGGGATCCGGCGCGCCGTCCGCGAGTCCCCCCACCCCCGGGGGGAGTCGTTTTGGTGATGTCACCTGGGCTCGCATTGCGCCAGGTGGGCTCGCACGGATCGAGCGCAGGTGGATTTCGTCGCTCCGGGCTCGCATTGTGCGAGCTGAGGTGGATTGTGTCGCGCTGACCTGGCATTACGCAAGCCGGGCCCGGTTCGCACTGGTCCCGACCCGCGCCAGCCCGGTCCGGGAATCGGCTGGAAGACGGTTCGGGGTCGACGCGGACCCGGACCCGGTCCCCGTCCCATTCCGCCTCGGCCGGGTCCACGAGATCGTCGGGTAACCCGCGAGCACGTCACTTAACCCACGAGAACGTACCTCTAGCAGACGTGCTCGCGGGTTAAGTGACGTGCTCGGCGGTTCCCCGGCGATCTTGCGGGTCGGGCGACGCTCTCGCGCCCCGGGCGGTGCCCCCGGCGCGGCGGGATCCGGCATGTGGGCGGGGCCGCTGGCGGTGTGCCGGGAGAATCGGCTCCTCCCCGGGGCCGGGGACGCGCCCTGAACTGGGATGCGGTCCCCGCAAGGTTCTGCGGCTCCTCCCCAGGGCCGGGGACGCGCAGACGGACGGCGCGGTCGACACGGCCATGGGAGACCGCATCCGCCCCCGCCGGCGCCGCCACGCCGACCCCCGACCTTGTACCGCCGTCCAGAAGGACTCAACGCGGTGGCGATGCGACGGGGTCGCCGTCGAGAGCGCCCGAACGGGCGGCCGATCTGCGGGCGGCGATGATGCGACGGCGCCCGCCGACCGCGGTGGTCGGCGGGCACCATGAAGGGGAAAATGGCGGTGATGCCGGGGTCGGGGACCCCGGGGACTGCGGCGCCGCCTGTCGCGCCCTCTGCGCTCAGCGCTGCTTCTGCGCGGCGAGCAGGTCGCGGATCTCGGTGAGGAGCTCGACGTCGGTGGGCTCGGCGGGGGCCTCGGACTCGGACTTCTTCATGCGCTCCTTGAACTTGTTCATCGGCAGGACGATGCAGAAGTAGACCGCCGCGGCGATGAGCAGGAAGTTGATGACCTGAGTGAGGATCGCGCCGGGGTAGATGTAGTCGGCGTCGCCCTGCGGGTTGCTCAGGAGCGAGAACTTGCCCACGGAGTCGAAGTTCGGGGAGCCGATGACCTGACCGATGATGCCCATGATCATCTCGGTGACCTTGTCGACGATCGGCTTGAAGGCGTTGCCGATAATGACGGCGACGGCGAGATCGATGACATTGCCCTGGGAGATGAACTCCTTGAAGCCCTTGAGCATGGGGGACCTTTCGTTGTGCGTGAGGGCGCAGGAGCGCCCCTCTACGTCGCTGGAGGGGACCGCGCGGCCCGCGGTGGCCAGCCGCTGCGGCGCTACGGGCTCAGGATGATGCCAAGTGATCCTCGAGCAGCCGCTGCGACAATTAGGGTAGCCTGCTCCGCCGGAACGGCCAAGGTTATAAATGTGACCTTTGTCCCCGATGTCCAACTATTGTCAGTCTCCTCGGTCTGTCTCAGGAGCACCCGGGCGCCCGAGCCCACCACCGCGTCACCGCCCGCGATCGGATCTCCGACGCCGCCCGCGGGTGGTGCGACGAGGTCCACTCGCGCCCCGGGAACGGCGAGTTCGGCACCCACGTCCACGGGCACTTGCACGACCCTTTCGGCGGGGGACAAGTCGGCGGTCAGGGCCGCGCTCGTCATGGATGTGGTGAGCACAGTGCCGGCCTGGAGGGCGATGATCGCGCGTGCGCCCACGACCTCGTCCCCGGCGAGCCCTTCCTCCGGAGCGGCCCCGGCCGGCACGGTGCGCCGCTCCAGGTCCGCCTCGGTCAGGACCGTCCCGGCGCTCACGGGCCGGGCTGCCACGAGGACCTCGACGCCGGAGTCCGGTGCGGGCCGCAGGACGCTGAGAGCGACGAGGACGGCGGCCCCGACGGCCAGCCCGACGACGAGGTGGCGCCAGCGCCACAGGAGCAGCGAGGGCCGGGTTCGGGCGGCGGGGGAGCGAGTGGCGGGGGTTCGGGCGGCGGGGCGCGTCATGCCCCTCACTGTCCCGCGGTCGGGCCGCGAGCGCATTCACGGCCCGCCAGGGCTGTGGACGACCCCCGCGCCATCGGGTCCTGTGGAGCCCGGGCGGCGTTGTGTGCGCTGGGAAGCGCTCCCGGAGCGCCCGGCCCGTGTTCGCGGCGGCCCGTCCGGTCAGGGCGGCCAGGGCGATGCCGCCGGCGGTCCGGCCCGCGTGACGCGGCCGACCGCTTCAGCGCTCCGAGGCGAAGCTTCAGCGCTCGGAGGCGAAGGCCGAACCCTCCAGGAGGAACCACTCCTCGGGGGTGATGACGGCGTCGACCGGCTCGTCATGGGCCTCGGTGGGCAGCGGGCCCGCCACCAGCTCGTCGTCGTGAACCATGGCGAAGACGCGCACGCCGTCGGCCCGCAGCGGCAGGAGGCGGTCGTACCAGCCCCCGCCCTGCCCGAGGCGCCGCCCGCCGCGATCGACGGCGAGCGCGGGGATGAGGAGCGCGTCGACCCGCTCGACCTCCTCCGGCGGCAGGACCCGGCCGCTGGGCTCCGGGGGGCGCCCGGGGGCCCGCTCGGCCAGGTCCGCCGCCCCCCGGTAGTAGGCCCAGCTGCGCGACAGGTGCGGGCCGAGGACCGGCAGGAGCACGCGGACCCCGCGCTCGGTGAGGCGCTCCAGCAGCAGCCGGGTGCAGGGCTCGTGGCCCACGGACACGTAGGCGGCGACGCGGTCCATCCCCTTCACCGCCTCCAGCGCGTGCGTGGTCAGCGACTCGCAAACCGCGTCGTGACCGCGAGCGGGATGCCGATGACGCTTGCGCCGATGCTGACGCAGCACCTGCCTCAGCCGTTCCTTCGCATCGTCGATGTCGAGCCGCCCCGTGTCGGGAAGCTCGTGCGCCTGGGTACTCATGGGCGTATCCTCTCAGGCCCGTAAGGCCTGCGGAGGCTCCCGGGGCGGGTAGATCGCACCGGCCCCGTCTGCACCGGCCGCGTCGCCGCGTCCCGTCCGGGTGCGCCGGGTAGCCTGGGCGCGAACAGACCGGGACGGCGAGTGCCGGTCGAGACACGGAGGGCACCCATGAGATCCGTCGCCGAGCACCTGGCCGCCTGCCTCGACATCGCCCAGGCCGCCGCGCCCCTCGACGTCGTCCTGCTCGACGCCGTCGGCTGCGTCCTGGCCGAGGACGTCGTCGCCCAGCTGGACCTGCCCGCCGTCGACATGGCCGGCCTGGACGGCTACGCCGTGGCCGTGGACGACCTCGCGGGCGTCTTCCCCGGCCGCCCCGTGCGCCTCGACGTCGTCGACGACGTGCGGGCCGGGGACGTGCGCCCCATCCACCTGGTCCGGGGCTCCGCCGTCATCATCGATTCCGGGGCCCCCATGCCCCAGGGCGCGGACGCCGTCGTGCCCTGGACCGCCACGGACCGCGGCACCTCCCGGGTCGAGGTGCGCGCGCGCGTGGAGAGCGGGGCGAATGTGCGCCGCCGCGGGGAGGACGTGACCGCGGGCACCACCGTGCTGCCGAAGGGGTCGCGCATCTCCGCCAGGCAGATCGCCCTCCTGGCCGGGCTCGGCCGCCACCGCGTCAATGTCCACCCGGCCCCCCGCGTCGTCATCATCTCCATCGGCAATGAGCTGGTCGAGCCCGGCCGGCCGCGCGAGACCGGGCAGGTCTTCGACGCCAACGGGCACGCCCTGGCCTGCGCCGTGACCGACGCCGGCGGACGCGCCTTCCGCGTGGCCGCCGTGCCCGACGAGCTGGGCGCCCTGAGGGAGACCATCGAGGACCAGCTCGTGCGCGCCGACGTCCTCATCACCACCGGCGGCCTGTCGGTGGGGCAGGGCGACACGGTCAAGGACGTCCTGGCGCCGCTGGGCTCGGTCCGCTTCGACGCCGTGGCCATGTCGCCCGGCCGCCAGCTCGGGGTGGGCACCGTGGAGGGCACGCCGATCTTCTGCCTGCCCGGCGACCCGGTCAGCGCCCAGATCGCCTTCGAGACCTTCGTGCGCCCGGTGCTGCGCCAGATCGCGGGCTGGTCCGCGCTGCACCGCTCCTCCCTGCCCGCCACCGTCTCGGCGGGCTGGCGCTCCCCGGCCGGCAAGCGCGAGTTCGTGCCGGTGCACCTGACCGGCTCCCCCACGAGGGGCTACCGGGCCTCGCCCGTGGCGGCGCCCGGGACCACCCCGCTGCTCGGTCTGGCGCGGGCCAACGCCATCGCCGTCGTCCCCGAGGACACGCGCACGGTCGTGGCCGGGGACAGGCTCCACTGCCTGCTGCTGGATGCCTGAGACGGTGGCGGGCCGGTGGTGGAGGCGCCTGGGGCGGCTGGTGGCCGCGCCGCGCCGCTTCGCCTGGCCGACGACGCTGACCGAGGAGTCCCTGACCGGGCGGGGGCTCGCCCGCGGGGTGCGCACGGTGACGCTGCGTCCGCTGCGGTGCTCGGACGAGGTCGCCTGGAGGCGCCTGCGGCTGGCCGACGACGCCCGGCTGCGCCCGTGGGAGGCGACCATTCCGCCGGGGACGGGCGAGGAGCTGCACCGCTTCCGCCAGTACGTGAGGCTCCAGAGCCGGCAGGCGCGCCGCGGCGATGCCATGCCCTTCGTCATCGAGGCCGACGGCGATTTCGCGGGGCAGCTGACGGTGGCGCCGATTCACTGGGGGTCGTTGAGCGCGGCGAGCCTGGGCTATTGGATAGGTTCTCCGTGGGAGGGCCGGGGCGTGGTGACGCTCTCGGCGGCCATGGTCCTGGACCACCTGCTGGGCCCGGAGGTGGGGCTGCACCGGGTGGAG
>ERZ773099.2306-NODE-2306-length-13263-cov-10.778165_pt1 | contig 13263 bp, 10 predicted proteins | sample MGYA00511120_ERZ773099 | MGnify/ENA primary metagenome ERZ773099 (study PRJEB29015, sample SAMEA2738012) | human oral metagenome | biome: human oral; feature: human-associated habitat; material: dental | place: China | collected 2104 ... | reverse complement strand
ATGAAACGTTAGAGCTAAAAGGAGAACCTTCTCCAGCAGTAGCAGCTAAAATCTTCCAGAACTTTACGGAATTTAAGGGAAAATAGTGTAGAAGGAGGTCCGAGCCTCCTTTTGTAGTATAATGGAGTGAGGTGATTAGATGATTTTAAAAATTTATAATGGAGAATATAGTTTACAATGGGATGGAATATACTACTTAGCACTATTTGATTATCCAAATATTCAAGAGTGGGAATTAGAAAAAATTGCTAAATTTATAGCTTACGAAAAACTTCATAAACGTCAAACAAGTATCGAGTGTGCTGATTCTTGTTTAAAAAAAGAGATTTTAGATTACATCTGTCAGCATCCCTTTCTTCCACCATTTACCCCTACAGATAAAAGAGTAGCTTCGACTTATGACCTACATAAGAGGTTAGTGACTTCAGACTACTGTAGTCATACTACGACTATAGATGCAGCGATTTCTATTTTTAAAACAGGTCAGCTCTTATCTGCTGTGAAAGCCTTTAGGCGAGATGCTGAGGAGTTGGTTTTGGATAGTCGAAATGCTGCATCTGATCCGAAAGATTATTTTGACTATGTCATGTTAGGATGGTCAAATACAAGTTCTGGTTATCGATTGGCGATGGAGCGTTTATTAGGTCGAGCTCCCTCAGAGAAAGAATTACAAGATAAGTTTATTCCTGGAGTAAGTTTTCATTTTATCTATACAGATTTGATTAAAGTTCCTGGTTATATTTTTGATGGTTACCATGTTGCAAAAATTAAGGACATGCTTAATTTATTAAGTGAGTTGTATATTTGCATTATTCCAACTCATAATAAGTGCCAATTTGAAAATATTATTCCAACTAAAATACAAGATAGGGTGCATTATCTTGACTATGCTGGAGAAGACTTAGAAGAGTGGACTAAGAAAGTCTATCAAGTTGTTTTAAAACAATCAGATAAAGGATAGTTGAGGAAAAAACGATGAAAGTGATTGATCAAACTTTATTAGAAAAAGTCATTATTGAACGTTGTCGTCACAGTCATAAGGGAGATTACGGTCGTCTGCTCTTGCTTGGAGGGACCTATCCCTACGGTGGAGCTATTATCATGGCTGCTATGGCGGCGGTTCGTAGTGGTGCAGGATTGGTGACGGTTGGGACAGATAGAGAAAACATCTCAGCCCTTCATAGCCTCTTGCCAGAAGCTATGGCATTTTCACTCCAAGATAAAGTGTTGCTAGCAGAGCAGATTGAGAAAGCAAAAGTCATCTTACTTGGTCCGGGTTTGGTTGACAATGAAGGTGGCGCAAGACTATTGCAGCAAGTGTTTGAGAGAGTGCAGCATAACCAGATAGTGATTTTAGATGGCGGTGCTTTGAGTATCCTAGCTAGGACCAAGATACCTTTTCCACCTAGTCAGCTTATTTTAACGCCTCATCAAAAGGAATGGGAAGGATTGTCTGGTATAGCTATGGACCATCAAAATATGGAGACAACAGCTGAGGCTTTATCAGCTTTTCCTCAAAACACCATCTTGGTTCAGAAAGGCCCAAGAACTCGTATCTGGCAGGCTGGTCAGGAAGAATACTATCAGTTAGAGGTTGGAGGTCCCTACCAGGCAACGGGAGGTATGGGGGACACACTGGCTGGAATGATAGCCGCTTTTGCAGGTCAATTTCCGCAAGTCAGCCTTTATGAACGTGTTGCCGTTGCAACTCATCTGCACTCAGCCATTGCAGCAGACTTGGCTCAAGAAAACTATGTTGTCCTTCCAACAATGATCAGCCAAGTGATTCCTACATTTATGAAAAAACTTGGTCAAGATAGTAACTGACAGCTTAGATATTCAACTTTTAAAGCTAAAGGTTGCTGTTAAAGTATAGTTTTATTCTAAATAAGAGATGATTCTACCGAAATATCTTATAAAAACAAAACTTTTATCATGACGTTTACAGCTGTTAAATTTGGCAATTTTTGATATAATTTTTAATGATGAATTCGAGAAATAATCGGTATGTAGTCGTGGATTTAGAGGCGACTAGCACTGGAAGTAAGGCAAAAATTATCCAAGTGGGCATCGTGGTGATTGAGGGCGGTGAGATTGTCGAGCAATATGCGACAGATGTCAATCCACACGAACCCTTGGATCCTCATATCAAAGAATTAACTGGTCTGACCGATCAGCGTTTGGCGGCTGCTCCTGAGTTTTCTCAGGTTGCTGGGACGATTTTCGATCTGGTCAAAGACGGTATTTTTGTGGCGCACAATGTTCAATTTGACGCCAATTTACTAGCGGAATCTCTCTTTTTTGAAGGTTATGAACTACGGACACCTCGTGTAGATACGGTTGAATTGGCCCAGATTTTTTATCCTCAGTTTGAAAAGTATAACCTCAGCATTCTCTGTAAAGAATTGGGCTTAAACTTAGAAAATGCCCATACAGCTCTTTCTGATGCTCAGGCAACGGCGGAGCTCTTGCTCTGTCTTCGTCAAAAAATGTTCCAGCTTCCTAAAGGGCTTTTGGAACGGTTGTTAGATTTGGCTGACGGTCTCCTTTACGAATCCTATTTGGTGATTGAAGAAGTCTACCACAAGCAATCAATGTTAGTTTCCTATGATTTGGTAGAGGTACAAGGACTCTTCTTAAAAAAAGAATCCCAACCCTTAGAACCTCGTAAACTATCCAAGGATTTCACAAGGAATATTGCCTTATTGGGCTTAGATGATCGTCCCAATCAAACACATTTTGCAGAGTCAGTGAAGGAATTGTTGACAGAAAATAAGGCATCCTTCATTCAAGCTCAGACTGGACTTGGCAAGACCTATGGTTATTTGTTGCCTGCCCTGACCTTGGAGAGAGAGGGAGGTATTCTCCTCAGTGTTCCTACGAAAATCCTACAGAACCAGATTATGCAAGAAGAAGGGAAGCGATTAAAAGAGACCTTTCATCTCACTGTTCATAGTCTCAAAGGTCCACAAAATTATCTCAAATTAGATGCTTTTCATCGGTTACTGGATCGTCCAGAGACCAATCGTCTCTTCACTCGATTTAAGATGCAATTGCTGATTTGGCTGACTGAGACGGATACAGGGGATTTAGATGAGATTGGGCAGCTTTATCGCTACCAGCATTTTTTACCTGAGTTGGTTCATGATGGCAAGCTTTCTCAACGCACCTTGTTTGCAACAGAAGATTTTTGGAAAAGGGGACAGGAGAAAGCACGTGCTTGTCAAGTCCTCGTGACCAATCATGCTTATTTGGTGACGCGTTTAGAGGATAATCCAGAATTTGTGGGCAATCGCCTGCTGATTCTAGATGAAGCACAGAAGATCTTGATTGCTCTGGAAAATCTAGTTCAGCAGTCTTATTCTCTTGATGAAATCGTCGAACAGGCAGAAAAAGCTCTTGAGGCAGAGTGTGAAAAAGTGCAGAAGCGTCTTTTAGAGAGTATCCGTTTTGAGTGTCTCTACCTCATTGAGCAATTTCAGGCTGGGTTTAAAAATGGGAATTGGTTAGATTCTTTGGAACACCTGCGCCAGCATTTTTCAGAAGTCAGTCTTCAAGGGTTTGAGGACTTGGCTCAGTTTTTCACATCTGACCGTAAATTTTGGTTGGAAGCTTCCGAGTTTTCTAGCAAGAAAGTCCAGATTTGTTCTAGCAAAGAAGGTCGTTTCTTACTGGCGGATTTGTTGCCTGATACTTGTCAACTCCTTGGGGTGTCTGCGACTCTTGAGATTAGTAGTCGCGTGTCCTTGACGGATCTACTCGGCTTTTCAGAGGCTCCTTTTGTCAGAGTGGATTTGCCAAAAAGAGATCAACAAGAAGTTCTTATTATAAAAGATTTTCCTTCGGTGATGGAGGAGTCGGTGGCACATTATGCCCAAGAAGTGTCTGCTTTACTAGATTCATTGCTAGAAATTCAGGAGCCTATTCTGGTTCTCTTTACTTCTAAGGAATTATTGTTAGCCGTTTCAGACCTGCTGGACTTTCCCCATTTGGCTCAATATAAGAATGGGGAACCTAGCCAGCTCAAAAAACGGTTTGAAAAAGGCGAGCGACAGGTCTTGCTTGGAACGGGTAGTTTCTGGGAGGGAGTTGACTTTTCAACGCATCCTTGCGTGATTCAGGTGGTGCCTAGACTGCCTTTTCAAAATCCTCAGGAGCCATTAACAAAGAAAATCAATCATGAACTACGTCAGGAAGGGAAAAATCCATTTTATGATTATCAGTTGCCGATGGCAATTATCCGCTTGAAGCAAGCGCTGGGGCGTACGGTTCGAAGAAAGGGACAACGCTCAGTAGCAGTGATATTGGATAGTCGCACAGCGACCAAACGCTATGGTAAACAGATTGTGCAGGCACTCTCTAAAGAGACTCTAGTTCGCACAATCACTAGAGAAAAAATCAGATTTGCCGTGGCAGATTTTCTAAAAGCGCCTAGAAATAGAGAGAATGAAAAGTCTAAGAAAGAGAAAAGGTGAAATATATGAAACGTTCCTTCGACTCTCGAGTCGATTATAGCTTGCTCTTACCAGTATTTTGTTTGCTGGTGATAGGAGTTGTTGCTATTTACATAGCAGTTAGTCATGATTATCCCAATAATGTCATCCCCATTTTAGGGCAGCAGATAGCTTGGATTGCTTTGGGGCTTGTGATTGGTTTTGTAGTCATGTTCTTTAATACCGAGTTCTTGTGGAAGGTCACCCCTTATCTTTATGGCTTGGGACTGGTCTTGATGGTTTTGCCGCTTGTTTTTTACAATCCAAGTCTGGTAGCTTCAACGGGAGCGAAAAACTGGGTATCCATTGGAGGAGTGACTCTCTTTCAGCCCTCTGAGTTTATGAAAATATCCTATATTTTGATGTTGGCGCGAGTCATCGTGCAATTCACTCAGAAACACAAGGAATGGCGACGAACAATTCCGCTAGACTTTTTGCTGATTTTATGGTTGATTGTCTTTACCATCCCAGTTTTTGTTCTCCTTGCTCTTCAAAGCGATTTGGGAACTGCCTTGGTATTTGTGGCAATTTTTGCAGGGCTTGTCCTACTTTCTGGTGTTTCGTGGAAGATTATCATTCCAATAGTTGTGACAGCAGTATCTGCTATTGCAGGCTTTTTGGCTATCTTTATTAGCAAGGATGGACGTGCTTTTCTGCACCAGATTGGGATGCCGACTTACCAGATCAATCGGATATTGGCTTGGCTCAATCCTTTTGATTTTGCCCAAACAACCACTTATCAACAGGCTCAGGGTCAGATTGCGATTGGGAGTGGGGGTTTGTTTGGTCAAGGTTTCAACGTTTCCAATCTCCTCATTCCGGTTCGTGAGAGTGATATGATTTTCACGGTGATTGCAGAAGATTTCGGATTTATTGGTTCGGTTTTTGTCATTGCCTTATATCTGCTTCTCATCTATCGTATGCTGAAGATTACGCTCAAGTCAAATAACCAGTTCTACACCTATATTTCAACTGGCTTTATCATGATGTTGCTCTTCCATATCTTTGAAAATATTGGCGCAGTGACAGGCTTGTTACCCTTGACAGGGATTCCCTTGCCCTTCATTTCGCAAGGTGGATCGGCTATTATCAGTAATCTAATTGGAGTTGGTTTGCTTTTGTCTATGAGTTACCAGACCAATCTTGCTGAGGAGAGAAGTGGTAAGACACGATTTAGACGTAAGAAAGTAATTCTAAAAAAAATCAAATAAGGAGGAGACTATGCCTAAAGTAGCAGTTATCTTAGCAAATGGTTTTGAAGAAATCGAAGCCTTGACAGTTGTGGATGTTTTGCGCCGAGCAAACATTTCCTGTGATATGGTTGGTTTTGAAGAAAAAGTGATCGGATCACATGACATTCAAGTGACAGCTGACCGTGTCTTTGATGGAGATTTATCTGACTATGATCTCCTTGTTCTTCCTGGTGGGCTACCGGGATCCATTCACCTGCGTGACAATGAAGCTTTGATTGCCGAGATGAAACGTTTTGAGCAAGATGGAAAAAAACTTGCTGCTATCTGTGCTGCACCAATCGCCCTCAACCAGGCAGGTGTGCTCAAGGATAAGCACTTCACCTGCTATGACGGTGTTCAGGAGCAAATTGCTGACGGCCATTACTGTAAGGAAAATGTGGTTGTGGATGGGCAAATAACGACTAGCCGTGGACCAGCTACCGCTCTTGCTTTCGCTTATAAATTAGTGGAGCAACTTGGTGGTGATGCGGAGAATTTACGAGTAGGTATGCTCTATCGAGAGGTATTTGGACAAGACTAAAATAAACGGGAGGAATCTTCGTGCTAGAGCAGGATTCTTCTCGTTTTTTACTTGGAAAAACAAAGGAAATCATCGCATTTTTCATAAAAAAATGGTATAATGAGGGGTATGAAATATCACGATTATATCTGGGATTTAGGTGGCACTCTACTTGATAATTACGAAACTTCTACTGCAGCGTTTGTGGAGACCTTGGCACAGTTTGGGATTGAACAAGACCACGACCGAGTGTATGAGGCACTAAAGGTTTCGACTGCCTATGCAATCGAGCAGTTTGCCCCAGAAATAGAGCATTTTTTGGAAAAATACAAGGAAAATGAAGCGCGAGAGCTTCAACAACCTGTCTTATTTGAGGGGATTCCTGCCCTGTTGGAGGAGATTTCAAACAAGGGAGGACGACACTTTTTGGTTTCTCATCGCAATGATCAGGTCTTAGAAATTCTTAAAAAAACAGCTATTGCTGACTGCTTCACTGAAGTAGTGACAGCAAACTCAGGATTTAGGAGAAAACCAGACCCAGAGTCCCTACTCTACCTGCGAGACAAGTATCAAATCAGTTCAGGATTAGTTATTGGTGATCGTCCGATTGATATAGAAGCAGGACGAGCTGCAGGTTTAGATACCCATCTTTTTGAAAATGTCGTGAAATTGAGACAAGTATTAGCTATCTAAGAAAAAGGAAAAAAATGACAGAAGAAATAAAAAATCAACAGGCACAAGATTATGATGCCAGTCAAATTCAAGTTTTGGAAGGTCTGGAAGCTGTTCGTATGCGTCCGGGGATGTATATTGGATCCACTTCAAAAGAAGGACTTCATCACCTAGTTTGGGAAATTGTCGACAACTCTATTGATGAAGCTTTGGCTGGATTTGCTAGCCACATCCAAGTATTTATTGAACCAGATGATTCTATTACCGTTATCGATGATGGGCGTGGGATTCCGGTTGATATCCAAGAAAAAACAGGACGTCCTGCTGTTGAGACAGTCTTCACCGTTCTCCACGCTGGAGGTAAATTTGGCGGTGGTGGATACAAGGTATCAGGTGGTCTCCACGGTGTAGGATCGTCAGTTGTCAATGCCCTTTCGGCTCAGCTTGATGTACACGTACACAAAAATGGTAAGATTCATTTCCAAGAATACCGACGTGGGCAAGTGGTAGGAGATCTTGAGGTGGTAGGTGATACTGACCGTACAGGTACGACTGTCCACTTCACACCAGATTCTGAGATCTTCACAGAAACGACTGCTTTTGATTTTGAAAAATTAAACAAACGAGTTCAGGAGCTTGCATTCCTTAATCGTGGATTGCAAATCTCTATTACTGATAAGCGTGAGGGACTGGAGCAAAGCAAACACTATCACTACGAAGGTGGAATTGCTAGCTATGTCGAATACATCAACGAAAATAAGGATGTCATCTTTGAAAGACCAATTTACACAGATGGTGAGATGGATGATATCACAGTTGAAGTTGCTATGCAGTATACAACTGGCTATCATGAAAATGTTATTAGTTTTGCCAATAACATTCACACCCATGAAGGTGGTACGCATGAGCAAGGTTTCCGAACTGCATTGACGCGAGTCATCAATGACTACGCTCGTAAAAATAAACTCTTAAAAGATAACGAGGACAATCTAACAGGGGAAGATGTTCGTGAAGGACTGACAGCCGTTATCTCCGTTAAACATCCCAACCCTCAGTTTGAAGGTCAAACCAAGACCAAGCTAGGCAATAGTGAAGTTGTCAAGATTACAAATCGCCTTTTCAGCGAAGCTTTTTCAGACTTTCTCATGGAAAATCCTCAGATTGCCAAGCGCATCGTGGAAAAAGGGATTTTGGCTGCCAAGGCTCGTGTAGCTGCCAAGCGTGCGCGTGAAGTCACTCGCAAGAAATCTGGTTTAGAAATTTCCAACCTTCCTGGTAAGCTAGCAGACTGCTCATCCAATAATCCAGCTGAAACAGAACTTTTCATCGTCGAAGGAGATTCAGCGGGTGGTTCAGCAAAATCAGGACGAAACCGCGAATTTCAGGCGATCCTACCAATCCGCGGTAAAATCTTGAACGTTGAAAAAGCTAGCATGGATAAAATCCTCGCAAACGAAGAAATTCGCAGCCTCTTCACAGCTATGGGAACAGGATTTGGTGCAGAGTTTGATGTCAATAAGGCACGTTATCAAAAACTTGTTTTGATGACCGATGCCGATGTTGATGGTGCCCATATTCGTACCCTCTTATTAACCCTAATTTACCGCTACATGAAGCCGATTTTGGAGGCTGGTTACGTTTATATCGCTCAGCCACCGATTTATGGCGTCAAAGTCGGCAGCGAGATCAAAGAATACATCCAACCAGGTATAGATCAAGAAACCAAACTCCAAGAAGCCTTGGCACGTCATAGTGAAGGTCGCTCGAAACCAACTATCCAGCGATATAAAGGACTCGGTGAAATGGATGACCACCAGCTTTGGGAAACAACCATGGACCCAGACCATCGCTTGATGGCACGAGTTTCTGTGGATGATGCAGCAGAGGCTGATAAGATTTTTGACATGTTGATGGGAGATCGAGTGGAACCACGTCGTGAGTTCATTGAAGAAAACGCTGTTTATAGTACACTTGATGTCTAAAAAGTGTGGGAAATAGTTCCCTTGGTCTAAAAAATATGATATAATCATTACGATTGTTTCTAGTATAAAAGGAGTTTGATATGTCTAATGGACAACTAATTTATCTAATGGTTGCGATTGCAGTCATTTTGATTTTGGCTTATGTAGCGGCAATCTTCCTACGTAAGCGTAATGTAAGTAGATTGACGGCCCTCGAAGAAAGAAAAGAAGAACTCTACAACCTTCCTGTAAATGATGAGGTTGAAGCGGTTAAAAACATGCATTTGATTGGTCAAAGTCAGGTAACCTTCCGTGAATGGAATCAAAAATGGGTCGATTTATCCCTTAACTCATTTGCTGATATTGAAAATAACCTGTTTGAGGCTGAAGGCTATAATAATTCTTTTCGCTTTTTCAAAGCGGCTCATCAAATCGATCAAATCGAAAGTCAAATTGATTTAATTGAAGAAGACATTGCGGCGATTCGCAATGCACTTTCAGAACTTGAAAAACAAGAGTCTAAGAATAGCGGACGTGTTCTGCATGCTTTGGACTTATTTGAAAGTCTGCAACATACTGTAGCAGAAAATTCGGAACAGTATGGTAAAGCCCTTCCTGAAATTGAGAAACAATTGGAAAATATCCAGTCAGAGTTTTCTCAATTTGTAACCTTGAACTCTTCAGGTGACCCAGTTGAAGCTGCAGCAATTCTTGATTCAACTGAAAATCATATTCTCGCTTTAACACATATCGTTGATCGAGTTCCAGCTCTTGTTGAAACCTTGACAAAGGAACTGCCAGAACAATTGGAAGATTTGGAGGAAGGCTACCGTAAACTCTTAGATGCTAATTATCACTTCACTGAAACGGATATCGAGTCACGCTTCCAACTTTTACATGAATCCTTGAAAAATAATCAAGAAAACATCCGCCAGTTGGAATTGGACAATGCGGAGTATGAAAATACACAAATCCAAGAAGAGATTAATGCGCTCTACGATATTTTTACGCGTGAAATTGCTGCTCAAAAAGTCGTTGAGAGTCTCCTTTCAACGCTTCCAACCTATCTCAATCACTTGAAAGAAAATAATCAGGTTTTGGTTCAGGATCTTGAACGCTTAAATAAGACCTATCTTCTCCCAGAAAGTGATGGGAACCATGTCCGCCGTCTTCAAGCTGAATTGTCAGCTCTTGATACAGCAATCACAGAGGCAACTGAAGATCAGACAGAACCTACTCAGGCCTACTCTGTTTTAGAGGAGCAGTTTAATTCACTTCAAAGTAATCTAAAAGATATTGAAGACGAGCAAGTTTCTGTTAGTGAACGCCTGGCTCAAATCGAAAAAGACGACATCAATGCTCGTCAGAAAGCCAATGTTTATGTGAATCGTTTGCATACCATTAAACGGTATATGGAAAAGAGAAACTTGCCGGGTATTCCTCAAAGTTTCTTGAAACTTTTCTTCACTGCAAGCCATAACACAGAAGATTTGATGGCAGAGTTAGAGCAACCACAAGTTAATATTGAATCCGTTAAACGAATTCTTGAAATTGCGACCCATGATATGGAGGCTCTTGAAACAGAAACCTACAATATTGTTCAATATGCGACCTTGACGGAGCAACTCTTGCAGTATTCAAATCGTTACCGTTCATTTGATGAGCGTATACAGCAAGCTTTCAATGAAGCGCTTGAAATTTTTGAAAAAGAATTTGACTACAAGGCATCATTTGAGAAGATTTCTCAGGCCTTAGAAGTTGCAGAACCAGGAGTCACAAATCGCTTTGTTTCTTCTTATGAAAAAACACGTGAAGCGATTCGCTTCTAATACCCGAAAAGCTTAGATCATCTAGGCTTTTTATTATTTCTTTCAAAAATAGAAGAATATCGATTTATCATTGAAATTATAGTTCTGATTTGATATGATGGAGGTATGAAGAAAAATAGAGAGAAGCGTGCTTCCCACGATAAAAAGAGAAATGTATTACTTGTTTTAGTAGGTATTTTAAGTCTTGCTATGATCTGCCTGGGTGGTTTGATTGGTCACAAGATTTTGCAGAAACAATCCTATGAACAAAAAATTGAAGCTTTAAAAAACGAAAAAGACCAACAATTCAACGCAGGCAGCCAGAAAGACCATTTCCGAAAAGGTCAAGCTGAGGTAATTGCCTATTATCCTCTTCAAGGGGAGGAAGTCATTGCGCCTGTTAGGGAAAAAATCAACCAAGACATCAAGGAAAAGCTGGAAGACAAAGAGGATTTGGCCTTTTATTATACCGAGCAATTAGATCCTGTTTTAAAGGGAGTTGTAGCTCGTAATATTAGTAAGCAAGTCTACGATTTGTCTGCAACAGAGGTTGAAGAAAAAGAAAAGACGTCTTTGGGGAAAGTTTACTTGACAGAAGATGGTAAACTTTTTACTCTTAGTCAACTTTTCAAAGATGCTAGCAAGGCTAAGGAACTCCTACTGAGTCAAATCAAATCAACTCTAGAAGAAAAGAAACTTGACCAGACAAAAATGGATCAGGTCCTAAAAAACTTTACAGACCAAGATCTTGCATCATGGAGCTTTGATTATAAAGATAGTCAAATCATCCTTTATCCTACTAATCCAGGGGAGACTCTGGAAGAAATTGCTCTACCGATATCCAGTTTCTTTGAAGTTTTGGAATCCTCTTATCTATTAGAAAAGGATGCTGAACTCTATCAAGCTTACTTTGCACAAAAAGACAAAAAAGTTGTAGCCCTGACCTTTGATGATGGTCCAAATCCATCTACAACTACACAAGCTTTGGATACATTAGCTAAGTACAAAGTAAAGGCGACCTTCTTTGTACTTGGTAAAAACATCGCTGGCAATGAAGACATCCTTAAACGGATGAAGTCTGAAGGACATGTGGTTGCCAACCACAGCTGGAGTCATCCTGTCCTTTCCCAACTATCTCTCGAAGATGCTAAAAAACAAATCACTGATACAGAAGATTTGTTAACCCAAGTTCTAGGTTCGAGTTCTAAACTCATGCGCCCGCCTTATGGTGCCATTACAGATGATATCCGTAGCAGTCTGGACTTGAGCTTTATCATGTGGGATGTGGATAGTTTGGACTGGAAGAGCAAGAACGAATCTGCTATTTTAACAGAGATTCAGCATCAAGTTCGTAATGGATCGATTGTTCTTATGCATGATATTCATGGCGCTACAGTTAATGCTCTTCCAAAGATTATAGAATATCTGAAAGACCAAGGTTATACATTTGTGACTGTTCCGGAAATGCTCAATTCACGTCTAAAAGCTCACGAAATGTATTATGACCGTGATCAATAATTGTTAAAATCTAAAGGAGCAAGTATTCTGATAATCAGGACTTTGTTTCTTTAGATTTTCTTCACATAGAAAGGAAAAACGATGAAATCTTATACCCTTAATAACGGAATTTCAATCCCAGTTTTAGGATTTGGGACCTGGAAAGCTGAAAATGGAGAAGTAGCCTACCAAGCTGTTTTGGAAGCCTTGAAGGCTGGTTACCGTCATATCGATACTGCAGCTATCTACAAAAATGAGGAGAGTGTTGGTCGCGCTATTCGAGATAGCGGTATTCCACGTCAAGAAATCTTTGTAACAACCAAACTCTGGAACACCAATCACAGCTATGAAGAAGCTCGCCAAGCTTTTGAGCAATCAATGGAAAAACTGGAATTGGACTATCTAGATTTGTACCTTATCCATTGGCCAAATCCTAAACCACTAAGAGAAAATGATGCATGGAAAACCCGCAATGCTGAAGTCTGGAGAGCGATGGAGGACCTTTACCAAGAAGGTAAAATCCGTGCTATCGGAGTTAGTAATTTCCTCCCCAAGCATTTGGATGTCTTGCTTGAAACAGCAAGAATTGTTCCTGCAGTCAATCAGGTGCGCTTGGCTCCAGGAGTTTATCAAGAGGAAGTGGTTGACTACTGTAGAGAGAAAGGAATTCTCTTAGAGGCTTGGGGACCTTTTGGACAAGGAGAGTTGTTTGACAAGAAAGAAGTCCAAGAAATTGCTGCTAAGCATAGGAAATCAGTGGCTCAAATCGCCTTGGCTTGGAGTTTGGCAGAAGGATTCTTACCTCTACCTAAGTCCGTGACTGCCTCTCGTATCCAGAGTAATCTTGACTGTTTTGGAATTGAACTCAGCACAGAAGAGCGAGAAATCTTAAAGACTATCTCGGTGACTTCTGGTGCACCACGTGTGGATGAGATGGATTTTTAGAAAGTAAGAAAAAGAATTGTAAATTTCTTGCCTTTCTGATATAATATTCAACAGGAAAGAAAGTCTTATGGCGTTCTTCAAGCGAGCTTGGGGTAGTGGGAGCCAAGTAGAACAAGGTAAGAAACTGGCGCTTTC
>ERZ773099.2303-NODE-2303-length-13284-cov-26.402298_pt1 | contig 13284 bp, 7 predicted proteins | sample MGYA00511120_ERZ773099 | MGnify/ENA primary metagenome ERZ773099 (study PRJEB29015, sample SAMEA2738012) | human oral metagenome | biome: human oral; feature: human-associated habitat; material: dental | place: China | collected 2104 ... | reverse complement strand
TGAACGGCAAGCCCATGACGGTGCGCCTCATCGACCCCCCGCTGCACGAGTTCCTTCCGGATCTGACCGAGCTGAGCGTCAAGGTGGCGGTGGACAGCGAGCGCGGTGAGCTCGATCCCGCCGACGAGGAGCTCCTGGCCGTGGTGCGCAAGAGCCACGAGTCCAACCCGATGCTGGGTCTGCGCGGCGTGCGCCTGCTGCTGACCATGCCGGGCCTGATCGAGCTGCAGGTGCGCGCCATCGCGGAGGCCGCCGTCGAGCGGCTGCGCTCCGGGGGCGACCCGCACCCGGAGATCATGATTCCGCTGATCGGATCGGTCCGTGAGCTGCAGATCGCCCGCGATCGCGCCGAGAAGGTGCTCGCCACGGTGTCGGCCGAGTCCGGCTACGAGCTGAACTTCCCGATCGGCTGCATGATCGAGCTGCCCCGCGCGGCGGTCACGGCCGCCCACGTGGCCGAGGAGGCGGACTTCTTCTCCTTCGGCACCAACGACCTGACCCAGACGACGTGGGGCTTCTCCCGCGACGACGTCGAGACCTCCTTCGTGGGCCGCTACATCGCCGAGGGCATCTTCGGCACCTCACCCTTCGAGTCCATCGACTCCGACGGCGTGGGCGCCATGGTGGGCCTGGGCGTCGAGGGCGGGCGGTCGACCAGGCCGGAGATGAAGATGGGCGTGTGCGGGGAGCACGGCGGCGACCCGGACTCCATCCTCTTCTTCCACGAGACGGGGCTGGACTACGTGTCCTGCTCGCCGTTCCGCGTCCCGGTCGCCCGCCTGGAGGCGGGCCGCGCGGCGGTGCTCTCGCCGGTTGAGTGAGGCCGTGAGCCGCTGAGGCGGCGGGGACGGGCGGGGTGCGCTGCCGTGCGGCAGGATGTGCCCATGAGTCCCGCCCCCTTCGGCCCCGACGCCCTGCACGCGCTCGTCGACGCCCTGCGCTCGCGCATCGAGACTGTGGTCGTCGGCAAGCCGGAGGCGGTCGGCACCGCCGTCGCCACCTTCCTCGCCGGCGGCCACCTCCTGATCGAGGACGTGCCCGGCGTCGGCAAGACGACCCTCGCGCTGAGCCTGGCCCGCTGCCTGGACCTGACCTCCTCCCGCATCCAGTTCACCGCCGACCTCATGCCCACCGACGTCACCGGCCTGTCCGTCTACGACCAGGCCACCCGGGAGTTCCGCTTCCACCCCGGCCCGGTCTTCGCCGGGATCGTCGTCGCCGACGAGATCAACCGCGCCACCCCGCGCACCCAGTCCGCGCTCCTGGAGGCCATGGGGGAGGGGCGCGTCAGCGTGGAGGGGCGCACCCTCGACCTGCCCGATCCCTTCATGGTGGTCGCCACCCAGAACCCCCTCGACATGGAGGGCACCTTCCGCCTGCCCGAGGCCCAGCGCGACCGCTTCATGACCCGTCTGTCCATCGGCTACCCCGATTCGAAGGCGGAGTCCGCCATGCTCCTGGCTCGCTCGGGCGCTGATCCGGTCGATTCGCTTGTGCCGGTTGCCGTTGCCGACGACGTCATCCGCGCGCGCAGAACCGTGGCCGGCCTGTATGTCGATCCCGCCGTCGCCGCCTATGTCGTCGCCCTCGTCTCAGCCACGCGCACCGACCCGAATCTGGCCCTGGGGGCGAGCCCGCGCGCCGGACTGCATCTGCTCGCCATGGCCCGGGCCCGTGCGGCTATGGCGGGCCGCGCCTACGTCTCTCCCGACGACGTCGCCCGGGCCGCTCCGAGAGTCCTGACCCATCGACTCGTGCCCGCGGGTCGTCAAGCCTCGGACGCCTCCGCCTCCAAGGCCGCAGCGCGCGCCCTGGCCCGTCACATCAAGTCCATCCCGGTGCCCGGAAGTTAGCCGGCGTGAGAACCACGACGACAACGGCTCCTCGCGGACGCCCGGAGGCTCGCCGCGCCCCGTTCCGGAGCGGAGCGATGCGGAGGTTCCGCTTGCCGTGGATCGCCCCGACCGCGCACGGGGGATGGCTCCTCGTCATCGTCGCGGCGCTGATCGCGGGCGGCCGCTATCTGGGCCTCCACCTCGTGCGCGATGCCGGACTCCTGCTGGCCTGCGTATCGGCGGCGGCCCTGGCGGCGGCCCTCCTCAAGGTGGCGATCCGCATCGCGACGTTCGTTCGCAGCCGCCCGCGGCTGGTCGGCCCCACACGGGTCCGGGTCGGTGAGACCGCCCGTTGGATCCTCGCCGCCGGCCGTACGGGCCGCTACTATCCCGCCTGGGTTCTGTGGCGCACTCCGGAGAGTCGTGAACTGCAGATCCTCGTCGAAGGGCGCAGCGATCTGCTGTTCGCGCCGTCGCAGCGCGGCCCGTGTCGTCTGAGGGCGGGCAGTCTCCTGTTCACCGACCCGCTCGGCCTGTGGCGGGCGCACGTACCGCTGAGAGCGGAGCTGGAGGCGCTCGCCCTTCCGCGACCCGTGATGGTGGGCGATCTGCCGATGGGCGGCGCGGTCTCCGCGGACCGCCTGCGCGCCGACCGCGGTGACGATCTCGCAGGACTGCGAGACTACCGGCGAGGTGACCACCTCTCCTCGGTGCACTGGCGTCAGTCCGCCCGCCTCGACCGCCTCGTCGTCGTCGACGCCGAGCGACCCGCCCGCGTACGGCGCACCGTCCTGCTCGATACCCGTGCGGGCTCGTACGGCACGGCCCCGGCGGCCCCGGCGGCCTCAGGGACACCGGGGGCACCGGGGGCACAGCCCGTGCGGCGGTCGGGCCGGTCGGGGCGGGCGGAGGCCGGCGCCTTCGAGACGGCCGTCAGTCTCGCCGCCGGTGTGCTGGGGGCGTGGGAGTCCACCGGTGCGGATCTGCGCCTGGTGATGGGCCGACGGGTGCTTGAGGCGGACGCCGGAGGGCACGAGGGGATCATGCCCCTGCTGGAGGCCCTGGCGCTGGTGGGCCTGACGGCGGAGTTCGAGAGGGCCGGATCCGAGGAGCCCGGATCGCCGGACGGCGATCCGCCCGATGTGGTGATCACCGGAGCCGCTGCGCTGGCCGGACTCGGACGGGAACTGGCCGCGCCGCGGGCGACGGGCGATCTGCTCGTCGTCGGGTCGGCTGCGGATGCGCGGGCCGGCGCTGCGCTCGGAGCGTGGGGGATGCGCACCGTCCCCGTGGGCGCCGAGCGCTTCGGGGACGCCGCTGCCGTCCGGGGTGATGCGGCGTGACCAGTCCCGCGCCCACGGGCCTCGACCCCCTCGACCCTCCCGGATGGACGGGCGCGCGCATGTCACCGCCGTCCGATCCCGTCCGCTGGCAGCCGCTCCTGGCCGCCGTCCTCATCGTCGTCCTCTGGGCGAACGGCCTGGGCGCTCTGGGAGCGGTCCTGGTCCCCGGCGCCTGGATCGTCCAGAGCACGCTGATCGCAGCCCTGACCCTGGTGCCTGCCGGGGCGATGCGCACCATCTGGCCCCATCGCCTTGTGAGCGCCGTCGTCGTGGGGCTGGTCGTCGGCTTCATCCCCACCGTGCTGGTGCTCCGCTCCACGACGGGACTGGCGCCCTGGTACACGGCCCCCGTCACGCAGTTCGGGGAGGCGGCCGCCGCCGTCCGCCAGGGCGTCGCGCCGCTGGAGGTCACGCCGGCGATGGCCGCCGTAGTGGCGCTGACCGGCCTCCTGCTCGCCTGGGCCTGCGTTCTCATGAGCGCGGGAAGCGGGGACGTGACCGGGTCCAGCGGGTTCGTACCGGCCGGCGCTCTCCTGATCCCCGGCCTCGTGTCGGGACAGTCCCCGCCCGCGAGGTCGGTTCTCGTGGCGGCGGTGTGCCTGGTCCTGCTCGTGGGCTCCACCGCGCCCGCCGTGGGCCAGTACGCGGTTCTGCCGCGCAGAACCCGCCTGTGCCGGGCCGTTGCGCGCGCCGGCGCTCGCGCCTGCGTACTCGCCACCGCGTTGTGCCTGGCGGCGAGCGCGCTGTGGCTCGCCCCGACCCTTCCCGACCGCTTGCGCCAGCCTCCGGGACGGCCCGCCGCCGATACCCCCGATACCAGCCTCGCTCTGAATCGGGATCTCGTGCGCGGTTCGGCGGCCACCGCCTTCGACTACGACGACACCGGCTTTCCGGAGAATACGAGTCTGCGCTTCACCCTCGCCGTCGTCCGCGATCTCGATGGATCGGACTGGGAGCCCCTGGCGACGACCGAGGGCGTCACCGCGCTCTCGGATCCGCCGACGTCGTCCGGTCCGAATGCCCTGACCGCGGGCGGAGCCGTGAAGGCGGCGGCCGGCGCCGATGCCCCTGATAGTGCTGATAGTGCTGCCTCCCACGAGTCGCTTCCCCGGGTGCGTGTGCATGTTCGCGCCCTGTCCAGTCGTCGGCTGCCCCTGCTGCAGGCGACCGCCCGGGTGGAGTCCGCGGCGGAGAGCGCCGGTGATGGGGCGTCAGAGTCTGCCACCGCCGTCGAGCAGCCGCTGAGCCCGACGGACTGGCAATGGGTCGTCGGGACGAGTACGGCGATCTCCTCCGGCGCCGAGACTCGGCCCGGCACCTCCTTTACCGCCTACGGCTGGTCCGCCGTCGCCGATGCGACCGGTCGCCCGCAGCTGGCCCCGCCGGTGGCTCCGGCCACTCCCTCCGCCGAGCTGCTCGCCCCCTATGTCGCGGTGCCCGAGCAGGACCGGGCTGTTCAGGACGCCGCGACCGAGGCGATCGAGACGGCGGGCGCGGCCGGCGCCGACGACGCCACTCGGGCCGCCGCCCTGGCCGCATGGTTCCATGGCAACGGCTTCGTCTACGACGAGTCCGCTCCGGGGAGCTTCGACGGGGCCGATGGCGGTAACGGCGCGTCGAGCGCTGCCGCGTCCGAGGGCCCGACGGCGACGGTGAGCGCCTTCCTGACCGAGCGCCGCGGCTACTGCATCCACTACGCCGCCGCCTTCACGCTCATGGCCCGCAGTCTCGGCATCCCCACGCGCATCGCCATCGGCTACGCCTCGCAGGCGGCGGGGGGCGACGCCGATGCTGATGCAACGGACGCGGCCGCGAGGACCTTCGTGTCCGGCCAGGACCTGCACGCCTGGCCCGAGGTCTGGATCGACGACGTCGGCTGGGTGGCCTTCGAGCCGACGCCCGGGGGAGCCGGGGCGCGCGCGGACGCGGCCCCCGCCCCGTCGGACTCCTCGTCTTCCGCCTCCCCGACGGCTCCCACCGGGAGCCGGACGGATGCCGCCCCCTCGGCCCCGGCGTCGTCGGGTGCTCCGGGAGCGCCTGGAGTACCGGGAGCACCGAATGGGCAGGCCGGTTCCGTCGAGGAGTCCGGGCTGCGCCCGGTGCCGCTGCTCCTCGCCCTGATCGCGGCGGGTGCGCTCGTCCTGGCCCTGCCCGGCGCGCTGCGATGGCGGCAGCGCCGTCGTCGCCGCCGGCTGGTGGCCGTCGGGGGTGCGCCGGCCGGCGCCGCCTGGGAGGAGGTCATGGCCACCGCCGTGGATCTGGGTCTGCTGGGGCGCCCGGGCGGGTCGCCGCCGATCGACGAGGCGGCAGACGGGCCGACCGGTTCCCTCGGCATGCGGCCCCGGGCGCGGACGCCGGAGGCGATCGCCGAGTACCTGTGCGGCTTCATCGCCGACAGTGGAGCAGGTGGAGTCGGTGAGGCCGGCGCGGTTGATGGAGCAGGCGGAGTCGGTGAGGCCGGTGGAGCCGTTCCGCAGACGCAGGAGAGCGGCGGCAGCGGGCGGCAGTCGCATCGTTCGCCGGAGGCGGTCGGGGCGCTGGGGACCCTCGCAGCACAAGTTGTCGCCGAACGCTTCTCGCTCAGCGCGGAACTCCCGGGACAGATGGGGAGAGAGTGTCGCATGGGGCATGTGAATCCTAGTTCTCCCAACGAACGCCTCCATGGCCTCGACCTGATTCGGGTGGCGCTCATCACATCTGCGTCTCGTCGGCGGCGCCTCATAGCACTCCTCGCGCCGAAGTCCGTGATGCCGCACCGGTGGCGGTCGTGAGAGGATGACGAGCGGACGGCGCACCTCTTCGGGAGTCGCCGTGAGGACCGAGATGATCCAGAAAGGCACGTCATGGCGCTGTTCGAGCTCTCCGGTACCCGACTTGAGGCCGCGGTCTTGGGTGAGCCCGCCGAGGCCCCTCAACGCCAGACGGTGCTGGGGGCCGTGCGCAGTCAGCTCGTCGATGTCCTGCGGCGTCCCGTCTTCCCCGTCGCGTGGGAGCGCGAGGGCGAGACCGATGTGCTCACCGCCCTGGACGCCTCCAGTCAGGTCATGTGCATCGAGCTGCTCGACAGCCTCGACGCCGATGCGCTCGTCGCGGCAATGGCGCGCACCGCAGTGGCGGCGCAGAGCGGGTGGTCGGAGCTCGCCTCGCGCTATCCGGGCGGGAGCGCGGCCTTCCGGGACGACTGGGACGAGTTCCGCGAGGCGGTTCCGATCAACGCCGGGCAGGGCCCGCGGCTGACGCTCATCGCCCTGGGCGTGCACGAGGAGGTTCGGGCCGCCCTCGCCATGCTGCTGTGCTCCGGCATTGAGGTTCAGGAGGCGCAGGTTCGCACTGCCCCCGACGGGCGCCTCCTGGTCGGGCTGGAGCCGGTGCGTCATGACGTTCTGGGAGGCTCCAGTGCGGTCCTCGTGGCCAGGGCGTCGCGCGCGGCTCTCGGCGGGTCGGACGAGGGCCGGGATGGTCGCAACAGCCAGGACGGCGGGGACGGTCAGGGCGGTCAGGACGATCAGGGCGGCCGGGACGGTGAGGAGGAGAACAAGCCCGCTCCCACCATTCCGGTGCCGAACGTCAGGCGGGGGAATCGGGCCTCTCGGGCGGTGAAGAAGGAGCACGCGGCCGTGCCGCCGGGCGGGCGCGTCGAGGCGACCGGGCATGTCGAGGCGGCCCGCGTGCGCGCTGCGGGAGTACGCGCCGGACGGTCGCGGGCCCCCCGGGGCGGTCCCGCCGGCCCCGCTGCCGCCGTCGTCTCCGCCGCCACGGCGATCGTCGAGCCGGGCCCCGTTGAGACGGTTGCGACGGCAGCAGTGCCCAACGACACGGCCGCGCCCACGGTGCGGATGATGGAGTCGCCGGAGCTCGTGGGCACGGACACCGCTGGAATCGACCGCAATCACCGGGCCGCGGGTCCTGTCCTCGGAGCGCAGCCGACGGTGCCCTCCGGCGGGAAGTCGGCGGCCGCGCTCGCCTCCGTCGCCTCTCGGATCAACACCCCGGCGACGCTCGTGTGGCAGCGCGTGCGCCGCGGCATTCATCATGAGGCGGTTCTCAACGCCGACGGCATCATCACTCTGTCCAATGGCATGCGGTTCCGCGATCCTTCGGCCGCCGCCAATGCCGCGCAGCACACGCAGGACATCGATGGGTGGCGCGTGTGGCGCATCGGCGCGCAGGGACCGGCTCTGCGCGACTTCATCGACGACCAGGGCTGATCCGCGGGTCCTCCGGGCTCTCTGATCTCTCCGGCTCTCCGACTCTCCGCCGCGAGATCGGTCGCACTCCGCGTCGAGATCGGTCCGGTTCCGCCTCGAGATCGGTCCGGTTCCGTACCGATCTCGACGATGAGAGGAGGCGGGGCGAGCCGGGGCGTCGCCCGCTGCGCATCCTTCCTCACACCCAGGGGTGCGGTCCGTTCCTCCGCTAGGCGGAGGCTCTTCCCGGGCCGATCCGCAATGATGTGCCCATGTCGACCCAGGACGCTTCCCACTCCGCCCGATACACGATGCGTTTATCGCCGCGCATGGCCGCCAGCGCCCGTACCGCCCTCGCTTGGTTGCGCAGCGGACGCGTCTCCTCCGCACTGGCGGGGCTCCTCCTGCTCAGCACGGCGGTTCTGGCCGCCGTCGGCGATGCCTCGCCGCTGCACATCACGAGCAGTCCCCTCGCTGCCGACCTCGCCCATCCTCTGCGCCTGTGGAGCCTGCTGACCGCTTGGGCGGGGGCGACTCACCTCAGTCCCCTCACGGGCGTTGTCACCCTGCTGGCCGTCGGCATCGCCCTGGAGCGGTTCATCGGTCCCCGACGCCTCGTCCTGGCGGCCTTCCTCCCGCATGCGATCGGCGTCGGCATCGCCCTTGTCACCCACCCCCTCATCAGCGTCGTCGCCCCCACGTGGGGCCACGCCACGAACCACTACCAGATCTCGGGAACGCCGCTCATCCTCCTGGGCCCCCTGCTCGCCTCGACGGAGCTGATGAATCACACCTGGAGCCGCCGCACCCGCGTGGGCGTCCTCGTCTTCCTCGCCGTGGAGACCGCCGTCACCGGGACTCCGGGCGCCCTCGCCCGCCTCGCCACCGCCGTCGCGGGTCTGCTCCTGGGAATGGTCGCCTGGCGCAGGTCGGTCTCCGCGGTGCGGTTGGCGCGCACGCGCAGATCGTCCCGGAATCTCCTGTCGCTGCTCGTCGCCTGCTGGACGCTCACACTGACGCTGGCCACCGTCACGCACACGGACTTCGGTCCGCTGGCCAGCGTCCGCTACGGCGTCGTCCCGGGGCCCGAGGGCCCGCAGCCGGCCACCGGAGCCGTCATCCTCAGCCTCATGCCGCTCCTCCTCCAGCTCGCCCTGGCCGACGGTCTGCGCCGAGGGCGTCGCGCAGCCGCCCTGGGCACGATCCTCCTTCAGAGCTTCCTGGCACTGTGCTCGATCATGTCGGTCAACGCCCTGGCGGTCAGCGATGGCGACACCGCTGCCGACAACACATCCGGTCCGGTGGTCATCGCCACCTCATCCGGCTCCTGGGGCGAGCCCTACCACATCGTCATGCCGGTCATGCTCAACCTCGGCATCGTGCTGCTGGTCGTGTGGAACCGCGAGCACCTGGGGCTGCACACCCGTTCCGGAGTCGTGCTCAAGGCGATCGGGACCTGGGCGGTCGGCGCGCTCATCTGCGCCGTGGCCAGCGTCGGCCTGGGCATGGCCGTCGCGGCGGACTTCATGCCCGCGGCGACTCCTCTGGATCTGATCATCGACTTCCTCATACGACTCCTGCCGACCGCCGCCGAGGGCCTGCTCATCCCACCGCTGACACCGACGGGACCGCTGGCGAGCCTGTCGGCCTGGTTCTTCCCGATCCTCGCCTGGAGTATCGCCGTCGTGTGCACCTGGGCGGCCCTGACCAAGCCCGCGATCATCCCCAGCGTCAACCACGAGGACCTCGTCGCACTGGTGCGGGCGCATGGCGCCGGCACGCTGGGCTGGATGCTCAGCTGGCCCGGCAACGAGGCGTGGATCTCCAGCGACAGGCGCACCGGTTTCGCCTATCGCGCCGGATCCGGGGTCGCCCTGACGCTGGGGGACCCCGTCGCCTCCGGACCCGAGGGGGCCAAGGCCGCGGTCGAAGGCTTCACCGCCTTCGCCACCGATGCCGGACTGGTGCCCGCCCTGTACTCCGTGCACGAGCCCACCATGCTCGCTGCCCGCGAGCAGGGGTGGACGGTTCTGCAGGTCGCCGAGGAGGCCGTCATCGACCTGCCCGATCTCGCTTTCAAGGGCAAGGCGTTCCAGGACGTGCGCACCGCCCTCAACCACTCGCGCCGCGAGGGCATCACCGCGGAGTGGACCACGTGGCGCACCGCCCCGGAGGGGCGCCGCGACCAGATCCGCGCGATCTCGCAGGGCTGGGTCGGGGAGAAGGCCCTGCCCGAGATGGGCTTCACGCTCGGCGGCCTGACCGAGATCGACGATGACGATACGCGCCTGCTGCTCGCCGTCGACGAGAGCGGCACCATCCACGCGGTGACCTCCTGGATGCCCGTGCACCGCAACGGCAAGGTGGTCGGCCTGACCCTGGATGTCATGCGGCGCCGCGAGGGCGGATGGCGCCCGGCCATCGAGTTCCTCATCGCCCGCGCCGCGCAGGACGCCCAGGCCGAGGGGCTTGAGGTGCTGTCGCTGTCAGGAGCCCCGCTGGCCCGCTCCGGAACCTCCGGGGACCTGACCGGGGACGGGACCGACGACGTCGGCGCCTCTCGATTCGATCCGCTGCTGGACCTGCTGGCCTCGCTGCTCGAGCCCGCCTACGGCTTCGGATCGCTGCACGCCTTCAAGCGGAAGTTCAAGCCGCGCAAGGTTCCCATGTACTTGGCCGTGCCCGACGTCGTGGACCTGGCCGCCGTCGGCGTCGCGATCGGGCGCGCGTATGTGCCCGACCTGACGCCGGCCCAGACGGCGCGTTTCGCTCAGGTGCTCGTGGCGCATGATTGAGGCTCTCGCCGGGGTGCTCGGCGCGGTTCATCTGCGCCAGCCGTGGCTGGGCGGTGCGTGCCTGGCCTTCATCGCCGTCCTCGCCCTCGTCCTGTGGGCGGCGTGGACCCGTCACCTGCCCTGGCGCCGTCAGCTGGCGGCGCCGGCGGCGGGGCTGGGGGTCGCCCTGATCAGCTGGGGCGCGGTGGATCTGGTGTGGCGGCCGGTGGCCGATGGCGTGAAGACGGTGGTGTGGCTCTGGGTGGGCCTGTCCGTCACCGTGATCGTCCAGGTGCTGCTGGGCGGCAGCGCCCAGGCGGACCGTGATCGCGTGCATCAGTGGAAGCGGCGGCTGGTGCGCGTGGTCGGATCGGGCACGAGCATCGCGGCGACGGTGGCGACGGCCTTCCTGGCCATCAATGCGTTCTTCGCGGCCTTCCCCACGCTGGCGGCGGTGTTCGGCATGGGCGTGGCGACGACGCCCTTGGCCGCGCTGCCCGCAGCGGCGGGTCATCCCCGGGCCCCGCAGCGGGGCGAGGGGCCGCTGGCGGCTTCGTGGAGCGCCCCCGGCGACATGCCCGCGCACGGCGAGGTGGTCACGGCGGAGATTCCCGCGGGCGACCAGTCCGGTACGCGGGGTTTCAAGCCCCGGGACGCCGTGATCTACCTTCCGCCGGCCTATCTGACGGAGCAGCGGCCGGCCCTGCCGGTGGTCGTTGCGCTCACGGGGCAGCCCGGAAGCCCCTCGGACTGGTACGAGCTGGGCGCCCTCAAGGACACGCTCGACGCCTACGCGGAGGCGCACGACGGCCTGGCGCCGGTGGTCGTGGTCGCCGACCTGCTCGGCAGTCCCTACCGCAACCCCCTGTGCTCCGACACCGTGCGCGGCGGGAGGGTGGCGACCTATCTTGAGCGCGACGTTCCGGCCTGGATACGCGACAACCTGCAGGTGGACCCCGATCCCGCGCACTGGGCGGTCGCGGGGCTGTCCAACGGCGGGACCTGCGCGCTGCAGGTGGTCAGCCGGTCTCCGCAGGTGTACCCGACTTTCTTGGCGATGAGCGCGGAGGAGCATCCGAGCCTGGGCTCCGAGGAGCGGACGGTGGAGGTGGGCTTCGACGGCGATCGGGCGGCCTATGAGGCCAACGACCCGCTCTCGATCATGGCGGCAGCACCGGCGGGCCGGTACGCCGGCGTGGAGGGGATCGTGTCCGTCGGGCGCGACGACGAGGAGTACGCGCCCGTGGCGCCCGTGCTGGCGGACGCCGCGACGCAGGCGGGCATGAGCGTCTCGCAGCGCGACTACGCCGGCAGGCACACCTGGGCAACGTGGTCGGTGGCGATGGCGGACCAGATGGAGTGGCTCGGTCGTCGCCTGGGGATTACGTAGGCCGCCTGACACCCGCGTCGAGATCGGTCGTACTCCGTGTCGAGATCGGTCGTACTCCGTGTCGAGATCGGTCGTTCTCCGTCGCGAGATCGGTCGAGTTCCGCATTGAGATCGGTCCGGTTCCGGCTTGAGATCGGTCGTAACCCGTGCAGAGATCGGTCCGGTTCCGCGGATCTGCTGTTCGCTGGCGGTTCTGAGGTGCGGCATGTGGCTTTCGCTCTCGAGCTCGTCGTGCGCGTCTCGACGTCGGGTGGGTCGGGTTTAATCGGACCGATCGCAGTGTGGGGCGTGGTGGGTGTGGTTGTCTTCGATGTTGCACATGGGAGGCTGGGGCCTCTGCGGGACGGGGGCTGTTTTTTGTTGGAATGACGGGCTTCTCTAGTGAGCGTCGCCTGTGGTGGTCGGGTTCCCATGTGCGGTCAGGGGGGTCTACGCACATGGGAACAGGACCATGACCGCTACCGACATTGCTGTTCCGCATGATTCCGCGGTTTCCACCGACGCCGAGTGCACGCGAATGTGCAACACCCACCACCCCCGGCACACGAAGGCCACGAGGACACTGGCAGAGCCACCCCCACGGCCATCCAGCCCACCTCACACGACCCCCAACCCCGAAAACCACACCATCGGACACCATCACACCCCACACACGCACCCGTCCCAGATGCCCTGACACACCACAACCCCAACACAAAACCGAACCGATCTCGAGGCGGAAGTGGACCGATCTCGGCACGGGTTACGACCGATCTCGGCAAAAATGAGCGGCTCAGCGCAGGACGTAGCCGCCGAGCCACCGCCGCATGGCAGAGAAGACCTGCTCTCGCACGGGCGGAGCCGACAGCACCAGGTCGTGCACGCCGCCGTCGAAGCGGGCCACCGTCACGAGCTTGCCCAATCCGATGGCGCGGCGGGCCGTCCCGTCGGCATCGACGATCGTGTCGGTCCGCCGCGAGTCCTCGGTCCACGTCACTCCCAGGTGGCTGCGCGCCGATCCCATCGACAGGACGGGGCAGCGGATGTCGAGCCCGGCGGCCACGCGCGCCTGCCCGGCCAGAATGGCCAGCAGCCAGCCGGGTCGGATCGGGGCCGAGGGGAGGAACGACCACCCGGGCTCGATATGCCAGCCGGTGACGTAGGGATCCTCCGCCCAGGCGGGATCCGGCAGTTCGCCGTCGCGCTCCTTCCAACCGTCGGTGATGCAGAAGAGGGTCTCGGGCGCATAGGTGGGCGTGGGGATCGACATGCGCGGGTCTCGCCGCGCCAGCGTCCTGAGCACCGGCTCGCCGACCATGCGCACCAGCTCGGATCCCTGGAGCTCCAGCCACGCCGAGTTCAGCATGAGCGCCGTCAGGGCCCCGGGGTGCCGGTCGGCCCACAGGCAGGCGGTGAGTCCGCCGGCGGAGTGCCCGCACATGACGACGTCGGTCTCCCAACCGCGCTCGGAGCGGATGGCCGCCAAGGCCAGGCTGATCTCCTCGTCGTAGTCGGTCAGCGAGGTGATCCACCCCGGCATCTGCCCCTCGCGCAGGGAACGCCCGTAGCGGCGCAGGTCCAGGGCGTAGAAGGCTCCGCCCAGGCGCGAGATCTGGCGCGCCAGCTCGGTCTGGAAGAAGTAGTCGTTCCAGCCGTGGAGGTAGAGCAGGGCGAAGGTCGGCGTCGTCGGGGTGCCCGGCAGGGCGGCGGGGTCCGAGGCCGGCACGTGCCGCACCAGCGTGGCGACGGCGCCGTCGTCCTCCTCGTCGGGCAGGA
>ERZ773099.2302-NODE-2302-length-13285-cov-6.708692_pt1 | contig 13285 bp, 15 predicted proteins | sample MGYA00511120_ERZ773099 | MGnify/ENA primary metagenome ERZ773099 (study PRJEB29015, sample SAMEA2738012) | human oral metagenome | biome: human oral; feature: human-associated habitat; material: dental | place: China | collected 2104 ... | reverse complement strand
GCGTCGAGGGCGCATTCGAGGCGGCGCACCGCGTCGTGAACTATCCCGGCAAATGCGACCGTCTGCACGGGCACAACTGGGTGGTCGAGGCGACGTTTCAGGGCAGAGAGCTCGATGATCTCGGTATGCTGATCGACTTTAAGATTGCAAAGAGGGCGCTTGCCGCAATTCTGGACGATTTCGACCACTACTATCTGAACGATTTCCCGCCGTTCAACGCGGGAGTCAATCCCACGGCGGAGAATCTTGCGCGCATCATATTCGAGCGGCTTGCCGCGCGTGAGGAAGTCGCAGTATCTCCCGCAGAGCTGGCCGCGCTCACTGTCTGGGAGTCGCCGAAGTCCTCTGTCACCTACACCAAGGACTGATATGCGCGAGAATATCATCGAAATTTTTTCCTCCATACAGGGGGAGGGGAAGTACGTCGGCTGCCGGCAGGTATTCGTGCGCCTAGAGGGCTGCAATCTCGACTGTACATATTGCGACACGGAGAATGAGATTGGACGGCATCCGCGCTGCATGGTGGAGATTCCTGTCGGCTCGCATGAACTCGTGCCTTATGAAAACCCTCTCTCTCCCGAGGAGGTTGCGGAGATCATCACACGTCTCGCGGACGGCGTGCCGCACCACTCACTCAGTATTACGGGCGGCGAACCGCTGCTCCATGTGCCGTTTATCAAAGAACTCGCCGTACATACTGCGCTGCCGATCTTTCTCGAAACGAACGGTACATTGGACAGGGCTCTCGCGGACTGTATCGACTGCATTTCGTACATCAGCATGGACATCAAGTTGCCCGATGTGCTCTCTCGGCCCGTCTGGGATGCACACGCACGCTTCCTATCGGTCGCGCGCGCCGTCGATGTCTATGTCAAGGTCGTTGTCGCGGCAGAGACGCGCGCAGAGGATGTGGAGCGTGCGGCGCACCTCGTCGCCGACATCGCACCCGCGACACTCCTCATTCTTCAACCCGTCACACCCTACGGCGGCTGTACTGCACCTACACCCGCACGACTTCTTGAACTCCAACGCATTGCCCTGCGTCACATTTCCGATGTCCGCATCATCCCGCAGACCCACCGCATGATGGATTTGCTTTAGGGGGGAATTCTGTTAGACGTGTTAGTGGCCTCAAAAAATAGATACGAAAGTATAGGACGATGATTATACACGTTATAAAAAGCCGACATTCTTTTTCGTTTCTTCAAGATTACCTGGGATGATTTTTCCTTCTTTCCACAATCTGTAATGCTCCCTCATGCAGTTTCCACAGGGGCGAAAACCGGCGACAATGGCAGTGAGTTCATCTTTGAAAAAGACACGGTGAGCAACGTATACTTCTCCGTATTTTCCGCGCAGTGTGGCAATGGCTGACGGACAGTCCATTCGTCCATAGATTTTGTCCTTTCCGTTTCCGCCGAGACTTCCCTTTTCAGTGGAAAGGTACTCCTGTCCGTTTTCATCCATCAGTTTGTATAGTTTCTTTTCGTTGGTCATAGTGTTCTCTCTTTCATTCATCTGCGACGTTTGGTATTTCGCGAAATGAAGATAATTTACCTTCTTTGACAGATGTCGAGAAGTCTTCGTGTGACTTCCAGGAACAGTTAGGCAAATGTGATTTGAAAATATATCCCATTATTTTCATTGTTGTATGTTAAAAATGAGCAGAAAAACGTATTATCTTCTTCTGTAATAGAATATATGCCACCATTGCTATATGCTATAAAAGAGATGAAATCGAAAAAGATTTCTCTCACTGTGACACGCTTTGGTTGAATCTCTTTATCTATTTCCACGCTGATTTTATAGATGGCTTCTTCGGTAAAATAATGATAATTCTTTATTCTGGAATCGGAAGAGAAAAATGCGTTCAATTCTGAGGATACTCCTGTAACCAAATTATAGAAAATTGTATTTGTATCAAAAAATATGTTATCCATGCGAAGATGCTCCTATTCATTTTATTTTAAAAATTTGTATTCGATCAACCGAGGGGCAATATGACAAGTCACTCTATATCATGAAAGACAATATGCTTGGAATCCTCGTATTCATAAGAAATAAAGCGCCAAAACTCATCGTTGACGGAGTTCTCAATGAATGTCTGGAATACAATGTCATTTTCGAGCAATAGAGTAATATCCCCTGTATCGGAAAAATTGACTTTTGTTACCCTCACGCTACGAGATAAATTCATATTCAATGCGGTTACTTTTTCATCGTACACACTGTTAAAATCATTTCCTATGTCGAATGGTTTTGTCTCATCGAAGCATCTATACATATCCCCGGAAGCCAAAATGATTTTATTGTTTTGCAGGAATCTCCATGCACATTGAACGACAAGATAGTACAAATGCTTTTCTTTGTCCTTCACTTTGATTTTATCTCCAAAGCCGATCCATATCGTCAAACCTCCTTTTCCAACCTCTGAACAAGTTATGTTTTTCAGTATACCGGATATGGTTTGAAAATCGTTCAATTACAGATCCCCCTTTTTGTATATTTCAGTAGAATCAAGGAAGCCAAACCTCCAAATTTGTTATTTTGTTTGTAAATAGATCATTAAACAAGCACTTGAATACGGTTGTCTCTGATCTAGGGGATAATTCTGTTTCGATGTCTTCAAGGATATAGTTTGCTGCATCCTCGGGCAGTTTTACATAGTCCTTCTGCGTAAAGAATTGTTCCAACCGGTGAACCATCGTGACCTCGTCCTCATCATGCAATACATCATAGCAAAAATAGTATTTTTCATCTCGTTTAATCATCTTCTCTATCGTGTAGTAGTAATATTTTCCAATGATGCTGATCCATAGATAGAGGTCTTTGCGTACCCCGTTTAGTTGCTCCAAAAGAAGATCGTCGTTATCAAGTATATCTTGATGTTTATGCAGCAGGATTTTATATTCAATATCCGGATAGTCTTCCAAATTGATCCAGTTAATTAGCGGATAAGGATAAGAGATCTGTTCCAACGCGCTCGTAAGACAATCTAAAAAGGCTGTGTTTTCAAGCATGTCTTTTTGTTTCTTGAGCAGTCTTTGGTGCTCTGCTGATGCTTGATACGCCGGATCATCATAGGATAGATTCGATGGAAAATAATGTTTTATCAATGAAATTAGCTCTCTAATGTTTGTATTGTTTTCGGTTGTCATCTTCGTCAACTCCTTGAACCCTACAAAAATATTATTTTGCGATGTGATAGAACATATCTCCTGTTTTATCAGTTCGCCGCAGTTGCCGCTATATCCTTCTCGGAATATGTTCCTCTTGTTACAGAAAACTATTGACGGATATGGTAAACTAAACGGATAGTGATACTTAGTTATTTTTAGAAAGAGAATATACATGAAGATCATTGACGCCCATCTGCACTTTGGCAGAGGGGAGTATTTTGATACCGTGGCGCGGGCAGCGGGGCACGAGAATACGGAGGAGGCTCTGCGCCGCGACTTTCGTGCGTCGAACATTGTCCACGGCATCGTGATGGGCAATCTGCCTGTGGAGGAGACGAGTCCGAACTATCCCGATATCTTTCATTACTGTGTGGGTATCGGGGGCGACGGCGTGACAGAGATCGCGGAGGGGCGCATCGAAGCGCTGCTGCCCGCTCTGGAAACGCATCTGCAGAGCGAGCGTTGCGTCGGCATCAAGCTCTATCCGGGCTACAATTATTTCTATATCTACGACGATATGCTTGCACCCGTCTATGAGCTCGCCGCGCAGTATCAAAAGCCCGTTGCGGTGCACACGGGGCTGACGGCGACGGAGAAGGCGCTGCTCAAATACGCGCATCCGAATGTAATGGACGAAGCGGCGACAAAGTTTCGCGCGGTGAATTTCGTCATGTGTCATTTTGGCGAGCCCTATTTCACGGACGCAGTTGCCGTGATGGAGAAGAATCTGAACGTGAGCGCCGATCTTTCGGGGATGCTTGCGGGTAAAATTCAGGATTTTGCGCTATTCTGTGAGCGCAAGAAGTTCTACATCGAGCAGTTGCATGGCTGGCTCGCATATTTGAATGCCTATGACCGCCTGATGTTCGGGACGGACTGGCCGCTTGCAAATCTGGACGACTACATTGCGTTCATGAAGCTGCTCATACCCGAGGAGCATTGGGACGCGGTGTTCTATGATAATGCCGTGCGGATCTACAATCTGCACCTCTAATGTAAGATAAGGGAAAAACTATGGCGATACTGGATATCAAGAAGGCGGGCGATCCCGTTCTGAAACAAGTGGCAGCGCCGGTCGACCGCCTCACAAAGTGGCATCGCAAGTTGCTCGACGATATGGCGGAGACGATGTACTCCGCAGACGGCGTGGGACTTGCTGCGCCCCAAATTGGGAAGTCACTGCGCATTGTTGTGATCGACGTGCAGGATGAGAACGGGCTGCTCGAACTCATCAATCCTGTCATCACAATGCGCGAAGGTTCTGTGACAGATTCCGAGGGGTGCCTCTCCGTGCCCGAGGTCTACGGCGATGTGGAGCGCGCGGCGCGCGTGACGGTGGAGTATACGGATCGGCGCAGCCGCAGGCGCAGCCTGACGGCGGAGGGGTTGCTCGCGCGCTGCATTCAGCACGAGTGCGACCATCTCGACGGCAGACTCTTCATCGATATTGCTGTAAGTCTGCGCAAGGAGGAGAAGAAGGGGTGACGAGAATGCGTGTCGTCTTTATGGGGACGCCGGACTTCGCCGTGCCGACACTTGCGGCGATTGCCGCGCGCAGCGACCTTGCCGAGGTCGTCGCCGTCGTTACGCAGCCCGACCGTCCGCGCGGGCGTGGAAAGAAGCTCAGCCCGTCGCCCGTCAAGGCGTGGGCGCTCGCGCATGATATTCCCGTCATGCAGCCCGTGCGTGCGCGCGATGCGGACTTTGTCGCGCAGCTGCGCGCGTTCGCGCCCGACCTTGCCGTCGTCGTGGCGTTCGGTCAGATCCTCTCTCAGGAGGTGCTCGATGTACCCGTACACGGCTGCATCAACGTGCATGCTTCCCTCCTGCCGAAGCTGCGCGGGGCGGCGCCGATTCAGCATGCCATTATGGCAGGTGAGCGGGTGACGGGCATCACGACGATGCAGATGGACGCGGGTCTCGATACGGGCGATATGCTCCTCCGCCGTGAGGTGCCCATCCATGCGGATACGACGTATGGCTCGCTTCATGATTCGCTGATGGAGACGGGGGCAAGTCTCCTCGTCGAGACGTTGGAGCAGCTCGCGGCAGGGACGCTCGTGCGCACGCCGCAGACGGGGGAATCCTCGTATGCGGCGCGCATCACGCGCGAGACAGCCGTCATCGACTGGTCGAAATCTGCGCGGGCTCTGGACGCCCTCGTGCGCGGGCTGAATCCGACGCCGTACGCACAGACTGCGCTTGCGGGAGATACCTACAAGGTTGGGGCATTGCGCTCCACAGGGCGCGCGGCAAGCGCAGAGGTAGGCACGATCATCGCTGCCGATGCCAAGGCGGGACTCGTCGTTGCGGCGGGTGATGAGGACGTGGAAATCACGGAGATTCAAGCGCCCGGGAAGAAGATGATGGCGGCAAACGCCTTTTTGAATGGCTGTGCGCTGACCGTCGGCGCGAGGTTTTCGCCATGAGCGGCGAGACCCTGACCGTCAACGGGAAGACTGCGGGTGTGAAGAAGACCATCACACTCCCGTCGCGCCCGAAAAAACGTCTCTTCATCGGGATGCTCTCGCTCGTCACCGTACTCGCGGCAATCCTGCTCTTTGGCATCTGGTACATCGGCGTGCCGGGACTCGAGCGGATTCAGCCGCTCCTGCCGTGGGTGATCGGGGGCGTGCTGACCCTCCTTGTCCTCCTGTCCTTCTTCGGGATTTTCAATATGGTGCTTGCCGTTGCGGGGCTGCCGTATCTGCCATGGATGAAGCGGCAGACGTACGAGCTCATCAACTTGCTCTTTCCTGCGGCGGTGCGCTTCGGCGCGGTATTTGGCGTCAAGCGGCGCAGGCTCGAGGGGTCGTTCATCGCGGTCAGCAATCTGCTCTTTCACCGCATGCACATCCGCGTGCCTGCGAACCGTCTGCTCGTCGTGACGCCGCACTGTCTGCAGCTCGCGAGTTGCCCGCACAAGGTGACGCGTGACCCGAACAACTGCAAGCGCTGCGGCGGCTGCAATATCGGTGACCTCGTGGCACTCGCGGACGAGATGGGCTTTCACTTCTTCGTGGCGACGGGCGGCACGCTCGCGCGTCAGATCATCTACAATATGCGCCCGAAGGCGGTGCTTGCAATCGCGTGCGAGCGCGATCTGATGAGCGGCATACAAGATGTATTTCCCCTGCCGGCGGTCGGTGTGCTGAACATTCGCCCGAACGGCCCGTGCTACAACACGAGCGTGGACATGGGCGAGGTGCGCCGTCAGCTGGAGGAGATCATCGAGCCTGTGGAGCAGGTCACAGAGAAAGGCGCATAATGCAGAGATATCGTGAGGACAAAATCGACCGCGTGCGTGAGCTGGCAATGCAGGTATTGCAAAAAATTCACGTCGAGAGCGCGTATGCGAATGTCGCGCTCGCACAGACGCTGCGTGATACAGTGCTCGCGGAGCGCGACCGCCGCTTTCTGACCGAGCTTGTCTACGGCGTCACAAAGGCGGGGGGATCGCTCGACTATATGATCGGGCAGTATGTCGCCGATATCCGCAAGGCTCAGCCCGCCATCCGCGAACTCCTGCGGCTTGGCTTCTATCAGATCTTCGTCATGGATCGCGTGCCGCCGTCTGCCGCGTGCAATACTGCGGTGGAATTGGCGAAAAAACATGGGCGCAGGGGTGCGGATTCGTTCGTCAACGGTGTTCTGCGCGCGGCACTGCGCGCGCCCGAGCGTGCGGCTCTGCCGACGGGACGGGATGCGCGCGCACTTGCGCTCAGGTCTTGGCATCCTGCGTGGATGGTCGAGCGTTGGATGCGCGCCTACGGCTACGAACGTACGGAGGCGCTCTGCCTCTGCAATAATACGAGCGCGCCGCTCTCCGTGCGCGTGAATACACTGCGTATGAACCGCTCCGCGCTGATGGAGCAATTTGTGGTTGCTGGGGCAGAGGCACGCGCCTCTCAGTGGGTGCCGGACGGCATCGTTCTGCATGCGCATGGAGCGCTCGATGATCTACCGCCGCTGCGCGCGGGACTCGCACAGGTGCAGGATGAGAGCTCGATGCTTGTCGCACATGTACTCGGGGCAGAGCCGGGCATGACGGTGATCGACGCCTGTGCCGCCCCTGGGGGCAAGACGACGCATATCGCTCAGCGCATGGAGAATCGCGGGCGCATTCTGGCGTTTGACATCTACGAGGAGAAGATTCGCCGCATTGAGCAGAACGCACGGCGGCTCGGCATCTCCATCATCGAGGCAGAGATGCGCGATGCGCGGGAAATTGGCGCAGCATACGAGGCCATGGCGGATCGTGTGCTCGTTGACGCACCCTGCTCGGGGCTTGGCGTCCTCAGACGCAAGCCCGATGCACGCTGGAAGAAGAGCGCGTCGGACAGAAAGACCCTGCCGCCCATCCAGCGTGCCATTCTTGCAAGTGCGGCACGGGCGGTGAAGTCGGGCGGCGTGCTGGTCTACAGCACGTGCACAATGGAGGAATGCGAGAATGCCGCCGTTGTGCAGGACTTCCTGCGCGCGCATCCCCATTTTACTCTCGAGCAGACGGGCGCATTCCTGCCTGAGCAAAAGACTGCGGAGCCGATGGTTCAGATCATGCCGGAGACGGACGGACCGGACGGCTTCTTTATCGCGCGCATGAGGCGGACATGAAAAACATCTTCGGTCTGACAAAAGAGGCGCTTGCCGACGCACTCAAAGAATATGAGATTCCCCGCTTCCGCGCGGATCAGATCGTCCGATGGATGTATCAGCGCGGTGCGGCTTCTTTTGATGCGATGGACAATCTGTCGAAGGCGCTGCGTACGCAGCTTGCCGCGCATTTCTCTATCGAGCGTCCGCAGGTCGTCTCGCGTCTGCATTCTGCGGACGGGGCGACGATCAAGCTGCTCTATGAATTCACGGACGGGCAGACGGCAGAGACGGTGCTGATGCGTCATCCGTACGGCAACAGCGTCTGTGTCTCGACACAGGCGGGCTGCCGCATGGGCTGTGCGTTCTGCGCCTCGACACTGCATGGCCTGCAGCGCAATCTGACGGCAGGGGAGATTGCGGCGCAGGTGATCGGTATGGCGGATTTCCTGCGACAGGAGGGGGCGCGCGTCGATACGATCGTCGTCATGGGCTCGGGCGAGCCGCTCGAGAACTATGACAATGTGATTGCGGCGCTGCGCCTGCTGCACGAGGAGTACACAATCGGCCTCGGCTATCGCGGCGTGACGCTCTCGACTTCGGGCATTGTACCCGGCATTGAGCGGCTGGTGAAGGAGGGGATTCCAATCTCACTCTCGATCTCGCTGCACGCGCCGACAGAGGAACTGCGTTCGAAGATCATGCCCGTCAACCGCATGTACCCGCTCTCGGATGTGCTGCGCGCGGCGCGTGCCTACGCGGAGCGGACGAAACGGCGCGTCACCTACGAGTACATTCTCATCCGCGATCTGAACGACTCCGCACGCGAAGCGGAGCAGCTCGCAAATCTGCTCAAAGGGCAGCTCGCGAGTGTCAACCTCATCCCCATCAACCCCGTCGCCGAGCGGAATCTCTTCCGCCCGGACAAGGCTGCCATCCGCCGTTTTCAAAAGACGCTCGAGGATCGGCGCATTGCCGTGACCCTGCGGCGTGAGATGGGAACCGACATTCAGGCGGCGTGCGGACAGCTGCGCAACCGTCTGATGGAAGCGGGACTATAGGAAGCACTGATAAATTCTGCACCAATCTGACGGACTTCATTTTATCAGCGATTCCTATAAATTTTTCTTTTTTTATGGTATGATATAGGAGTTGTTAATTCTATTTCGTTGCCAAAGGAGAGTATTGCACGATGATTGATCGCGTGGAATCTTTTCTGGGAGATCATATCGAGGGCTTTTTCAATCGCAAGTTCAGCAGTCACCTCGAGCCTGTCGAGCTCATCAAGGGTCTCGAGAAGGAGGCAAAGAAGCAGGGGACGGGGGGCAGTCTCGCAAATTCCTACCTCATCTCGCTCGGGACGGAGGACTATCAGCGCCTCTGCTCACATCGCGTGGCGGATGAGCTTGCCGTGGCGCTCAAGAAATACATCATCCGTGCGGATCTTGTGATGGACGGGAAACTCAGCATCTGCTTCGCACTTGATGAAGGTCTGCGCGCAGGTTCGTATCATCTCACGGCGCGTGTGCAGCATGAATGTGTGCCTGTGGAAACGGAGACCGTTTCTCACGATACGATGGCGCAGACCATCGTGCTTGAGCGCCCCTCTCTGATCGAGGCACGTTGTCTGAACCTGCCGCCCGAACACGAGATTGCGACGCTTACGGTGCTTGGCGGCGCGGATGAGGGCATATCCGTGCGTCTGGGCGAGCGCAAGATCTATATGGGTCGTATGCCGCGCAATGAGTTCATCCTGACGGACTCGAATGTCTCGCGCGTACACGCGTGGGTCGCGTATGAGCAGCATCGCCATGTGCTCTATGACGCAGAGAGCCGCAACGGCACATTCGTCAACGGCACGCGCATACAGATGCAGCGGCTGCGCGACGGCGATGAGATTCGCCTCGGTACAACGGCGCTGCGCTACGGTGTGCTCTGATGCCGGCGCTTGCGCTCAAGGCGCTGCGCGTCCTGCTCGAATACGGTGCGCTCCTCTGGCTTGCGTATGCTGTCCTGCGGCTTGGGCGCAGTATGTTTCGTACACTGCACAGAGATATCAAAGAGGCGGCGCATCTCCCCGAGGCGCCGCAGGGAGAGGCGTCCTTCCTCGTCATCGCAGGCGAGGGGCTTACGGGGCAGCGATTTCCCGTGGAGCATGAGCTCACAATCGGGCGCAGTGCCGACAACGATATTGTACTTATGGACAGTTTTGTATCCCATCATCACGTATGCGTCTATCAGAGAGAGAATGCGTATATCGCAGAGGATTTGGGCAGCCGCAATCACACCTATCTGAACGATGGGCTGCTGACGGGGCGGGCGTATCTGCGCGCAGGCGATGTCCTGCGCATTGGCGCTGTTGCCCTGCGTTTTGAGAGGTAAACACATGATAGAGGTTTCGAGTGCGTCGGACATCGGACGCGTGCGGACATCGAACGAGGACAGCTACGGCGTTTTTTCTCCTGCGGTCTATGTTGTCGCCGATGGGCTCGGCGGTCATGCAGCGGGGGAAGTCGCGAGCCGCATGGTGGTCGCCGCCGTTCACGATATGGCAAACGAGGGGCAGACGATTGATACGGCGGCGCTGAAGAGCGCCGTCCTGCGGGCCAATCAGCAGGTGCTGGATGCATCGGCGGGGAACTCCTCCTATGAGGGAATGGGCTCCACGGCGACCGTCCTGCATGTAGATGAGGACACGGGGATCGCGTACTATGCGCACGTCGGGGACAGTCGTCTCTATCTCCTGCGGCGCGGCGTATTCCGTCAGGTCTCGCGCGACCACTCCTATGTGGAGGAACTCGTTGCACGTGGTGAGCTCAGTGAGGCAGAAGCGCAGCACCATCCACGCAAGAATCTTCTCCTGCGCGCTGTTGGCATCGAGGAACGTCTCCATGTGGACGGCGATTCCTTCCCGCTCGAGGTGGGCGACCGTCTGCTCCTCGCGACGGACGGGTTGACAAACATGGTGGAGGATGCGGTGCTTGCAGCCCTGCTCGGCGGGGACTTTGCCGATGTCGCCGCCCGTATGGTGGAGCGGGCACTCGAGGGGGGCGGCAGTGACAATATCACGGCGATTGCCCTCGCGTACGAAATGCCATGACACGGGGGCTGAAATTCGCACCCGTTGGGCTGCTCCTCTGTGCGCTCGGCGTCCTGCTGCTGAAGCAGGGCGCAGGGCAGCCGGGATGGATGCCGGACTGGCAGGGTCAGCTTGCGTATCTGCCGTGGCTCGCACTCCTCATCTGCGCGGGCGCAGCAAGCTATGTACTCGCGGCGCGGCGCAAATTGGACAGTGTTCCTCTTTCGCTCGCCTATCTGCTCCTCGCCGTCGGACTGGCGGAGATTGCGCGGCTGAAGCCCGAACTGTTCACGGCACAGCTGCGTTGGGCGTGCGTCGGCATCGTCCTTTGGGCAGCGGTACTCGTCCTGTGGGAGCATCTGCGCCAGTTCCTCGCCTATCCGTATGTATTGGGGATTGCGACGACGATCATCCTGCTCCTCCCGCTACTGTTCGGCGTGAGCATCGGCGGCAATACGAATTGGCTCGCGTTTGGCGGCTTTTCCGTGCAGCCCTCGGAGTTCGGCAAGATCCTGCTCATCTTCTTTCTTGCAGCGTATCTCGCCGACCATCGCGCAGTGCTGACCCTGCCCGCGCGGCGCTTCCTTTTTCTCCATCTGCCGCCCGTGCGATTCATCGCGCCGCTCGTCGTACTCTGGGGGCTTGCCGTCCTCATGTTCGTCATCGCGCGCGATCTCGGCGCGGCACTGCTCTTCTTCGGGATGGCGGTGCTTATGACCTATATGGGGACAGGGCGCAAATCCTACGTGTTCCTCGCGGGGCTGTTCATCCTCGTAGCGGCGGCACTCAGCTACGCGCTCTTCGGGCACGTCCGCGTGCGCTTCGATATCTGGCTGCATCCGTGGGCGGATCCGAACGGTATGTCCTATCAGGTCGTGCAGTCGCTCTTTGCCATCGGTACGGGCGGCGTCTGGGGTACGGGCTTTGCCGAGGGGCATCCGCTGCTCATCCCCGAGGTGCACACGGACTTCATCTTCGCGGCGATTGCCGAGGAGTTCGGTCTCATCGGCGCCGTCCTTGTGCTCGTGGTCTACGCCCTACTGTTCTGGCGGGGCAGCCGCATCGCGATGGGCGTGCCGCGTGCGGAGGAGTCGCTGCTCGCAGCGGGCTGTGCCGCAAGCCTCTTGCTGCAGGCATTCATCATCACGGCTGGCGTGACGAAGCTCCTGCCGCTCACGGGGATTACGTTGCCGTTCGTCAGCTACGGCGGCAGCTCGATGGCGGCGAGTTTCATCCTCATCGGCATATTGACGGCGCTCTCGGGCGAGAGCAGGGAGGCGGCGGATGGCTGATCGGAAACTCCGAAAGCATATCGCAGTCGCCGCGGTATTCCTGCTCGCACTGCTCGGCGTTCAGATTCTCTATCTCGCAAAGCTGAGTGTCTGGGACGGGGATACGCTTGCCGCCCATCCGCTCAACACGCGCTCTGCCCTGATGGAGCAGGACATTCGGCGCGGGCGCATTGTGGATCGTACGGGGAACGTCCTCGCAGAGAGCGCGGCGGACGGTACGCGCTCCTATCCATACGGGCGCATACTCGCACCCGTGACAGGCTATCAGACGGAGCGCTACGGCGCGACAGGCGTGGAGCAGACGGCGGGGCAGGAACTCAGCGGCGTGACCTTGGATGTCGCGCATATGGGACCCCTGCGCACGCTGCTGCGCGCGGATGCGGGCTATGATGTCCGTCTGACCGTCGATGCCGCGCTCTCGGAGACCGCATGGAACGCTCTTGACGGGCGGCATGGTGCGGTTGTCGTGATGGATGCAGAGACAGGTGCAATCCGTGCCATGGTGAGCTCTCCGTCCTACGATCCCGCCTCTGCGGCGGCAAACTGGGATGAACTCACGGCACGCGCGGACAGCCCCCTGCTGAACCGCGCGGCGCAGGGGCTCTATCCGCCCGGCTCGACGTTCAAGACACTCATTGCCGACGCAGCGCTGACGGCAGGGGTGACGAATCCGGATGAGGTGTTCACCTGTACGGGGGAACTTGCCATCGGTTCGGACTACGTACTCCACGAGAGTCACGGCGAGGTGCATGGGCAGCTCCGCCTTGCCGATGCGCTGCGCGAATCCTGCAATGTCACCTTTGCGACGCTCGCCCTGCGCCTCGGCGGCAGCGGGCTTTCCTCGGCGTTCGAGCGCTTCGGCATCGGCGCGGAGCTGACGGATGCGGAGATTCCGATGGCAAAGGCGCATGTCCCTGATCTGAAATCACTCGGTGACGGGGAGATCGCACAGCTCGGAATTGGGCAGGGCGCACTGCTCGTCACGCCCTTGCAGATGGCGCTCGTTGCAGATGCCTTTGCAAATGGCGGGCGCATGATGCAGCCGTATCTGGTCGAGCAGGTTCTGACGGCGGACGGGACGCCTCTTTACGAGGCGCGTCCGCAGGTATGGCGGACGGCGACGACGGCGGAGCGCGCGGCTG
>ERZ773099.2301-NODE-2301-length-13290-cov-6.054023_pt1 | contig 13290 bp, 19 predicted proteins | sample MGYA00511120_ERZ773099 | MGnify/ENA primary metagenome ERZ773099 (study PRJEB29015, sample SAMEA2738012) | human oral metagenome | biome: human oral; feature: human-associated habitat; material: dental | place: China | collected 2104 ... | reverse complement strand
AAAATAACACCCCAATAGTTAGATTTTTCTTGTCTAACTTTTGGGGTGCAGTTCAGAATCCTCAGACGGTTTTTGTGTTTTTTTCTATTACATAAAATAAACGATAGCAAGGTATTGCAGGGCAGAAGCCGCTAGAATGAAAAGGTGCCAAATCATGTGGAAGTAGGGCTTCTTTTGAGCATAGAAGCCGGCTCCTACAGTATAGCAGAGGCCACCGGCCAGCATGAGCCCCCAGAAGACAGGTCCGGTTTGACCAATAATCTGCGGAATGATAAAGACGACCAGCCAGCCCATAATCAGATAGAGAGCCAAGCTGAATTTTTCATTGACCTTCTTAGCGAAAATCTTGTAGAGGATACCAAAGATGGTCGTTCCCCACTGGATAGCAATGATGAGATAGCCAAACCAGTTATTCATCAGTGACAGCACGACTGGCGTGTAGCTGCCAGCGATGGCGATGTAAATCATGGAGTGATCGATAATGCGCAAGATATACTTGTGGGTCGAGCCATAAGACATAGAATGGTAGACAGTTGAAGAGAGGAACATGAGAAAGAGGCTGATAACAAAGATAGAAGTTCCGGCAGCAGCCACCAACCCGTGCCCTTCATAGCTATAAATAGCTGAGATAGGCAGCAGAATCAGCATCAGAACAGCCCCTACCGCATGGGTAACAGCGTTGGCAATTTCCTCACCGAAGGATAGTTTTTTACTGAGTTTAAGCGCGTAGTTCAAGATTTTCTTCCTCCTCATTTGGTACTTGGATTAGAGATAAGGTCTTTTGATAGAGTTTGACCGTCTGGCAGGCTGTGGAAATGATGGGTGCCACCTCTAGCTTGCTGCCGTTCATATAGTCAACGAAGTCATCATAAAGCTCCCGCGAATCTGCTTCTTTATGCAGCATATTTAAAGTAGCTGAAATTTCCTGAATAGAAAAGACCGTTTTTAAGGTTGTAATGGCAATCAAGCGTGCTACCTGACGACGTTGATATTTTTTCTTGACCGGCTTGGCAATATAGCCATGCTTGACGTAGTTGTTAATCATAGAAGCGGTCAGTCCCTTGTCAGCAGCTGAAATGGAAGAGCCACAGACATTGTTTACATAGAGCAGAACCTGGTCCAAATATAGGTCCAGTTCTGGTAATTCGTCCCACTTTGGAAAAAATTGTTGTGCGTTCAAATCTTTATCACTTTCTTATCTAGTCTTTATAACTAGATGATAACATCTCTGTAAATCAAAGTCAAGCAAAAAATAGAATGTCCCATTGAAATTTGATATAATTTTAAAAAGAAGAAAGGGAGGTTTCAGATGAAAAAACAAACAATCTTTGATATGGCAGCCTTCCTAGGCAGTCTGATTTTTTGGTCTTGGCTCTATATGCGCTTTTTTTATGCCTACGTAGCCGTCGTCTTTTACAAGAATCAGCCAGAGTGGAGCCTGCTGATACCAGCTTCTATCATCCTGACTTTGACAGCTATTAGCTCGCTTTTTATTCGCGGCCTCTACAGTCGGCACATTCCCCGTTGGCTGGTGCTAGCCAGTTATGCCCTCTATTTTCTCATTCTATTCTATGCTCTCTTTTTGAAAAATATCGGCAGGCAGGGCTTCAGTCTGGACCTGCAATCTTTTACCTACAATTGGATTTATGGAGATAAGCTGGTACCCACCATGAATATCATTATGTTCATTCCGCTGGGCTTTCTCTGCAAGCTGTCATGGAAACATGTGGCTTATTTTACCTTGGCTATCGGTCTGGTTGAGGGGAGCCAGTATCTCTTTCACCTTGGTATTTTTGACTTGGGTGATATCTTGACCAATCTGCTAGGCTTCATCATCGGCAGCTATCTACTAGAGACAGCCTTAGGCAAATGGGTAGTCCGCCATATTCACTAAATGAAAGAAGGAAACTATGAAAATTCTTATCCCAACTGCTAAAGAGTTGAATCTAACTGCGTCATCTGCAATCCCTAATCCATTATCAGCACAAACTCAGGCTGTGTTGGATGAGTTGGCAGCCATGTCAGTAGCTGACTTGGCATCATTTTATAAAATCTCCCCAGAAAGAGCGGAGATAGAGTGGCAATCTATTCAGGCTTTGCGAGAAGGAACTGCGCAGCATGCTCCAGCACTTTATCTTTTTGATGGCCTCATGTACCGCCATATCAAGAGGCGGGACTATACCAAGGAGGAAAGTCAGTATATCGAGAAGCATCTTGCCATCACGTCAGCACTTTACGGAGTCATCCCAGCCCTGGAGCTCATAGCGCCCCATCGCTTGGACTTTATGATGCCACTCAAGCTAGATGGGAAGAGTCTCAAGGCGTTTTGGAAAGAAGCTTATGACAAGGCTCTGGCAAAAGATGAGGTGATTTTCTCCCTCCTGTCCAGCGAGTTTGAAACGGTCTTTTCCAAGGAAATCCGTCAGCGCATGATAGGTTTCAAGTTTCTAGAAAACCGAGATGGCAAGCTGAAAGTCCATTCGACCATTTCTAAAAAAGCACGTGGCGAGTTTTTAACAGCTCTAATAACTAACCAAGTGACTGAAGTGGAACAGATGAGAAAATTAAGCTTTGCCGGCTTCACTTACTGGCCTGATCTATCTAGTGAACAAGAGTTGGTGTATGTCAAGGAAGTGTGAAAAGGGAAAAATCAAGTCGAGTACTATCTCTGCTCAGAATGCTATCAGTGAACTGGTTGGGGTAGATACAAGCGATAAGTAAAATCAGCAGGTAGAGTTCAGCTATACTACAGAGATTGCTGGGATGGAAGCAGGCCGTCAGGCATATAATTATATTGTAAAATGTTAAAAAATGAAAAAATATTATAAGAAAAAACCAACTCAAGCTTTCATAATGCTCATAGTTCTTATTTGGTCAGTATACGATATTGGTGCGACTAGTTTAGCTAGCAATTCAGTCCTGACCAAGGAATTCATGCATAGTCGATATGTTATGGTTTGGCCAATGGTAGATAAGAAGGCAAATCTATACCACTATGCGGAAGAATGGACTAGTGACGCCTTAGATGGAATGATGCATCTGGACTATGAAAATATAAAAATGACCTGTTACCCTAGTAAATATGATGATCAGGTTTCCGCTGAATACAATCAGATTCCTAATAAGGAAAATTATGCGATTTCATTTCCTTTAGACGGGTCGTTGTCCAAATCAAATTTTTCGACATTAGACACTAGATACTATCTAATATCAAAGAATGCAGCTATTGTAGAGCAAAAGACGGGTAAGACTATTGAGGAATTAACTCATGAGATAGGTCATGCAAGGGAGGACTTCTTGTCTGCTCTTGGTAAGATGAGAATCCTTCGTTTGGTCTATTTAATTCTTCGTATGATAGTATTGTTGCTATGTATCAAGTGGTCTGGTCAGCAGAGAAAACGGAAAGAAGATGAAATCTTGCAGAATGGATAGAGCTCTAATACGATATAGGGTCTATAAGGAGATTAACAAATGACCTTGAAAAAACAATGGAATTGGAATTTAGGCTGTAGTTTATTGCTTGTTGGAGTTCTGGTATCTGCTTTTCTATTTTATCTATGGGCACAAAATCTTGGTAAATATACACTTCAACCTGGTCAGTCGGTCAGCCTAACGATCAATCCTCGGATACAGGATGTGGAATATTATTCAGAGTTAATTCTAAAGAAAACTGATAAAAATAAACTAGAGTTGAATGGCAGAGAGTATTGGTCTGTAAGTGGTAGTGAGTTACATTATGATTTAAGTAATCAAAATGTGTTCAAATGGGTCAGAGATGAGTCGTGAGAGTTGACTGAATCTTATGTAGAAAATAGTGATTTAGCTGATATTTATATAGAAAAATCAAATTTAATTATTCAGTTTCAAGGAGAAAAAATTTTTGATGTCACGAATAACAAACCCTATACTATCACCATCACCAATGTAGACAACAAACCGGTTAAATTTGAGGCTCAAGTGGTGGATAGGTAAAGTTTAGGAAGGATTTAATTCCTCCCAGCCCTATTTTTTTATTAATATGATGGTATTGAAAAATGAAGAAAACGAAATCTATGGTTATTATAGGTGGCTTTCAAGGTCGAAACATCTTTTATGATGTGAAAAGAAAAAAAGTATATTCTAATAAAGTAAATGAGAGAGTTTTTCCTAATCTCAGGTGGTTAGTAATCTCCTTTGGAATTCTAGGAAATGCTTTTCTCGTTCAAGTAAATAATATAAAAATTGAATCCCCTATTTTAAGAGTCATTGTTTTGAGTGCGTGTCTTATTCTTATATCTTTGCTTTGTCACTTTGGATTTAAAGATGAGTGTTTAGGGCAAAACGTTGAGGCGTTTAATCCCAAATTATATGAACATGTAGGTTGGAGTAATTTTTTAGAAGAAGAGAGAAACCGATTATACATTCTGCTTATTACATTTGTAGTGAGTTCTTTCTTAACTGCTTTTCAAATGAGAGAATATTTGAACGCTCCTACTATGACAAACTTAATAGAAGTTATTGCCTTTTATTTTATTTTTTATATGGTAATAGCAAAAAGCAATTTTATAAAAAGAATGATGGCAGTAAAGCAATTGATGAAAAATAAATAAAGAGTTTTAGCTTATAATCTATGGATCAAGGTAATGTATGAACAATTATTGAATGGAAGTGCTATGATTATGAACCGTCTCTACTTGGAGTAAATCAATGAATAAGAATTTATTTTGGTTAGGTAATTTCAGAGATAAAAATATTTTTTATGATAGAAAAACTGGACAACTATACTCTATAGATAAGAAAGAAGAGAAAGCTCCTAATCTCACTTGGGCTATTCTGCCTGCTTCCTTTCTTTTACGAAACATTTATTCAGAAGCAACAGCACCTCAGGTCGCCAGTGTGCCTATCAGAATATTTATTTTGTGTTCGACTATTCTCAGCGTTTTAGTTTTGATAATATTTGTTCTAAGAAATATTAGAAAAGGAACTATGAAAAATTTTAATCAGAAACTTTATTTTGACTGGCCTAATTTTCTTTATAACCAACAAACACAATGTAAAGGAATATTGTTTTTTGGGACTATACTATTTTTTACGTCAATTAAATTTATAATTGATTATTATTTTTCAGGAAGCTTTCTTTCTTTTATGGGCATCATTGGTTTTCTCCCAGTATCTGGGCTCTTATTATTTGGAAATAGACCATTAGAAAAATTGATTATTCTTAAAAGGTTGGAAAAGCAACTAAAATGAATAAAAAAGAATATTTAACCTATCTCTTGACTTTTCAGGGGAGAAACTATTATATGAACCCAAAAACTAATAAAATTTATGCAAATGTTCATAGTCCACAATTCCATCTGAATCTCACGAAATATGTTCCCGCAGCTAGCATTGTGCTGCTACATGGATTTACTTCTGTTTCGAATAGCCAGTTGTCCTTCCTGTGGAAGTTAATCTTGCTAGTTTTGGGTTATGTTTTTGTCGGATATCTAGTAGAATTGCTTGCAAGGACAAAGAAAGAGACGTCATTTAAAGAGTTTCATTTTGAAACACTACCTATAAAAGATGAGTTTTTATACATTTTTAGCCGAAATGTATATGGTAAATTTGGAATTGGCTTGCTTTTTGCCTTTTTCGCCATCTATCAATCTGTTGAGTATTTAAGCAAAGGTAGCTATTTGTCTTATTTGCTAAGTGATATGGGCTTCTTTATTGCTTATTTTGGTCTCATAAGATCCCATTTATTCAAACAGATAATAGTTCTGAAAAGATTAAAAAAGAAAAATACTTAGAATATGATAATAAGGATGAAAGTGTTTTATTGGGTATATGACTATATCAGAAAAGAAGATACAAGCAAATATAGAAGATAAATTACCTCAAATTCCTTATCCTAAATATTCTTTAGCTGATTTATAATACCTGTTCCTGTTAGTAAAGTATTCTAAAACCCCTCGCAATTTTTGCGGGGGGTTAGTGTCTTATAAGTTTTCTTTTCTTTTTATAATCTTCTCTTTTTAGTTAAGGGCTGCTAAAAGAGCATCAGCCTGTGCTGAGAGTTCAGCAAGTTTGTCTTCTGCGACAGTCAGTTGACCAGTTCCCCATGCTTCTGGGTTGATACCAACACCTGTAAATGGTTCTACCACGTTCATACGGATGAATGGCAGCAGGCTGCGGTAGTGCTTGAATACTTCATCTGGTGATGTGCCGTTAGCTACAGATGAAACAGTAACAACCTTAGCATTCAGAGCAGATGGGCCAGTTGGGTCTGACAGATCCAAAGCGCGTGAAGCCCAGTCCAAGAGGTTTTTCACTACTCCTGGAATAGCCCAGTTGTAGACAGGTGAGAAAATCCAGATGGCATCAGCGGCCAAGATTTCTTCACGAACCTTAGCAACAGCAGCTGGAGCAGGACTTTCGATGTCTTGGTTGAAGAATGGTACATCTTTGTAATCAAGATATGAAACTTCTGCCTTGCCAGCCAAAGCTTTTTCAGCTTGCTCAGCCAATTGGTGGTTGAAAGAACCTTGACGAAGCGAGCCGACGATGAATAATACTTTAGACATTGCATTGTCTCCTTTTTTATAAAATAAAGAGAAATTTCTCTTGTTACAATATATGTTACAACATTAATCACTAGTTAGCAATTATTTAGCTCATTTTTTTGAAATTTTTTAGAATGCGAATCAAATCTTGTTTATCGTCTTCTTCGAGAATGGACAGAGCTTGCTGAATATTTTTGATATGATCAGGCAGGGCGGCTTCAATTTTAGCTCTGCCTTGTTCCGTCAAGCCAATCAAAAAAGCCCGGCGGTCATTTGGGTCGCAGGTGCGGACAATCCAGCCGTCGCGTTCCATATTTTTGATGACGACAGTCATGTTGCCAGAAGTAGCCAGTATACGGTCAATCAGGTCCTGAATACGCAGCTCTCCTTTGCTGTATAGGGTTTCTAAGACGGAAAACTGAGTAGGAGTCAAATCATGCTTTTTAAAAATCTGGGCTTCAATGGCACGTATGGTTCTTGCTGCCTTGTGAAAGACAATCATGGTTTTCAAATCAAGCAGAGCTTCTTTGTTTAAATCGTCTGTAATCTTCATAACAATATTTTACCAATAAATAGTATCATATGCAAGGATATTGCTTTAGAATTTTACGAATATTCTCATCAAAAAAAGATAGAAAAATAGGAGTATTTGTAGTATAATGACGGAGTGAAATATAAAAATAGAAATAAAGCCAGTTTTCCAATTTGGCAGTACCTTATCGGTATTTTTATCGTTCTCAGCGTTCTTGTCTTTTCATTTTTTGCAGTTTTGCAAGTATCTGTGCAGCCGAGGCAGTCGGCTAAAGAAGCAAGCAGCCGCTTGGCCAAGGAATATGCAGATCTTGAAAAAGTGGATTCTTTTGCTATCTACAATGGGCAGGAATCCTACTACAGTCTGCTTGGCAAGACAAGTAAAGGTGTCGAAAAAGCTGTTTTGATTGCTAAAGATTCCAATGAGATTCGGGTCTATCAATTGGACCAAGGTGTCAGTCAGTCTAAAGCAGAGAGCATTGCCAAGGAAAATGGAGCAGGAACTATTGATAAAGTGACCATGGGCTATTTTCAGGATCAGCCCATCTGGGAAGTCAAGTCGGGAGGCAGCTATTACCTGATTGGATTTGAAAGCGGACAGTTGGTCAGCAAGGAGGGACTATGAAATTATCAGATCGTGTCTTAAAGATGGAAGAAAGCGTGACTTTAGCAACAGCAGCGCGTGCTAAGGCTTTGAAAGCACAGGGGCGGGATATTCTGTCTCTGACTCTGGGAGAGCCGGATTTTCCAACGCCTAAGAATATCCGAGATGCGGCTGTAGCAGCTATTGAGGATGGGCGTGCTAGCTTTTATACGGTGACTAGCGGTCTGCCAGAGCTAAAAGAAGCAGTGGTGGAGTATTTTGCTAACTATTACGGCTACACAATCCAGCCTAATCAAGTGACGGTGGCAACCGGAGCTAAGTTCTCCCTCTACACCTTCTTTATGAGTGTGCTTGACCCAGGTGATGAAGTTATCATTCCAACGCCTTACTGGGTCAGCTACGGGGATCAGATTAAGATTGCCGAGGGGATTCCTGTTTTTGTCCAAGCTACTGAGGAAAATAATTTCAAGGTAACGGTGGAACAGTTAGAAGCTGCTCGTACTGACAAGACTAAGGTCTTGGTTTTGAACTCGCCGTCCAATCCGACGGGTATGATTTATACAGCAGAGGAGCTACGAGCGATTGGAAACTGGGCTGTAGAGCATGATATTATTATTTTGGCAGATGACATTTATGGACGTCTGGTTTATAACGGCAATAAATTTACACCAATTTCCAGTCTGTCTGAGGAGATTCGCAAGCAGACGGTGGTTATCAATGGTGTCTCTAAGAGCTACTCCATGACAGGCTGGCGGATTGGCTATGCAGTTGGTGAGCCCGAGATTATAGCAGCTATGAGTAAGATTGCAGGTCAGACGACTTCTAACCCGACAGCAGTGGCTCAATATGCAGCTATCGAAGCTCTGACTGGTAGTCAGGAAACGGTCGAGACTATGCGTCAAGCCTTTGAAGAGCGTCTCAATACCATCTATCCTCTCTTGGCTCAAGTTCCAGGATTTGAAGTGGTCAAGCCACAAGGAGCCTTCTATCTCTTTCCAAATGTCAAGAAAGCCATGGAAATGAAAGGTTATACAGATGTGACCGAGTTTACGACAGCAATTTTAGAAGAAGTTGGCGTGGCTCTGGTGACCGGAGCAGGCTTCGGTGCTCCGGAAAATGTCCGTCTTAGCTATGCGACAGATCTGGAAACACTCAAAGAAGCCGTTGGACGCCTGCAGCAATTTATGGAGAGTAGATAGAGCTCACAATCCGGCATTGCTTGCTAAAGATAACCTACAAAAATTTATAAACAATAGATAAGGATGAACTCAGTGTTCGTCCTTTTCAATTTATTTTTGACTGCACTGGCAATGAGTTAAATAAAATGGTAAAATAATATAGAATATCAAAAAATCGCTTTCATATTTTCTGGTCGAATTAAGAAGATTCTGGGCGACAAAATAAAAGTTGGGAGCAGTTAGAATTTAGCTGCTAGGGCTTGTAAACAGGAGTGGAAGGAGAACAATATGAAGCGTCGTTTGATTTTCTTATTCTTGCTAGGCGGTCTAGTCTTGCTAGGAGCTTATGTTTTCTTTAATTCAGAGGTGGGTTGGACCACTATTTCCGAATCCAATGGCTATAGTCTGCAAGCCAAAGGTCATCGCTATCGTATCCAATATTATGAGAATGACTCGGCCCGAATAGACTGGTATTTGAGCAATTATCAGCCAGAACTGAGATTAAATATGAGAATCTTAGAACGCCCAACTGCCCCCGGTTCTTACACTAAGGAGGAGATATCTGGACTGGGCTCTGCACGCTTTTTGATGGTTTGTAGAACTTGGGGTTCTGCTGAGAAAAGTCAAAAGTTTTTAATTAAGCGTGCCTATTATAAGGTTCATATTAGACTTAATAAAAAGATGGAGGTAGATACTGAAGAGAGCAGTATGACCTACTGGAAGACGGAAGTAGAGATAAAGGATGATCCGCCTATTGATTAAATAGCAGCTATCAATGGCAGATTAACTAAGTATAAGTAACTTTCTGATAGGAATCACCAGACGACTTAAAAATTTGAGGAGTATTTAGTTGAAGACGATGGTGTTTCGGTGTATAATAAAAGAAGTCCATTTGGTCTAGCCCTGCATTCTATTCACATGCAGTGTGTTCCTCATGGTCTTTTTACTTAAGTAATAATAGGGATGGAGATTATTTTGTACAAAAGGAGATAAAATGGGTTTTATCAGAAAGGAAATAGGGGAAAGAGAGAAGAAGCTTCTCGAGGATTTTTCTATTGAAGAAAAAGAACTGGCTTTGCCATTTTTACTAGAGGATGAGAAGAGAGGAATTTTTCTCTGCGTCAAGCAATTTCGTATAGGGGAAGGGAAATATCAGGTCTTAGCCATGATTCTCGGAGGGCACTTGCTTGAATTTCGCCTAGAAGAAGAGCGGGCCGATAGATATCCAGCCCGCAATGAAGAAGATCAAAGTGTAAAAGGTCTATCGACAGAAACAATCTCCCAGCTTGTGATTCCTAAGGTTTTAAAAGGACGAGAGGACAAGATCGTAACAGTGATTCAACATGCCTTGTCGCAGATTAACCCTTATTATGATACGAAGATAAGGGAAGTAAACCACGTGGAGTACAGATAAAGAGGAGATAGGATATGGGATTATTAGAAAAGTGTCTGGATTTTTTACCGACTAGGCGGGTTGTCAGTGACGTAGAAGAAGAGATGACTTGGGAGGAAGAATTTACCCCTAAAAGAGTTCATCACAAAGAAGTCAGTAGTAGCCCTCAGAAGGAGACTGAGGGAACAGCATCTCTTCCTCAGGAAGGAAGTTGGAAGTTCGTGCACGAGATGATTTCTGAAGAAGGGATTGAGCTTTTAAAGAAAGCTGGCATTGATGACGAGCTAGTCTTTGAGACGGGCGATTGGGTCGCAGACCATGATTTGGGGATTTATCTGGTCCTTTATCGCTTTGGTGGCAGAACTAATTGGAAGAAGACTTATAAGCTAATTTTGCAAGGACAAGTGATTGAATTTAAGACTAAGACGATCTTTCATCAGCAGGATTTTTCTTATGAAGATGGGGAATTCACTAAGGGAGTGATTGTCAAAAATGTCTCCAATATGCTCCTGCCTTTGGCTTTCGAAGGTCAACAGCAGCGCGTGCTCCATATCATTCAAGCGGCTCTGTCAGCAGCTAGCCCAAGCTATGATACGGTTATTTATAGGGCGAACTTTGATTTGGTTTAGGAGGGGAAGATGATATATATTACAAGAGAAGATGTTTTGACTTGGCTGGAGAAACATGAGCCGGTGGCCAATCGTCAGAAGGACATTGCGGCTTTTCATAAAGAACTGTCGTTTCGTCTTCAAAGAATGGACTTTCGACCGTCTACCAGTTCAAAAGATTCACAGAGAGATGTTTGTGAAGACCCTGACCAAGAGCTAACTGTAGCCTTTACTCAGGATGGGGAGGGGAATTATGCGACGATTGACCAGAGTCCAGGAGGTCAGATTCTCAGCGATCAGCGCTTTAAGATGGCTTTGAAAAAAGTCTTGAACTATGATGATGACATGGTTGATCGACTGCTATATGGAACAAAAAATTAGTTCTCTTATTCAGAGAGAGTTATCCGCCAGCCTTTAGGAGGCTGGTTTTTTAATTTTTCTGAGATTTAACCTCTTCAAGGATAGCTATTGCAATCGCTTTATGGTAAAATATAGAACAGATGTCCAAAAGATTTGTCTTGAAATAAAGTGACATTTAGCAACCAATCTAGGAGGCAGATATGATTGATCATTTTGAGATAAAGGTCAGGAATCTACAAATTTCAAAAGACTTTTATACAAGTTTTCTTTCTCCTCTAGGCTACAAATTGGCTTTTAGAAGTAGTTCTCTACTCAGTTTTGTTGCTCCCAACAGCCCACATCCTGGTGGAGATTTTTGGTTGGGGGAGGGAGAGCAGTCTCCGATTCACTTTGCTTTTTTGGCAGAAAACCATGAGCAGGTTCAAGCTTGTTATGAGGCTGGTTTAAAGGCAGGGGGAAAAGACAACGGTGCGCCAAATTATCGGGGGAACCTTTCGTCATATTATGCAGCCTTTGTCTTGGATCCGGATGGTAATAATGTCGAGGCAGTCTGTCATAAAGAATAAAAAATAGAAAAGAGAAAAAACGTGTCAAAGAAAATCGTAACAATTATTGATGTGAAAAATTATGTTGGTCAAGAAGTGACTATCGGTGCTTGGGTTGCCAATAAGTCAGGTAAGGGTAAGATTGCTTTCTTGCAGCTGCGTGATGGTTCTGCTTTTTTCCAAGGGGTAGCCTTCAAGCCTAACTTTATTGAGAAATTTGGCGAAGAAGAAGGATTGGCGAAGTTTGATACGATTAAAAAGCTTAGCCAAGAAACTTCTGTCTATGTGACAGGGATTGTCAAGGAAGACGAGCGTTCAAAATTTGGCTACGAGCTGGACATTACAGACATCGAAGTAATTGGTGAGTCAAATGACTATCCCATTACACCAAAAGAACACGGGACTGACTTTCTCATGGACAACCGTCACTTGTGGCTGCGTTCTCGTAAGCAAGTGGCTATGATGCAAATCCGCAATGCCATTATCTACGCTACCTATGAATTCTTTGACAAGAATGGCTTTATGAAGTTTGACAGCCCAATCTTGTCAGGAAATGCAGCAGAAGACTCAACGGAGCTCTTTGAAACAGACTACTTCGGAACTCCAGCTTACTTGAGTCAGTCAGGTCAGCTTTATCTGGAAGCAGGTGCTATGGCTCTTGGTCGTGTCTTTGACTTTGGTCCTGTATTCCGTGCCGAAAAATCAAAAACCCGTCGTCATTTGACTGAGTTCTGGATGATGGATGCAGAGTATTCATACTTGACACATGATGAATCACTCGACTTGCAAGAAGCTTATGTTAAAGCCTTGATTCAAGGTGTTCTTGACCGTGCTCCTCAAGCTTTGGAAACACTGGAACGTGATGTAGAACTTTTGAAACGCTATATTGCAGAGCCTTTCAAGCGTGTTAGCTATGATGAAGCGATTGACCTCTTGCAAGCTCATGAAAATGATGAGGATGCGGACTATGAGCATCTGGAACATGGTGATGACTTCGGTTCACCACATGAAACATGGATTTCAAACCACTTTGGTGTACCAACCTTTGTCGTGAACTACCCAGCAGCCATCAAGGCTTTCTATATGAAACCAGTTCCTGGAAATCCAGACCGAGTCCTTTGTGCGGACCTACTGGCACCAGAAGGCTATGGCGAAATCATCGGTGGTTCTATGCGTGAGGAAGACTACGATGCTCTTGTTGCTAAAATGAATGACCTTGGTATGGATACGACAGAATATGAATTCTACCTTGATCTTCGTAAGTATGGAACAGTTCCGCACGGTGGCTTCGGTATCGGTATCGAACGGATGGTGACCTTTGTCGCAGGAACCAAGCATATCCGTGAAGCCATTCCATTCCCACGTATGCTGTACCGTATTAAACCATAAAACGAATCAAACGCCCATGGGGCGTTTTTTCAAAGCACTAGAAAGAAGAGGTGGAGATCATGTAAACAGCGGATTAACAAGTGATAAAGGATAGAAATTAGAAAACACTTGTTAAAGGAGAAAATATGTTTAAAAGAAGTTATCGGAAAAATATCGGC
>ERZ773099.2299-NODE-2299-length-13293-cov-20.435942_pt1 | contig 13293 bp, 4 predicted proteins | sample MGYA00511120_ERZ773099 | MGnify/ENA primary metagenome ERZ773099 (study PRJEB29015, sample SAMEA2738012) | human oral metagenome | biome: human oral; feature: human-associated habitat; material: dental | place: China | collected 2104 ... | reverse complement strand
GGAGCAGGAATACGAGGGTACGCCGAAAACACAGAATAGTATTCGCATCGTCACACTGACAAGTACGGCGAAGAAGAATCTCCTCGCATGGAAAAACCGCCTTGCAGAAGAACTCCTCGCGCTCGGCATCCGCCTGTCTGGCAACGACTATATCTTCCGTATGCCAAGCGATCCAACCCGCCCTATGTCGCTTGTGACACTTACTGTTATCTTTTCCAAGCTCAAGCGGCAGCTCCGTCTTCCGCGCGATATACGCTTCCATTCATTCCGCCATACGCACGCGACACTCCTCGCGGAGCAGGAGATCAGCGCGAAGAAGATACAGGTGCGCCTTGGCCATGCCTCCGCCTCCTTCACGATGGACAGGTATGTGCACAACACGGATCAGATGCAGGACGGAATCGCGGAAGCCATCGACATGATCGGCGAAAAATACGGCCGATAGAATGTGTCAGGCTGTCAAAAAAGCTGTCAAAAATGATTTTTCAGCGCTCCACGTCTTCCCGTCGTACCCGCTTTCCATTGATTTTACTGCTGTTCAGAGCAATCTGATCTAAAGGTTTTATTTCTATATTTTTAATATCTCATTATGGATAACATTCTCAGCAAGCTCCGCGCCCTCAAACGCCGTGAGCGCATCTACGGCATACGCAATCCGCTCACCTACGACTTTCTCCATCACAATATGCACCACCTGCACGTCCTGCTCTTCCACAGTGCCGATCAGCAGGATTTTACCCGTGGGCCGATCGTTCGGCAGCTGCTCATTTTCATGCTGCCCATCCTGCTCTCGCAGCTGCTCCAACAGTTCTACACGATTGCAGACACCGCCCTGATCGGGCAGGCACTCGGCGCAGAGGCACTTGCGGCGGTCGGCACGGCAGGTCTGATCCTATCGGTCATCGTCAACTTCTTCATCGGCTTCTCGGCGGGACTCTCCGTCCTTGTCTCCCATCTTTACGGTGAAAAGGAGTACACGCGTCTCAGCGCGCTCGTGCAGAGTATCTTCATCATCGTATTCGTCTTTACCATTCTCTTTACGGCGGCGGGCATTGCACTGACGCCCATCCTCCTCGCAGCGCTCTCCACGCCCGATGAACTCATCCCGATGGCAAGTCTGTACCTGCGGGTCGCCCTGCTCGGCTTATTCGCGCAGCTTCTCTACAACACGTCAAGTGCCATTCTCCGTGCACTTGGCAATACGACAAGTGCCCTGCACTACCTTGCTGCTGCCGTCCTGCTCAACATTGTCCTCGATATTCTCCTCCTCTTCATCATCCCCTGCGGCATTGCGGGCGCTGCAGCAGCGACCATCATTGCGCAGTATACGGCGGCTCTGCTCGCCCTGCGCAAGTTCCGCCATCTGCGCGGCGCATGGCAGTTTCGCCTTGCCCGCCCCATCTTCGTTCCGAAGCACATCATGCCCATCCTCGGCACGAGCATCCCGGCGGGACTGCAGGCGGTCTTTATGAGCATCTCCTCCCTCATCATCCAGACCTACATCAACTCGTTCGGCTATGCGGCGATGGCAGGCATGACCGTCTACGCCCGCGTTGAGGGCTTCCTCTACTACCCCCTCTTCGCGTTCGGGATCGCGCTCACGAGCTTCATCGGTCAAAACGTCGGCGCAGGTGACCTCGCACGCATCCACACGGGACTGCGTACCAGCCTGCGTCTCGCGGCGGGTGGGGCGATGGGCATGGCACTCATCGCGGGGCTTGCTGCGCCCGCGCTCGTCACACTCTTCACCAACGATCCCGCCGTCACAGAGAACGCTCTGGATGCCGTCTACTACACCTTCCCGTTCTACTGGCTCTACGGCATCAATCAGATCTATATCGGCGCAATGCGCGGTCTCGGCGATACGCTCTATCCCATGATGACTGCGCTCGCCGCCTACTGCGTGTTCCGCGTTGCGTGGTGCTGGGCGTGGGACATTGCCGGGACTCACTCCATGCACATCGTCTACAGTGCTTACAGCGTCAGCTTCTTTGTTATGGGAACATTGCTCTATCTCGGATGCAAACGTGAGCTGCGCCGCACAGCACGGAAAATTTGCGCATAAGAAAAAGTCTTATCACACGCAGGTGTGCGTATGATAAGACTTTTTCATCCAACGATTACGGCGTCGCGGGCGTCTCCGCACTCACCGCACCGCGCCGGATCATGTCACCGACACGCAGATCGTATGTGAGCGCCTGCTTATGCAGCGTCTCCGCACGTGCAAAATCCTCGGGCAGCCCTGTATCAAGACCCTTCACAAAGCTCTCATACGAGGCTATGGAGGCCTCCGTCGCCGCCTTGCGCTGGGCGGCAAGATACGCTGCACCACGTGGGATCTCCACGGCATCCAGCTCGTTCTGATATTTTTTCAGCGAGGGAATCACGTCCTCCTGCAGGAGGTGGATGAGTGCCTTACGACGCTCGATTGTATATGTGCCCCATGCCGTTTCCGTCAGGCTGTGAAACTCACGCTGTGCCGAGCGAAAAATGCCATTATATCGATCCACGATGGGACGCGTCGCCTTGATATAGCGGGAAACATCGCTGCTCGCCGCCGTCTGAACTGCCTCAAGATAGGCGCGGTAGTTCGCCACGCGTACGATCCGCCAGCCCGTGTCCCCCTGCTCCATGCGCAGCTGCAGGGGAAACTCAAGACCCGTGCCGCCATCCTGGACATGGATCGTCGCAAGAACGGCACTCCCATCGCGCACGAGATCACCGATGCTGACCAGCTCCGTATCGCGCAGATGACTGCACTCCATCAGATACTCGTAGTCAATGCCGAGCTGACGACCCTTGAGCTCATCAACGCCCTCAGGCTCCGTCCACACATCATTTTGAACGGCAAACTCTATCGTATGCACCAGCCCTGCCGTAACGCTCCCCTTGATGCTCTGATAAAACTTTCCGGAGGCATCGCGCTCAGACTCCTTGAGACTCGTGTCGCGTGCAAAGAGGACGTAGGTGAGATCATCATAGCCCGCATCTGCTACCGATGCAATATCCACACGCCGTTGGAACTCCGTGAGATCGTGCTCCTCGACCGCCGCTGCCGCTTGCGCAAGCGCGTATGCGGGACGTTGGATATAGTAGGCAAAGTACCACGCGAGCACCCCGATCGTCAGAACAATCAGCCCCGCCGCCATCATAAATTTCCGCTCATGCGATCTTCGCCGACGCGCCAGCCGCACGCGCCACGCAAACTCATCCATCGGCATCGCCGCGCCTCCCTTCATGAAAATTACTGTCATTATAGCATTGAAGATTCATTTCATGCAACCTCACAGGAGAGCCAACGCTTCAATTTATTGCCCACCTATTAAATGAGCGAAATATAAATTATATCCTCTTATTGACAAAATCATACGAGACGTATTAATATAAGCATAAAAATTAAATATAGTGGGAAATAGGCGTCGAGAGACTTAATCTGGAATTCGGTAACGGAAGTACTGCGTGTATCAGCGCTTCCCCAAGCCGAAGCGGTCCCGCCACTGTAAGGAAGAGTCTGCACATATCATGTCACTGGAGCTTGCTCTGGGAAGGCGTGTGCAGACGATGACACCAAGCCAGGATACTTACCTATTTCGACATCACCGTCGGCTTTTGCGGATTTTCAGAAGCCGGTACCTGCGAGCGATGGGTAGGGGATTGTGTTCATATTTCATGACAAGACATCTCCGGCTGTATTTAGTGCACCGGTTTTTCTTTTTTCATGAAAAAAGTCCGTCTGAACCAATCATGGTCGCAGACGGACTTTTATGTTGGAAAGAAGGGATCTAACAAGACTTATTGTCTATATCTTTCAAAAAAACATTTATCATGAATGTTTGGAGAGAACGGAGGCTCTTTCATGTCTAAGAAAAGGAAAAAGAAGCGTCTTGTCGCGGGTATCCTGTGGATGCTGCTCGCGGGGGCTCTGTGTCACCCCGCGTCGGCTGCCGCGTCGACCGTAGAGAACGGTGCGGATCCCATGCAGACGGCAGACGCAGTGCGCGACTACACGACCCCTGACATCACCGTCGAGGCGAAGCGTCCCGCGTGGGAGGAGATGCTCTCCCCCGGCACCGTGACCGTCATTCGCCCCGAGGAGTTCCAAGGCGAGCAAAAGACGCTGCCCGACTTCCTCAAGATGGTGCCGGGGGTCCATGTGCGCGAGATCAACGGCAAGGGACAGTATACGACGGTGACCGTGCGCGGCTCAACGGCAGCGCAGGTCGGCGTCTTCGTGGACGGCGTGCAGACGAACCTCGGCGGCGATGCGGCAGTTGACATCTCGACCATCCCCGTCAGCAACGTCGAGCGCATCGAGGTCTATCGCGGCTACATCCCCGCACGCTTCGGCGGCACCTTCATCGGCGGCGTCATCAATGTCGTGACGAAAAAGCCCACGGGTACACACGGCTCTGCCGAGATCGGACCAAGCTCGTTCGGCGGCAGAAAAGCATCCGTCGAGGTTACCGCCCCCGTCGGCAGCGGCAGTCTTCTCTTCGGACTCAACCACGAGCAGCGCGATGGGGATTTTCCGTATCACAACTATGCGGCAGAACAGTGGCTCGACCACACAAAAAGCGGATCCATCTACAAAAACACACGGCAGCAGCTGTCTGCCTTAGAGGCAATGACCCCTGCCCAAAAGGCAGCGTATAACGCAGTGCCCGGAAACAACTGGGCAACCGACTACAACGATCTCAAAAATTCTCTGAGTCAATACGAGGAGGCTGCTGCTGCCGCCAAGAACCCACAGCGTAACCGCAAGTACAACGACTACAAGAACACAGATATGCTCGTCAAGTGGCAGAATGACGACTGGATGGTCAAGGCGACATACAAGCATATCGACCGCCACCTGCCGGACAGCTTGTGGGTGTCATTAGGATACGATCAGATGATCGATCCGGGGCTTAGGGTGGATACGGCAGATCTCTACAAATACGACAGCCGCCGCCAGAAGATTGACGCGCACGGGCTATTGCTGCAAAAGCGCTATCTGACGAAGCGCATGGAATGGGGCTGGATGATCGACTATCTGAACCAAGCGAAAAAGTACCGCGCGGAGCACCTCTATGCCGGCTGGAAAAAGTCATGGGAAGATGTACCTCTGCGCGAGTGGAGCGAGTACCGCTCGAACAAGTACAACATTCAACTCGACGGTACATACGAAATCGACAAGCGCAACATGCTTGACTTCCAGATGAACTATTCCCGTGAGCGTATGCGCGTTTCAGGCAACAATCTGGACAAAAAGATCAACGATACCGGCACGAGTCTCTACGATCAGATGCGCACAAAGTATGATCAGGACATCCTCAACCTGCAGGTACAGGATACGATCACTCTGGATGCGGCACGCACATGGCAGCTGACGCCCTCCCTGCGCTACAATCGCTCGAAGATCACGGGCTACAGTGATCTGAGCCGGTTTGCGACAGGGACGAACTACCGCTGGATTCATCCCCAAGATTCGCAGACGGACAGCAAGGTCACATGGCAGCTCGCACTCAAGAAGGAGTTCACGCCCCATTTCTCCATGCGTATGACAGGCGGTACATACTACCGCTTGCTCAACATGTATGAGATCGCGGGCGATGGCGCAGGCATTCTGCCCTCTCCCATCGACCGCGATGCACAGAGCGCCGCTTTCCCCATGCCGGAGGAGGGCAAGCAGTTCGATTTGTCCGCTATATGGGACGGCAAGCTTCTTGAAGCGGACAACCGCACGACGCTGACATTCTTCTGGCGTGACTCCGACCGCATGCTCCAGCTCTACCGCAGGGGACTCACCTACAGCTCCTACTTCAACGATGCACGCGGCAAGGCGCATGGCGTGGAGCTGCAGACGAACTTCCACTGGAAGAAGTTCGACTTTGACCTTGAAGGGACGTATCTGAAGTCGAGTGCGGAGCGCAGGAACTCCGCCACCCAGTACAGTTGGGCGGAGATTCATCCGACGTTCCAGCCTGCGTGGGAATTCAATGCACGCCTTGCCTACCGCCCCGTCACGCAGTGGCAGGTCTTTGGCGAGCTGCACTATATCTCCAAATATTATACGCACTTTATGATCGACCCTAAAGCTCCTGAGCTGAGCGGACGCCCGACGGCAACACTGACGACATTCAATCTGGGCGCACGCTGGTCGCCGCACACAGACATGACGTTGACCGTCGGCGTCAACGACGTGTTTGACAAAGGATCGAAGCAGCGGGTTCGCAGCATTCAGGGGTACGGCGACACCGGAACCGGTGCGAACATCGAGTATCCCCTGCAGGGACGCACCTATTATATGAATTTCCGCTATGAGTTCTAAGGAGAATGGAGGATCTCTATGAAACCACATCGCAGCAAACAGAAGACCATGCAGCTGGCAGCCCTCGTCGCTGGCAGTCTGCTCTGCGCCTCGACCGCAGGCGCGGCGGATCTCATCGTGACGATCCCGTCAAACTACACGGACAGCGAACTTGGCACGATCACCGGCTCACGCGTGACGACACACATCGACGCAGCGCCCCGCAAGGCTGTCATGCAGGGACTCGGCGGTGACTTCACCCCGTTCAACTATCATCAGCAGGGAAAGAGCATGCTCTTCGCACGGCGCTATACATACAGCACGACGAACCTCCTGCCGTCCTTCCTGCTCGACCCGAACAAACTCGGTGCCTCTGAGAACACCCCTGCCGGCATCATTTCCGCTGCACCGAACGCGCACGCTGTCGCGGCAAGTGACGGCTTCATCTATGTGACCGGCTACGACCTCGGACAGATCGGCGTCGCCCGCAAAAGCGACACGCTGCTTCTGGAGCGCACGCAGGCGGCTGTGAACCTCATGGAGGACATCAAGACCCATGCGGGCTATCAGTTCACTGAAACGTATCAGGATCTCGATAAAGGCATGACCCATACAGGCGATCCGACGAAAGCGAAGGTTCACGGCGAAGCCCTGTTCATCGACGGGCGCAACCTCTATGTCGCGGCATCCGTGAACCCCGAGGGAGGCTACAACCATTACGACGACGGCTTCCTCATGCAGTACCGCATCAAGGACGACGGCAGCCTCGAGTTCGGCAGCTCTACGCGCATCGCACGCAACAACGGCAACCGCATCAACAAATTCAACGATGTGCTCATGCTCTCCGCCATTGGCGGCAAGCAGTACTCGGACGGCACGGGCAACAACAAGCACACGGCGCTTAGCTTTGCGCGCCTGGACGGCGACGGGAAAATCATCGGCACGACCATGCAGAAGGCAAGCATCCCCGATGCGGTCAAAACCCTCGGTCAGGACTTCCGTGACATTCAGATCATGCCGAACGGCACGGCATACGTCATGACCTACAACCTTGACGGCGGAGCGTTCGTCAAGGGAGCCGTCTATCAGACCACGGTCTCAAACCTCCTGTCGAGCACACCCGATAACTGGACGAAGATCAAGGATCTGAGCGATGCCGGATGGTTCGGCACGCTGAACGCCGAGCACTACACGAAGCGGCTCTGGCTCGAGTCCGGAACAAATCTCTACGCCTACGAGGACGGTGCAAAGGGCGATGCGCCAACGCACACTTGGCAGGCGAAGGACTTTGCATCGAATCCGGCATTCTATCAGTTCAACAAGATAGGGACGATCGCACCCGATCGCGTGACGGGCAGTACCGCCTCCGTCGTGCTCGCTGCAGCAGCCGCAGAAAACCCCGACGCCGTGTGGAAGAGCGCGGGCGAGGTTGCCGTGCCGCTGACCGCCGATGCCTCCTACAGCGCCGATACGACGATCAGCTTGGGCAAGACGCTCACAGGCGACAAAAAGACGAATGTGCTCGCCGGCATCTATGCTTCGGACAATGACGTTCATGTAAACGCCGCAGGACATACGCTCCGGCTTCAGACAGAGAACACCGTTGGCAATCCGACGGGCATCTATGCAGGAAACGGCAAGAATATCACCATCGACGCTGCGAAAGTCAACATCCTCACAAAGGGACTTGCGGGCGGCAACACGCTGACGAACGGCATCCAGCTCGACGCATTGAAGGACACAGCATCCAGCATTACGATCAACGCGCCTGTCAACATCTCCATGACGGGCGGTCTTGGCGGCAACGGCGTCGCCATCCAAAAGAGTGACCGCTTCGGCGAGAAATCGTACGAAGCATCAGCCGGCTCCGCGATCACGATCAACGGAGATCTCAAAATCGCAGGCGAAAAAACGGATCAGTGGGCCATCCCCCTCAACCGAGAGAATGTCTTCTCACGATTCAACAACGCCGGTATCCTCACACAGGTCGAAAAGAGCAAGGTGACCGTAAACGGTGATGTGGATCTGACCGTCTACGGCAACGGAGTGACGACGAATGCCGCCGGCAGCACCGTCACGATTGCGGGCGGCGGCTCCGTTCAGGTGCCTGCAGGGACGAAGTACAGCTACTATGCCCTCGCCGCCTATCAAGGCACGATCAACATGAATACAGGAGCAGCAGGAAATACGCCCGGCACGCGTGACGTGAAGCTCGCCGGCGATCTCTTTGCGCTCCCCACGGGCAAGCTGAACGTCGCTCTCACAACGAGCAACTCCTACCTGCATGGTCTTGTCGACAACGGCGGTACAGCAAATCTTTACCTGCAAAACGCCGCAAAGTGGATCAACGAAGGACGCAGCGAGCGCTACTATCAGGACGACGAGGACAAGGGCGCGGGCGCTCTCACGGACGGCAAATATATTCCCAAGAGCCGCATCACGAACTTCTACGGCGGCGCAGCAGAATCGTCACGCGGCTTCATTTTCCAGAAGAACGCCCAAGAAATTGCCATCGACAATTACAGCGGGCATACGAAGGTTGTCTACGAGCACGATGCTGCGGCACCGACCGTGATGAAGGGCGGCGACATCCGAATTGCGAAGGCAGCAGCGGACAGCGGCATCACCCTCTCCACGCACAACGCAGGACTGAATACGGAATCGACCAAGGCAGCAGACAAAAACCTCGTGAGTGCAACACTGAACGCGTTGGCAAACAAGCTCTACTATACGGCGTATACAACGGGAGAGCGCAACCTCTCAGGTACGGCAGAAATCACAGAGGGACTCATCTCCTCCTCAGCAACGCTGAAGATCGCGCCGATTACATTCCGCAGTGACAGCGGACAGGGTCGATACATCTATGTGCCGGCGGTGGATCCCCAACCGCAGCCGCAGCCCCAGCCTCAGCCGCAGCCTCAGCCACAGCCGCAGCCACAGCCACAGCCCCAACCACAGCCACAGCCCCAACCACAGCCACAGCCGCAGCCGCAGCCACAACCCCAGCCGCAGCCGAAGCCCGAGCAGAAGACAGAGTTCTCGACGGGAATCACAGGGGACGAGAGCAAGGACGCGGCATACAAGGACGGCGGCGTGCGCAGCAAAGACGGCGGCTATGTCTTTGGCAAGTCGGCGACCATCACCGCCCCGACCGGCATCGCTGCCTCCAAGGAGCACCCCGTCACCATCACGACATCTCCCGGTGCGACGCTGAAGCTCAACGCCGCAGATACAGGCATTGACGCAGTGGCCGATTCTGCCGTCAAGATCACGGGCGAGCGTCTGGAGGTACAGACCTCTAGCGCGGGCACACACAGCATCAAGGCAGCAAAGAACGCCAAGGTTGACATCTCCTCCGGATTCGACATCAAGGGCACCATCGAGAACAGCGGCGGCACTGTTACCCTGAACGACGCGGGCAAGAGCAGCACGCTCACCGGCGATATCTACCAGCGCGGCGGTACGTTCGAGCTGACGCTCAGCGGCAAGGATTCACGCGCACAGAGCGCGATACGCAACAACGGCGGCACAGTGAACATCGACCTCTCGGGTGACGGCGCACAGTTCACAGGCAGCATCCGCAAGGTGAGCACGATGTTCTCCGCGCTGCGGGCAGCATCCGCCGCTCCGGGGCAGAACCTCCGGCTCGGCGCAAAGGCGACGTGGAACGTCACAGACGCTTCGGACATTACCAACCTCACAGCAGAGGGCGGACGCATCGTTCAGCAGTCGGACGGTCTGCTGAACATCGCGAACTACACGGGCAATGCGACCGTATTCTACGAGGGAACGGCGGACAAAGACGGCAATCTGACGCTCAAGCATAGCGGCAAAGTCCAGGTGCAGAACATCACGGGTACCAAGAACCGCCTCACCTTTGCCACCAAGGCGTTTGGCGAAACGGCCGAGACGGAGAAGAAAGTCGCCGCCGCACTCGCAGGACAGTTCCGCTATACGGGCGACCGCACAGCGAACATCGAGAACAACGCGCTCAAGAACCTCGACCTTGATGTCGTCATCGGCGAGGGCATTCTGAAATCTGAGGTAACGTACCAGATGCTCCTCGATCCTGCGACGGGGACGGCAGGCGGTGTCAAGGAAATCGCACGCCCCCTGATCGGCAGCTATGAAACGCAGGTCATGCGCGGTGTCAAATCCGCCATGGCGGGATCTGCGATGGCATGGCGTGCCGAGGCAAACGACCTCATGAAGCGCATGGGCGACCTCAGACTTTCTCCCGCAGACGCTGGTCTCTGGGCACGCATCTATCGCGGCAAATCCTCCGGCGACAAGGACGGCATGGACTACAGCCTGAACTATACGACCATCCAGATCGGCTACGACAAACAGGCAAGCAAGGACTGGCGCGTCGGTGTCGCGGGCAGCTACATGAACGGAAGCTCCTCCTATACATACGGCAGCGGCAAGAACAAAGAAGGCAACCTCGGGGTCTACGGCACATGGTCGGGCAAGGACGGCGCATACGTCGACCTCATCGCAAAGATCGGCCGTCTCTCGAACGACTTTACTGTTTCCAACCCCGACGGTCTCTATGTCAAGGGCGACTACAAGACATGGGGAATGTCCATGTCCGCAGAGTACGGCAAACGCATCGCCATGGCGGGCGGCAGCTACGTTGAGCCGCAGGCAGAGCTCATCTACACGCATCTGAACGGTGCGAACTACACAGGGCTTAGCAGCTACACATTCCATGGCGGATCGTATCCGGATCTCGAAATCCGACAGGGCGCGATGAACAGCTTCATCGGGCGCATCGGCATCGGCTTCGGCAGGGAGACGGAGCGCAGCACCTGCTTCGCAAAACTCTCCCTCTATCATGAGTTCACGGGCAGCCTCGCAACGGACTACGTCGTACCGACGCAGACGAAGAGCACGCAGCTGGACTTCAAAGACACATGGGTCGGCGTTCAGCTCGGCGGCACGATGAAGCTCAATGATCGTACGAATCTCTACGGAACCTTTGAGAAGACCTTCGCTGGCGACATCAAGACCGACTGGCGCGTGGACGCAGGCCTGCGCTGGAACTTCTGATAGGCGGATAATGCCCACGGACGCAGGAGAGGACTCCCCTCCCCTGCGCCCAATGCGGCATTTCGACAAGGGAATCATATACTACAAAGGAGTGCAAACTATGACGAAAGGCGTTTTTCACAAGCGAAACCGTCTGCGCCTCGGTGCGCTCGTACTCGGCGGTCTGCTCTGCGGATCGACCGCCAGTGCGGCGGATCTTGTCACAGCCACAGCATCGGACTACGCGCACAGCGATGTGGGCACGGTCACAGGCTCGCGCGTAACAACAGACGTGGATGTCAATGTGCGCAAGGAGGTATTAAAGAATCAGGGCGGTGATATCGCGCTCTACAACTTTCATCAGGATGATCTGAGCAGGCTCTTCCTGCGCAGCTACAAATACGGCAATCCCACCGCTTTGCCCAGCCTGCTCTATAATGCGGGGACGCTCGGCACAGCGGGCGCAAAGCTCGCAGAGGGTACGATCACCGCTTCACTGAATACACACAGCGCGGCAGCGCATGGCGACTTCATCTATGCGACGGGTTATGATCTCGGCAAGATCGGCGTGGCGAAGAAAACCGGTGCATCCCTCGTGGAGGACACCTCTGCCACCATCGACCTCAAGAGCGACATCAAGAACCACGCGGGGTATGATTTCAACGGCACATACACCATCACAGCGAATGACGGCAGTGTCACAAGCAGAACGGGTTCGGAGTCGGCAGCCAAGGTACATGGCGAAGCGCTTTTCGTCGACGGGAAAAACCTCTATGCCGCCGCCTCGATTAGTCCCGAGGGCGGCTACAACTACTACGACGACGGTTACCTTCTCCACTACGAGATCCAGAGCGACGGCAAACTCGCATACAAGAGTTCCGCGCGCATCGGCCGCAACGTCGGCAACCGCATCAGCAAGTTCAATGATACGCTCTTCATCGCCGGCGGCGGTGGCATGCAAAGGTCGTCGGGCAATAAGAACCATTCGGAGATCACGGCGGTCACGCGCGATGCGGCAGGGAAACTGACCACATCAAATCATATCCTCGGAAAAAACCTGCTCGGTGCAGCGGGCGAGGACATCCACGACATCAAGGTGATGCCGAACGGCACGGCATACATCCTCGCATGGAATATGCAGGGCAGCGGTGTCGGCCATGTCTATCAGACGACCGTATCCAATCTGCTCTCGGCTACGCCGGATACCGCCACGCCCATCGCCGAGGCGAACGGGCAGATGGATGCCGAGTACTATACGAAGCGTCTCTGGGTCTCCGACGGTGCAAATCTCAAGGTCTACACCGACGGCGATACCGCCCCGAAGAAGACGTGGGCAGCGACGGACTTTACATCAAACAGCGCGAGAAGCAATCTCGCGGGCATGACGAGGATCGCCCCCGACCATGTGACCGGCCCACTTGCGACGGTCAACCTCGCACCGCCCGCAGAGCTGGGCGGCACGGCGGCGGCAGCGACGCCGAATCCGAACGCTGTCTGGAAGACGGGCGGCGACTATATCGATACGATTGCGAAGCGTCCGACGGAAAATTGGATGGCAGACAAGCTCGTCAATATCGGTACGGACAAGATCGGCGACAAAAAGACCAATGTGCTTGCCGCTGTTTCCAGCGCCACAGGTACGAAAAATCTTACCATTGGAAAGAGTACCCTTGCCCTGCAGCTGCAGGTGGAGAACAGCGTCGGCAACCCAACGGGACTCTACGCGGGCAACAACGGAAAAAATCTCATTGTGGGCGCTAAAGAGGTCAATATCATCACGCGCGGACGCGTGGGCGGCAACACACTGACAAACGCTATTCACCTCGACGCGCTGAAGGATCTAGCGACACAAATCACCGTCAACGCCCCCGTCAATATCTCCATGACGGGCGGGCTTGGCGGTAACGGTGTCGCCATCCAAAAGAGCGACCGTCACGGCGAGAAGTCCTACGAGGCAAGCGTCGGCTCGACCA
>ERZ773099.2295-NODE-2295-length-13307-cov-25.229928_pt1 | contig 13307 bp, 10 predicted proteins | sample MGYA00511120_ERZ773099 | MGnify/ENA primary metagenome ERZ773099 (study PRJEB29015, sample SAMEA2738012) | human oral metagenome | biome: human oral; feature: human-associated habitat; material: dental | place: China | collected 2104 ... | reverse complement strand
GCGGTTGTGGGTTCGAGTCCCGCCTGCCCTGCTGAGAACGGCGGATCTGTCGGGGATACCGTCGGTTCCGTCCTCTCGCCCATCAGGGGCATGATCGAACCGTCGAACCCGAGGAACCTCAGAGCATGAGTGAGAGCGCGAGCGTCGCCAGGCGCAAGCAGAGCACCAGGCGCGGCCCCCTGGGGGGCATCGTCCTGTTCTTCCGCCAGGTGATCGACGAGCTGCGCAAGGTCGTCTGGCCCACGAGCAATGAGTTGTGGACCTACTTCCTCGTCGTCGTGGTGTTCATCGCGGCGATCATGGCCTTCACCGGGGTGCTCGACTTCGCCTTCGATCGGCTCGTGATGTGGGCCTTCTCCCGCCCCGGGGGAGGCGTGCAGCCGACTCTGACTCCGACTCCTTGACAATCCCTGATAATCCTGACAACTCCCCGACCCTTGAACCCCTGAGCCCCTGAGACTCCTCCGAGACTCACTGAAGCCGGGCGTCGCCCTCAGTCGCATCCGCCCGAGGAAAGCAGGTACATCGTGTCCGAGCCGTCCGAGCAGATCCTTCCCGAGGAGCTTGCTCCTGTCATCGACGAGGTCGACGAGGAGGCCGTCCAGCTGGATGAGGCGCAGCCCGACTCCCTGGACTCTCAGGCCGAGGAGGCCGTCGCCGAGGAGGTCGAAGAGGCTGAGCCGGCTGAGTCCGCCGAAGAGGCTGAGCCGGCGCCCGCCGCGCCCGAGCCCGAGGTCGATCCCGTCGAGGAGTTCCGCAAGCAGATGTCCTCGCTGCCCGGCGAGTGGTACGTCCTGCACACCTACTCTGGCTATGAGCGCCGTGTGGCCGCCGATATCGCCGCCCGCGCCGAGAACTTCGAGATCGAGGACTATGTGTTCGACGCCGTCGTCCCCATGGAGACGGTCATCGAGATCAAGAACGCCGGCAAGAAGAAGGAAGTCTCCCGGGTGCGCATCCCCGGGTACGTCTTCGTGCGCATGGACCTGGACGACCCGGAGACCTCGGACAAGGTGTGGCGCACCATCAAGGACACCCCGGCCGTGACCGGCTTCGTCGGCGACCGCTACAACCCGGTGCCGCTGACCTTCGAGGAGGCCGTCTCCCAGCTCGGCCCCACGCCCGAGGAGATCGCCGCCAAGCAGACCGCCGCCAAGGCCGCTCCCCAGGAGGGCGCGAGCGCCAAGGCGTCCTCGGACGGTCCGGTCTACGAGGTCGCTTTCGAGGCGGGCGAGTCCGTCATCGTCACCGATGGCCCCTTCGAATCCCTCCCGGCCACCATTGCCGAGATCCATCCCGAGACCCAGAAGCTCCAGGTGCTCATCTCGCTGTTCGGCCGCGACACTCCGGCCGAGCTGTCCTTCTCCCAGGTCGCCAAGATCTGAGGCGGTAGGGGTCGTCGGCTCCGGCCCCGAGGGCTCCCGAGGACTCCTGAGCACTGTCGTGCACCGCGACGCCCGTCGTCGGCCAGTGGGACCGACGACGGGCGTCGCGTTTCACACGAGTCGCCGCTGTGATTCCGTGCACCGAACGCTCCGCGGACTCCGGTCGGGGATAAGATGAGCGTTCGTGTGTGCGTATGCCTTATGGTCGCGCAATATGCAGGTTGTGCAGGCGCATGCGCACGCACTCCGCTGCACGGCAGGCGTGCAGCTCTCCGGACAAGAAAGAGATCCATCCACATGGCTCCCAAGAAGAAGGTCTCTGGGCTCATCAAGCTCCAGATCCAGGCCGGCCAGGCCAACCCCGCCCCGCCGATCGGCCCCGCGCTCGGTCAGCACGGCGTGAACATCATGGAGTTCTGCAAGGCCTACAACGCCGCGACCGAGTCCCAGCGCGGCAACGTCATCCCGGTGGAGATCACGGTCTACGAGGACCGCTCCTTCACCTTCGTGACCAAGACGCCGCCGGCCGCCGAGCTCATCAAGAAGGCCGCGGGCGTGCCCAAGGGCTCCCCGAGCCCCCACGCCCAGAAGGTCGGCTCGCTCACCGCCGCCCAGGTGCGCGAGATCGCCGAGTCCAAGATGGCCGACCTCAACGCCAACGACGTCGAGGCCGCCTCCAAGATCATCGCCGGCACCGCCCGTTCCATGGGCATCACCGTTGAGGCCTGAGCCGCGACTGACATCGCGCACCCCCGATCGAAACCCCGTGGAAGGGCCGGCGCGGCCCGTTCACCACGACTGCTAAGGAGAAGCAGATGACCAAGCGCAGCAAGGCCTATCGAGCCGCCGCTGAGAAGATTCAGTCCGGAGTCCTCTACACCCCGGCCGAGGCCGTCGCACTCGCCAAGGCCACGTCCGTCACGAAGTTCGACTCCACCGTGGATGTCGTCCTGCGTCTCGGCGTGGACCCCCGCAAGGCCGACCAGATGGTGCGCGGTACCGTGTCCCTGCCGCACGGTACCGGCAAGACCGCACGCGTCGTCGTCTTCGCCCAGGGAGAGCGCGCCGAGCAGGCCCTCGCCGCGGGCGCCGACGAGGTCGGCAGCGATGATCTCATCGCGAAGGTCGCAGGCGGTTACACCGACTTCGACGCCGCCGTCGCCACCCCGGACCTCATGGGCAAGGTCGGCCGTCTCGGCCGCGTGCTCGGTCCCCGTGGCCTCATGCCCAACCCCAAGACCGGCACCGTGACGATGGACGTGGCCAAGGCCGTCACCGACATCAAGGGCGGCCGCATCGAGTTCCGCGTCGACCGCGCCGCGAACCTCAACTTCATCATCGGCAAGGTGTCCTTCACACAGGAGCAGCTGACCGAGAACTTCCAGGCAGTCCTGGACGAGGTCGTGCGTCTGAAGCCGTCGACCTCCAAGGGCCGCTACATCCTCAAGGCGACCATGGCCACCACCATGGGCCCCGGCATTCCGCTGGACGTCGCCAAGGCCTGAGGCTCTTCTTCACGACGGCGTCGGCCGCCTCCCATGCGCGGGAGGCGGCCGACGCCGTTCTCGATCGCTACTGATTCCAGGTGAGCTCCACCCGGCGGTTGGCGGCCCTGCCCTCCTCGCTGACGCTGCCGTCGTCATTGGTCTCGCTGGCCGCGGGCTGGGTCTCTCCCTTCCCCGAGGCCGCTACCTTCAGTGAGGGCGATGCGGAGGTCAGATAGTCTGCGACTGCCTGAGCCCGCTGCTCGGACAGTGTTTGATTGTGTGCGTGGTCGGCCACCGAGTCCGTATGGCCGACCACGGTGACCGAGTCCGGTGGGGCCCCGCCCCAGTCCGACACGATGCCGTCCAGGATCTCGGTGGCGCGGGGCGTCAGCGTCGCCGAGTCCACCTCGAAGGTGACATCGCTGTTGAGGGTTGCCTTCGTCCTTCCCTTGCCGGAGTCGGTGGTGACGGCGCCGTCGGACGCCCCCGTGCGCAAGACGAGCGAGAATGCCGGGGCCACCGTGTCCATGACGGGTGCGATATCAGGAGTCGCCGACTTCGGGGGTATCGCTCTGGTGGCAGTGGGGGACAGGGACGCTTTTGTTGCTGTTGCTGTTGCTGCCGCCGACGGGTTCGGCGTCGGAGAAGCGCTCTCCTTGGCGGCCGAGTCCGCCGCGGAGACCAGGAGTCCGGCCGCCAGCGCGGTCACGGCGGCCGCGGCGACGGCGGGTCGTGAGGCCACCATGCGGAATCCACGAAATCTCTTGAATCCGGTGGATCCACTGAATCTTCTCAATGCTCTGCTAATTCGCTGGTGCCTCTGATGCGCGGTTCGGGAATTCATCGCGTCACCGGCACATTCTCGAAAGCGCCCGCCATGGGAATGGTGACGGTGACGGTGTCCACGTCATCGGGCACTGCCGCGAAAGACGTCTGCAGAACTGTGGTGGCGCCTCGGGCGATGGCGACGCCATCGGTGCTGGAGCATAAGCATCCGCCGGCGGTGTCGTAGGCGGATCGGTAGATCTTCTTGCTTGAGGTGTCCAGAACCGTGACGCCATCGGTGTTGAATTCGGTTCCGCCGCTGGTCGTAGCTCCATCATCGTTGAGGGGAACATCATTGGATCCGTCGGAGAAATGAGTCATCACGGACCAGGTATTGCTGGACGAGCCCGGCGTATCGTTCGTGACGGAGAAGATGACGGTGGTGATCCCACCGGTCACGCTCACCGAGTTGAGCGTGACTGACAGCGGAGTGTCATTGTCGGAGGTCTGTCGCGTGGCGACCACCGGCAGCTCCGAGTCGACCTCCACGGGGTCCGTCGAACCCGCCGCGGCCTGCGTATCCGCCAGCGTGCTTTTCACCTCCTGAGAGGTCGCGGGGTGGGTGGCGCTGGAATCGCCATCGCCTTTGCCGACCTCCACGAATTGGCATCCGGTCAGGCTCGCGGCCAGTCCGATTGCGCTCACTGCGGCTAGAGCCCGTCCTGGAATCCCGATCATTGCGGATCCTCCTATTCTTCATTCCTCACGATTCTTCGCGATTCTTCATGGTCATCTGCATTCTGACGCGGCCGCGCTGCGCGATATCGCTGCGATGTCCGTGTGATGTCGGTGTGGTGTCGATGCGATCTCTTCGAGCCGTAATGGACTCGCGGCGCGGTGTCACAGTAAAAAACTCTCAGCGCTCGATGAATGGGCACTTTTGCACGGGGAGAAAACGTGTCGTACCCGGGAATGACCGGGTACTCCCCATATCCGCATTCACTCCCCATGCACTGCACGGGGAGTGAATGGGGATGAACCGGAGGGCGAACTGGAGAATGAATTGGAGGGGTGAGTATGGCCCACCGTCATCACACGCGGGTCACGACGCTGTAGGTTTGGCCCCGTAGCCGACTAGCCCCGACCCGAGTGGAACCCGCATGACCGCCCCCAGTCCGACCAGCCCCGGAGAACCCCGTCGCCTCGGCAGCGCCTATGTCCTGACCTCCCTCATCGGCACCGGCGCTCAGGGCGAGGTCTGGCTGGGACGCCGCGTCGACGGCCCCGCGATCAACCTCGCGGTGAAACTCCTGCGCGCCGATCTTCTTCAGGATCCCGGGGTCATTGAGCGCTTCGTGCGCGAGCGCGCCACCCTGATGCGAGTGCGCTCCCCCTATGTCGTCGGTGTGCAGGACATGGTGGTCGAGGGGGACAGCGCCGCCATCGTCATGGACCACGTCGGCGGTGGGGACATGCGCGGGCTTCTGGAGGCCTGGGGCACCATGCCTCCCGCCGAGGTCGCCAGGGTCGGGGCGCTCCTGGCCGAAGGGCTGTCTGTGGTGCACAGCGCCGGCGTCGTGCACCGCGATATCAAGCCGGCCAACGTCCTCATCGACGTCGTCGATACCTCTGGCGCCTCGGCCCAGGCGCCCGCCGGGCAGGCCGTCACCACGTGGATCCCGCGCCTGGCCGACTTCGGCGTGGCCCGCATCTGCAGCACGGTGGCCTCCTCCAAGGCCACCGGAGCCATTGGCACGCCGCTGTACATGGCGCCGGAGATCCTCGATGTCCATGCGCCGACCCCCGCCGCCGACATCTACTCGCTGGGAATCGTCCTGTACGAAGCGGCGTGCGGCGTGCCGCCCTTCGTCGGCGCGCCCTCCCAGGTCCTCGGCCAGCATGCGCGGCGGGCGCCGGGGCGGCCGCAGGGCATCCCGGACTCCTTGTGGATGATGATCGAGCGGATGCTCGCCAAGCGGCCGGAGGCTCGACCCGCTGCGTCCGAGATCGCCCAGACCCTGACCGCCGTCGCCCCCAGTCTGGCGGGGCTGCCGGCGGCCCCGCGCGCCCAGGAGCCGCCGCCCTCGACGCCGTCGACGGTGCCGTACATGTGGAGCGAGGAGTCAGAGTCAGCCCCAGGCGAGGAGACTGTTGCGCCCACCGCTCCTACGACGGGGACGGTCCCAACGGTTGTGGACGGGTACGCGCCCACCCTGGTCGCGCCCTCGACGCCGGCCGGAGCGACAGTCGGAGAGACAGTAGCGGTATCGCCGTCCCCGGGCCAGGCGACCATCTCGTCCGCCTCCGCCGCCGATGCCGCTGCGCCGCGCCGGCGGCGTCGCCGTCCGCTCATCGTGGCGGGCATCGCCGCCGTGGTCGTCGTCTGCCTGGTCCTGGTCGCCGGTGGCCTGTTCCTGTGGCAGCGCCACCGCAGTCAGGCCGCCCTCGCCGGTACCTTCGCCTCCCTGCCGAGCAAGGCCAAGGTGGTCGAGTTGCGCCATATCACCGACGTATCCGACTATGTCTCCTCACCCGGCGGAGGCGCCCTGGCGGTCAAGTCCTCGAGCGACTGGTCGCTGTACGACCTCGATTCATCGGATCAGGCCCCGACGTGGACGGGGAAGTGCGACAAGGTCCGCTTCTGGAACAACACGACGCTGGCGTGCAAGGGAACATCCGACGCGATGACCCTGGTCTCGCTCGATGGCAGCACCTCTGACGATGTGCCCGGCCCGGCGGGCCATCAGCTCATGGGCTCCGACGGCGAGCGCGCCGTTCTCATTGAGGGCGACACCAAGGGCACGAGCAGCTCCCAGGGCTCCCTGGTCGCCATCGACAAGGACGGGAAGGAGTCCTGGCGCTCGGAGGGCCACTTCTCCAAGGCCCGCGTCAGGAACGGCTTCGTTCTGGCCTATGAGGGCCACTCCAAGCGCCTGTACGTCCTGTCCGCCGCCACCGGGGACGTCCTCTACTCCCAGGCCGTCGACACCGCCCCCGACTTCGCCCGTACGGGTTCGGGCAGCAGGGATCCCGCTCCCGGTGACGAGTACTTCGAGCCCGGCGGCATCAACCTCGACGCGGGCACCAACGCCTTCGTCGTGCGGGGGAGCTCGTCCGCCACCGTCTACGACTCGAAGGGCGACCAGGTCGCCGTCATCTCCAGCGATACCTCGCAAGACCCGGCCTGGGCGATCTCGGCGAACCGTGAGGCCAAGGACTTCGCCGACGATCTGTCCAAGGTCGAGGGCGCGTCCGGCGCGTTCGCGGTGGTCGGGGCGGGCGCCTCGGTGCCCGTCGAGGCCGATGCCGGGTCTTGCGAGGCCACGCGCACCGACAAGAAGGTCGTATTCACGCCGCCCGAAGGGGCCTGCACCATGAGGCCCATGGGCCTCATCGGAGGGGATTCTGCCGCCCTGTTCGCCATGGGGAGCTTCACGAGCTCTACGAGCGGCACGAGTCTCGACGCCACTGACGCCTATGCGGTCGCCTACGACCTCAAGACGGGCGAGCAGTTGTGGCAGGCGGCCGGCATCCCGGCCCGGGCGCTGCCGCCGTCCAGCAATGCCTCCGGGAATGCGGCCGGACAGCCGCGCATGCTCATGCTTCGGGGCACGAGCAGCAGCGGCGAGCTGGTCATCGACGCCGTCGTCCCCAACTGATCGGTCGGGCGCAGCTGCCGGCGGGCAGGGGCCTGCGGGCTGTACTCGGGCTGTACTGGCTGGCTTCCGGCCTGCTGCTGACTGCCGGCCGACTCGACTCGCTGCCTGCCGCCTGCCGGGCCCGTCGCGCACCCCGGCTCGGCCTCGTGCGGCGGTGCGGTGCAGTACTGCCCATCGTCGCCGCGGGCGCGGCACGGTATTGTCATGACACCACGTATAGGAAAGTGACCCATGAACAACCTCCGCCATCCCCGCGCGACACGATCCGGCCTTTCCCGCCGGGTTGTCCTCTCGCTGCCCGCGCTGGCTGTGGCCGGCGGGCTCGCCGCCTGCAACAAGCGCGAGTCCCCCATCGTTCCGGCGACCCCCACAGCCTCCCCGGCCTCGACCGCCGCCGAGGCGCTCACGACCGGTGAAACGCTCAACATCTCGGTCGGCCCGCTGGTGCGCGTCACCCATCAGGGGAGCGACTTGTCGGTACTTCCCCTCACCATCGCCCGCCCCAAGGATGCGGTTGAGCCGACATTGAACGCCGCGGCCGTCATTATGGGAGGTATTACGAGCAATGTGGTTCTTTACAGGCCTCTGCGTCTGATCGACTCCGCGGGGCTGCGGGTCTGGTCGACCACCACCGGGAAGACCGATTTCGGCTCCATCGCTCCCGGTGATGACCAGGACCTCTATCCGACTTTCGGTCCGGTCGACGTCGATACGGTGACGGTCTTCCTGTCTCACGGGGGCTTCATTGAGGTGCCCGTCGTCAACGCCGACGATGCCCAGGCGCCCAAGCTGGACGTCGGCTCGATCGTTTCGAATGCGAAGCTTCAGGACACCCTGCGCGATCCCGTGTCCATCGAGCGCTACTCCGTGGCACTGGACGGCTCCTCCAGCGGGCTGACCGATGGGGACGAGACGTCCGTGGACGTGGCCAGCGATGTCACCTTCGCCGTCGATTCCGCCGAGCTGACCGCTCAGGCCGACGATGCTCTCAAAGGGGTCGCCGAGACGATCGCCGGTTACAGCGGCGGGGAGCTGACGATCACCGGGCATACCGACGATGTGGCGGACGACGCCCACAACCAGAAGCTGTCTGAGGACCGGGCCCAGGCCGTCGCCGACCGGCTCGGGAAGCTGACCGACCTGAGCGCCTGGACGACGACCGTCGCCGGCAAGGGGGAGACCGAGCCCAAGTCCGCCAACGACACCGAGGAGGGCCGTCAGGCCAACCGGCGCGTCGAGGTGGTCATCGCTCCGACGGACGGGACCGACGGCTCCCTGGCGCGCTCCGGCAGTGGCGCCGAGATCCCTGAGCCCGCCGGACCCAGCGGCAGCGGACCCGATGGCGTCACTGTCGGGAGCGGTACGTTCGGGCTGGGGCAGGTCACGGTCAAGCTCGCGCAGGTGCAGCGCCGTGGAAGCCTGCTGCTGGGCGTCCTCGAGGTCACCGGGGGCAAGGGCGGGTCGTTGACCCCTCTGGGTACTGGTTGGCTCTCCGATCCGGGCAGTGTGCTCAACAATGCGCGCGGCGAGCTGGGCGGCGCCACGAGCCTGTTGGCCTCCGACGGGCTGACCCTGCTGTCGGGGTCGGATCGGATCTATCCCGTGGACTACCTGCTGCCCGATTCGGATGCGCACCGTGCGCTCACCGAGCTCGAGCTCTCCGAGATCCTGACCGAGGGGCAGACGAGCCGGGTGTGCGTGGCCTGGCCCGACACCGAGGAGGACACCGTCATGGTCGATCACCCGGACGGCGGCGCCCTGCCCTGGCCCTGGCGGCTGACCGACGTGCCCGTCGTCGATGGCTGAGTAGGCTGAGTAGGGTCAGGCGGGTCAGGCGGGTCAGGCGGGTCAGGCGGGTGGTCCGGGTCCCGTTCCCGTTCAGTGCCGCCACTGCCGCCAGTGCTGCGCCGAGATCGGTCGTACTCCGCGCCGAGATCGGTCGTACTCCGCGCCGAGATCGGTCGTACTCCGCACCGAGATCGGTTCACTAGCGCTAACGGATCAGATTGCCGCTAATACTGGTAGTGCCGATGGGCCTCAGGCGGCGTTCTCAAGCGGTGATGACGGGGATGTTGGTGAGGCGGTAGGCGTATTGGTTGCTGTTCTTGGTGGGTGGGTGGTCGAGGGTGAGGGTGTCTTGTGCGGTGTCGGGCCAGGCGACGCAGATGGTGGTGGTGGCGCCTTCTTTGAGGGGTTTGTAGGTGTAGAGCTCGGTCAGGGGGTGGTGCCAGGTGCTGTCTGGTGGGAGGTAGTCGGTGGGGTAGAGGCGCTGGCCGTCGGCCAGGAGGGTCAGGCCGTTGGCGATGCCGACGGCGCTCGCACCGCCGTTCTCGCCGCGGGAGCTGGCGAAGGCCTGTGCGGGGTCTTTGAGCCAGGTGGTTAGGGTGGCGTCGTCGGTGCCGCCGGGTCCGGTGGTGATGGTGAGCTGGGCGGTTAGGAGGCCGCCGTTGCGGGTGACGTGGTCGAGGGTGATGGTGATCTGGCCTTTGCCGTCTGGGCCGGGGACGGTGACGCCGTCGGGGCCGGTGCCGACGGGGCCTTGAGCTTCGGGCAGGTTGTTGTCGGGTGTGCTTGTTGCCGACGGCGGTGGGGCTGATGATGTGGTGCCGCTGGTGGGGGTGATGGTGATGACGACGCGTCTGTTGGCGGCGCGGGCTTCGTCGGTGGTGTCGTTGATGGCGGGTTCGGTTTCGCCTTTGCCGGTGGTGGTGATCTGCCATTTGGTGAGGGCGGCCAGCTGGCCCAGACGGTCCTTGACCGTGCCGGCCCTGTTCTCGGACAGGGTCTGGTTGTGGGCGTTGTCGGCGACGTCGTCGGTGTGTCCCACGATGTCGAGGTTTCCGCCGTCGGGGTACTGGGCGATCTGGTCGGCGACGGTCTGCAGCTGGGCATCAGCCGCTGCCGTGAGGTTGTAGGAGTCGGAATCGAAGGTGACATCGCTGGCCAGGGTGACCGTGACGTCCTTGTCGGTGGTGCGCGTACCGGTCGAGTCATCCAGAGCCCGGGTGTAGCGCTCCAGGGGCACCACGGCGGCCTTGTCACCGGGGCCACTATTGTCTTGGATGATCTTGTCGGCCTTGCCCAGGGCTTCGGAGCTGACCCCGACATCGGCGGCGGCGTCGCGGTCGATGACACGCACGCGGACAAAACCGGTCTGCGGGACGAGCACGGTGACCTCGTCAAGGTCGACCGGTGTGAACACCACGGTGGAGGAGACCGTCTCACCGGGCTTGAGCTCAAGAGTTCCTCCGGACGCCGATCCGGCGGTCCACACCCGACCCGCGCCGGCAGTGTCGATCAACCGCACACCGCTGGCGCCACGAGCCGGAAGAGGTCTACCCAGAGAGGTGCTGGCGTAGACCGTGTTGTCACTGTCGTCCGAACCGCTCTCGGAGCTCTGGACATCGGCGACCGCCGCGTCGTCCGCTGCCCGGGTGAGTTCCAGGACCAGGGCCGTAGCCTCCTCACTGACACGCACCAAGGGCGATACCCTCACCGAGACGCGGTGCCCCAGCAGATGACCATCCAAGTCCTGCCACCCATCTGGTGCAGGCGAAGCCGCACCCGACGACCCAGCACCACCACCGCCCGAGACACCACCACCGCCCCCAGACCCGGCCCTGGACAGACGACACCCCGCCACCACCGGCACGCCCGCGGCGGTCAGGGCGGTCAAGGTCAGGAAGGAGCGTCGGCTGCTTTGCTTGGGATGGAGGGCCAGTGGTCGTGGTTTAGGGGACATGATGGGCCTCCTTTCAGCGAGGCTTGATGTTCATTGCGAATGATGTAAGCGGAACGCTCCGATCTCGGTTCTCAGCGCGGAACTGGACCGATCTCGAGCCGGAAGTGGACCGAACTCGAGCCGGAACCGGACCGATCTCGGTGCGGAATACGACCGATCTCGGCGATGAGGAGGTCGGCAGTGCCGGCGGGCCTCAGGCGGCGCTCTCAAGCGGTGGTGGTGGGGATGTTGGTGAGGCGGAAGGCGTAGTTGGTGGTGTTCATGTTGCCTTGGTGGTCGAGGGTGAGGGTGTCTTGTCCGGTGTCGGGCCAGGCGACGCAGATGGTGGTGGTGGCGTCTTTCTTGAGGGAGTCCACCAGTTTGAGGTCGGTCAGGGGCCAGTGGGCTTCGGCGCTTGGGGGGAGGTAGTCGGCTGGGAAGACGCGTTCGTTGTTGGTCAGGAGGGTCAGTCCGTGGCTGGCGAAGAAGGTGTCGATATTGTTGCCGTTTTCGCCGCGGGCGTTGGTTCCCAGGGTGCCGGGGTCGCCGAGCCAGGCACCCAGCGACCCGTCGGTGCCGCCGGGTCCGGTGGTGATGGTGAGCTGGGCGGTTAGGAGGCCGCCGTTGCGGGTGACGTGGTCGAGGGTGATGGTGATCTGGCCTTTGCCGTCTGGGCCGGGGACGGTGACGCCGTCGGGGCCGGTGCCGACGGGGCCTTGAGCTTCGGGCAGGTTGTTGTCGGGTGTGCTTGTTGCCGACGGCGGTGGGGCTGATGATGTGGTGCCGCTGGTGGGGGTGATGGTGATGACGACGCGTCTGTTGGCGGCGCGGGCTTCGTCGGTGGTGTCGTTGATGGCGGGTTCGGTTTCGCCTTTGCCGGTGGTGGTGATCTGCCATTTGGTGAGGGCGGCCAGCTGGCCCAGACGGTCCTTGACCGTGCCGGCCCTGTTCTCGGACAGGGTCTGGTTGTGGGCGTTGTCGGCGACGTCGTCGGTGTGTCCCACGATGTCGAGGTTTCCGCCGTCGGGGTACTGGGCGATCTGGTCGGCGACGGTCTGCAGCTGGGCATCAGCCGCTGCCGTGAGGTTGTAGGAGTCGGAATCGAAGGTGACATCGCTGGCCAGGGTGACCGTGACGTCCTTGTCGGTGGTGCGCGTACCGGTCGAGTCATCCAGGGCCCGGGTGTAGCGCTCGATCGGTACTGGGCCTGCATCCAGATTCTGTGCGCCGGCGTCCGGGGTGGTTGGGGCGCTGGCGCGGTGTTCCTTGAGGGCCTGGTCCAGGTCATCCAGGGTCTGGGGATCGATGCCCGCGCCGGTGGCCTCGGCGCGGTCGATCACGCCGACCGTGGTGAAGCCGGTCTGGGGGACGTAGACGGTGACGTGGTCGAGTTGGTCGATGCCGGTGGCGTTGAAGACCAGGTTGGAGGTGACTGTTTGCCCGAGATCGACCTTCAGTTGCTCTCCGGTCGCAGCGACGGGCCGCAGCACGCGCATGCCGTCCGGGTCGATCAGGTGTGTGAAGGACGCGCCCAAGTGCGACGGGGGATCACCGAGGTAGTTGGCGAGATCGATCGTGTTCTGCTGGGTCGGGTCCGGGCTGCTCTGGGTGTCCAGGACGTCGGCTACCGTGGCGTCGTCGGCGGCCCGGGTCAGGTTCACCACTAGCAGCACGACCTGGTCGTCGACGCGCACCAGCGGCGAGACCCTCGCGGTGACATGATGCCCCATCACTTGGCCGTCCAGGTCCTGCCAGGCCAAAGGATCCGACGGCCCACCACCCGCAGAGGCGCCCCCAGAGGCACCGGCCGAGGCACCACCACCGTCCGAAGCGCCACCGCCCCCAGACCCGACCCCGCCCCTGGACAGACGGCACCCCGCCATCACCGGCACGCCCCCGGCACCCAGGGCCGTCAGGGCGGTCAGGGTGAGGAAGGAGCGTCGCCCGGGTGCCGCCGCCGGGTGAGGGGCTGGAGGCTGCGGCTTGGTGGGGTTGGCGGGGGTGGCGGACATGAGGGGCCTCCCTTCGGTGAGGTCTGATGGTTGTGCGGATGCAGTAAGAAACCGGACCGATCTCGGTGCGGAATACGACCGATCTCGAGCCGGAACTGGACCGATCTCGGCGGTGAGGGGGTCGGCAGTGCCGGCGGGCCGCCGGCGGGCGGCAGGCGGCTCTCAAGCGGTGATGACGGGGATGTCGGTGAGGCGGAAGGCGTAGCCGTCGTCGAAGCGCCCGCCGGGGTGGTCGACGGTGACGGTGTCCTGGCCGGTGTCGGGCCAGACGACGCAGA
>ERZ773099.2294-NODE-2294-length-13308-cov-3.002641_pt1 | contig 13308 bp, 5 predicted proteins | sample MGYA00511120_ERZ773099 | MGnify/ENA primary metagenome ERZ773099 (study PRJEB29015, sample SAMEA2738012) | human oral metagenome | biome: human oral; feature: human-associated habitat; material: dental | place: China | collected 2104 ... | reverse complement strand
ACGAAATTGAGCATCAAATGACAACAAGAATTGATGAATATCTAAGTGCAAAATTTCAGGCGTGCTGCATAAACTACAACGAACTGGCAAAAAATCTATTCGGCGAAGATTCTGGAATCGACAAGAACTTGTCGTTTAGTTTGCAGTTCTCATCCATAAGCAACGAGCAGGTCGAGCTTCTTCGAGATGCAAAAGGGTTGCCCGAGAACATTCAGTCATATATTTCCGGGTTTGACGAATCTCTAAGCCACGAAGCATACAACAATCCTAGGTTCTCTTATCGAGTATTGTTTGTTCCAAAATTGGTAAATAGAAGAGGACAGGCAGATAGAGTGATAGAGTTTATTAAACCAGATTCAGCTTTGACAATAAATGTCAACAAGGAATTTGTTGTAATAAAAGAGAGTGAAAGAGATAAGTACCTTCCGACTCAGATTGTTGAAATAATGAGAGGGCATGGGTATATAAAATTTAACACACACCATCACACGAAACTATGGAAAGAGAACGATGCGAAAAATAAGTCAAAGGGGTTTGGGGTTCAAGTAGTTAATATATGGTATTGGTATGAATCATGGGTAAATTTCGTCAGAGACCATTGCCAAAGAAACAAGGAAAAGTACTCATAAGCTAATATGCTCATACCAGTGAGAGATATTGTTCCTCACTGGCATGAACCATCTATTGATTCACCGGAACACCATCCCGCCATCGATCAGGATGGCCTGACCCGTCATGTAGTCGGAATCCGGCGAGGCCAGATAGTGCACGAGCGAGGCCACGTCGTGCGGCTCCTGCGGGCGGCCCATCAGGATGCCTGACGAGAAGCGCTTGAAGGCTTCACCCGGCGCCCAGCCGTGGATCTTGCCCATTTCCTCGTCGATGCGGTCCCACACGAGCGGTCAAGACTTGCCACGCCCGGGCAATAGGCATTGACGGTGATCCGGTGCGGCGCCAGTTCCTTGGCAGCCGCCACCGTCAGCGCCCGCACCGAGAACTTGCTGGCGCAATAGATGCCCAGCAGGTCATAGGACTCATGGGCGGCGATGCTGGCGGCGTTGATGATCTTGTAGATGCGGTCGCCGCCCTGTTTCTTCATCTGCTCGGCCGCGGCCTGAATGCCCCACAGCACGCCCTTCACGTTGATGTTGAAGACGCGGTCGAAATCGGCCTCCGTCACCCGCTCCAGCGGCATCACGTCCTCGACGCCGGCATTGTTGACGAACACGTCCACCTGGCCGAAGGTGTCCACGGCGTGCTTCACCAGCCGGAACTGGTCATCCCGCCTGGACACGTTGCCCTGGAAGGCCGTCACCGGTACGCCGGCGGCCTTGAACTCGGCCTCGGTCTTCTGCAGCGTGTCGGCGTTGATGTCCGACAGTACGATCCTGAAACCATCCTTCCCAAGGCGCTGGGCAATGCCCTTGCCCAGCCCATCGCCAGAACCCGTGATCACGGCAACTTTTTCAGTCATGGTCAGTGTCTCCTTGCTGAGGGTGGAAACCCGACGGGTCGCAGGACAAGACCCCGGATGCGCAACGCGCGGCCAAGGCTCGCACGCTGGTCCCGACAGGACAGGCACCTGGACCATGTCGGACTCATTACCATGATGACTGATCGTGCGCGTTCGGTTGCCATACCCGGGTCCGCCATGCCGGTATGCGCCGCGCGTCAACCCTGCTGACAGTCGGGGTATCATCCGGGTCTACCCTTATCCTCCCCGCCATTCGTCATGCAGGAAACCCGGCTCTCCCGCCAACCGGCCGCCGAAAAGGCCGCCACCGCTGCCGCCATCAGCCAGAAACTTGATGCCCCCAAGGCGGCTTCCAGCGCCATCAGCCAGCACGCCCCCAGCGTCGGCTTCGTCTCGCTGGGCTGCCCCAAGGCACTCGTCGATTCCGAGCGCATCGTCACGCAGCTGCGCGCCGAGGGCTACCAGATCTCCAACCAGTACGAAGGCGCCGACCTGGTCGTGGTCAACACCTGCGGCTTCATTGACGAAGCCGTGGCCGAATCGCTTGATGCCATCGGCGAGGCGCTGCACGAGAACGGCAAGGTCATCGTCACCGGCTGTCTGGGCGCACGCACCGGGCAGGGCGGCAAGGACAGCAACCTGGTGCGCGAGATTCACCCCAGCGTGCTGGCCGTCACCGGCCCCCATGCGCTGGAAGAGGTGATGGCCAATGTCCATCAGCATCTGCCCAAGCCGCATGATCCCTTCAGCGACCTGGTGCCGGCAGGCGGCATCAAGCTCACGCCGCGTCACTATGCCTACCTGAAGATCTCGGAAGGCTGCAACCACCGCTGTTCGTTCTGCATCATCCCCAGCCTGCGCGGCGACCTGGACAGCCGCCCCATCGGCGAGGTGATGCGCGAGGCCGAGAATCTGCTCAAGGCCGGCGTGAAGGAGCTGCTGGTCATCTCGCAGGACACCAGCGCCTACGGCGTGGACCTGCGCTACCGCACCGACTTCGTGGATGGCCGCCCGGTCAAGACGCGGCTGTTCGAGCTGTGCCGCGAACTGGGCCAGCTGGCCCGGCAGTACGGCGCCTGGGTCCGGCTGCACTACGTCTATCCCTATCCGGCGGTGGACGACGTGCTGCCGCTGATGGCCGAGGGACTGATCCTGCCGTACCTGGACGTGCCGCTGCAGCACGCCCATCCGCGCATCCTGAAGCTGATGAAGCGCCCGGCCAGTGGCGAGCGCAACATCGAGCGGATCCAGGCCTGGCGCAAGGTCTGCCCGGAACTCACCATCCGCTCCACCTTCATCGCCGGTTTCCCCGGCGAGACCGAGGAAGAGTTCCAGTATCTGCTGGACTTCCTGGAAGAAGCGCAGCTGGACCGCGTGGGGTGCTTTGCCTATTCGCCCGTGGAAGGGGCTGCTGCCAACGATCTCCCCGATCCGCTGCCCGACGAGGTGCGCGAGGAACGTGCCGCCCGGCTCATGGAAGTGCAGGAGGCCATCAGCGAGGCCCGCATGGCCCGCAAGGTGGGGCAGACGCTGGAGGTGCTGGTCGATGCCATCGAGCACGATCCCGAAGAGGGATGGTGGCGACTGGTGGGACGCAGCCAGGCCGACGCCCCCGAGATCGACGGCCAGGTCTATGTGGAGCTGGACGAAGCGCCTGCCGACGGCACGATGGGCCCCGGCACCTTCGTGCGCGCCCACATCACCGACTACGATGCTCATGACCTGGTAGGAGAACTGGCCCCGGACGCCTGATCGCTCACGGCGCGCCGGTCAGCCCTGGAATTCGTGCTCTGAAACAGTCCTTCCGCCAGCCTGTGCGAATACCTTCGCGATGTCCCGTGCTGCCGCCATTCCGGCGGGCAGCATCGTTTCGCGGTTCCTTCCGCAGCGTGGCCCTTACTGCAGAGCCGAGCGTAGCCACGCGCCCCGCACCTCGATCCGGCGCACATCCAGCACGCCACCTCGGGCATCGCGCAGCGTGATCGTGTGCCGGCCGGGCAGGGGCATCCAGCCCACGCGCGCCCCCTGTCCAACCGGCTGCTCGTCAATGAACCAGTGCAGGTCCGTGGGCACACCGGCACTGGCTTCCAGCCGCAGCTGCTGGTTGGCCGGCGGGATGTCCGGATCCAGCGCAATGATGGTGTCCGGCGCCGGCGCAACGATGCGTGCGGGCAGGGCGGACGGGTCAGGGTCATGTCGCCCGGCATGCACGCCGTCGCCTTTCCCCGTGCGTGTGTCGTTTGACGCCGAAACCGTGGCCGGTGGACTGAAATGCCGCTGCTCGGTGCCCGCCAGGAACCATTCCTGACGGGGCGCCTCGATGCCGGTGCGCTCGGTGTCATGCGCCCCCGCGTCATCCGCCGTATCTGAACGCCGTTCTGGCAGCGCCTGAGCGCCGCGCGTGTTCAACCTGGTCGCTTCTGAAACACTGCCAAAATCCACCTGCTGACGCACCACGCCAGCCGGGGGCAGAGGTGCTCGGCTGGTTTCGTGGCTATGCAGCTCGCGCATCAATGTGGCCCAGACCGGAGCCGCGCCACTGGTGCCGCTCACGTCGTGCATGGGTGCGCCGCTGGCGTTGCCCACCCAGACCCCCACCGTGTAGCGCTGGCTGTAGCCCACGGCCCAGTTGTCCCGCATGTCCTTGCTGGTGCCGGTCTTCACGGCGCTCCAGAAGCGCGTGTCCATTACCGAATCCAGCCCGAACGTGGGCAGGCGTGCGTGGCGGTCGGACAGAATGTCACCGATGATGAAAGCCGCGCCGGCATCCAGCGCCTGATGACAGTCTTCCTGCGGCCACTGACCTGATTCATCGTCTGTTCGGATGGGCGCATCACGGAATGATGGTGAAGCAGGTTTGGGTGCGATGGCAGCCCAACCATCCGCATGTTCAACCGGGCCTGTCAGTGACGAGGGTGCACCACGCCGGTGCGCTTCGGGGAGGAGATGCACCAGACACCACTGCCCGCCATTGGCCAGCGCACGGTAGGCATTGGTCAGTTGCAGCAGGCTCACCTCGGCGCTGCCCAGCGCAAGGCTGTAACCGTAGTAGCCGCTGCCTTCCGGAAAACGCATCCCCAGCCGCTGAAGCTGCTGATGGAAGGCATCCGGCGAGACCATCACCAGCGTGCGCACAGCCGGAATGTTGAGCGACGACCCCAGTGCCGTGCGCACCGAGACCCAGCCCTGGTAACGATGATCGTAGTTCTGCGGCATGTACAGGCCGCTGGCCGTAGGAAGCTGAGCCGGCGAATCATCCAGCAACGAAGCAGCCGTCAGCCGGTGCTCGGCCAGTGCCTGCGCATACAGAAAAGGCTTCAGCGCACTGCCAGGCTGGCGTCGTGCCATCACGCCATCCACCTGTGCCGCCCGGCTCAGGCTGCCGCTGGACCCCACCCAGGCCAGCACGTCGCCGCTGGCGTTGTCCAGCACCACCACGGCACCGTCCTCGACGTGTCGGCCCTGCAGCTCGCGCAACTGTGTCCGCAAGGTGTCGATGGCCAGACGCTGGAGGGAGCCATCCAGCGTGCTGCGCACCGTGGGGTGGCCGTCATGGAGACCGGTCACGATGTCCTCTCCAGTCACACTGTCGGAAAGGGCGGTGCTGTTCCGTCTGTCTCCATCCTCGATGAATATCTTGCTGCGCCGTTCTGGTCCGTCTCCCACCAAGGTCTTGCCGTTCCGTCCGGCCGCGCCCACAGAAAGGTCTTCATTCCCTTCCCGAAGACCCGTCACCTGACGGATCAGGCGCTGTGCCAGGTGCGGTGCCACACCCTCGCTGGGCGCCCAGTCACGGCGATGCAGCGTCATGCCCGCCAGCACGTCCACCGACAGGCAGTCCGCTTTGGGATCCTGCATCTGCTGAAGCAGACGGCAGGCACGCTCCGCCACCCGGGAGGCCGGGGCATTGGGCGCACGGATGAGCGCAGCGGCCAGCGCCGATTCCGGTGCATTCAGCGCATGGGGCGACTTTCCGAACAGGGTATGCGACAGGGCGTCGATGCCGACGATCTCGCCGCGGAACGGCACCAGATTCAGATAGGCTTCCAGAATCTGATCCTTGCGCCAACGGGTTTCCAGTTCCCGGGCAGCACCGGCCTGTGCCAGTTTCTGCGACAGGCCGCGCGCCGTGCTGGCCGGTCGTTGCAGGGCAGGGTCCAGCAGACCGGCCAGCTGCATCGTCAGCGTCGATGCGCCGCGCGTGCGTTCGTGCCACAGGTTGCCCCAGGCAGCTGCCGACACGGCCCACCAGTCCACGCCGCTGTGTTCATGAAAGCGCCGATCCTCCGACAGCAGCAGGGCCATCCGGAGCGCAGGCGAAGTATCGCCCAACGCCACCCAGGCGCCCCGGCGCACCTGAAAGTCGGTGCGCAGCCGGTGCAGGACCTCGCCATGACGATCCAGCAGCAGCGTCTCGGATGACCGGAAGCTGCTGCGAACCGTCTCGAAGTCCGGCAGCGTCCGGTCAGGCTCGGCACCGACGGAAACCGCCGCTGCAGACGCCATGCCAAGCCCCAGCAACAGCCCGGCGGCCCAGCGTCCAGACACCATGCGTCTCCTGCGGGTCAACGCGTCGCTCCCTCCGTCCGGGGAGACGATGCCGATGCATCGTCCGCATCCTGCACCGTGATCGTTGCATTGGGCAGCTCACCGAACATCTCGGGCGCATAGAGGGCCTCGACACGGGTGGGCGGCAGCTGGAAGGTGCCGGGGTTGTTCACCCGCAGCGTGTATTCCAGCGAGGTCCTGCCGGCCGGCAGATATCGGTAATAGCTGCGCAACCACTCGAAACCACGCTCCTGGTAGGCCAGCCAGCCGTCGCCGGTGTCCTCGTCCTGCGTGGCCAGGGCAGAATCCCGGCCCAGTCCGCTGCCCAGGATGGTGGCCCCGGCCGGAACCGGATCGGAGATGGCCACCCATTCCATCGGTGCGCTGGCTTCGATCTCGAGCCGTACCCGCAGCACGTCCCCCCGCGCATGACGGCCTGCCGGCAGCGTCGGCACATGCGCCGTCATCGGCACGACGGTCCGGCGGATCCGATAGCCCGCAAAGAAGGGCTGGGTGCGCGGCACCGCCGCCAGCGACTGCAACGTCAGCCACGGGCGACCACTGCCCTGATGAAGTACATCCAGACGGTCTGAAGATTCCACGGAAGCAGCCGGCTTGCCACCACGTGCGGCACCACGGGGTGCCGACGACGAGGTGGCCGATGCGGCCTCAGCCTGCCTTGCGCCATCACCGATCGTGGCGGGCCAGGGCAGGAACAGGCTGCCCTCCATCCGCTCATCGGCCCACGCATGCTGCACGTCATGGCTGCCCAGATGGGCCTTCGTGACGCCGTTGACGGGCGCATCTTCCTGCTGCCGACCAAATCGTGCCACCGCCAGGCTGCCCCACAGGTTGGCCGTGGTGCTCTGCCAGGCGCCGCGCTGCTGCCGGGCCAGCAGGCCCGTCACGATCCGTCCCAGATCATCCTTCCAGGCCGGATCATCCAGCACCGTCAGCAGCAGGCGCGCCGCATCCACGTCCCCGTTGCCCATGCGCCACCAGCCGTCACGCTCCGCGTCCGCCTGCAGCACGATGCGGCTGCCCTGGTACGAGACCCGGGCACGCAACGTCTGCAGGGCGTCACGCAGCCGCTGCGCACGTGCGGGCGCCTGCGGCACACGCTGCAGGACACCGATCCAGTCCAGCAACGCGGCCGTTCCCATGCGGGCAGGCGCGATCTCCAGTCCATCCAGCATGGCCGGCCGCACGGCATCGTGTCGGGACAAGGCTTCCAGCACCATCAGGCGCATGTCCTGCCGATAGCGGGACATCCCGCTGCCTTCCCGCACGGAAAGCCTGCCTTCCACGAACATCGTGAGTCCACGAATCATCTGCTCCCGCGTGGCCTGCGGCAACGCAAAGGCGGCATCCAGCCGGGACGCCTCATGCGTGGCCGACAGCAGCCAGGCCGTCAGCAGCGGGCTGCCGCTGTCGCTGCCCCCACGCAGCGGGAAGTAATCGGCCAGCCCCTGGTCATCCAGGTAGGTGGGGATCTTCTCCAGAATCTCCCGCCACATCACCGCATCGTGCAGGCCGATCGCCTTGCTGGCCTGCTGCTCCAGACAGGAATACGGATAACGCTGGAACCAGGCCTGTACCGCCGGCAGGCCGTCGTACAGCCGGGACTGCAGGTTCAGCTGCAGCCCGCCGCGGCCGGGCAGGGCGCTGGCCGGGGGCGCCACCGCCACCGTGGTCGGCTCGTTGCCCAGCTGCACCAGCGTGGCCTGCTGCACCGACACTGGCGTGGCGGCCACGATGCGCTGGTTCACCTTCAGCACGTCACGGACAGCGTCCGGTTTGTCCCCGGTTTCCCGAGCCTCCACCTCCCAGAGCATCTCCTCCGGGCGCAGTTCGGCCAGCGTGGCCGGTGCGGTCACCTCCCACCACACCTGGCGGGCCGCCTGGGCGGGAACCTGCACGACCTGCGGCTCCAACGTCAGCAGCGCGGCGCGGGGGGCCACCTGTACCGTCATCGGACGCTGGATGGTGTTGCGCACCGTGAAGCCGGCCTGGAAGCGGTCGCCGGTGCGAACCAGCGGCGGCAGGCCACTGATCAGCTGCAGATCCTGCGCCGTGCGGATGTGCGTCTGGCCCGTCCCGAAGTACGAGATGCCGCTGTCGGCCACCGCCACGACCCGGAACGTGGTCAGCGCATCATTGAGCGGCACCGTCACACGCGCCTTGCCCTGCGCATCCAGCTGCACCTTCGGCTGCCACAGCAGCAGCGTGTCCAGCAGCTCGCGCACCGCACCGCCCGCACGGGCAGCCGTGGTGCCATCACCGCCTGGTGGCAGTGCCTTGCGGCCATAGTGGCGACGCCCGACGATCTCCATCTGCGCGGTGGCGGTCTCCACCCCCCAGGCGCGGCGCGACAGCATGCCTTCCAGCAGTTTCCAGCTGGTGTTGGGCAGAAGCTCCAGCAGCGCCTCGTCCACGGCGGCCACCGCCACCTCGGCGTGTGCGGCCGGTCTGCCATCGGGCAGGCTCACCGCAATGTCCACCTGGGCATGCCCCCGCACGGGATAGCTTTCCCGATCGGCCTGCAACTTCACCTCCAGCCGGTGCTGCCGATCTCCCACGCGGATCTCGGCCATGCCGAAGCGGAAGGCCGGCTTGCTCAGGTCCACCAGCGGGGTAGGCGCCTGGTACTGGCGGTCGTCCTGCCACCAGGCATCCCACCAGCGGCCCGGGTGGCGCCAGCCCCAGCCAAAGAAGCTGTACCAGGGCACGTCACGCAGCCGGCCGCGCAGGGCCAGCACGCTCACATAGACGTTGGGCGTCCAGCCTTCCTCCACCTTCAGGCTCACCGTCGGGTCATCGCCCTTGATTTCCACCACCTGGGTCCGGATGATGCCTTCGCGCTCGACGGCCACCAGAGCGGTTGCCTCACGGAACGGCATGCGGACCTGGAAGCGCGCCGTCTCACCCGGGGCGTACACGCGCTTTTCCGGGATGATGTCGATACGGTCATGGTTGCCGCCCCCGAACCACCAGTGCGCCTGGTCCGAGACCCAGAGCGCCCTTTCGACCACGCTGGCATGACCCTCGGCATCCCGAGCCACGGCCTGAAGCTGCACATCCCCGGCCTTGTTCAGGGACACCTGGCAGTCCAGTCGCCCCTGCGCATCGCTCTTGCCCTGGCAGAGCGTGCCCAGCGCCTGCTGCTCGACGTGGCTGTCATAGACATAGAAGCCGCCCACGACCCGCTTGCGGCTGCTGTGGATGGTTTCCATCCGGGCCGTCAGCGTCAGCGGCACGCCGGCCCGGAGCTTGCCATCCGTCCCCAGTGCCAGCAGCTGCACGGCCAGCGGCTTGCCGACCGACACCCCGCTCTCGGCCCGCATGCCGACCTGCACGGCGGCCGGCCAGCGTTGTACACGGCCACGCAGGGTCTGGATCTCGCCGTTCGGATCGGCGTAGCTGGTTTCCACCGTCAGCGTCTGCGGGCGGTCGGGGGCGGGCAGCGGCAGCGTCAGCAGACCATGGCCCTGCGCATCCAGCATCAGCGGAAGCCGGTTGGCCACCAGGCGATCATCCGGACCCCGGGATGCCTGCCCGGCACCTTGATCGGTGTCCTGATCGCTCCCCTCCGACACCGCGGAGGGGCTCCGGGAGGGCGACTCGAAGTCGAAGCCCTCATACCCGGCAAACTCGGGCGTCCAATCCTCCAGCACGGCCGAGACCTGCACCGGCATGGAAGCAGCCGGGCCGCCAGCCACGTAGTCCAGCTGCATGTCCACCCGGGCATCCTGCCCGGCCACCAGCACATCGGCCTGGTCGTTGCCTGCGGTGGGCCGCACCAGCACCGAGCCCCGGTAGACGGGCAGGCGGAATTCCTCCACCCGGAAGGTGCCGCTTTCCAGCTCGATCCGCTCGTCCTCACGGGTCAGCGTGATCCGATACTGCCCCAGCCGTGCGCCAGGCGGAATGGCGAAGTGGCTTTCGGCACTGCGCCCGCCGGTGGCAGTGCTGCGCCAGGTCAGCTGCTGGGTGAAGCGCTGATCGCTGCCCACATGCGTGATGACCAGCGTGTCCGGCAGGCTGTCGGGAAGTCCGAACCCCCGAGCCTCATCGGCATCGGCAGAGTGCGAACCGGTTCCGGCCGTTCTGGCCCCGGCATCTGCCAGCCCCAATCCTTTCTCGGTCCGGATGAGATGCTTCATCGAGAGTGTCTCGCCAGCGCGCAGCAGCGTGCGATCCATGACCGTATGCGCACGCACCTCCGGCTCGCGCGCGCTGGACGTGGGGACATCGAAACGCCACGGCTCGATGCCTTCCTGCCAGCTGCTCCAGACAAAGCTCATGTCCTGCACGCCATGATCCTCGGCCCGGGCGCTGACGAAGTAGCCCGACATGCTGCCGCTGCTGTAATCGTTCTCTCCACATTCCCCGGAGAACGGCTCCAGACCCGGGAAGCGGGCCACCCCCTGAGTATCGGTCGTGGCTTCTGCCTGCAGCTGCCCATTGCAGTGCGTGACCCGAACCCGGGCATTGGCCACCGGCCGCCCCTGGTCCAGCGTCGTCACCCAGGCCAGACCGCCGTCACGTCCCTGCTTGAAATGCACCCCCAGGTTCGTCACCAGCACCGCGGTGCGCACATACATCGTGCGTCTGTCCCCATAGCCGGCGTTAAGCAGGGCCTGTCCCAGCTGACCGGAGGCCACTTCCAGCACATGGAAGCCGGGCGACAGGGGAATGCCCAGGACCTCGAAGGGGCGAACATCGCCTTGCGGCACGTCCGGAAGCGGCTGCGACTGCACCTGGGGCAGGTTCTCCAGCAGCGAGACCATGCGCGCTTCCACATAGTCGGCATCGTCATCGGGCAGGGACGCGGGCAGTGTGTTGCGGGCGTCCTGCGCCGCCACGCGGCGGTTCACGACGCCCTCGTCGTAATGGTTCACCCGACGCAGCCAGCGGATGATCTCGCCGTCTTCCCGGGCCTGCAGCTGGCTGAGCTGCAGCCGGGCACCGCCCAGCGCCTGGGGTGTCGCGCGGCGGGTCGCATCCTGCGCCGGCTGAAGGTCCTGCACGGCCAGATCGGCCTCCACACGCCGCACCGTCAGGGGCAGCAGGGCCGGGCCATCCGGTCCCTCGGCAAAGCGCTCGACAATCCCGAAGGGGACCGCTCCGAACTTGGCCAGCGGCGGCAACGCCGCCGTCCGGATGGACAGCGGGAAACTGGCGGCATTGCGCAGCGTCCGGCCGCTGGCATCGTGCAGGTCTTCGGGCATCACCAGCGAATAGGTGGTCTGTTCGGCCAGTGGCGGGGCAAAGCGCAACGACTCGACCACCCCATCCCCGGCCTTTGCCGGATCGGCGGCCTCGAAGCCTTCGCCATCCGGGCCGGGCCACTGCGGGCGCAGCTTCTGCCCCCCTGCCTGCAGATGAACCTGGGCAGCCAATGCCTTCGGAATGGGGGCGCTGAAGTTCACCGTGATCGGCCGGATCGGCATGCAGCCCGCCTGGGCATTCTCGCGCTCGCAGCTCATCTCGGCCGTGAACGGCTGGCGCACCTTGAAGTCCATGCGCTGCACCTGCGTGCTGACCATGCCGTTGGCCAGCGCAACCCCCCGGTCGTAGACCAGCGAGACCTCGGTTCCTGGCGTGAAGCGGCGCTGACATTGCAGCACGGCCAGCGTCGTGGTGGCCGTGCCTTCACCGGCTGCAGCATTCCCCTGTTCGGATCCATCGGCAGGCTGTTCACCCGACGTATACCGCAGGCCGGACAGGATGGCCTGGCGCCGTTCGCCCTCCACCAGGCGTACCGGCACCTGCTCGCCCAGATCGGGCTGACGGCACCAGACATGCTGCTTCAGGCTGGCTATCGTGGCCGGCGCATCCAGGCGCAGCACGAACACCTGATCCTCTTCGATGGTGTCGCCTTCCCAGGGGCGGACCCGGTCGATGCGCGGCCCGCCTGTGTCGAACGCATGACGAGAGGGCTTCAGCAGGACACCGGATGGCGTCCGGTAATCCGGCCGGGTGGAGACCTGGCAGCGGACGCCAGCAGGCAAGGGCGCCGGAAAGTCCTGCATCCATTCCTGGGGCCCGGTCCAGCGACCGCTGCCCAAGGGTGAAGCCGGCGGCGATGACGATGCGTCCGGCCCGGCATCCGGCAGCCCCGAACAGCTGAGCCGCACGGGGCTCTCGGCCCCCGCATCGCCGAATCGGGCGGCCGGCGCGTCGAACTTCACCACCATCTGCCGCGGCCGGTACACCTCGCCCTGTGGCGAGACGCTGAGGATGGCGGGACGGGCAAGGGCGTTCTCTGTCGATGTTCCTGCCGTTCTGGCGGCGGTCTCCGCAGGTGCGCCGGCCGCAATTCCCGTGACAGCCGCAGTGGCATCAGCCACATCCACGGCGCGAGCCGTCGCTGCCTCCGGGACGCCGGCCAGGGCCGTCATCGCCTCACTGGACGAGGGATACAGCAGCGCCGCCATCAGCCCCGCCAGCAGCCAGGCATGGCCACGATGCGAGGTTCCCGGCCCGGCGCCCTCCCCGGGAAAGCGACGGGCAGGCAGGAGGAAGGACGGCTTGGACTTCATGGCAACGACCACGCAAAGGAGGGTTCGTCGATGTTACGAAATGTAAGGCTTCCCGGTAAGCCGGGTTGGTGGAATTGAGACGTCCGGGGCGGCCCGAAAGGCAACACGGAATGAATTACCATTGAGGTTTCTGCCCGCCCCAAAACGGACATATTCCAATAACAGGTCCTGGACCCATCACGCAGACATCCCCCCAGCAAAGGCCCAAACCATGGATACCATTGCCGTAGATCCCTATTACACGCTCATCGTCGCTACCCTGGTCCTGCTGGTGGGCCGGCTCATGGTCGACCGGATCAAGTTCCTGCAGGACTTCAACATTCCCGAGCCCGTGGCCGGCGGCCTGCTGGCGGCGGTCATCATCTACATCCTGCATGCCAGTACCGGCGTATCGTTCGCCTTCGACAAGGGTTTGCAGGATTCGTTCATGCTGATCTTCTTCTCGTCGATCGGCCTGAGCGCCGACTTCTCCCGCCTCAAGGCGGGCGGCGTCGGCCTGGTGCTCTTCCTGCTGGTGGTCAGCGCCTTCATCGTGGTCCAGAACGTCGTCGGCGTGGGCCTAGCGGGTGCCCTGGGCCTTGATCCCATCATCGGCCTGGTCACCGGTTCCATCACCCTCACGGGCGGTCACGGCACGGCCGGCGCCTGGGGCAAGGTGCTGGAAGAACAGCACCACATCGTGGGCGCCACCGACCTGGGCATGGCCTCGGCCACCTTCGGCCTGGTGCTGGGCGGCCTGAT
>ERZ773099.2291-NODE-2291-length-13319-cov-5.326372_pt1 | contig 13319 bp, 10 predicted proteins | sample MGYA00511120_ERZ773099 | MGnify/ENA primary metagenome ERZ773099 (study PRJEB29015, sample SAMEA2738012) | human oral metagenome | biome: human oral; feature: human-associated habitat; material: dental | place: China | collected 2104 ... | reverse complement strand
TGCAAGTCTTCCGCAATCGGAGTCTCCCTAAAACACGTGAGGAGTTTGAGACCCGTGCCACCCTCCTGCAGCTACTACGCGAAGCCGAAACCTTTATCCAGGTTAAGGTCGATTTTTACCAGAAATATGGAAACTAAAACGCAAAGAACCTCAGAGAATTCCTCTGAGGTTCTTTACTGATAGGTCACCAACATAAAAACGAGGAGCAATACAAACAAGGCTATGCTAATCAAGAGAGTTAAAACTTTTACCAAGCGATTGCTCTGCCAGTAGCCTGGTTTTCCGATATTGCTGGTCGCATCCATGGAAAAGAGTTGGCTTTGGCGAGGTTGGATGATAACCAGGACAATCAAGGCGACGGCTAGGATTATTCCTACAATCATCAAAACTTCCATCATGTGTCACCTCAAGATTCCTAATAAGGTAAAGATTAAGCCAAGGACAATTAAGAAACCAAGTAAAATAGAAAAGATTTTACTGATCTTTTCTCCTCGACTAGACTTTTCCTTCTTGAGAGCACCTTGCTTCAACTCTTCCATGCGTCCTTCGACATCCTTGTAAAATAAATCTTTTTTTGTCATACTTCCTCCTAATAACAAACTTACTACTCAATATATCTAAATCGAAAAAGGAAAAAACTGAGTCAAGTGCTTCCATCAACTTCAGCCAAACAGCTAGACTAGTGCTAAAACTAGAAACTCTCATAGCTGTTGGCATATTTTATTAGACTAGTCTACTTCTGGGACTGCCTAGGTGACTCCGTCGATTCTGCCCTAGATTTATATTGTAAATTGTCATATAATCCTCTTTTTATGGAAAATGGGTGAGAATCTCACCTTTGGGCGTTACTTCCACAATCCCCATGAGAAGATTGCGAACCATATCTGTACGAATTTGTTGCTTCATGGTTTCAAAGCCTGCATAAGCCTCCTGATAGTACTCCACGATAGGGTTCTTTTGAGAAGCAGACTGGCTCCCGATTGCTAGACTGAGCTGTTGCAGGTAGTCGACTTGCTCAACCCAGTTGTCATCAATAGCCTTGAGCATGGATATTCTCAGAAAAGAGTCATAGAGCTGGTGAGGTTGGAGGACTTCCTTTTTAGCTGCGATTTCCTTGGCTATTATTTCCTCTAGTAACTCCCGAATCTGATCTGCATCAGCTAAATCCAAATCAGCTGGTAATTCTCTCATCCCAAAGCTAATATTGGTCACGATGAAGTGAAAGAGCTCTTGGGGGTTGCTATAGGCTTTTTCTGAGATTTGTTTGGTATAGTCTGCCAGTATATCCTCAAGGATATGCTCTAAATCACGGCTCCCATCCAGCAAACGATCTCTTTCTTGGTAGATCATCTGACGCTGGATATTGACGCTTTCCGCATACTCTAAGGTTTGTCTGCGTGCAGAGCGACTGGCACTATCACTAGCCTCTTGGGCTTTTCTGACGAGATTGCGGTACTTGCGAGCCTTGAGTAGGATAGGTTTGCTAATATCTTCCACTTGGTAGTCTTGATACAGGTCGTGAACCCAAGACGGTCCGAACTTTTTGATCACATCATCTTCAAGCGATACGAAAAATTGAGACATGCCTGGATCGCCCTGGCGGCCAGAACGACCTCTGATTTGCAGGTCAATCCGTCGGCTCTCCATTCGCTCAGTACCAATCACAATCAAACCGCCCAATTCTGCGACTCCTGGACCGAGTTTGATATCTGTCCCGCGACCTGCCATAGAAGTCGTAACAGTCACTGCCCCCATCTGTCCTGACTCTGCGATAATTTGGGCTTCACGCGCCGCATGATTGGCATTGAGGACATTGTGGGAAATCCCTTCTCGCAAGAGCAAGGATGAGTATAGCTGGGACATTTCAACAGATCCGACAAAAATCAGGAGTGGATTGCCTTTGGCGTGATGGGTCTTGATTGCTTCCAGAGAGGCATACACTTTCTCAGGGAGGGTTACATAGAGATTGTCCGGATGGTCCATTCGCCTAAGTGGGCGATTGGTCGGGATGCGAATGACGGCCATATTGTAGGTTTCAAAAAACTCTTTTTCTGCCACCTTTCCCGTTCCTGTCATACCTGAGATTTTACGAAACATCTTAAAGAGACTCTGGTAGGTGATTGAAGCCATGGCTCTGGTTTCAGGAGAAAGTTTCACATGTTCCTTGGCTTCGATGGCTTGATGGAGACCGCCTTGAAGCTTGGTCATTTCCATCAAACGCCCTGTGCTCTTATCCAGCAAAACCATCTCTTGATCTCGAACCAGATAGTCCTTGTCCTTGGTAAAGAGCGTATGGGCTCTGAGAGCATAGACCAGATGCCGAACATAACTGGCGTACTCTTCCTTATAAAGATGATCGATTCCTAGGAATCCTTCAACCGTCTGAGCTCCCTTTCGGGTTAACCAAACTTGGTCTTTTTCTTCCTTGTAGATGTAGTCCTCTCCCTCAACCAAGGTCGTCACTAGGGTATCAATCATCCTATAATAGTTAGACTGGACACGAGGAGAGCCTGCGATAATCAAGGGAGTTTGGGCACTATCAAGTAGAATGTCATCAATCTCATCGATGATAACATAGTTAAAAGGAGGCAGAAACTTTCCTTCACGAGTGGAGGCAAGATTGTCATTGAGATAGTCAAAGCCCAGGACACTATTGGTCGTGTAGACGATGTCTGAGGTGTAGATCTTTCTTTTCTCTTCGGAAGTCAAGTCCTCTTTTGGATCCTCTGAAAAAGGTAGACCGACAGTTAGACCTAAAAATTGGTAGACCGGTCCCATTTCTTCTGCGTCTCGTTTAGCTAGATAGTCATTGGTCGTGATGAGCATACTGCCTTTACTCGTTAGGGCATTGAGGTAGAGGGGCATGGTTGCAGTCAGGGTCTTGCCTTCACCCGTATTCATCTCAGCCACATTTCCTTGGTGGATCACAATGGCACCCATGACCTGCACATCATAGGGAAAGAGACCCAAGACCCGTTTATCTGCCTCACGGACAAGGGCATAGGCTTCTACCAATAGATCATCCAAGGTTTCTCCCTGGGCAAGGCGCTGGCGAAACTCTTCTGTTTTTGCAGCCATTTCCCCATCACTGAGGGTAGCCATCTCTTCTTTGAGGGCATTGATTTGGCTTAAAAGTCTCTTGACCTTTCTCAGTTGTCTTTTCTGATACAAACGATTAAACACCATCATCCTCCTCAATAGTAAATGAAGCAAAATCAAGAGCCTCAAATCCTGCACTAATCAAGGAAAGTCGATAAGTGTAGGCCGTTTCAGGGTAGGTGAAGGTAAAGGAAAATTGCCTTTCAATCTTCTCCTCGATGATTTCCTCATAACGGTTTAAAAAGGTCAGTTTGAGATAGAGGCCATTGACCGGTTGAACCCGCATCTTCATAGATAGACGGTAGGTGTGATTTTTCTTAAGAAGAGGGAGGCTAGGCTGGCTTCTAGTAGCCTGGTAGTTGACACTGGAAAACCAGGTTTTAAGGGTTTCACCTGAAGCCAGCAAAGGGTTTTTCAGGGTAACATGACCGTCTGCATGATAGGTGATCTGGCTCCCGTAAAGATAAGTGGCTCCCATCTCACCCCACCTAATATCCTCTCTCTTGATGATAATCATGTCTCACCTCTTCCGTATTCTTCTAGTATCATCTTGTAAAAATGAATAAACCAGGCAACGTTTGTTCCTGTGTCATCATTGTGTCGACCTGCTGTCCCTTTCGACAAGATCTTGGCTCCTGTCTGACAGAGTGTCTCCACTAGTTGGTCATAGGCTCCACTATCCATATCCTCGTCCTTCATGTAAGAAAGACCAAAGGTCGTCTGGGAAAAATCAGCTTGTTTAAATCGGGTCCAAAAACGTTGATCCAAGTCCTTCATGTCTTTCTGGCTCACTCCTCCTGTCTGAAGGTGCAAGACATCAAAGCTAGTCGGAAAGACTCCTGGTGCCTCTAGTCGACCCCGCTGTGCGATGGTTCCTAGATTGGTCAAGGGTTTTCCGACTACAATCCCCTTGGGTTCAAAGTAGGCTCCGTAGTAGAGGGCTGGGAAGGTTCCCATTGACAGCCCAGATAGGATCAAGTCACTTCTATCCAAGCCTAGATAGTCTAGATAGTGTTGGATGGTTGCTTGAATTTTATCTTCTAATTCCTCAGTTCCTAGGTAAAAGGCTCCTCCTTCTAATCGAGGGTCCGAAAAGAGGAGAAAGGGGCATCTGAGATTCTTCATCATCCAGTAACCCTCAAAACCTTCCGCCGGACGGTAACCTGAGAAATAGACTGCTAGAGGAGGCTTGAAATCCCCCGGGTGAAAGAAATAGTTGATTTCCTCACGTTTTTTGTCATGCAGGATATTACCTCCGAGAACAAACTTTCCAAACTGTTTCCGGCTCCAGCGTTGGTGGAGATTGCCGATGTTGACCTTTCCCCGGCCACGCGCTTCAAGAGAAATGCTCAGATAAGCGTCATAGTCTTGCTCCACAATAATTGCTGAGGCAAAGTCTGCTTCCTCAAGGAGAATATCCTGTTTTATCTCTGAGATGGATCCTGCTGGGATCTTTCGCAAACGCAAGCGCAATTCCACTGGTCCACTCTTTTCATATTCGAGCCAGAGTTCGATTGGCGAATGGGCTTGGACAGACTGATTATAGGCCCAAGAGGCTAGCTGGGTATAGGTCTTGCCAAAGTCCCCTTCTAACTCCAGATGCTCAAACCCTTGATAGGAGATAGAGCCTTGGAAACTCGGGTGAATCCGTATCGTAGCTGGACTCAGCTTATCTCCATAACCACCTTCAAAGAGGGAGGTGGAAAGGTCTCGAACAAAGCCCTGTCGGTCTGACAGATCCATTGCTTGCATACAGTGCTGTTTGATGAGATTATGAAGACCTTGATCCTGACTTGCAAACTGTTCTGGATAGAAAACCGTATAGGGTTCCAAGCTAGAAGCAAAAGGCAACAAATCTACTAGATAAGCCCCATCCGTGAGAATCACAGCATGAAAGTGATCTAGATCATTCTCATCCATGATTTTCTGGATGGCAGACGGTGTGTTGGGAGGAACATGATACCAGTCTAGTTGGGCTGGTAGGGCAAGTGTATCTCGCCAATCCTCTGGACCAATTTGCAAGATCTTATACTTCTTTTCCATGAGTCACCTCCTCCAACCACTTCTCTAGTTTGATCAGGAATTGCTCCCCAGTGTGTTCCCTTATCTTTTCGATGGAATGGATCAGAGCATCATTCCACATCTGCAGGCTATCGAGATAGTAATGGGCAGCTTGAGCAAAATCAGCAGTGTTTTCCAACAGATAACCATTCTTCTGATGGCTGACATACTCTGTTTTGACACTATTGATTTGAGGGATACCGGCACTAATCCCCGCTATCTGGGTATAAAGAAGAGGCTGACTATTCAGATCGACAATCAAACGAACAAATTCCAGCTGCTTGATTAACTCCGATTCATCCTTCATATTGACAAACGAATAGCGCTTGCTCTGATGGCGATTGTCCTCAAGCGGATTCTCAGCTCCTTGGTAATCAACTTCCTTTTCCAGTTCCTGGTCTTGAAACTGCTCTGCAATTATCTCAGAAACACGTGTTTCCAGCTGCTTCATTTCTTCTTGACTAGCAGCAAAGGCTCCAAAGACCAGCTCCGTATCCTTATTTTCAGAAAGGAAATGCAAGACCTGGTAGAGCGCTTGGTCCTCTATCCCCTGCTCAAAGTCCAGTTGATAGTAGAGGAGCGACTCCTTCCGAGTCTGGCTCTTTCCCAGCTCCAAGCGGGTATCAAAAGGCGATAAATGACGAAACTTCGTTGCTTGATTTGGAAAGGCAGACTGAGCCAATCGCAAGGTGTCCTCTCTGTCGACCAGAACAAGGTCCACCTTATCCAGCAGACCTGCCAACTGAGGTAATTGCTCTTGAGGATTTCGTCCGATAAAAAGACTGAGAACCTTGGTGGTTTGGTGAGGCAATCGTTCTAAAAGGAAAGCATTGTGTTGATCACATGCAGGCAGAAAATAGGTCGCTCCTTCCTCAGGAAGTTGAGCTATTTTCTTGTCAAAAAACTCAGCAATCAATTCTCCCATATCTTGGTAAGACTCTTTTTGGAAGCGAAAAGCAAAGATAGGATTGACCTCGATACGCCCCCCATCTTGCAAGTACTCTCTAAACTGCCACAGTCCCTTGGGATTGAGGTAGTCTTGGTAGAGAGCCTGACCCTCTTCGTAGTAAATCACACTGGAAACCAGCCCCCGATCATCCATCAGGTAATTGGCAGACAAGAGCCCATCTTCCTTGAAGTACTGAATCGTACTGATAAAACCTTCTATCCCATGCTCTACCTGGGCATAGGGCTTGCCATCCTTCAGCACCAGAATAGTAAAGGGACTGTAAACAAAGTCGCAATCCTCATCCCACTCAATATCTCTGAGCTGCAAGACCTGCGGTCGAATCTCATGAAAATCCTGCAATTCATCAAATAAGGAATAAACCTGTGCTTCTAAAATACCTTGGCGATGGAGAAAATAGCGAAGATGAGGCTGATAGGACAAAAGGAGGACCTGCGTAGGAATCCCTTGGCGTTGCATCAGGCGAATCTGATTGAAGGTGTCATCAAATTCTAGCTTAAAATGAGAAAAATACCAAGGTGTCAAATCGGCATGCCAGGGACGTTCCTTGCCATACCAGGCTGGGATAAAGTAATACATCAAAACCTCCTAGAATAGTGGCCGATACCTTTCATTTAATCTGAGCGCTTGCAATTCGTCGTGAATCGTAAAGAGCATACCACTCAAAATTAAAAAGAGTCCAGGAATCATGCTGACTTTTAACAAACTCTCATCCTTCAAGACAAACAAGATCGGAAGTCCAGCCAAGGTAACGTTAAAGACTGCACCTATCAGAGCAAATCGGAGAACCAAGCGATTGATAAAGCGACTAGTATCCTCACCGGGATAGACTCCGTAGATGTAATCTCCTGATTGCTTCATCCGATCTGCGATTTGTTGACCACTCACATTAACAAAGGCAAAGGCAATACTAAAGACAAAGAGGATAAGGATATAAGCGTAGATCCACAAGGGTTTCCCCATCGCATACTGCTCCAGTATGGCAGGGTAGAGCGGATTGCCCTTATCCAAATGTTGAAGCAAGAGCAAGAGATAAGAAGGCAAGCCCATGAGACTCATCACATACATATAAGGCATGCCACCAGCAGGATTGAGCATGATTTCCAGATAGGAATAGCGTTTAAAGCGAGAATGAAGCCCGATTTTATTGATAGGGATGCGGTATCGCGCTCGGTAAAAGAGAACGACGAGATAGGTAAAGAGGACACCAAGCACTACCAATAGGAAAAGCAGCCAAGGGGAGATCTTATGAACTTGGACCGATTGGATGATGTCCTGAGGGAGTGAAGCCACCATACTCGCCAATAAAATGACGATTGGGCCTCCAACTCCGATAGACGCATTAATGTCCGACAGCCAAACTAAGAAGAAGGTCCCCGCAACCAAAAGGCTGGTATTGAGGAGAAAGACCAAGAAGGGATTGTGAGGAGCTTGGACAGGGAGGTTTGTAGTCAAGGCCAAGGCCTGAATCAAGGCAATCCCTAACGTCAAGTACATTTTCCGTCTATCCTGGACTTCCGAAGAAACCGAGTTTAAGCCCAGTTTCTTTGAAAAGGAAAACATCTGCCACAAGATCATAGCTGACATCCAAGGGGAAAGCCCGATGGAAAAGAGAGAGAGGCTCCGAAGATTTCCACCAGTCAGGGCTACTGAAAAGTCCAGATAGGCTGCGCTTCCTCCGAGAAAATCCCGACTATTGAGGTCAACAAAAGGAAGAGCCAGACGACTCCCGAGCACATAAATAAAGAGCAAAAACAGGGTGTGCATCCCTTTTTTTACTGCTATCGATGAACGAAATTCTTTCACTAGCTCCTCCTTTCCTTTTTTATCTTTCTGTCCTGTCACACGAGGCCAATCCAGCCTTTTTATCTTAGCATCTTCAAATCTCTATCTCAGTTTTCGTGAGTTTTCTCGGTCAGATAAGCCTTCAAAGTAGCCACCATTTCTTCTGGTCTTTCTGCTGAGAAAATACCTGCATATGCACTTTCAGGCAGTTCCCGCGACTGGGTATTGTCAAAAGTCAAGATTGGTTTCTCAAAGCGTGAAATATAGTCGTAAACAACACTCAACTTGTCATCGTGGTTAATATCAAGGTAGACATCTGTCTGCTGGATCAGTTTCTCGACCAAGAGGGGGAAGGTGTTGGGATAGAGGGTCACATTTTCAAAACGTGACAAGAGCATGAGTTCAGGTGCCATCGTCGTATAGGCTGCAATGTAGAAATGCACCTCTGGCAGGGCTTGAACCAGATAGTCGATTTTCTCAAGATGCCAGGAGTTGGTCAAATTAACACAAGTCATAGCTGGCTGATAGACTGTGACTGGATAGTCAATTCCAGCCTGACGCCATTTTTCAGTAATGGTAGACCACTCCATCAGATGATAGTGCCACCAAACCTCACGCAAACGCCCAACTGAGTGAGTGTTCCAAGGTTTGTCCTGAGAGAGGAAATGCAAGATGGCTGGCAGGGGCTCTAGGGGAATCTGGAAGATGAACTCATGTCCATGTGAGGCAGCCCCACTGTCAAAACCAATCTGGAAATTATAGTTCTGATCTAAAGGAGTGTAGCTGTCATGAAAGAGCATATTGAGGATGGACTGGTCTCCTTCACTCACATGTTGGTGTTCCCGCTCTGTCAACTCAACTAGCTCTTGTCTCACAGCTTCTGACCGCCATTTCTTGTTATTGATCAAGAGTACACCTGCATTAAAGCCAACCCCAACTCCAAAACAAGATGGCGCAGCAGCCAGGTAGTTTTCTCCCAAGTCCATTTCAAAGAGAGCCGTCAGATCAGCCGTCACTACCAAATCACTGTCCAAGTAAAGAACCTTGTCCTCTTCGACAAAATCAGGGATAAAGTAACGGGCAAAGGTCATATGATTGATATGGGGCAATTTGTTACTCCAGTTCATCTGAAACTGGGCGCCAAGCATCTTGACATCCACTAACTCACCACCCATTTGCTCTACTATCGGTCTGAGAGCACGGAACCATTCCTGGGGAATATCCTGATTAAAGATATAGACCTTGACATGGCTATTATGATAGCAGAGAGACTTAAGTGCTGTTTCAATCTGGCGGATATAGGCATAATCTCCTGCGAGAACAATTGTTTTTTTCATTTAGTTTCCTTCAGTTCACAACGACTGCTTCTGTGACTCCAAAAGCGTGCGGATAGACTCGATCATTTGATCTACGTCTGCTGGTGAGTAAACGTGACTGTAACCACTCGAGTCATGACTAGTGGTCTCAAAAGCAAATATAGGGATTTCTCTTTGCAGCACCTCTTGGATAATGTTTGCAATTTCATCCTCATGATTGATATCCAAGTAAAAGTCAATCTTTTCCAAGACTTTTCTGACATTCATGGGATTAAAGTAGGGATAGAGGCGTACATTCAGATGCGATTGCAAGTTCATGATTTCCGGCGCAAAATTGGTATGAGCTAGGATAGAGAACTCTACATCGGGCAGTTCTTGGATCAGGTGCTCGATTTGCTCTATGTGACACGTATTGGTAAAAATAGCGGTCGCATACTGGGGAGCTTGAACTAAAGATGCCAATCCTTTATGGAAATCACATTTTTTCATGACGATATCAGACCACTCTAGTCCGTAGTAAAACCACCAGTCCTCCCTGAAACGGTTGAGGTTGATTTGATACCACGGCTTGTCCCCTGTATAATGGATAATCTTGGCTGTCTTCTCAGTAGCAAGAGAATCCCTATACCAAGAATCCATCTGGTAATTTCGCGCCACCGTATCCATACCAACCATAAAATTATAGGTAGCTGGCAGCGATTTCCAACGACTTTCAAAGAGGTGATTTAACACACCCTGATCACCAAAAACTTGGTCATGCAGTTGGTCTGTCAAGCTCAACAAGTGCTCCGTCACCTTTTCTTGGCGCCAGAGAGCCACATTAATCAGCAAGACACCTGCATTAAAAGTGCTAGGAACTAGAGCATCTGCGACAGCAGCTACTGGCCAGTCCTCCATGTCTTCTAAAAAGAGTTGATCTAGGTCTGATCTAACGATAATATCCGAATCCAGGTACAAGGCTAGATCTTCGCTAACAAACTGAGGAATAAAATAACGAAAGAAAGTTGCATAACTTAAGTGAGCTAGTGGTAAACGATACCCTTTCAAACCTTGATGACTAATCTTGACATTGACGATTTTTGAGGCTAGAGGTTCTAAACGTCTCTCCATGAGCTGAAACCATTCAGATGGCAAATCATCATTGAAAACATAAAAAGTCACTGCTCGGTTATGGGCGCAGATTGACTTGATTGTTGTCTCAATCTTGTCCATATATGCATTATCACCACCGAGTACAATGGCTTTTTGAAGCTCTTTTTTCATTTCGTCCCCTTTTCTTTTCACATTCTTTTGGCTACTTTTCTTCTACTATAGTTCTGATTTTTTCGATGATTATCTCACCTTCCTATTATACCTTTTCCCCTAGTTTATTTCAAACTCAAAAGAGGATTTTCCCCTTCTCACATATAGAAAAAACCTTTGAAAAATCATGTTTTCAAGGGTTTTCCATTTTACTATTTATTCATTGATTTTTATATCTTATCAATGACTTTCTTGATCGTCATTCTGATCCTTCTTGGCAAGAAGACCGATACCTGTCACAGCTGTCAATGCTCCCAACAAAGCAGACGCTACTGAAGTCGACGCTCCTGTATTTGGCAAGACTTGTTTTGGATTGCTTGAAGCGGATTGACCTTGGCTTGCAATGTTTGCCATTGAGAGAGAGGTGCTTGTTGAAGTAGATACCAGAGCACTTGCTGACACAGAGCTACTAATAGAATCTGAAGTCGAGAGACTAGCGCTAATCGACGCAGACTCGCTCACTGACATACTTGCTGAAATCGAAGCACTTTCTAGAGTCGATTCACTGGCTAACACGCTAGCTGAGAGTGATGCGCTCGTTGAAGTAGATTCGCTCACTGATGTACTTGCTGAGATCGAGGCACTTTCCAATGCTAACTCAGCTGCTAGCATACTTGCAGAAGTTGAAGTACTTGTTGAAGCGGATTGACTCGAACTTGCCGATACAGACTGGCTTGAGCTTACAGACGCTGACTGGCTCGAACTTGCTGAAGCTGATTGGCTGGAGCTCGCTGAGACGGATTGACTGGCGCTCACTGATGCCGATTCGCTTGAACTTACTGAAGCGGACTGGCTGGCGCTCGCTGAAGCAGATTCACTTGAGCTGGCTGAGGCTGATTGGCTCGAACTTACTGAAGCGGATTCGCTGGAGCTTACTGATGCGGACTGGCTCGCGCTCGATGAAGCAGACTGGCTTGAGCTTGCCGATACAGATTGGCTGGAGCTTACAGACGCTGATTGACTGGAGCTAGCTGATGCAGACTCACTCGTACTTACTGAGGCATTGATTGACTGACTCGTAGAGGCAGATTGACTGGCGCTCTGCGAATTGAATTCTGACAATGACTGGCTTTGACTAGTAGACAAAGACAGACTCGCAGTATCTTGATGATCCTGTGTCGTCCCCAGTACTACTGAATCTCTCGTCGCCAAGGTATCTTTCGATTCAACAGTCTTTTCAACGGCGACTGCATCATTGGCATAAACACGCGTTTGCGTCGCAGCAAAACCACCTAAGATCGTTCCCGTAGCTGCTATCCCTTTCAAGACATCCAAGCCCGTCAACTTCTGACCTTCTTGCTTTTCAACCATTTCTGTCTTTACTTGGTTCGTATCCGCGCTTCCCCGCATCACCTTAAATAAGCCAAAAAGGGAAGTCGAGGCCCGTAGCCAATGCTTCCCTGATTTGATTAATTTGAACCGAGTTACACGGTCTGTTTCTCTATATTCACCCTTCTGGCGTCTAAAAAACATGTTACTTCCCTCTATATGAAAAAGAATTTATTCACCTATAAAAACTATCTCCTTATTATATACCAAATATACCTACAATTCAATATCTATAACTTACTCTGAAGAAAGAAATTGATTTCAAAAATAACTTTATTTCAAAATTATTCTGTTTTTTCAATATAATCTTCATTTTTGCTCTGTTAATATATTTTATTTATTTTCTAACCATTTCTAAATGCTTAAAAAATTGAGTAACTAATTCCAATTACTCAGAGAATTAATTTTTATTCAAAATATAGAAAAATCCCGCGAATCGAAACCATTCGTGGGATTTTCTTACGAAGCATTTAAGTAAAATGCCATACTGATTAGTAGACACAAAGAGGCGAAAACGATTATTTTCGCTGATGAATTAGTAAGGCAGGTTGCTAGCCAACTTTCTACCCGTTACGACGGAAAAATCCACGAATCGATAATATTCGTGGATTTTTCCTAGTGAAGCGTTTCGGTAAGCCGATTTTACACTACGACACGGAGTTTGCAAATCGATTCTATTTGCCAAACGTAGTTAGTGAGGCAGTTAAGCAAGTCTAATAGGACTTGCCGTAGTCTACTTAGATTGCTTTGCAATCAAGTAGACTTACTGAGTTACATTTTTTCTTCCAACTCTACATCTGGATACTTATCCGCAAACCAGCGGAGGGCAAAGTCATTTTCAAAGAGGAAGACTGGTTGGTCAAAGCGGTCCTTAGCCAAGATATTGCGGCTTGAGGACATCCGTTCATCCAAGTCCTCAGGCTTGATCCAACGAACAGTCTTTTTACCCATTGGGCTCATGACCACTTCTGCATTGTACTCGCCTTCCATGCGGTGCTTAAAGACTTCAAACTGGAGTTGTCCCACAGCACCCAGCATATACTCGCCTGTTTGGTAATTCTTGTAAAGCTGAATGGCTCCCTCTTGCACCAATTGCTCAATCCCCTTGTGGAAGGATTTTTGCTTCATGACATTCTTAGGCGAAACCTTCATGAAAATCTCTGGAGTAAAGGTTGGTAGTGGTTCAAACTCAAATTTGTTTTTTCCAACGGTCAAGGTATCTCCAACTTGATAGTTACCCGTATCATAAACCCCGATAATATCTCCAGCCACGGCATTGGTTACATTCTCACGACTTTCAGCCATAAACTGGGTAACATTCGACAGCTTAGCTCCCTTACCAGTACGAGGAAGGTTAACACTCATCCCACGCTCAAATTCACCCGATACGATACGAACAAAGGCAATACGGTCACGGTGACGAGGATCCATGTTGGCTTGGATTTTAAAAACGAATCCTG
>ERZ773099.2287-NODE-2287-length-13339-cov-6.567751_pt1 | contig 13339 bp, 9 predicted proteins | sample MGYA00511120_ERZ773099 | MGnify/ENA primary metagenome ERZ773099 (study PRJEB29015, sample SAMEA2738012) | human oral metagenome | biome: human oral; feature: human-associated habitat; material: dental | place: China | collected 2104 ... | reverse complement strand
GAGTTGGTAAGCATAGTAAAAATGCCAAGCAGCTTGAAGCTGCTTAGCATTTTATGGCGTTATTTTCTCATGCCCCGTATTTGACCTGGAGCCATTTTTTCTTGTTAGCCATACCCTAGTGTCGACTCTTGTCGGTGGATATGTTCCTACTCAACCTTATTTTCTCTCAAATAATAAGGCTTACTCTAAGCTACCGATACCTTTTAACGATAGCCTGTGAATAAGCCTTTGTTTTCTACACTTTATTTACTTAACTGGTGCAACTTTTGACATCAATACTACGCACTCCACATGGCACCTGGGTCATTGTAACCTTCAAATAATCTAAATGTTTTCCTGTTTTATTAAATTGATGTTCTTCTAAAATAACCTTGTAAACTATCTCGTATATAGAGAACTTTTCTTTAAAGTCATCTATCAACTTCTTATCTTTATCAGCAACCAGTTTCTAATACGAACCAGCTCATACTTTTCTCGATTTCTTAATGATAACTTTTGCGTCTCATCCAACTGCGTTAACGCCATCTATGTACTCCTCCGTCAAATTCTCTTCTATAATGTTTGGAGATAGAATACGTAAGAGTTCTTCCATGCTCTTTTCAATATTCGCCACATCTACAAAGAACAATGAAACCGTCGCACCATCTCCACTATCAAAAGTAATTCTTTCGCTATCTTTCATAGCGGCATTGACCGGATAAAGAAGCCATATTTCTGGCGTACCGTATTTCTTGGAATATGCATACATCTGATACATATCAGCCTGCGATATTCCATAGTTGGCCCCTTTGTCATTGACGAGACTCTTCCACTTAGTATCGAGGATAACAACGCTGCCATCATCCCTAGTGACAACAAGGTCTGGCCTGAGCGCAAACTTTCGATGTTTCTCTCCATTTAATGTCTTAAATAGGTAGTGACCCTTGTCCTGAGCAGAAACTTCCCAATTAACCCTACTAAAGATCTTTTTCATGTTCCTTGCCACATAGGATTCAAAGACCTTTTCCATAGAAAATAGCAAAGCTCTCGCACTATCCATTCCCGAAAAAGTTGTAAAGCTCTTGTCCTTCAAAAACACCTTGGACCACTTCATTAACATTTCATAGACCTTAGTATTACGGTCAATTACCACCTTTGTGAAATCTTTATCATAATTCTTTGATGGCTCAACAAGCTCAAAAGCCGTAAGAAGTTGCCTTATTTCTTTACCATTTTCTGCACTGCTGCTGATGCTTTGCAGCTTCAAAAGAGTAGATTTTATCAACCTATTTTCCGGCCTGTTTACCTGATATTCATCATAGCCAACATAGAATCTTTCCTTATGTGCAAGGTTAGCCTTAATATGCTCATTAACCATCAGCTTCCCTTTATACACAGTAAGATTATTTTCCTGCCTTGCATACGAGGATTTTATACCATGCTTTACAAGCTTTCTTACCTCCTGCAAGTACATATTGATGAAGACTTCATACAGGTTCATCCGGTCTATTTTCAGATTGGCATTCGTGAATGCTTTGCTTGGAAAATCCTTCATACTTCGAAGCATTTTCATAAATACCTGCTTTGTCTCATCCTTCTCGCCACTCACGAACTCTATCTTAGGCAAAACCTGAATCTGATAATTATTCTTCATCTGGATAAGACCAACGTAATTCTTAAAGGTAACGGTCTCACCCAAATTGCGCTTGTAGCCTATCTTGATAAAATCTAAAACATCTGATTCCGCCTCATCCGAATCAAATGCATGAATGAACTCAATGAGGTCTGCAAAAGAGTCCTTATCCATACATTTATACTGGTCCTTATAATCGGGATTACCAATTACTGTCTCAAACTCTTTTAACTCCAAGAGTCCCTTCATCTAATCACCACTTTTCTTAACCATTATCTCTTTATAACTTATGATGTTGTCGAAAGCTTCATCCTGAATCACATAAGAGTAATCCGGTATATCAACATCGGACGTGTCTCCTCTGAAGATCTGGTTTGACTTTATCTCCGTAGCAAGAATAAACATGTGCTCCGTATTTTCTTTACCGTTATCTCCAAGGACCATCCTTATCTTACTGTAATCCTCATAGAAGTATTCCTGTAAAAGAGGGATAACTGACTTCTTAAAAATACTTGCAAGCTTACTAACTGTTGCATCATCTTTAAGGCCAGTAAAGAAAGCATACCCTATCGTATGTTCTCTATCAAACAAGTACTCAATTCGCTTATTAATAACTTCAAGCATTTTTGCTACATCAAGCTCAACATTACCCTCAACAACTTTATCTGCGCCAAGGTCCCTAAGCACTTGTGAATTAGGCATCATCTCTTCAAATTGGAATCGGCGACGTAATGCAGTATCCATGATGGCGATGGATCTATCTGCTGTATTCATGGTTCCAATCAAATAAACATTATTCGGTACTCCAAAAGGAACGTTTGAATACGGAAGAGTTGCTTCCATAGCTTCCTTTGCACCTTTTCTCTTGGTAGGCTCGATAAGGGTAATCAGTTCACCGAATATCTTTGAAATATTACCTCTGTTAATCTCGTCAATGATAAATACAAAAGGCCTTGTTTCATCCTCTACCTCCACTCCTGCTTCAGTAGGAACCCTACTTAACAAATCACCTACACTGATTCGGCTTAATGGGTATACGGACTTTCGATCCAATCTTGTGCCACCATTAAGATCAATAATGCTAATATTAGCTCCCTTATACAACCATTGAACCTGACGCTTCCTTGGATAGTATTCATCTGAAGTATCAAACTCAACATCACCAGTAATAATCGCCACACCGTCTACAGCATCGCTGGTAGCACGTGCAACAACAACGTCACCTATTTCCATCTCATCCTGGAAGTTTAAAAGGATACGTCTTTCCTTATCATTCAGTCCTTCCATCACATCTGTGATAACCTCTGGTGACTTGTGCCATCCAATTCGAATAGTGCCTTCGTTAAAGCATCTCTTCTTCAAATCAGGATCATCATTTCCGCCAAGAATCACGTTCCATACACGAGCATTTTCTCCAACATTAACCCCACTTGAACTTGTTTTCTTTTTAGAAGCTCTATCACAGAATTCTTTAAATACGCCATCTTTTATTGTGTATTCAACATCAAAGGAATCAGAATCCATCTTAGGTTTAATTCCCTCAATAAATTCCTCGTAACCATATGACTGATGGAATGTCGTGAAGACCACACGCTTCTCTTCATCCTTAAGAACTCGATATCTATCCAGGACTTTCTCATACGGTCTTGCCTTAACTTCATCGAGGCTCAATTTATCGCAAATAGCCACAGCATAAATGGCGGTATTATATGTTTTTCCTGTTCCAGGAGGCCCGTAAAGAATTATGTTCTTATCGAATTCTGTCTTATTCATTTCATCATCACCGCCTTTATCATACATGAGATCTATTCCTGTTAAATTCATTTCCTGCAATGCTTCTAACAATTCCGGACGCATCTTATACTCATATGTTCCAGCATTTACCTCACTACCAATACGCCCCTGAAAAGCTATCGGGAAGTATCGCTGTGTATCTCCGTCCGGACATGGGTTCATTCCAAAGAAACTTAATGCTCTTTTGCTTGTGTTTAAAATGCTGCTGGTATAAACGGTAGGATCCCCTTTATATTTATCCGATAATGTTTTAGGCGATCCAATACCGCCAATATCAACATAGCAAGCAAGAACTCTCATGCATCCATTATGCGACTTGCTCTCCACTTCATCGATGAAGCGCTTCCAATCATCTTTTGTTACATTCACAGGGTATTCTTCTTGAGAAGGCCAGTACTCTGCAGCTCCGCCCAATACCCCAGCTTGCTCAAAGATATACTTATAAAACGGCATCAAAAATCTAACGGCGTCTTGTGTTTCCTTTACAATCTCCGTTGTTCTGGTGTAATCGTATGGTTTTGAAATTCTCTTTATAACCTGAATTTTTCTAGCCTTGCCACTATCACGAAGCTCTTTAGCCTCCTGCTGGCCACCCTCTGCAGGTAAATAGTCTCCCTGCTTAGTTGTGTATGCATAATAAGCATCAACGCCTTCCGGTATCTCCATATCAGCTATCACATTATGACGGGAATAATCCTCTTCCTTACTTGCACCATCTCTGGTTTCAACTCTTACGGATAGTACCCATTCCTCATCAGTTACACTCTTATCGTTAAGCGAAATAGAAATACTGTGAGGGTAACTCTTCCAGTCTTTTCCCTTTAGCTCAACCCAGAAATATTCCTGAGTATTGTTGGCCTGATTTATCCAGCCGGAGCACAACTGCGCTTCCAAATCAGGGAAAGCACTAACAACATGCGCACAGAACTCTGTGTACTCTTCACGAGCCTTTCCACCTTCTTCCTTGAAAGCCTCCATTGCCTCTCTATCAGAACCGGCTTTATCAGGATAAACATAATGCTTTCCAGAATAATCCCTAAGGAATGCTACAATTCTTTCAAAGTCAATTGCATCATATTCTTTGTCGCCCTTACCGAGCTTTCGTGCCGCAAGGTCAAAAATTCTATAGTTTTTAACAGTGAAATTTTTTTCTCTGAACTCTTTTACTTTTCTGCAATTTCCTATGTACTTGCTTAAATCAGATACCCTCTCAAGCTCTATTCCAAAATAAAGATATATGTTAGGGTTACCTGAATTGGAATTAAACACAGGGAATGTATTAGGTTTAAGGCAATGTAGTATTACTGAAGCTGATGCGGCCTGCATTCCAAGAATTCCTGTAGATAATGCTTTCTGGCATATATCAAACATTTCCTCATCGGAATCATTATCCAGAATATCTATACACATCTGAATAAAACGCACACAATCATCTTTCTTTGCATCATAAAAAGAATAGAACGCGGTTCCAAACATTCCAATTGAAGCATCACCTTCACGATTGAAATACACATTGTTATTTGCATTCTCCCAAATTTTGTCAAGCAGGTCTGTTAATCTTGATTTCTCACTGTCCGGCAGATGGCTTTCAGAAATGGATTTTTTCTTAATGTCTACCTTCTGCCTCCAAGTGCCAATAACCATATGGTAAATCAGATTCATATCCTTAAAATCGATCTGATCAAGGTTGCCCATATTTTTATAAGCACGAACAGTTTCACGAGCAAGTTCATAGCTACCATCATGTTTATCTGGATCCATCTCATCGATGTGCTGTAATTCCTGTGATATATTCAAGAACTCTCTTGTTTCCAGACTCACTCTTACAGGACTCTGAGGCGTACCAAATCCATGTTTTTCCAGAATAAAACGGTCATACAAATCTCCCTCAAGCTCCTCTACGAGCTCAAGCTCCATATAGCGTCCTGCCTTACCATCAAATTCACCGGTAAGATCATATTTTCGATCGTCTATGTCAGGCACCTCTATATTTACTTTGTTTGCATGGCATTTTAATCTAACGGCATGCTCTTCTCCAGAAACATAAATGTACACAATGTCACCCTCTTCGACATTTGTACTTTGTTTCCAATCGATTTTTTTCAAATCTCTAAAAGCATTAATACAATCATATTTTTTAGGATTTCCTGATACAAACCATTCCGTTGACAATGTAACCGCCTCTTTTCTTTATTGATTTAATAAACAAGCCTATGACTGCTTGGTGTTCTTCTCTTTTATATACTTTCCGCTTTTTATGCGCTCATCACTCGGTTTTTCTGCATCAGCAGGTATTGCCCAGTACGATCCTATTTTCGTTGCTCCTGGGATGCGTCCTTCTGAACATAAAACTTGGATTCTCCTGACGGAAATTCCCCACTTCTCAGATGTTTGTTTTATAGATAAGTATTCCATATTGTCCTTTCTTAGTTAGAAAAAGCACATTATACAACTTAAACTTAATTATATGCCAAAGCGCGAATAAAATCAATTAAAAAAAGCGGCAAGGAAAATCACCTCACCGCTAGTATTTATCTATCAATATCCACATCAATTCCTGTTTTAAAGCACACTTGCAAATGATCTTTATACACTTTTATCTCCCGGATATATTTTCTGACCATCGCCTCATCATAATCTGTAAGCTCATGGTCCACCGCTTTCAAAAATGCCTCCAGCTCTCCGATTCTCAATTTGAATCCTTCGGTCTCTGCCTTATCTACCAAAAGCTGCTGCTTCTTTTCCTTCAGCCGGTCAATCTCATCCGCAAGAATTGTGTAATCCTTTTTCGCTTGAGCTAGCCTTACAAGGTCTCTTTGCTTTACACTAATCAACTCGTTGATGGAACCAAGCTCTCCCGTATTGTCATCAGCAAGCGCTGTCCTTATGTTCTGCATCAGTACATCTAGCATGGGATCGGAACAGTTAATAAGCTGGTTTATGGCTTCCACCGTCGCCTGTTGTAAGTCGCTCTCTTGAATCGTTCTCGCATCGCATGCGCTTGGCCCGTTCTCGACTCTGGTACAGCACCGCCATACATTTGAGCGTTTCCCTCGATTGTTCCATGCAATTCGCCTGTAAATATCTGAGCATTTCGTACAGGTACAAATGCTGGTTAAGGCGTACTTGCTGGAATAAATCCTTTTCCTTTTTCCGGTCCCTGTATACATGTTAGCTCTTCGGACCATTTCTTCCTGCACCTGAGTGAAAATGTCCCTCGGAATGATAGCTTCTTGGCTCCCTGTTACGTAATCCTGCGGTCTTGAAACTACTTTTTCAAACTCTTTTATTTCATCCTCTGTCAAATAATCTGGAAATATCTGTGTAATTACATACCTACGCATAGGAAAATCTTTCACATATTCCACTAACTTCTCATGCGTAATGGGGCATTCATAATTCACCTCTGTTAGGAATGGTACATCCTGAGGCTCTACTTTATCTGAAACCTTTTTATTATCTCTACTTAGCGTATATAAAAAAATATCTGCAAGAAATTTATCATACTCGACATTATCAAAAAGACTTTTAAACTCTTCTTTCTTTTTTCTTGCTACTTGAACATCCTGCTCAATGACCTTACACAGCTTTTCAAATATATCGTACTTTAGATTTGAATTGAGGTCAGCCAATACTTCTTTCTTAAAATACTCATATACTTTATCCGCAACCTTGCTATCAAGTGATATCTGCTTTATGTCGTCCGGGACAGGATCTTTTCGATTAACAATATTACTAACTTTTTTTTAACTAAGTTCACAAGTACAATTTGCGCCTTCCTGATTAGTAATTGCTTCTAGTATTAACCTGGCTGCTGATTCTTGTGAATTTTCCCTAGCAAATCCACCCTGAAGAACCTTGATATAAGTTGCTAAAATCAGCTCATTCATAAATCACCAGTTCCTTTCATTCCTCATATATTTATAAACCTATCGTTGAACTGTATGCACTTTTCAAATATCCATAGAGTAGTGTCAACCCTCTGCTATGGACCAGTTCCTACTGAGTTTATTTTACCCTAAAAAGAAAAGGCATATCCAAGGCCAAATCTATCGTTTAACGATAGTGCCTAAATAAGCCTTAGAAATCAATGTTTTACTCTTTATATGTGTTCATCTTTGAAAGCAAAACTACCGTCTTAGCGGTTCGCTGTTACCGCATCACTATCGCTCTGCGACAGCTATCGCATAAAGCATTCGTAATTAATGACTTCGGTCTACGCCCTTGTCATTAAAACGACTGCTTCAACATGTTCAGCATTGTCCAAACTTACATGTACCCAACATGTTCAAATATTTTAGCCTTGTCATGCACATAAATATACTTTTATAATTAACTCTTACTTTTTTATTTAAAATAATGTAATTTTTTTCTTCCATTAATTCCTCTTAAATCAGTGGCAAGTTTTGTACCTAATATTTCATATACTCTAATGTTGTTTTTCTGATTTGTTCAATATATCTACCTTCCATCCACCGATAGTACCTTTGTCTCCAGCTTTAAAAGTATGATATAAATATGCATTTTTATCTGCCATTGCGCTTTATAATCAAATAAACTCACAATAAAATCTCTTGAAACAACTATCGGTTCACTCTGACTTAAATTATAATATAACTATCTTTTTACGAGTTTATAGAATTGAGCTCTCCTTTTCTCCACCTGTTTTTCTTTCCCTTTATATATAGCACCTCTATTCCAGTTGTTTTCAATTTTTACATAATCCAATTTATTAACAATTATCTCAAAAATTTTCCCATCTATCCCTTGTATCAATTTCATGAATTCTAAAAAATATCTCTCATTAAAATCTAACGCTGTAACAGAATTTATTCTTTCGATAATTTGAGAGATATTCTCCAAAAGTATTATCTTTGTTTTCTTTACATCCGTTTTATATAATTTCTTTATAGCGTATAAACTAACATCCCACCAATGTTCCGTTAACAAATCTATCTTAATTCCTTTATCAAATGCATCTATACCACATTCAGGTGCCATCATTATTAATGATGAATACATAGTTGAAATTTTATCAAGATTGTTTTCAATGAAAGTTCTTGCCAATTTACGATTACCAATGTACAAAATATCACATAATTCTGTTATTTCATGGCTATAACCCCAGCTATCCTTTGCCTTTTCAGTCAATTTATTCAAATCAACAGAATTGATGATTCTTCTCGCTTTTTTTATATCATAATTACCTACAAGGTCCATAATTGGTTGTATAGTATGCCAATCTCTAGGCTGACAATTCACAATAACTTCAGAAAATTCCTTTTCCGGAATTACCGATACTATCAACTCTGCAGATTTCTTTTCCATACTTGTAGTTCTATGCCTACCCAACAAGCTAAAACCACATATATATTCCAAGAATTTAAAGTCAAATAAATAAATTGCCTGTGACATATCTTTTATAAAGTATTCTGAATATACAGGAATCAACTTTTGAACCTTATTATGGATATACTCTGGATTAGTATGCATTACAGAACAAAGAAAGTATGTTATATCCTCAATATTTGAAATTGAAGCTGACTCACAAAATTTATCGATAGCATCCTCCAACATTTTTCCTACAAGCAAATATTCCTCTTTAGTAAGCGAGCAAGTCAACCGATTATATAAGTTTCCCCAAGAATATAGTTTAGGGTTTGTTTCTATTAACATTGATTCCTGTAGGCATGTCCAATTAATTCTTCTAGCAATTTTTCTATGCAGATTAATATCTACATTTCTCAAAGTATTTATCAAATTTGAATATGCATATGCCGTTTCATTATCTGAATTTTGAATCCAGTCAAGAAACAACTCATTGTATTTGTAAAAATAATATCTCCCGTTTCTTTCATATTGCAAATCAAAAACTTTTTCAATAAAATAAGCTATTTCCATCCGTTCCTGAGAAGAATTAATACAACTTATATCATCTAAAGTAGAAACTATCATTTTCTCAGTAATGAAAAATTTGCTTGCACCATAAAACAAATTATAACTACTCATGCCATTACACAACCAAACAAGCCCCAGTGGAGAAATTTCTTTTTTAATAAAACTCTCTTCAATAAAACGTAGTAAAATTTCTTTTTTATTTTCTTTACTATCTTTGAAAAATAATGCAATAATCACTCTTGCGCTTTCCATATGAACAATCCTGACATCATCTTCAGAAAGCAAAATCATTTTATTTACCAAGTAATGCAGATCTTCTTTACTCCAAATTAACGAAGCATCAAACTTTTTTAATTCGTTACATACCCAACTGAAGTCAACACTGTGATCTAATCTTAATATTTGAAAAACTGCAATCGTTGCTGCCAATAGATTACGGTTATTGTATGAGCAAAATGTTTGATAACGCTCTTTCATGTTTTTCCAGCCACCTCGCAATATATAGTTAAACTGCCAAGGAGTTATTGCATCATTTGCAAGTTTCAAACGTCGTTCAATCGGCTGATCCAAAAAGTTAATTCCAACACTCTTATCATACTTGTGTACAATTGAACTTATTTTCTCTTTTTTCTTTAAAAAATCAGTGTATATAAGCGCAACTGCTTCTTTATTAGTTAATAATATTGTATCCTGCTTAACAACTGATGAAATTGTCTTTGCTAACAAGACTTTTACATTTAATCCTGCTCGTCTCTTTAATTCATTGACTACCTTTTCCGACAATTGCTGTGCGTCATCAATTAAGTACAAAGATAATTCGCCATTATCTCTAATACCAGTTACATCAATATCTTCTATTGCCTTACATTCATAAACTTTCCAATTATTTTTGTGAAAATCATAAGCCACTTGATAAATACATATAGATTTTCCACAGCCAGTTTCACCTTCCAACACCGTGTAGTCCACAATTGATAATTGTTGTTTTATTTTCTCAACTTGTGGAAAACGAGGACAAGCTTCAACATCTGCTGGAGTTAATCGATATCCCATAATTGCATGTGATAAATCTCGTTGATAAGAAAAATCTAACTCTTTCCAAATTTCTGTATTAACTGGTTCATAAAACGTTTCTTTTGTTTTTTTTAGACCATCAATTATTCTTAATATTTCTTCTATATGTCCACGCGCTTTTTCATGATAAAAACGTAAATTAGCAGCAGTAAAAAATTGATTTGTTTTTCCGATATTGCATGCTGGACAAGAAGGCAAATAATTTTCAATTGAATCTACAATAAAACCTTTTTCATTTAACTCGATAAGATATTCCCTTACTTCATCATCAATTTTTTCTCGCTGATTAGAAGGAATAATATGATCTATATTCATATCACGTTGCTGAATTGTTCTCCCACAATACACGCACTTTTCTTTATACGACTTAAACATAGCTGCACGTAAATACGAACTATCTTTTCTATATGGATGAAACATTTCATCAACCTCCAATCAATAACTCTGAACAAGAAATTTCAAATCATTTTTACTTGATACAAATTTTTTAATCATATGAAAATATTTCAACGCTACCTTTATCACCTTTTCTTTGTCGAATACTATTACCCATTTTATAATCACTTTATACAGATATATTTCTTATCTAACTTATCTATAAATCCCATCTCTTTTTCTTCTTCAAAACTTAGAGCAGTTATATCTGCAGGATAAAACGTTTTTTGCTCTATGAATTCTATAATTTCATTTACACTTTTTTGAATATCATAAGAGAAGGTTGAATATAATAACAAAATATCAATATCTTCTGAATATTTATCTGGTTTCAATACGGAACCAAAAATATAAGACTTGTCAAAAAAGCAAAACAAATCTATATTTTTTTTAATTAAATTAATTGCTTCTATTTTATTTAATTTCATTGATATATCCATAAAACTCATCCATTGTAAGTAATTTAACTTCAAAATTATCAGCTAAGTTTAATGCTTCTCTTGATATACAGCATGACCCATTCCAATTATGTAAATTTACAATTACATAATTAGGTTTTGGCGACATGCTAGATAAAAATGTCCTACTTAAGCAATATTCATAAACAAAAACTATGTTAATGTCATTCACTTTAATTTCTCTTAATGAATCTTGGTTAACATATGTAAAATTTATATTTCGAGATCTTAAATATTTCAAAGCAAAATTTAAACTTTCTAATCTAACACCCGTTTTTCTAAAACAACTGTTATCATAATATAGCTGCCTTACTCTAGGAGTATCATCCATAAATATTTTTTCTCTATTTTTCAGTAATATATATGGTCTATCTATCCCTAGCATAACTTCGTCTATCAAATTTTCTTTTCTCAATACTTTTATCAGTTCTTCCATCGACTCTGTGGATGGAAAAATATAATCGGTTACTGGCATGATTCCAAAAATAGAGTTAATTTCCTGTGGAAAAAGCACCTCTCTCAACTTTTCTCCATCATCTCTGGTAATTTTAAATTCATCAACATGAGTTATAAACTTTTGAATCAATTCTAAATTTGAATATTCCTTATACGAATGCTGCTGAAATAAAGTACGATTATTTTCAAATAATAATTTTAGCTTTTCATTATTTGATAATATTTGAGGCTCAAATTTATCCCATAAAGACTTATTACCACTCAGGTAGTAACTTTTATATATGCTATAGTTCTCACTCAAAAAAGGAACAACTTTTTCTTTAAGTTGATCAAAAGAGCTCAGTTCTACAGAAAAAAATTTTTCTAATTCATTTCTTCTAATCTCTTTCCATTGCTTAACAATGTTTTCATCTACAAAACCAGTTTTATCAAATTTCTTATGACAATTAGGGCATAAGACTATCAAGTTTTCATATGAATTATCTTCTGTTTCATAATATGCACCGATATGTGCTTTTTCCATGATATCACTATTCTTTATAAATAATTCTGCTCGACAATCTGGATTCATACATCTTCCCATAGATTCTGCCCATAATCTACGTTTTACATTTTCAGCAATTGCTTTTCTATTCATTTTCTAACCTCAGTTTATTTATATGGAAATTTGTCGCCAAAATTTATTTAATCATATGAAAATACTTCAAAGCATCCAAAATAGCTTCTTCTTTTTCAATTGGACACTGTGGAACTTTCTGATTCTCATTTTTTGAAATATTGTAGTGTTCCCTAACCTCTAAACCATGCTTTTTCTTCACTTGTGCAATATAAAGTGTCGATACTTTAAACCCAAACGTTTCAAAAACATAGTTTTGAATTTGCTTATAGGTTACCTTACTCTCCGCACTTGTTAAATCCACCTCATCAATTGGAAGCTCAACACTAATATATCTTTTTGAATCTAGTTTGGAAAGCAACACGATGGTCTCCACATGATACGTCCCTGGGAACATATCTACTGGTTGAACAACTCCAAATTTATAACCTAAGCTTCTCATAATTTCCATATCTCTTGCTAGAGTTGCTGGATTGCAGCTAACATAGACTACTTTTTCTATATCCATAGCAGCAAGATCTCGCAAGAAACTTTCCTCACACCCTTTACGTGGCGGATCGACAATAACTGCATCTAGTTTTATATTTTGTGAAATTAATTTTTTAATTATATCTTCACTTTTTCCTAATAAGAATTCTACATTATTTATATTGTTGTTTTTTGCATTTTCTTTCGCATCACGAACTGCCGCTTCTACTATTTCTATCCCGTATACTTTTTTTACTTTTTGTGCAGCGAATAAACTTATAGTTCCAATACCACAATATGCATCGATTATCGTATCATCTTCTTTTAGTTCAGCTAGTTCCAATGCTTTACTATACAAAACTTCTGTTTGGATTGGGTTTACTTGGTAGAACGAGCGTAAAGATATCTTAAACTCTATTCCTCCCAAAGTATCAGTTATATAATCTCGTCCAAATAAATTTTCAGTTTTATCTCCAAAGATAACATTAGTCTTTTTATCATTAATGTTCAACATTACACTGACTATTC
>ERZ773099.2286-NODE-2286-length-13345-cov-7.834011_pt1 | contig 13345 bp, 14 predicted proteins | sample MGYA00511120_ERZ773099 | MGnify/ENA primary metagenome ERZ773099 (study PRJEB29015, sample SAMEA2738012) | human oral metagenome | biome: human oral; feature: human-associated habitat; material: dental | place: China | collected 2104 ... | reverse complement strand
GAGCCGATGCGGGCCTCGAAGTCCGCGAGCTGGGCGACGGTGGGAAGCTTTCCCGAGAGAAGCAGGTAGGAGACCTCCTCATAGCCAAAGCGATCCTCGCCGTGCGTACCGGCAACGAGATCCGCGATGGAGTAGCCGCGGTACTTGAGGTCCCCCCGGTCGGGCTCGATCCTGCCGTCGACCTTGTTGTAGCCGTGTACGTCAGAAATCGTGGTGAGGCCCACCAGGACGCCCGAGCCATCGGCGTTGCGCAGGCCGCGTTTGACGTCGTAGCGGTCGTAGAGCTCGTCCGGCACGCGGTCGACCCGCTGCATGCCCTCATACAGCTGGTCAGAGACCTCGGGCCTACCCAGGCCGACGGACGGCATGGGGTAGGCGTCCGCGACATGCGAGAGGGCGGACGTCTCCATAGACGTGAGAAACCTCCGTGTGGGATGGAGGGGATGCGGTGGCTCGGGCATGGGAACCTCCCTGAGTCGTGGCGGCAGGGGCGTCTGACGAGACGCTGGACCTCCGGCCGACCTCGGGCCTCCTGGCGCAGTGCCGGAGGCGTCCCGAGGCTAGAGGCGGTACATGAAGTTGAAGACCTCTTCGCGCTGCAGGGTGATCTGGACCCCCAGCCGACCGGAGAGCTCCGAGAGCTGGTCCTGGAGCTCGGAGAAGCCCACGTTGGTCGACGCAAGGTCGACCAGCATGGTCATCGTGAAGATGCCTTGCAGGATGGTCTGCGAGATGTCGAGGATGTTGGCGTCATGATCGGCAAGGGCGCCGGTCACGGCCGCGACGATGCCCGATCGGTCGCTGCCCAGAACGGTGATGATCGCCCGGGTCTTGGATTCGTCGTTGGTCGTGGCCATGGTTCTCCCATCACGGTTGTGGTGAGGCCCACGCACCTGCCGCGACGCGGGCCTGGGACGCCAGGCGGCACCCCGTGACACATGGTGCCCATTGTAGCCCACGGGACGCTTGGCCCCAGGGCGCCCGCAGTCCCAGGCGAGCGAAGAGGGCATGGGGACTGGAGGGGCGATTGGAAGGGCGATGCTCCGGAGTCGAGGGCCGGGAGGCTAGTTCTCCTCCGCCTCGCCCATCTCCCGACGGAACATCACGCTCACGTCATCGGGCGTGACGTCCAGCGCGACCGCGAGCTCGGCCAGCGAGCGCTCGCGTGCCTGCTTCAGGATGCGCTCGTAGACCACGGGAGGCTTCTTGTTGCAGGCCCTCACGTCATCGATGCGCTTGCGGAAGGTCTTGGCGATGCGGACGGAGTCGCGACAGGTCCCGCGGCGCATCTCGTTCTTGTAGTGCTCCTCCTCGAGCGCGGAGCTGTTGCAGGAGAAGTCCTCGAGGGCCATCTCGTCGTACTCGCCGATGAGCTGACGCGCCTCGCTCCTGCTCAGGACGGGACGCAGGCGCCCCTCGGACGCCATCGGAAAGCTGATCCTCATCGGATGCCGCCCCCCGACGGGCATCAGCATGTAGACCTGGACGGGGTCGGAGACGATCTCCTCGACCTTGCAGACGCCTTGGCCCGGATGGACGATGTACTGCCCAACTTCATACATGCAACTCCCCCTTCACACGCGATAGCTGCCATTCTATCACGAAGGGAGAAGAAATATGTCAATCTGTCGATTGTCTCTTGTGCATATGGTCGTTGTTGTGTATTTTGATAAGTTTATTTTTACGTTGGTACGGAGCCGAAGGCGCTAGCGCGCGGCCTCTCCCTGCCTGAGGCCCCGCACCCTGCCGTAGCCCTTGCCCTCGCGGCGGTCATCTCCCCAGAAGCAGCAGCTCAGCATGCCAGGACCCACATGGCAGCCGATGGTGGGACCGATGGTGGACGGTTGCACGCGCACGCCTGGCTGCACCTCCTCCAGAAGGGCCGCCAACCGCGCACGGTCCGCCTCGCAGTCCGCATCTCCGATGCAGACCGTCGGGGCGTACTGATTGTCGCGGTGGTACTGGGCGTAATGCTCGGCCAGCTTGCGCATGCCCTTTCGGCGGCCGCGCGTGATGCCGATGATCATGCCGCGTGCGTTCATGTCCCAATACGGTGCGCCGAGTCCGACGAAGGCGGGCACCATGTAGACGCCGCCGGCATCGGGAACTTTTTTCGCGACCCATTCGGAGTCGGGGGCGGAGTCAACGAGACGCAGACCGTCGCGCAGCCATTGGATGGCAGAACCGCCGACGAAGATCGAGCCTTCGAGCGCATATTCGACCTTGCCGTCAAGTCCCCAGGCAATGGTCGTCACGAGTCCGTTCTTCGACATGCATATATCCGTGCCCGTGTTCATGAGCAGGAAGCAGCCCGTGCCGTAGGTGTTCTTCGCCTCGCCGGGGGAGAAGCAGTTCTGACCGAAGAGTGCCGACTGCTGGTCGCCCGCCATGCCCGCGACGGGAACGGAAGCGCCGATGACGGACGGCACGGTGTGGCCATAGACCTCGCTCGAGGGGCGAACCTCAGGCAAGAGGCTCTTCGGCACGGTCAGGTGCTTCAGGAGTGCCTCGTCCCATTCGAGCGTCTTGATGTTGAACATCAAGGTGCGCGATGCGTTCGAGTAGTCTGTCTTGTGCTCCTTGCCGCCCGTGAGCTTCCAAAGAAGCCATGTGTCGATCGTGCCGAAGGCAAGCTCGCCCTTTTCCGCGCGTGCGCGTGCGCCTTCCACATGGTCGAGGATCCACTTGACCTTCGTGCCCGAGAAGTAGGCGTCGATGACAAGACCCGTCTTTTCCTTGAACTCATCGACAAGGCCCTGACGCTTGAGATCCTCGCATATATCCGCCGTCTGGCGCGACTGCCAGACGATGGCGTTGTAGATCGGCCGTCCTGTCGCTCTGTCCCAGATGACCGCCGTCTCGCGCTGGTTCGTGATGCCGATGGCGGCGATGTCACTCGCGACGAGTCCCGACTGCTCGAGAGCTTCTCGCATGACCTCGTGCATGGAGCTCCAGATTTCTTCCGCATCGTGCTCGACCCAACCGGGCTGCGGGAAGTGCTGCGTGAACTCCTTCTGCGCGACGCCGACGATCTTGGAATCCACATCGAAGATGATGGCACGGTTGCTTGTCGTGCCGGCGTCAAGCGCCATGACGTATTTCTGACCCATATTGCCACTCCTTTTCGTTCGTCTCTCGACTTTTTTCCCCTGCACCGTGCCGCATCGCGGCATCGTTGTGCAGGCCGTATTGGATGAAACTGTGGGGTGGTGCCTTCTTCGCGTTTCTTGATGATCGCCTCCCTTCCGGGTGAGTTTCCTTCCCTGACGGCTCGTCATGTCGGGCTGCAGGGACTTGAGGAAGCGAGGATTGCTTCCTTATTTATATCCATACGCTTGCGCGAGGATTTCGATGGGGTGGCACGTCGCCTTGCCCGAGCCGTGGCGGATCTGCAGGCGGCAGGTGCCGCAGTCGGAGACGACGGTGTCAGCGCCGACCTCGGCGATGCGCTCGAAGACCTTCTCGCCGACCTTCATGGAGATCTCGTACTTGTCGCCCTTGAAGCCGAAGCTTCCCGACATGCCGCAGCAGCCGGCGGCGAGGTTCTCGATGGAAAGGCCGGGGATGCGCTGCAGGAAGTTGAAGGACGGCAGCCCGATGCCCTGGGCGCGCAGATGGCACGGCGCATGATAGGAGAAACGCCGCTCGATGGGGGCGAAGTCCTCGCTGAGTTCGCCGCGCTCCTCCATGATGTCGAGGAACTCGAAGGCGTCGTAAATGCCCGAGGAAATCTCGCGCATTTCGGGGTCTTCGAAAAGCTCGTGGTACTCGCTCTTGAGCATCAAAGAGCAGCTCGTGCAGCAGGCGACGACGGGAATGCCCTTCGCCTTCCATGCGAGGATGCGTTCGGCGTTCTTTTTCGCGTTTTCGTGCGCCTCGTCGAGGTAGCCCGAGGCGACCATGGGAGCGCCGCAGCAGATGAAGGATTTGTCCGTGATGACCTCATAGCCGTTCTTCTGCATGACGTTGATGAAGGCGCGGCCGATTTCCGGCTCGTATTCGTTGATGTAGCAGCCCGGGTAGAAGACGACCTTCTTCTCCGAGGGCTTCTGTTCCATCTTGGCGAAGATGCTGTAGAAAGAATCGGGCGCGAAGGCGGGCATATCGCGCTCGCCCGCGATGCCGACGGCGGCGAAGATGCCGAGCGCCTTGCCGATCTTCATGCCGATGTTGGCGCATGTTGCGCCAAAGGGCAGGGAGCGCACGAGCTTTGCCATGCGCTCGCCGTGCGCGAGCATGTCGTCCCTCTGCGAGTGCTTGTGCGTGCGGTAGTATTCGCCGCGCTGCAGCATGTTGAGCGTCGCGACGCGCACGCCCGAGGGACAGGTGATCTCGCAGTTTTTGCAGTTCGAGCAGTATTCGAGGCTGCGCTCGACGTCGTCCTCAGCGAACTTCATGCGGCTGTGTGCGGGCCCCGTGAGCTTCGGGCCGGCAAAGGCGCGCGTGGCCTCCGTCACGGGGCAGTTCGCGATGCAGCAGGTGCAGGCGATGCAGTGGTCGGCGGTGTCCGGCGTGGTTTCGTGCAGTTCAAAAGGTTTTTTCATTGCTCTTCGCTCCTCTCACGCCTGTGCCGCTTTGTAGGCCGATGCCAGCGCGACGCCGTTGCCCGAGTGCTCGCGGCAGAAGTCGCAGCCCGCAAGCTCGCGCCCGACGACGTGGACGTTCTCGAAGACGAGCGAGCCTTTTTCATCGACGGGGCGAAGCATCTCGTCCGTGCGGACGCCCGCCTTCATGAAAGGCTGCGCGGCAAAGATGTCGCTCGCCGTCCATTTTTCGGGATCTTTCTCGCACGCGACGGGCAGGTCAAAGATCGGCTCATAGGCTTCGCCTGGGCGTTCGGAGATGAGTCCGGCGCTGTAGAAGCCGCCCGTCGCGAGGACGAACTTCTCGGCGCGGTAGTCCTTCTCGTGAACGCCCGTGACACGGATGGAACGGCAGCGTTTGCTGTCTGCTGAAAAGCCTGTGACGCGGGCATTCTCGAAGAACTCGACGCCGAGGCGGCGAGCCGCCTTCATGAGCACGTCGCGCAGGCGCATGCCGTTCGCCGAGGGCGGCATGGCGGTCGTCTCAAGAATCTGCCCCTGCATCGCCGCCTGCATCTTCTTGAAGACGCGCTCGCCGCGCACGCCGAGAATCTGCGGGAAGAGGAAGACGCGGTTCGTGCCGTCCTCGGCGGCGAGCTGGCGCAGGACGGCCGTCGCGCCCGTGCCCTCCAACCAGCGTGCGGCGTCGAGGATTGAGAGATCGCGCTCGGCGACGGCTTCGGGCATGACCTCGAACGTGCGGATGCTCGAAGCCTCCTTGAGCGTGTCGGCGAGGTTCGCCGCGATCATCTCGGGGCAGCAGTCCTTTAGACCCTTGAGGCCGACGACGATGACGTCCTTGCCGGTGAAGTCCGGCGCCCGCATGGATGCAGGCACAAGACACGAGGGCTTCAAGGTGCCGACGGGCGTCACGGCAGATTGTTGTTCATGCGGGCTGCCGCAGTAAGGGAAGCCCTCCTCTTCCATGAGCTTGAGGAAGAAGTCGGCGGCTTTTTCGATGGATTCCTTGCCGATTCTGTGGTAAGGGTGCTCGGCGGGCAGCTGCCCAATCGCCTTCAGGGGATCCTTCACCCATGTGCGCGCTTCGTCGTAGCCGAGGAGGTCGATGAGTCCGCTGTTCAAGGGAAAAGAACCCGAGCCGTAGAAGAATACGCTCGCCTTTTTGCCGTTCTTGGCGCAGACGATGGCGGACATGAGACCGGCAAAGCCGCCGCCGATGATTGCTACGTCCCAGTGTTTCATGCTTTCTTGCCTCCATTGACATTAAAGGAAAGCTCGTAGAGAGCGCGTGTCATCTCCGTCTCGCGGATGTTGCGTCCCATGAGGACGGGGCGCACGCCTTTCCAGCGGCCTTGCAGAAAGCCCTTGAGCTGGCCGAGCGAATCCCTCGCGCCCTCTGTGCTGCCGACGCGGCTGAAGACGCCAGCGGCGCGAAGACTGCAGAAATTGCCTTGGCACGTGCCCATGCCGAGGCGCGTGCGGCGGCGAATGTCGTTGATGATGTGGCTGTCCGCGCTCTTGGCGATCTCCTCGATCTCGGCGAGCGTGATGTTCTCGCACTCGCAGACGAGCGCACGAGATTCCGGCTCCTCTTCGAGGCGCTTGGCGACGCGCTCGAAGGCGTCGGGGCCTAGGCGCGTCGCCGCGAGGTTCGTGCCGAAGGACGGGAAGTACCTCGCAGCCTTCTGCTTTGTCTCGGCGCTGACCTCGGGCACGAGCGGCTCGTCGGCCGTGCGGCACGGCGTCTTGACGCCAAGCTTCTCGGCGATCTGGTCGCTGATGCGCTCGGCCATCAGGCGGTACGTCGTGAACTTGCCGCCGACGATCGTCATCATGCCCTTGAGCCCGTCTTTTTCGTGGTCGAGAATCACGAAGCCGCGCGACGCGCCGCGCCCCGATGCGCCCGGCTGCTTGTAGAGCGGACGCGAGCCGGCGAAGGCGCGCAGAATGCGGTAGTGGCGCAGATCCTCGAAGGTCTCTTCGCCGATCTTCATCAATGCCTCGATCTCCTCATAGGACGAGCTCGTGTCCTCGGGATCGTCGATGCTCATCGACGTCGTGCCGAGGATCGTGATCGAGCCGTGCGGCACGAAGATGTCGCCGTCCGACGGCTTGTGCAGGCGATTGACGACGTGGTTCGCGAGGCGCTGGTTGAAGGCGATGAGCGTGCCCTTGTCCGGCTGCACGGGGACGTTGAGCCCCGCGAGCTCGGCAACCTTTTCGCACCAGCCGCCCGCTGCGTTGACGAGGATGTCGCAGGCGATGTCGTATTCCTCTCCTGTGAGGGTGTTCCGCACACGCACGCCCTCGAGCTCGCCGTTTTTCTGCAGGATGCCGACGACTTCGGCGTACGTCTTGTAGCGGCCGCCGTAGCGGGCGGCGGAGAGGACGTTCTGACAGGACATGCGGAAGCCGTCGATGGCCGCATCCGGCACGGCGTAGGCGGATACGATATGGCGCGAGAGGCGCGGCTCCATGCGGAACGCTTCGTCAAGCGTCAAAGGGCGCGCCTCGATGCCGCTCACCTTACAGCCATCGACCCAGCTGGCCTCGAAGTCGGCATCGTCCGAGTCGAGACGCACGAACATGCCGCCGATGGATTCGACGCAGGATTTGCCGATTTTGCGCAGGATGGTGTTTTCCTCGATGCATTCGCGTGCCGCCTCCTGATCCTTGACAGCGTAGCGTCCGCCGCTGTGCAGGAGCCCGTGATAGCGCGAGCTTGCGCCGTTGACGAGGTCGGCCTTTTCGAGGAGCATGACGTCGATGCCGCGCATCGCGAGATCGCGCAGGATGCCGACGCCTGTGGCGCCGCCGCCGATCACGATGACCGTTGCTTTCTCCATGAAATTCTCCTTTCCCCCGGGACTCGCCCGGGTGGGAAGCTCTCCGTGCAGATGGAACGAAATTCTATATTTTACCTAAGAGCAATACGATTTTTCGTTTCCTGAAAAGGGAAAGCATCTCTATTTTTCTACCTGTGCCCATAGTAACATAAATTTTCAGATTTATCAATACAAAATGGCGCGGAATTTCGTGCCGCCCGTTTTCTTTTTTGCTGTTTGCCTGTATAATACCTAGATATATGGCATCTATTTCGAACAGGAGGAAAGGGGGGAGAGGCGTGACGCGTGAGGATTATGTGAAATCCCTGATCAAATCGAACGGCTACAATCTGAAGGAGTTCGCGGCGAAGATCCGGATGCCTTACACGACGCTGCTCTCCATCCTCAACGGCTCAATCGGCGGCGCGGCGATGGACAATGTGCTGAAAATCTGCCGCGCCCTCGATCTGACCGTCGAGGAACTCAACAGCGTTGTCGGGAAGGCCGCCTCGAAGCAGACGAAGCCAGAGGCCGGCATTGATCCGCATCTTCTGACGCTGATCTGCGAACTGTCGAATGAAAAGCAGCTCGCGTTGAAACTCTTGCTGTCGCAGCACTGAGTTTGCGTGCGATGCTTAGGGGAAGCTGCACGCATAAACATCCACTTCGTGGACATGGTGCGCCGCCCTTACGTGAAACCAGCCAATCACTCTGCGCCCTTCGGGCTTGAGTTCTTGGGGTTTCAAAGTAAAAAAAACGCCGCTTTCGCGGCGTTCAATTGCGTGGCTGGGGTAGCTGGACTCGAACCAACGCATGCGGGATTCAGAATCCCGTGCCTTACCAACTTGGCGATACCCCATTGACATATTGTGTTGTCAACAAAAGCTATTATAGGGCAACTGCCGCCGTATGTCAATCCTTTTTTGCAAAAAAATTCGGCAGGGTAAGATTGTGAAATGTTTTGGCAAGGGCAGTGTGGGCCGGGAGGCAGCCGGGGATATGCGTGTGTTATCGGGCAAGGGATAGGGGAGGAATTTTCTGATGGATCGAAAGAATCGTGTTCGTACGAAGCCTGTGGATCGCGGGATGCTCAAGGCGTTGTGCCGCTATATCGATAAATTTTGGCGGCCGGAAAGTGAGCCTCTGGAAGAGGCGCCGTGTGCGGAAGCTTCGCTGACGTTGGAACTGCCGCAGGTTCGGGAGGCTCTGCAGGAGCCTAAGGAAGCGCGGGCAAAGAGCCGCGCGGATTCTGCGCCGCAGGGAAAAGGAAAGCCGATCGTTTTTAGCCTTGTGGGAGCGGGGCTTTTTTCAAGCATGGCAGAACGGCTGCTAAAACCGGAGGAAACATGCTCGCAAAGGCTTCTGCGCATGATTCGTGAACGCGGGCTGGAGGAGGTCGCGGTGTATACGAAAGCGGGCGTTGACCGCAAGCTTTTTTCCAAGATGCGCCGCAAGGATTACCGCCCGAAGGCCAAGACGCTCTACGCCTTCATCATCGTACTGCAGCTCAATCTCGATGATGCGGCGGATCTGCTGGCGAGTGCGGGATATGCGTTCTCGCCGGCGAATAAGTTCGATCTCGCTGTGCGCTACTTTGTCGAGCATGGCGCCAGCGATCTCGACGAAGTCAACGATGCACTGTACGAATTAGGAATGGAAACGCTGCCGTAAGGTTGCGGCAAGCTTGTCGGACAATGTCCCCTGCAAAAGGGGTTGGCCGTACCTCGCTTGCATGAAAGCGGACAACCATTTCGCGCCTTCGGCTTGGCTTCTTGCACGTTTATGATACATGTCGCTTTTCGTGCGACCAAGGCCCGCCTTTTTCTTGCTACAATATCCCTGCAGAAGAAAATTGCAGAGAAAAGCAGTACAAGAAAAAAGGAGATGCTTATCATGACAGAAGAAAAGAAAGCAAAGCAGGGCAAGACGGAGCTGGTATTCATCCTCGACCGCAGCGGTTCGATGTCGGGTTTGGAATCGGACACCATCGGCGGCTTCAATGGGATGCTGCGCCGCCAGCAGGAGGAAAGCGCGGATGTTCTCGTTTCCACCGTGCTCTTCGACGACGGGGTGGAAATCGTCCATGACCGCGTTCCCATCGGGAAAGTGCCGCAGCTGACGGAGAAGGAATACTTCACGCGCGGCTGCACGGCGCTCCTCGACGCTGTCGGCGGCTCAATCCACCACATCCGCAACATCCACAAGTATGCGCGCGAAGAGGATCGTCCCGTGCGCACGATGTTCGTCATCACGACCGACGGCCTTGAAAATTCGAGCGTGCGCTACACGGCGAAGAAGGTCAAGAAGCTCATCGAGCATCAGGAGAAAAAGCATGGTTGGGAATTCGTATTCCTCGGCGCCAATATGGACGCTGTCGCTGTTGCCGGCGATCTCGGCATCCGCAGGGAAAACTCCGTGGAGTTCGTCTGTGACCGCGGCGGTGTGCGGACGAATTTCGTCGCCCTCGGTGCGCTGGCGGACAACTTCGTCAAAACCGGCAGAGTGATGCCGGAATGGAATCTTGAGATCGCCGAGTATTGCGAGAAGGCGCGCGGCAAGAAGTAAGGAAAAGCGTAGAAAATAATAAGAGGCATGGGCAAAATCTGTCCATGCCTCTTATTATAATGCAAGCAAGGAATTTGATGATGTCGCATGACAGGGGGAAGTTGTAAAATAAATTGACGTAAAAAGTTCCATTTTGGAAACTGTTCAGTTAAACTTTAGTTGAACACCAAAAGCAACTGAAAGGGGAACCAAAATGGAACAGCTTCATTCTACCACGTCAAAGTGCAAATGGAAACAACTTACGGAAAAAGATCGGTATCGTCTGGAGGCTTATTTCAATGCAGGAATGAGAACACAGGAGATTGCTGAGCGTATGGGATATTCCAAGCGAACCATTGAGCGTGAGCGGGCATTGGGTTTAACCGAGCAGCTGAAACCAGCGAGCAAGAACATCGAGACTTGTGGCGATCTCCAAAAAACAATGGGTCTACCTAGTTGATGTGGCGCAAAGGCGTCATGAAGAAAACAGTGCAGGCAAAGGAAGGACTCTGAAAATCGGGAACGACCATCGACGATTGATGGAAAGCAAGGAATATGTTATAGTGGTGAAAACGAGGTGTTTACAGAAGGGCGGGAATAGGAATGGAGCAGATGCCGATTACCGACGATATGGTTGTCCGACGCGTTCGTGCCGCAGTGAAAATTGCGTTGGAAAAGAATAAGGCGATGGGAGTGCCGAGCATTGTCTATGACCGCAAAACGCAAAAAATTTATGAACTGAGAGCGGATGGCGAGCGTGTTCCTGTAGCAGAACGAGCATTGAAGGGGCGTTATGGTGACTGGGGAGAAGAAGCCTGAGATCGTAGTGTTTGCCGGTCCGAACGGCTCGGGAAAAAGTACCTTTGTGGAAATTCTTCAACCGCGGATGGACTATATCAATGCGGATGAAATTAAGAAGAACATCAAATGCAGCGATCTTGAGGCGGCACAGATTGCGGAACGACAAAGAGAAGACTGCCTGCAGGAAAAACGAGATTTTTGTTTTGAAACAGTGCTATCCACGAATCGGAATCTGGATTTACTGTGCAGAGCAAGAGTGGCAGGGTATTTCGTTCGCTGTTATTATGTCCTTACCGCTGATCCGCGAATCAATGTTTACCGCGTCAAAACGCGGGTGATGTCTGGAGGGCATGATGTCCCTGAAGATAAGATATACAAGCGTTTTTGGCGAGCGATGAAACTTGTGCCCCAAATTGTCAACGTCAGCGATATATGCCATATATACGACAATTCTGAGGAAGAGGCCTTTCGTATTTTCAAGAAACGCAAGGATGCGTTTTTTTATGATGAATGTGATGATTGGCATGTGGAAGATATTCGGCTTTTAACAGGAATCGAGAATATGGAGCACAAAAACTTGAATCCGTGAAGCCTTTGTGCACGGATTTATGAAAACTTTTATAGAACTATGTTGAGGCATGGACAGAATCTGTCCATGCCTCTTGCTATACTGAAGCCGTAAAAGCTGTTCAATGTCGCATGACAGGCGACCTCGAAGCGAGGCAGACTGGTATAATGGGAGCAGAAAAAGGGACAAGAGTGAATGACTGCATCTTATGGGAGGTGCTTTTGATGGATGTTTTGCAGAGGCTGCGTCATCGCGTGTTCCCGCCGTGCGAGGACTGCTTGTATCACCTGGGGGTCGTGCGCTGCGTGGTGAGCCCGTGCCCGGACTGCCGCAGGACGGGACGCCGCCCGCCCTTCTGCGAGCCGCCTTTCGGAGGCGTCCGTTCGCAGAGGGAAGAGCCTGAAGGCAAGGGATTGAAGATTATGAAGGAGACGAAGGAGTAACCAAAGGATGCAGGGGGAGATCGAATGGAACGGTTGGAAATCAAGGGCAGGGCTGCGACGGCAATCGCCTATGCGAAGGTCATTGAGGATGAAGCTGTCGAACAGATTCGGCGCATGTGCGACTATGCGTTCGCCGAAGGCGCGCGGATTCGCATCATGCCTGACGTCCATTGGGGCAAAGGCTGTACGATCGGCACGACGATGACGGTGACGGACAAGGTTGTGCCGAACCTTGTCGGCGTGGATATCGGCTGCGGCATGTATACGGTCAACCTTGGCAAGGCGGAACTCGACCTCGCCGAAGTGGATGAGGCGGCCCGCCGCATTCCTTCCGGCAGGATGCTCTGGGACGGCAGGCAGGCGAAGTTCGACTTCACAGCGCTTCGCTGCTACCGTGATCTCAAGAATGTAAAGCGCATTGCGAAAAGTCTCGGTACGCTCGGCGGCGGCAATCACTTCATTGAGATCGACTGTGCGGCGGACGGTACGAATTATCTCGTCATCCATACGGGTAGCCGCAGCCTTGGTACGCAGGTCGCCGGGATCTATCAGTCGCTTGCCGTTGATTTGTCGCATGGCAAGGCGGCGCTCTTTGAAATGCGTGATGAAATGATCCGCCGCTACAAAGCGGAGGGACGGCGTGCCGAGCTGCAGGCGGCGATCAAGGAGCTGCACCGAAACTTTCGTCCGACGAAGCCGGAAGTCCCTGCCGATCTCGCGTTCCTTTTCGGCAAGTACCTCGACGACTACCTGCATGACATTGCAATCTGCCAGCATTTTGCCGAGCTGAACCGCGAGAAGATCGCAGAAATCATGCTCGCGCATCTCGGCATCACGCCCGGGGCGGCGTTTCATACGGTGCATAATTACATCGATACGGAAGAGGGGATTTTGCGGAAGGGCGCAATCGCCGCGCACAAGGGCGAGCTCGTCCTCATCCCCATCAACATGCGCGATGGCAGCATACTCGCCGTAGGCAGGGGCGAGCCTGAATGGAATTACTCCGGCCCGCACGGCGCAGGCCGCCTGATGTCAAGGGCGACGGCGCGCGAGAGATTCACGATCGAAGAGTTCCAAAAAGAAATGGAAGGCGTCTATTCGACGAGCATAGGAGAAGGCACTTTGGATGAGGCCCCGATGGCATACAAGTCGCTCGCCGACATCATCGACGTGATCCGTGATTCCGTCGATGTCATTGAGGTGCTGAAGCCGGTTTACAACTTCAAAGCAAGCGGTCCCAGGGGCGCAGTGGAGGAAAATGAAGACGGGAAAGAGCAGGGAGAAATGGCGGAAGAATTTCGTGAGGATTGAGGGGAATGGACTTTGATATGTGGTGCGGCTCATCGTTTCAGGGGCTGTCGTCGCTGTTTGCTTACAGCAGGGAATGTTCCTTTGCCAAAGCCCGGATATTGTCCGCCGACAGATTTGTGATGCGTGCGATCATTTCGATGGGGAGCTTTTCCTTGAGCATGGAAAGAGCAGTTTCTTTGCGTGTGTTCTCCATGCCGCGCTCCATGCCCTGGGCGATGCCGCGCTCCACACCCTGCTCATAGATGCCCGTACTCAAATTGCACATGGTTCTCAACTCCTCTTCCATGTCGGTGGTCGTATCCATATCGA
>ERZ773099.2281-NODE-2281-length-13362-cov-7.054558_pt1 | contig 13362 bp, 11 predicted proteins | sample MGYA00511120_ERZ773099 | MGnify/ENA primary metagenome ERZ773099 (study PRJEB29015, sample SAMEA2738012) | human oral metagenome | biome: human oral; feature: human-associated habitat; material: dental | place: China | collected 2104 ... | reverse complement strand
AAATACCTTTTGGAGTTGATGTCAATAAAAAACTCCACAAAAACTTGACACCGTCTCTCAAAATTTAACACTTTAAAAATAAGGGTAAAAATGCTATTATATTTGTAAAATAACTTCGCAAGCTTGTAATTAAGAGGTGAATATATGAAAGTCAGTTATAATGGATTGTGGAAAATTTTGATAGATAAAAACATGAATAAAAAAGACTTGGCAAAGGCTTGTGAATTATCTCCTGCAACTATATCTAAAATGGGCAGAGGAGAGTTTGTTAGCATGGATGTTTTGTATCGTATCGGAACCAAATTAGGCGTTGATTTTGGAGATATGGTTTCAATTATAGAGCAAAAGAAATAAACGAAATTTGAGGTTACAAAATGGAATCTCAAGTTAAAAGAATAAGCTTGAGGTAATAGATTTCTATTTCAAGATGAATGAACCGGTCGCAAAATGCGAACTCAAAATAGGTTAGAACTAACTGTTTACAAATTGTGATCGCTTCAAAGAAACAGATGGAGGTATTTATGACAGAAGATAAAAATCTCGTCATTGTTGATAATAGAGAAATACAGAATATGATTTATACCATAAGAGGCAAACAGGTAATGGTAGATAGTGACTTGGCTACTTTATATCAGGTTACAACCAAAAGATTAAATGAACAAGTCAGAAGAAATAAAAATAGATTTCCTTCTGAATTTATGTTTCGCTTAACAGCAGAAGAATACGAGTACTTGAGGTCGCAAAATGCGACCTCAAGTGAAGAGAATGCTCATGGCGGCAGACGATATATACCGTATGTTTTTACAGAGCAGGGTATCGCCATGCTTTCTGCTGTGCTTAAAAGCGATGTAGCAGTCGAAGTCAGTATTAAAATCATGAATAGTTTTGTGGAGATGAGAAGATTTCTTCTTTCCAACAAAGAGATGTTTGCTCGTCTTGATAGAGTTGAATTAAAACAATTAGAAACAGATAAGAAGCTGGAAGAGGTTTTCAACTACATAGCTACCAATACTGAAGTTAAGCAAAATGTTTTTTTCGATGGTCAAATATATGATGCATTTAGCTTTATTGTGGAACTTGTTAAAAAGACCAAGAAGGAAATAATCTTGATTGACAACTATGTTGATGTCAACACCTTAAATATTCTGTGCAAGAAAAATCAGGGTGTGGATGCTGTAATTGCGACAGCCGGCAAGGGCAACTTATCAACAAAAGATATCACGAAATTCAATGCTCAATATCCAGAGCTATCGCTTAAAACTACTACGGATTTTCATGATAGATTTTTAATCATAGATAAAATAGAAGTCTATCATATTGGTGCTTCGATAAAAGATGCTGGTAAAAAGAGTTTTGGAATTACGAAGATAGAAGATGAAGACTTAGTTAATAGTCTGGTAAATAAAGTGAGGTAGAATATGGCGAATTTATCAAAAATCAAGCGAGAAAAAATGCTTGCTTTTCTTGAGAAACTAAAAGTACAAAACAATGATGATGAAAATATCCGTGCCATAACGGAGATTGAAAATGCTCTTAATGAAAAGAAGTATGGGCTTGTATGGGAAGAATACTCGGAAAAAGTCGATGAGATGTTGGAACATAATATTCCAATCTTTGTGGAAGAGGAAGAAAGAAAAGTCATAGCAAACGAAAATGAAGCATATAATTTCTTACTTGAAGGCGATAATCTCCATTCGTTAAAGCTTTTGGAGAAAACGCATAAAGGCAAGATCGATGTTATCTACATTGATCCGCCATATAATACTGGTAATAAGGATTTTATCTATGATGATTCATTTGTAGATAAGACAGATGGATATGCACACAGTAAATGGCTGTCATTTATGGAGAAAAGGCTCATTATCACAAGAGAATTATTATCAAATGAAGGAGTTATATTTATTTCTATTGATGATAATGAACAGGCTCAACTGAAATTGCTTTGTGATAGTGTGTTTGGTGAGGATAATTTTATTGGTCAATTGCATTGGAAAAGAAAAAAACAGCCATCGTACTTACATGGTAACATTGCAAGTGTTATGGAGTATATTAGTGTGTATGGGAAGAATAGAAATTTTTCTCCAAAACTATCAATAGAAACAACATCTGATAGTACAACAAGGGTTGATAATGCATCAAATCAAGAAAGTGAAAGGCTAATAAAAGCAGGAATAAGAGCCAAATTAGATAGTTCAATTAAATTTATAAAAAAAGGAACTTACAAAAATAAAACAATGAGCACAGAATTCTTGGATGATGTGCAAATATCAGAAGGAAGAACTCTAAATAAATTTAGGGCTATTGCTAGATACAGGGACAGTCAAGAAAGAATTGACTTATTTTGTAATGAAGATGCATTATTTATTACTAAAAATTTCGGATTTCGAAGAGATAAACTAAAATTAGAACAAGAAAAGAAAAAAGCCATAACAGATTTGTTGTTAGATTGGGGAGACAATCAGGATGCCGAAAAAGAATTTAAAAAAGTGGTTTCTACAAATAAATTTTCATACCCTAAACCAGTAAAATTGTTATGCAACATTTTTAAGTCTTTTGGAAATAAAAATGTCACTATTCTAGATTTCTTTGCAGGATCTGGCACCACAGGTCACGCTGTAATGCAACTGAACAAAGAGGATGGTGGGCATAGAAAATATATTCTTTGTACGAATAATGAAAACAATATATGTGAGGAAGTTACTTATCAAAGGCTTAAGAATATTCAAGAAGAACTACCACATAATCTGAAATACTACAAAACAGATTTTATACCGAAGTTTTCCAAGATGGAAGAAAGCGTATCTGATAAGATGATGGAGCATATTAGAGAGCTAATCAAACTTGAATATGCTATTGAGCTTGATAGTAAAAAATATATTATTCTTGATGATGAAGATAAATTAGATGAAACTATATCAAAGATTGAAAATGGCGGGAAATTATTTGTACGCTCGGGCATTTTCTTATCACGAAGCAATCAAAGAATACTTGAAGAAAAGGGTATTAGTATCATTGAAATTCCGGAATATTACTTTCGAGAAGAGCTAAAGGAGGTTGGCGAGCTATGATAGATATTAAACTTAAAAATTTTCAAGAAGCTGCCGTTGACTTCTTATTTAACAAAACAACTGACAGCAATTCCAAACCGAAGATTGTGATGCAGAGTCCGACAGGCAGTGGAAAGACCATTATTTTGGTAGCCTACATTGAAAAATATCTTGATTTCCACAAGGATAGTGTGATTTGTTGGTTTTGCCCAGGCAAAGGTGATCTTGAAGAACAGTCTAAAGAAAAGATGGAACGCTTTGCTCCGACTCTAAAGACCGGCAATGTTTTTGATATTTTGAATACGGGATTTGAAAGTGCGACTACCTATTTTATTAACTGGGAGACGATTACAAAAAAAGATAATACCGCCATAAGAGATAGCGAAAGGAAAAATCTGTTTGAACGAATTAGTGAAGCGCATAATCGAAACTTAAATTTTATTGTCATTATTGATGAAGAACATCAGAATAATACTTCAAAGGCAGACGATATTATCTCAAGCATCAATACAAAATATGAAATTCGTGTATCAGCAACACCGAATAAAAAGGTGGTTGGGGAATTTTATGAAATCTCAGAGATTGATGTAATAAACGAAGGGCTTATTACAAGGTTTATGTATATTAATGATGGACTCGATACTGTTGAAGTTGAAAATACATTACATGAAACGGATATTTTGTTAGAGAAGGCTGATGAAGTCAGAAAAAAAATTGCTCAAGCCTATATTGACGAAAAAGAAGATATAAGACCTCTTGTGTTAGTTCAATTTCCTAACTTGAATGATTACCTGATAGAACATGTGGAAAAAAAGCTGAATTTAATGGGTTATTCCTATGAAAACAAGCTTCTTGCGAGCTGGTTTTCAGCGGAAAATAAAGAAGATAAAGATAGAAAATCTAAGAAATTAGGTAAAATAAATATCGGAACTGCGGATGAAGATAGTATTACTAAATCAAATGCTACCCCCGTGTTTTTGTTGTTCAAACAAGCTCTTGCGACAGGTTGGGATTGCCCACGTGCAAAGATACTCGTTAAGCTTCGCGAGAATATGAGTGAAACTTTTGAAATTCAAACACTTGGCAGACTTAGAAGAATGCCGAGAGCAAAGCACTATGGTAGGGAGATTTTGGATTGCTCTTATCTCTATACTTTTGATGAAAAATATAAACTGGAGGTTATTAAAGCCGGTAATGGGTTTGAAACACAGAGAGTATTTTTAAAAGAAGAGCCTAAGAAGATAAAGCTTGTTAAGGAGACAAGAAATCTTGATGGGAGCTATATTGATGAGCAAGCTATTAGAAACAGAGTTTATGAGTTTTTTAAGGAAAAGTATCATCTTTCCAATACCAAGGCAGACAATGCCAAACTACTGGAAAATAACAGTTTTGTTTTTGGAACAGCATTCTCAAGGCGATATTTAACCGGCAAATATACAACCTTAATGGAAGTGAGAGAAGAAACTACTAATTATAATGCTATGTCAATTGAAGCAAATACCCATACACATGGTATTGAACTTCAGCATAATGTTGATGCTATAAAGAAGCATGTAGGGCTTGCATATAACAAAACCAATCAGATTTTGAAAACATTGTTTTTAAGAGGTTTTGGAAACGATAAGTATAAACTTTTAAATTTGACTTTGAGAGAGTATTATGCTTTTATTATCAACAATGCAGAATTTCTAAAACGAGATTTTATTGAGTTTTCCGGACAAAGACAGGATCAACTGATCTTCCTTGAGAATAAGACGGAAGAGTTTAAAATTCCACTTGAAGAACATTACCGCTATGTCCCTTGTGAACGATATGTCAAGGAAATGGAAAGCAATGTGTATAAAGGTTATAACACCTCTATGATTACGGACGATTTTCGTTCTACTTCAGAAAGACTGTTTGAGAAGTATTGCGAGAAAAATGAAAATGTGAAGTATGTTTATAAGAATGGAGACAGTGGACAACAATATTTATCCATCGTTTATGGAACGAATTTTGATAAACAAAGACTGTTTTATCCGGACTATGTCGTGCAGCTTAAAGATGAAACAATATGGCTAATTGAAACAAAGGGTGGAGAAAAACAAGGGCAAAGCAAAAATATTGATATTCAGATAGAAAATAAATTTGAAGCGTTTAAACAATTTGCGAATAAGCATGAGTATAACTTTGGTTTTGTTAGAGATAGAAATGATGAGCTATATCTGAATAACACGGAGTATGTGGGTGATATGAATGATGATAGTTGGATATTGCTTGAGGAGGTGTTTTAGAAGTATATGTTAAAGAAAGAAATATTACGAAAAGCATGTTTTAGAGCCATAGATAACATATTGTATGAAGGAACGACAGATGTAGAATTGTTTAATCGAGCTTTTGAAATTGATTATTTAAAAAATGAGGATGTGAGAGAAGAACTATGCAGTATGATTTGCTCTTCTATTCAAAAAAATAATTTTTCAGAATTAAAGGTTCATAAATTAGGGCATGTATTGGTACCAAAGAAGAGTTTGTCAGATTATAGGAAATGTGCTTTAATCGACATTTACGATGAAATTGTATATTTAACATTGGTAATTAGTATCGCCGACGAAATAGAAAAAATGAGAATGAACAAGAGTAAAGATAGAGTCTTTTCCTATAGATTTGGGAGTTTTAAAGGCAAACTTTTTGATAGCAAATTTCATTACACTGCTTTTAGACAAAGAGCCTTAGAAAAAAGCCAATATACTAAAAATAAGGTTGTAGTGGAGTGCGATATATCAAATTTTTATGATAGATTGAACGTTCATAGAATTGAATCTATCCTAAGATCTAATTCAAAGATTGATGAGAGTATAATTTCTTTAATAAATGAATTATTACTATACTGGGCAAATAGAGATTCTTATGGGTTACCTATCGGCTCTAATGCCTCAAGGATACTTGCAGAGGCTGCTTTAATCGAAGTTGATAATTATCTTATCTCAAAAGGAATTGACTTCTGCCGATTTGTGGATGATTATAGGATTTTTGCTAAAAATGCATTTGAAGCCCATAGTAATCTTGCTTTACTAACATTGAAATTAAGCAAAGAAGGTATGTTTTTAAATACTCAAAAAACTAAAGTTAAAGATATTTCCAGCTATAACAAACAAAATCTTAATAGTGATGAAAATAATGATCAAAATGATGTTGCTTTTGACGAAGTTGATGACGAGCATCCTAATCTTCCTAAAATAATAAGAGGTTATTCAGGTCTTATTCCTAGCAAATTTAGAAAATTATCTAACACAGAAATTGGGAAACTAAAAGAAAACGATTTAGATAAGCTTATTAATGATGCTAACAATAGTATGTTGATTGAAGAGAAAACAATTACAGCAATTATACGTACTATAATTGCAAAAGAAGAATATAGAAGATTGACGGAACTTCCTAAGATATTAAAAAAGTTCCCTCAATTTATACCATATTTTATTGATGCTGTAATAAAATGCGAGGGTATCGGTAAGGAAGATTTAGTTAAAATTCAAAATGATTTTGAAGAATGGATGACAAATGTGGACGTGCCAGAATATATTCAAGTATATCTAGTAAGAATATATTCGACTCATTTACTTGAAAATAAAGAGATTTTATTAAATTCGTTTAGAAATTTAAAGAGAAATTCGGGAGATTATATTGGAAGAGCATTATTGGAATCTTTAGATGGAAAGCTATCAAGAGGAGAATTACTTGAAATTAGAGATTATTATTATCGTGCGGATAAATGGGAAGAAAGACAAATTTTAAAGATGATTAGCAGTAGTCTTTCAAAAGGAGAAAAAAGAGCATTTTTCAAAGATATTAAAATTCATGAAGATGATTATTTCATTAACAAAATAGTAAGGGACAGCGGCAATAGATAGACGGATATATTTTTTATAGAAGAGATATTTTTACTATAGTAAAAATAAGCAAAGTGGAGATGTTTTATGTTAGAGCAAATAAAAGGTATAAAATTAAAAGGTGCTAATTTTGTAAATCAGACAGAGTTAAATTTGTTTAATAGTCCTAATGATAAAGTTGCAAAAGTGGCATTAGTTCATGGAAGAAATGGATCCGGTAAGAGTACTATTTCTAATGCCTTCAAAAAAGTAAAAGGAGAAGATATTTTAAATATTGAAACTGCAAGTTTATATGATAATGATTCACATGAAATTTCAATAGGTGAGTCTGGAGATAAGGTTATTTTTGTATTTAATGAAGATTTTGTAAATGATAAAGTCAAAATACAAGAGGAAGGTTTAGGCTCAATTATCATGTTAGGTGAAAAAGCGGATTTGACAGTTAAGATTGAGCAAGCAACAGAACAGTTATCTGAAGTAAAAGATATTCAAGTTGAAATTAAACAAAAAATAGAGGAGTATAGGGACGTTACAAACCTTAAATCACCATATTATTATAAAGAAAAAATGTGTATGATTTTAAAAAATGATGATGGATGGGCGGGTAGAGAACGGCGAATAAAAGAATTGCGCAGAAACGCTAACGTTTCAAAGGATAAATATTTAGAATTTGTGAATATTATTGCATCTAAATCAAGATCAGAACTACTTATTGATTTTGAAGAACAACTGCGAGAACTGGAAAAAGCCAAACAAGGTTCTGGAAAAATAATAGAGGAAATTATAAAAATTCCTGATGCGTATATAAATTTTAACTATAGTGCAATAAGCAAATTATTGGAAGAAACTATGGAGAAGCCTCTTTTAAGTGAAAGAGAAAAGTATTTACTCAAATTAGTTGAAACTGGAGAAAAAGATTTTCTTCAAAAACAGCTTGACTATTTTGACAACGATGAAGTTCAATACTGCCCATTTTGTTTACAAGATATTTCAGATGATTATAAAGTTGATTTGGTGGCTAAAATTCAAAGTATTTTGTCGGATTTTGTTAAGGAGCATTGTAGAAAACTTTCGGGGTTTTTATTAGAGGAAATAAATTTTGATTTTACATCATTCATACAATTAAGTTCTTACACTGAAAGTTGTGAGCTATTGAATAAAATAAATAAGACAATACAAGAGAACAATAGGGTAATTAATCAAAAAATAAATTCACCATACACTTGTACTTATGAAAAAATTACAGATATTACTTCTTTGCTTATTGAACTGGAAAAATCATTAAAAAACCTTGAAGAAGAGAGAGACGAGTATAATAAAAATATAGTTAATACAGAACCGATTATTGATAGGTTAGTTTCTATTAATAATGAAATTGCATATTATGATATTGTGGATGATTATAATAGATACCTTGCTCAATATAGTGAGTATGAAAAATTATCAAGCGAAGAACAAAATGCTAATAAATTAGTGGACGAGAAATTGTCATTGTGTAAAAAATTAGAAGCTGAGCGCAAGAATATAGATATAGCTGTTGACTTGATAAACAAGGGATTAAAATATATTTTCTTTTCTAAAGAAAGATTAGAAATAATTGTTGAGAATGATAAATATAAGTTATTATCTAATGGAAAACCAGTTTTGCCATCTAATATTTCTGTTGGCGAAAGAAATATAATTGGTCTTTGTTATTTTTTTGCAAGTATGCTTCAGGGGAAAGACGATAAAAACGCTTTTAAAGATGAATGTTTAATTATAGTTGATGATCCGGTATCAAGCTATGATTTTGAGAATAAAATAGGGATTTTATCATTTTTAAAATTAAAGCTCTCACAATTTCTTAATGGTAATTTAAATTCAAAAGCAATTATATTAACGCATGATTTGTTGACCTTTTTTGATATAGAAAAGATACTTGAGGAACTTCAAAAAGAATTTAATGATTCTTATGGGAAAAATAAAACAGTATTTAACTTATTTGAATTAAAGAAATGTAACTTAATGGAGTTCCAATATAAAAAGAGACACGAATATACGGAAATGATGAAAATGATTTATGATTATTCTATGGAAGGATGTTCTGACAATAGTATATTGATTGGAAATATTATGAGACAAGTGCTTGAAGCTTTTTCTACTTTTGAATATAAAAAGGGGATATCGGAAGTATCAACAGATAAAAGTATTATTAATAAATTAGATGATGAATATCAAAGTTATTTTAGCAATCTTATGTACCGTCTTATTTTAAATGGAGGAAGTCATAAGGAGGAAGAAACACGAAGCGGTAGATTGGATTTTTTTACAGTTATATCAGATGAAGAAAAAGTAAGAACTGCAAAAGACATCCTTTGCTTTATGTATTTACTTAATAATCTACATGTAATTGCACACCTTGGTGATGTTAGTGAAGAATTGAATAAATGGTGTTCTGAAATAAAGAATAAGTAGCTTATACAAAACAGCTGGAACTGGAACTGGGACGGGTAAAAAAAATCTGAAAATGAGCTTAAATTAAACAAATTTCCTAGCACACAACAAACGAAAAGCCTTTATTTTGAACGGCTTTGAATGTAGTGAACAGTAGAAAAAGAAGAGTTTGAGTAACAGTAACGAATATGTTTCTGCAAACAAAGTCTTAAAAACACAGCGTTTCAGTGATTTGCAGAAGCAAAAACTCTTGGGTCATACTATTTTGATATTAAAAGCAAGAAAAAATGGGGCTGAAAGGGAGTTGTTGAATTTAAGTGAATTGTTTAGAAAGCCTTCCATCATTTTGGTGGGAGGCTTTCTAAACACATAAGTTACTAATATCCATATCATATAGTGCTGGAGGGATTATGAAAAATATTGATGTTGTACAAATTCTAATTTGCATTTTAAGCTCTTCATTTTTGTCAGTCATAGTATCGGCTATTTTTTTAGATTCAATTAGAGAAAGACGAAAGTATATATTTGATGAGAAAAAACGAGTATATGATTCAATCATTGTTTTTGCTCAGATATTTTTATATCCAAAGGAGGCAAAATTTTCATTAGGTGTGGAAAGGTATGACATACAAAAACTTTCTAATGAAGCTATGCAAACAAATGCATTGAATGATTTAAAAATGAGTATTCCTAAGCTAAAACTAATTACTAAAAATCAAAATGTGATTAAATCTGTAAATGAGTTTATTAAACATAAAAATGAAGAAAAATTTGATTGTTTAGTTGATTGCTTTCAAAACGATTTATAGTAAGTAGAATACAAATAAAAGCACATGCCTTTAAGACCTAAAAGCACATCATGCTATGAGGTATACTCAGCAAAGAATAAAAGAGGCTGATAAAGATAGTATTAACTTTTCCTTGTGTGGATATGAAGAAATTAGTAAGAATCCTATGGAAAAGCATAGGTAAAGAAGGGAATTTACATACTTCCACTTGAGGTCACAATTTGTGACCTCAAGTGGAAGTACAGATGGTGACAGAAGATATATGCCATATGCATTTACTGAACAAGGCATTGCATTACTTTTTGCTGTGCTTAAAAGCAATGTGGCAGTGGGAGTTAGCATTAAAATCATGGATAGTTTTGTGGAAATGCGCAACTTTTTACTTTCTAATAGAGGAATGTTTGTTTGTCTTGATATAGTTTTTATCCCATAGGGGCTTCCATCAAGGACGCAGGTAAAAAGAGCTTTGGAATTACGAGGATAGAAGATAAGGACTTAATTAGAAGTCTGCTAAATAAAGCGAGTTAAAGCATGGCGAATTTATCAAAAATCAAGCGAGAAAAATCACAGTAAATGAAGTGGAAGGCTTTTCCTTAAACAGTAATTGGTTATAATTTTAAAGAAGTGGAGGATAGTAAATGAAGGAGTATATGTTGCGCAACAGTAAATACAAAATAAGATATTTTGATTTTCAAGCCGGTCAAGCCGGGAAAACGCCTATTTTGTTTATTCATGCTCTTGGGTGCGCAGGCTCCTTTGATTATGTAGATTTAGCTTTCCACAAAGTTTTAAAAGACAACAGGAAAATAGTAGTTGATTTATTAGGTGCAGGTTACAGTGATAAACCCAAAGATTTTATATATAGCGTTAAGTCGCATGCAAAATATCTAAATGAATTTATAGAAGATATTGCTCTAACAAAAGTAATAATTTACGGCCATAGCTTAGGCGGTGCAATAGCGATAGAACTTTGTAATTTGTGTGGTGACATAGTCGAAAAATTGATACTTAATGAACCTAACTTGGAGCCTAGTACGAAGGGAGCTGCAAGTTGGGATTTGGCTCAATTAAACAGAAAAAATTTAGAAGCGGAGATGTTGCTACAAATTGAAGAATATGAAAATGAAGGAAATACTATGTGGGTTTCAACTTTAAGAAATTGGCTTCCTAAAGCGGCCTATGAGATTTCACAAGATGCAGTATATGGCGGGGAACCTTCATGGAAAACAATTCTCTTTAGTTTGGATTTACCGAAGTGCTTTATATTTGGAGAAAAATCATTACCGGATAAGGATTATGATGAACTTCAGTGTAAGCATGAGGATATTAAAATTGTCAAGAACGCAGGACATTCGATGGCATGGGAAAATTCAGCAGATTTGGCATTTGCCATAAAGAATTGCTTATAGATTTATAACTTCTCCAATTGCCGTTTTATAAACAGCGCCGACTATACCTCAAGTTTTGCAGCAAAAAGACGGATGCAATCCTCGAATCCTTTGCTATCACTTGGGTATCGAGGATTTATATTTTACCAATACTTGTTGCATTAAACTATACCCATAAAAATGGACACAAGCGATTTTCGAAACCCTTCGGAATGGACATATCGTTTTAGGGAATCCTTGTTTGCGGACATGAGATTAACAGCTAAGGCACAGTCCCCTTTTGGCTTCAAATGAATGTGAATTAGTCAATGATGTGAGACCAAAATTGTCAAAAAGAAAAAGGTAACATGATTTCATTGAATTGGTTTTACCAAAGTGAGTGATAGCGTATTCGATAAAGAAGCTATGTCTCGAGTTGTGAACGTCTCTCAATAGGCGATACCCAGCCGAGCACAGCCATGGGAATACGGTTTGAACGACGCATATATCTGTACATCTGCTCTTTCAGATCCTTGAAGCCTCGTCGATCATAGTGTATTGATAGAACTTATCGGGCATTTCACCGACATAACAGGCTTTTGGGACATATTTGACGTCCATCTGCCATTTGATCCCTAAAGATTCAGGAGTGTAGTATTTCTGAGGCTTACGTTTCTTCTTGGTTGATGGAGCTTTAGAAGAAAACCCTAGAGCCTTATATATTCTGTAAAGAGAACCCGGATGCCTTGAGTAACCCTTTTGAGAGCGAAGCTTTCCGTACATCTCGCATATTGAGATATGAGGATTTCTGCGGTGCAGATCATTGTTCCACTTGAGTTCCTTGTTTGTATGAGCGTTTGGGTGAGGGTTGATGGGGCGATGAGACCTATCTCTAAGAGAGTCTCTGGTTCCATCAAATCGCTTGTTCCAGCGCATCAGTGATGCCTTTGAGATGTGATACTTTCGACAGACAAAATTGACCGAGCAACCACCACGATAGAGCTTTACGGAGTAATACCTTGTGTCAATAGTGTGAGGCAAATATCTTTGGGAATGTGTTATACCATTCATAGCGATTGAATATCCTTTCTTTGGTTGTGTTTTGGTAAAAACCATTCTAACGGATTCAATCGCTTTTTTCTATCCCTGAGGTCTCACATCTATTGTAAAGCTACAAAATTATAAAGCAAAAATAGAGAGAACGCTATATTTAAATGCGTAAATATGCTACAATATAAAAAGTATTGATTTTAAGGATTCGAATTCATAGAAAGTGGGGAACCCATGAAAGCTAATTACAAACGACTATGGCACATTTTATTGGATAAAAATATGAAGAAAAAAGATTTAGCAAAGCTTGCAGAAGTCAGTACATACACGATTAATAAACTGAATAAAAATGAGAATATAACTGTGGAGGTTTTAGGCAAGATTTGTAAAGCTTTAAACTGCACTTTAGATGATATTATGGAATTTGAAGAGGATGGTGAATAAATAATGGCTGGGAAAAACAATACAAATATCGGTTTCGAAAAACAAATTTGGGATGCAGCTTGTGTTCTTTGGGGGCATATTCCTGCCGCTGAATATAGAAAGGTCATTGTTGGACTTATCTTTCTTCGCTATATCTCCAGTGCCTTTGAAAAACGCTATGAGGAACTTTTAAGAGAAGGCGACGGTTTTGAAAATGATAGAGATGCATATGCAGAAGAAAATATTTTCTTTGTACCGGAAGAAGCTCGTTGGGATAGGATTTCCTCAGCAGCGCACAAACCTGAAATTGGTACAGTAATTGATGATGCCATGAGGGCAATCGAAAAAGAAAATGTGAGTTTAAAAAATGTTTTGCCTAAGAATT
>ERZ773099.2279-NODE-2279-length-13366-cov-10.983848_pt1 | contig 13366 bp, 13 predicted proteins | sample MGYA00511120_ERZ773099 | MGnify/ENA primary metagenome ERZ773099 (study PRJEB29015, sample SAMEA2738012) | human oral metagenome | biome: human oral; feature: human-associated habitat; material: dental | place: China | collected 2104 ... | reverse complement strand
TCATGACGCAGCCCGGCGAGACGGACGGCTATACGGCGTCCATGCACGCGGAGGCAATCATCAAGCATGCGGGCCGCGGGGCCATCGATTTTATGCTGGTCAACAATGCACCGATTGCCGAGGAACTGCGCTGTAAGTATGAGACGCAGGGGATCTATCCCGTCGCAGTGGACGAGGAACGGATCAACGCGCTCGGCATCGGCTTTGTCGGAGCGGACATCATCAATCAGTCCGATGCTGTGCGGCATGATCCCGATAAGCTCAGCCGCAGCGTCATGCGCATGATCTACGATTTTCGGGTGCACTGATATGCCGTCGTTTGCTTCGGATGTAAAAAATGCGCTCTCGCGCACAGATACCGACCGCTCCTGCTGTCAGACGGCAGAACTCGCTGCGCTCCTGCGCATGGGCGCGTCTATGGTGACGGACGGGGCGCACGGCCTCGGACTGCGCTTTGCCGCGGACAATGCTGCCGTCGCGCGCCGCGTGATCCGCCTCCTGCACACGATGGACGGCGCGATCGAGACGTCGGTCGCAATGGAGCGCACGCCGCAGCTGCGCCGCCGTACCTACATCGTCAACATCGCTGCGGGCGAGAGCGTCACGCCGCTCCTCACACGGCTCGGCTTCCTCGACAGGGGAACGCTGCGTACGGGAACGGATCGAACGCTCCTGCGCAGGAAATGCTGTCGCGCGGCATATCTGCGCGGAGCGTTTCTCGGCGGCGGCAGCGTCAACCGTCCCGAGGCAAGCTGTCATCTCGAGATCACGACGAAGAGCGCGGTGATGGGGCGCGCTCTTCATACGCTCCTGCGCCGTCTGCATTTTCCGGTGGGGCTGACGGATCGGCGCGACACGTACGTCGTCTATCTCAAAGAGGGGGATGCCGTCATGGACTTTCTCTCCCTCATCGGTGCGGAGGAGGCGGCGGAGGAGATCGAGGTCGCACGTAATCTGAAGGAGGTGCGCGCGCAGGTGAACCGTCTGGTCAATGTCGAGACGGCAAACCTCCAGCGTGCTGTGGATGCGGCAGCAGAGCAGCTGGCGGCGATTGAACGCCTGCATTCGGTGGGAATGCTCTCCTCTCTGCCGGAGGATCTGCGTGAGACGGCCGAGATGCGGCGCATGCATCCGGAGGTCAGCATGGCAGAACTCGCCGCTCTCTGCCACATCAGTAAGTCTGGGATGAGCCATCGCCTGCGGAAGATTCGTGCGATGGCGGAGGAGGTATCGATTTGATCAGAGGAATAGGCCGACGGTTCGGGAGGAGCTTTTCGCTGCCCTCTTTGCTGCTGTGTGCATTTGTCGTATGGATTCTGACAGCAGTGCCGCCCGCAGGATTTCCGATTCTCGAGTATCATATGGTGACGGAGAATCCGCGGCCCGACGCAGAGCCGTATGTCGTTCCTCCGGAGGAGTTTGCGGCGCAGCTCGACTACCTGCGGGAGGAGGGCTATACGACCATCACGCCGCAGGATTATGCACGAGCCCGCAAGGGCAAGCAGGAGCTGCCGGAGAAACCGGTTATCCTCTCCTTTGACGACGGCTATGAGGACAACCACCGTGTAGTCCTTCCGATGCTTGAGGAGCGCGGGATGCGGGCGGTGTTCTATATGGTGACGAACGACATCGGGCAGCCCGGCTATATGACATGGGAGGATCTCTTCGACCTGGAGCGGCGCGGCATGGAGATCGGCAGCCATACGGCGAATCATCTGCCGCTCACGACCCTCACGCCGGCGCAGCAGCGTGATGAGCTGCGCCTCTCGAAGCTGACGCTTGAGTGGAAGGGGATGAAGACCATCTACAGCTTCTCCTATCCGAACGGCGCCTACGATGACAGCATCGTTGCGATGCTCGCGGAGGAGGACTATCTGACGGCGGTGACGGGTGAAGCGGGACTGAACAATACGGAGACTAATCCGTATCTCCTGCACCGTGTCAATATCCCGCCGCCGCATTTCGGCTTGACGGAGTTCCGTCTGCGCCTCATGAAGGCGGACATTGCCGCGCGGCTGGATGTGCGGATGGCGGAACTCCCGCCGGCTCTGCGGGACAATCTTATGCAGCTGAGGGCAAAGCTGCGCGGGGATGATCTGTAAAATGAAGGGAATGTAAGACAGAGACATGAATAAGGGAATGTTTCGGGATGCAGCAATGCTGATGCTTGCGCTTCTTTGCCTGACGGGATATGCAGGGGCGGCGCCCCACAGTGCGGGAACGACGATCATGCGTGAAAGGGGAACGGCACAGGTGGACATCCGCGGCCGCGTTGCCAGCATTATCAAGGCGGAGGCGCCTCCGCAGAACAGCATATTCTCACCCGGTGCGTCGCGCATGGTGCGCCGCTGGGATGTGGAGTCCCGCGATACGGGCGGCACGCTGCTCTTCTCCGACAGCCCAGAGTACGTCAAGGAGAGCGGAATCCTCTACCGTGATACGGTGGATGGGGATGCACGCATCCTCTACTATCATCTGAACGATACGGCACAGCCGAAGAAGGTCGCCGTTATTCTTGAGACGGATGCGGATCTTGCAGTCGTCTCTGTGACCCGCGGCGCGGCAAGTATGCCAAGTGTGGACTATCTGTATGTCGGCAAGGCAACGCAAATCGGCTACTTTGACCCGCAGGAGATGAGTGAGCGCATCCATGTGACAAAGGAGCGCCCGCGCCTGCTCGCACCTGCGATGGATGAAACCGTTCTCGCACCGGGGGAGCTGGTTTACGGCGTCTATGATTTCCATGCGAGCGCCCCCGTACGGGTCTCTGTCATCATGTACGGCGCCGACGTCGACCCATTTGCATTCCTTCGTACGGCCCACGTGCTTCCGCGCGATGAGATTGCGCTGCGCGGAACGTTCCGCGGGATGAACCGCATCGTCACTTCGGGGAAGGTCTATTATCCGGCCCGCGACGGGGCGGTCTACTTCCCTATCGGCGACAATGTGCACGATACCTACCGCAGCGGCGTCGATGCGACAGACGGCACTGCGGTCGTCAACTACGGCAACTATGGCATCCTCTATCAGATCAATATACCAACGGCAGGGCGCGTGCAGACGCGATACTTTCTCAGCCCGCTCGGAGGTGTCTATGCAGGTGCCATGCGTGCGGTGAGCGGGACAAAGAAGCGCCTCGTGGAGACGCCGTCGCTCCGTCCGTATTTCGGCGATCAGACGCGCCCGGAATCCGCACAGGCGGCACAGGCGCGTGCGGAGGGGCGGCTGCTGCTCACAGAGTACACGGAGCTCGCCGATCTCGGCACATATTCGAGCGATCAGTCCGTGCAGTTCGAGTACTCGCCGCCCGGCGCATCCAACCTGCCGGTGAACATTATCCTCATGCCGGAAGATCAGAGATAATTTTTTGTCTTGGAAGGTTTTTTCTCATATATGTTGAATTAAAACGATAGCAGACAGCGTATATGACATCATTATCAGGGTGGATCAGAGAGGGAGAGAAAATGGCAGAAGAGACAAAGATTGACCACGAGCGCCTGCTTGAAGCGGTTGAGCAGATCGCCACATCAACGCAGACGGTTTACGCGGCGATCGAGCAGGTTGCGCAGAGCGCGACAGAACTCGCGAGCGCAGGTCAGGAGTCGGTCAAGCAGGCGAAGTTCCTGGAGGAGCGCAATGCCGACACGATCAAGGTGATCGATTTTATCACGAATATCGCGGGCCAGACGAATCTGCTCGGCCTGAATGCGGCGATTGAGGCGGCGCGCGCCGGCGAGCAGGGACGCGGCTTCGCGGTCGTGGCGGAGGAGGTGCGCAAGCTTGCCGAGCAGTCACGCGAGGCAACGGAGCGCATTCAGGTAACGCTCAACGAGATGAACCGCGCAGTCGAGGATATCTCGAGATCCATCGAGACGACGGGCGCGATCAGCGAGCAGCAGGCGGCGTCGACGCAGGAGATTACGGCGAATCTTTCGCGTGTGACGCATGCGGCAGAAGAGCTCAAGGACTATATCAAGAAGCTGGCATAACAGGGGACTGAAATGTAAAAGGAACCTCCCGTTTCATTCCGGGAGGTTCCTTTTATGTTGTTTTTTTCTCTTTTTCCTTTGCGCGTGTTTTTGCGGCCTGCTCTCTCGCTTTCAGCTTTTCGCTGGTCTTTTTGTCCCGCTGGTATTTCGCGTAGTTCACGCCCATGCCGGCGATCTTGTGCCGGATCGTCATGATGGGGTGGCGCAGGAACATGCCGCGCTGGGAGCTGCTCATAATGGCGAGGAATTCCTGCGTCGCCTTCGTGCCGAAACATGGACGGTCGCAGCGGTCGCAGATCGGCTTTGTGATGCCGTAGGGACAACGATCCATCTTTGTAAAGACGGTGGCGAGGAGCGCGGTGCAGCTCGGGCAGAGCTTCCCGTTCCTGCCGCCGTGATGATTTTTGCAGTAGACGCCGAAGGTCTTGCGGATGTTCTCCTTCTCCTTCGGGATGTTGTTTTTAAGTTCTGGCGGTTTGCGCTTCGGGAGGAAGCGTGAGAATATGCTCATGCGGATCACCTGTGCTTTCGTTTTATCTGTTGTGGATATGTTTTCTCTCCATTTGGTCATTTTACCGATTTTTTAAGAAAAATGCAAGGGAGAAGTCTGCGTGACTTTTACGGGGAAATGGGGTACAATAGGCGCATGACAGTGTGCAGGAGGGGACGATGACGAGTAAGCAACGGGGACGTATGAGCACGGAGCTGGAGACGGAGCAGGTCGTGGAGGGGCTTGAGGAGGGACAGCTGCGCAGGCTGCTGACGAGTACAATCGACACGATCGAGGACAATAAGACGCAGATCTTTGACATCTATCAGAATACGCGCAATGAGGTGGATGATGCGCGCACGCGTCTGGCAGAGCTGAAGAAGCGCGTTGCGGAGTCGATTGAGCGTGTGGATGCGCTCACGGCGGAAGAGCAAAAGGCAAAGCAGCGGCTTGCTGCGGTGAGTCGGAACTTCACCGAGCACACGGAGGATGAGATCCGCGAGACGTACGAGGCGGTCTCGATCATCCAGATCAATCTGGCGATTGAGCGTGAGAAAGAGCAGACGATGCGCGTGGAGCGCGACAAGCTTGAGATCCGTCTGCGCTATCTGCACAACGTCGTGGCGCGTGCGGAGCACATGGCACTCTCCATCGGCTCGGTACTCAGCTATCTCAGCACGCAGGTCAGCGGCGTGCTCTGGAAGATCGAGGCGGTGCAGAAGGACAAATTCGTCGGCGCGCGCATCATCAAGGCGACGGAGGAGGAGCGCTACCGCATCTCACGCGAGATTCACGACGGACCCGCGCAGGATCTCGCGAATGCCCTCTTCACCACGACGATCACGGAACGCCTGATGGACAAGGATATGGCAGAGGCGAAGAAGACGCTCGCAGAGCTGCGCGAGGAGCTTCGCAAATGTCTTACGGGCGTACGGCAGATCATCTTCGATATGCGTCCGATGGCGCTCGATGATCTGGGACTGCCACAGGCGGTGGAACAGCTCATTCAACTCTTTGGCGAGCGCGGAAAGCTGCATGGGACGTTCAGCATGGAGGGTGAGCATTACACGCTGCCCAAGCATGTGGAGATCGCGATTTTCCGCATTGTGCAGGAGGCGCTGAACAATGTTGTCCATCATGCCAAGACGAACAAGGTGCGCGTGCGCATGCACTATACGTCGCAGGCGCTTACCGTACTGATTGCGGATGACGGGGTCGGCTTTGATCCCAGCCATCTGACGGAGGAGCCGGAGGAATCGGACGATGCGCTTGACATGGAGACACAGCGCCGTCTGCGCGGGCGTCACTTCGGCGTGATCGGCATGGAGGAGCGTGCGAAAATCATCGGCGCGGCGATCCAGATCCTGTCTGAGCCGGGGAAGGGGACGAAGGTACACCTGCGCGTGCAGAACCGCATGGTGGAGGAGAATTGAGCGCGCCTCTCGCGGAGGCTGTGCTCCGGTACGCGGGGCTCGGCGTTCTGCCCTGTCATACGCCGGGACACAAGGGCGGGCGCGGGGCGCACCCGCTCCTGCGCCGCTTCTTTACGGAGGAGGGGCTGTGTGCCGATGTCTCGCTCTCGGCGGAGCTGGATGATCTCCATGCACCGACGGGCTGTATCCGTGCGGCGGAGGAGCTTGCGGCGGAGGCGTACGGAGCCGATGCGGCGTACTTTATGGTGAACGGGACGACGGGCGCGATCCATACGATGCTGATGGCATCGCTTGCGCCCGGTGATGTTGTGCTTGTGCCGCGCAATGTGCATCGTTCCATCGTGGGGGCGATGATCCTCACGGGCGTACATCCTGTGTACCTGCAGCCGGAGATCGACACGCGGCTCGGGATTGCGATGGGGGTATCGCTGCAGGCGGTGGAGGAGGCGGTGCGCACGCATCCCGAGGCGCGTGCGGTGCTCCTTGTCTATCCGACGTACTACGGCGTGGCGACGGAACTATCCGCGATTGCGGATGTCCTGCACGCACATGATATGCTGCTGCTTGTGGATGCGGCGCATGGGGCGCACTTCGCGTTCTCCGATGAACTGCCGCCGTCTGCGATGGCGGCGGGGGCGGATCTCTCGGCGGAGAGCACGCATAAGCTGCTTGGCTCGCTGACGCAGACATCGATGCTGCTCGCACGCGGCGGGCGCGTGTCGGCGGAGCGAATTCGGGCGGCATCGGGCATCGTACAGTCGACAAGCCCCAATGAGATCCTGCTCGCCTCGCTTGATCTCGCGCGTGCGCAAATGGCGGCGGATGGGCGGGAACGCCTTGCCGCCGCGATTCGCTGCGCAGATGAGCTGCGCTGCCGCATCAACGAGATCCCGGGGCTTTGGTCGTTCGGTGCGGAGTATATGGGCGGGGCAGGGCGTCTTGCGCTTGATCCGCTGAAGATCACGGTGCAGGTCACGGGACTCGGACTCTCGGGCTTTGCGGCGGAGGCAGAACTGCGGCGGCGCAATATCGCGTGCGAGCTTGCCGATGCGCGGAACGTACTCCTGCTCCTGTCCTACGCAGATGGGGCACAGGAGGCGGAGCGGATTTTTGCGGCGCTGCGGGATATGGCGGCATCGTGCGCACCGCTGTGTACCTCGCGTGGGGCGGCGTCGTTTTTAGCGCTGCCGCCGATTCCAGAGACGGTGCTTTCGCCGCGCGCTGCGTATTTTGCACGCGGCGAGCGTGTTCCGGCGGAGCACGCCGAGGGGCGGACTGCGGCGGAGACGATTGTGTTCTATCCGCCGGGCATTCCCGTACTTGCGCCCGGCGATCGGATCGATGCGGAGACGCTTCGCTATCTGCGTGCCATGAAGGCGATCGGTGCGCGCGTCGTGGGGGCGGCGGATGCGTCGCTCGAAACACTCATGGTGATTGCGAAAGGTTGATATGGCAAACGGAAAACTCTTCATCATCGAGGCGGGGGACGGCTCGGGCAAGGAGACGCAGACGCGGCTTTTAGCCGAGCGGCTTATGCGTGAAGGACACCGCGTCGTGCCCGTGACCTTTCCCGACTATGAGGCGGACTCGTCCATGCTCGTGCGGATGTATCTGCGCGGCGACTTCGGTGCGCATGCGGATGATGTGAACGCTTATGCGGCGTCGACCTTCTTTGCCGTCGACCGCTATGCCTCCTATCGGATGAAGTGGGGGCGGGACTATGAGGCGGGCGCCATCATCCTCGCTGATCGCTATACCACATCCAACATGGTGCATCAGGCGGTGAAGATCGCGGATGTGACGGAGCGCGACACGTTTCTTGACTGGCTCTACGACCTCGAGTTCCGCAAGATGGGACTGCCTGTACCCGATGCCGTATTCTTCCTCGACATGGAGCCGCGCGCGGCGGAGCGTCTCATCGCCATGCGTGCAGAGGCAAAGGGGGCTGCGCCCGACATCCACGAGCGCGACGCCGCCTACCTCGAACGCGCCCACGACGCCTACGTCCTCCTCGCGCAGCGCTACGGCTGGGTGCGGATTCCGTCGAGCGCGGAGGGGGCGCCGCTGCCGATCGCGGAGATACATGAGAGCCTGTATGGGGAAATTGCGAGGCGGCTGTGAGATGAGTACGATGGATTCACGGTTTTATCCGGAGGTGCTGCAGGTTGTCCCTGGTGACAACTATATCGTCTATGCTTATTTCAACGACGGAACGGTACACTGCTACGATGCTTCGGAGCTTGTCATGGGCACGGGCGTTTTTGCACGCCTGCGTGATCGGCAGGTCTTTGTGAATACGATGACTGTCATGAATGGTTCAGTGGCATGGGATCTCGAAGGAAAACGCGACGCGACGAAATGTATTGACATCGATCCCTTTGTCCTCTATGAAGCCCCTGTAGTAAAAGATCCACTTGAGGAATCCGCATAATTCCATCAAGCCTGTCTTGTGTTATGGTGGAGAAGTAAAAAGCCTCCCCCGTCGCAACGGGGGAGCGGTCAACGTCAACCAATCACACTTCGCGGACGCTCGTGTTCTTGGGACGTTTTCGCATACGACCTGTTTCCCAATCAGCTTCGTCCTACGGACTTGCTTCTTGGACAGGTCAGCAAGCGGTGGAAGGGGCGCCATGATCGACGCACTGAAGCCTTCCTAATACACTGCAACACAAAAGAGAGATTGAGAGCTTCCGAATATGGACGTTCCAATCTCTCTTTTTGTATACGTTTTTTTATGCTATAATGGAGCAAACAAACTTGGAGGGAGCGGCATGGTCAGCAGCGGACAGGGACGGCAGTATCAGGATACTGTGTTTCGCAAGTATTTTAACGACGCAGATCGGCTGCGCGAGCTGGCGGGCGCATTGCATGGACGGGCGTATACGTCGGGCGACCCGCTCGAGATTGTAACGCTTGAGGGGACATTCCTGTCGCAGGTGAAAAACGATATCTCGTTCCTGCTGGCGGGGCGTCACCTCGTATTCATTGAGCACCAGAGCACACCGAACGCAAATATGCCGTTGCGGTGCCTGTATTACATCTGCGAGCAGCTGCGCAGGGAGATTGATGCAAAACAGCTCTATATGAATCGCCGCATTCCTCTGCCTGTGCCGGAGTTTCACGTATTCTATACAGGTGACAAAGCACTGCCGGAGGAGACGGAGATGCGCCTCTCGGACGCCTATCGCGGGACGGGAGTGGAAAAGCGGCATTTGGAGCTTGTCGTGACCGTGTATAACGTCGTCTATGACGCGCAGAAGAATCTGCTGGTGCGGAGCCGCGCCCTGCATGACTATAGTTTTTTCATTGATCGGATCAAGCAGAACATCGCTGCGGGGATGGCGCGTGCGGATGCCATTCGCACCGCCATGCGGTACTGTCAAGAGCGGGATATCATGAGAGCATTTTTGAAGCAGCACGAAAGGGAGGTCATTGACATGGTAAACTTCGAATGGGATCAGGCACTCTTCGAGGCGGCGAAGTATGAGGAGGGGCGTGAAGATGGCATCGCGCAGGGACACCGTGCAGGAAAAACTGAAGGAAAAATCGAGATGATCCTGGAAATGCTGCGCGAGAAAATGCCGCTCGAAACAATCGCCAAAATCTCCAACCTGTCGATGGATAGGATTCGCGAACTTGGCAGAGTGCATAGTCTGCTCTAAATAAAGATGGGTTGTTGTACGAATGTCCAATCTTCGTACAACAACCCATTTTTATTGCTCATCGATGACGCTCTCATAATGTCCAATCTTTGCATTGAGCCGTGCAATCGTCGCGTCGAGATCGGCGCACTGGCGGAAAAGGCGCTCGCACTGCTCGCGCAGGATGTCAAGCCGCTGCTGCTCGGTGCCCTCCTCGAAGTAGAGGGAAACATACTCCGTGAGCGGGGCGATCTGGACGCCGCAGCCACGCATACATTTGATGAACTCGATCCACTCACACGCCTCCTCGTCGAAGTCTCGAATGCCGCTCGCCGTGCGCTTCACGCGCGGGAGCGGACTATAAGTCAAGGTTTTTTCCACGAAAGTCTTTACTTTTTGCGTGCGCTTTCGTACAATATAGAGAAGATATGATTCGCGAAAGCGTGAGATAGGGGACGGGGGATGTTTTTATGCTGAAAAAGGCAATCGCAGTAGTCACATCCGGCGGAGACAGTCCGGGCATGAATGCGGCGGCGCGCGCGGTCGTGCGCACGGCGATCTATGAGGGGGTGGATGTCTACGGCATTCACAACGGCTACAGCGGCATGGTGCACGATGATATCGAAAAGCTCACGACGCGCAGTGTCAGCGATCTGATCCAGCGCGGCGGCACGTTCCTCGGCACGGCACGGAGCAAGTCGTTTATGACGCCGGAGGGGCGTCAGACGGCGTTTGAGAATCTGCGCAAGCGCGGCATCGAGGGGCTGGTCATCATCGGCGGCGACGGCTCGCTCACGGGCGGCTCACTCCTGAGCAAGGAGACGGGCATGCCGATCGTCGGGCTGCCGGGCACGATCGACAACGATGTCTGGGGCATGGACTATACGATTGGCTGCGACACAGCGTGCAACACGATCGTGGATGCCATCAACAAGCTGCGTGACACGGCGTCGGCACATCGCCGCATCATCCTCGTCGAGGTCATGGGGCGTCATTCGGGTTGGCTCGCCATGATGTCGGGCATCGCGGGCGGCGCGGAGTACATCCTCGTGCCCGAGGTGGCGTACGATCTCGAGGAGATCAGCTGCGAGCTGAAGGAGATGTACGAGCGCGGCAAGCGCTACAGCATCATCGTGGTCGCCGAGGGCGCAGGCTCTGCGGTCGAGATCGGCAAGATCATCCGCGAAAAGACGGAGATTGACACGCGCGTCTCGGTGCTCGGTCACATCCAGCGCGGCGGCTCGCCGACGGTGGAGGATCGCATCAAGGCGTCGATGCTTGGTGAGAAGGCGGCATTGGCGCTCATTTCGGGGGTCAACGACGTGGTTTTCAGCTTCAACGAGGGGCAGGTCGTTGGCGTGAACCTCTTTGAGGCGGTCAACAATACGAAGACGCTCGACCCCGAGCTCGTGCGTCTTTCGCGTGTCCTTGCATAGTGGATATGATGGAGAGCCGCTGCGGCGGTTCTCCATTATTTTTTCCTTGACAACGGCGCGGTTCTCGTGCTAGACTAGCAAGCGTTGCAGAAGTGAATAGCTTTTTTGAGAGCACAGTGGAGAGTTGTCCGAGTGGTTGAAGGAGCACGCCTGGAAAGCGTGTGTGCGGTGATACCGTACCGAGAGTTCGAATCTCTCACTCTCCGCCATTTTTATTGATTTTTCTCAGGGCGGGCTGCAGTGCCTTGGTCTCGCGCAATGGGGCCCTGTGAACCCCGTCAGGTCCGGAAGGAAGCAGCGGTAAGCGGATCGTCTCATGTGCCGTGAGGGTGCCTGGGGGCTGTGGCCTGCCGTGGGAGAAATCGCGTGAATTTGGAGCAGCCCGATGGGGCTGTTTTTTGTTGTTGGGAGGTTTCGTCATGTCCTATGTTGCGCTCTATCGCCGCTGGCGGCCGGAGACGTTCGCCGATCTCGTGGGGCAGGAGCACATCAGCCGCACGCTTGCACGCGCGGTGACGGCAGGGCAGACGAGCCATGCCTATCTGTTTACAGGGCCGCGCGGAACGGGCAAGACGAGCACGGCGAAGATTCTCGCGCGTGCGCTCAACTGCGCCGAGGGGCCGACGCTCACGCCGTGCGGTGTCTGTCCTTCCTGCCGTGCGATTAGTGACGGCTCGTCCATGGATGTGTTCGAGATCGACGCGGCATCGAACCGCGGCATCGACGAGATCCGCGACCTGCGCGAGTCGGTGAAGTTCCCGCCCACGCCGGGGCACTACAAGATCTACATCATCGACGAAGTTCATATGCTGACGACGGAGGCGTTCAACGCACTCCTCAAGACGCTTGAGGAGCCGCCCCCGCGTATTCTATTCATTCTCGCGACGACGGAGCCGCACAAGGTGCCCGCGACGATCCAGTCGCGCTGTCAGCGGTATGACTTTCACCGCATTACGGTGACAGAGATCCGCGACCGCCTCATTCACGTCTGTCAGGAGTCGGGCATCGCGGCGGATGCGGATGCGCTTGGCATTATCGCCGTGCAGGCAGACGGCGGGATGCGCGACGCGCTCTCGATTCTCGACCAGTGTACCGCACTCGCAGAGGGGACGCTCACGGCGGAGCGCGTACAGGCGGTTCTCGGCCTCGTCGGACGCGTGTGGATTGAAAAGATGGCTCTGCACATCGCGGATCGCTCGGCGGCACCTCTGATGGAGCAGCTCGGAGAGCTCCTGCAAAACGGGCGTGAGCTGAAGCAGATTCTCGCAGAGCTCGCGCAGTATTTCCGCAGCCTGATGATCGTGGGGGTGGGCGGCGAACTCTCTGCGGCGGAGCTGGCGGATGCACAGAGGGCGGCACTGAAGGATGCGGCGGCGCGTTTTACGCAGGATGAAATCATGTCCATCCTGCGGACGCTGAACGAGACGATGCAGGAGATCCGCTTTGCCCCGCAGCCACGCATCGCGGTGGAGGCGATGCTGATTGGCCTGTGCCGCCCGTCGGAGGTTGTGTCGGCAGAGGGGGCTGCGGTCGTTTCCCATCCTGCCGATACAGCGCGGATTGCGCGGCTTGAGGAGGAGGTGCGCCGCCTCGCCGCGCAGCTTGCGGCGGGTGGGACAGTGCAGACTGCCGCAGTGGGGAGCGGAGGGACAAATGCGGCTGCTGCTGTGTCGAAACCGACGGCACAGCCCGCGCAAAAAAGTGCAGCACCGAAGCGGCTCGCAAAGAGCGGGAATGCGGACGCACCTCCATCGGGCGCACCGCGTCAGCTCGACGGAGCACTGTGGAAGAAGTTCGACGCCCGACTCAAAGAGCGGAACAAGCTCGCAGCGTCCTTGCTCTCGGGTGCGGATTACGAGGGGGCGACCGAGACGCATTTCTTTGTCCGCCCTGCAACGGATATGGCACGCGACTACATTATGAAGCGGCACCGTGCCGTCTTTGAGGAGGTCATGTCAGAGCTGGCAGGTCGTCCGCTGCGCGTCGTCTGTACGGGCAGCGAGGAGGAGGAGATGCCTCCTGCAGCATCTGTGCCGCAGGAGCCGGCGTACCCTGCGCCTGTCGCGGAGCTGCTGAAGATCGCGGGCGAGGGGGCGCGTGTGGAGGAGGTTGCCGCATCGACGAAGCGGTTCGCGTCGCCGCAGCAGCCATCTGCACCGGCGAAATCCGCCCCGGCGACGGTGGATGAGGACGCGCCCTATGAGGTGTACGAGCCGACGGCAGACGAGGAAGCGGAGATGTTCGACTATGACGAACTGCCGCCGGACGAGAACACTTGACGTTATGGGTGGTTTTTGTTAGGCTTAGAGTATCATTTTCTATCATAAAAGGAGAGTTACTATGTTCAATGGCGGCGGCAATATGGCCGGTATGATGA
>ERZ773099.2278-NODE-2278-length-13367-cov-9.639273_pt1 | contig 13367 bp, 12 predicted proteins | sample MGYA00511120_ERZ773099 | MGnify/ENA primary metagenome ERZ773099 (study PRJEB29015, sample SAMEA2738012) | human oral metagenome | biome: human oral; feature: human-associated habitat; material: dental | place: China | collected 2104 ... | reverse complement strand
GAGCCGGGGGCGCGGCGCGGCCGCGAAGGGGTCGGTGACGCCCAGGACCTGGGACCAGGCCCCGGCGGCCGCAGCCCGGGAGGCGGCCGCGCCGGCGGCGGAGGAGGCCTGGGCGCGGCGCCCGGCGAGGTCCGGGTCCGGCAGGTAGAGCGCGGGTGCGGTGGCGGGGTCGAAGCGGCGCAGCACCACCTCGACGTCGACCTCGGCCAGGGCGGCCTCGGCCAGGCGCAGCAGGTCGATGGCCTCGGCCTGCTCGGCCGGCGTGGCGGGCGTGAGCGCGTCGAGGATCTCGTCGGGATCCACCAGGGCCAGCTCGCCGATGCCGGGGTCGGAGTCGAGGGCCTCGGGGTGCAGGGCGAGGGCCGCGATGATCTCGGCCTCGTAGGTGTGGCCCGCGTTGACCAGGACGATCCCCTGGGCGGCGGCGACGTCGGCCAGCGCCCGGAACTGGTCGACCGTGCGGGTCCAGCGCACGCGCGTGCCCCGGCCCGCCAGCGCGACCAGCTCGGCGAGGGTCTGCTCGCCGAGCGTCGTCGTCAGCGGCACGTGCCTGGCGACCAGGCCGAGCATGTCGGGGTCCTCGGCGGCCACGGAGCACAGGCCGACGGCGTGCGCGGCGACGAAGGCGTTCAGGCGCGTGGGCGCGGCGCGGCCCAGGCGGTCGATCCAGCCGCGCACCTGCTTCCCGATCGCCTCGCGGACGGAGGCCAGCAGGTCGTCGTCGACGAGGGACTCGCGCGAGGCGGTCAGGCGCAGGTGCTCGGCGTCGGCGACCACGCGCACGAAGTAGGCCCAGTCGGGGGCCAGGCCCTCGGCGGCGCGGGTGACGAGCATGCGCCTGACGCTGACCGTGTGCCGGGCCGCCGTCGTGGGGGCGGCCTGCCCCATGACGGCGATGGTGCCGTGCAGCCCGGCTGCCGGCACGTCGAGGTCGAGCAGGTCGAAGGGCTCGGACCCCAGCTCCTCGGCGCACCACCGCACCGCCTGGCCGCGGGTCATTTCCCAGGGGCCCCGGCCGCGGCCGTGGCGGGTGACGACGCCGTCGTCGGAGCGCACCTCGATGTCGACCGGCAGCAGATGGCCGAACTCCTCGACCAGCGCGCGCACCGTCTCGGGCGCCAGCCAGCTCTCGCTGGGCAGGGCGCGCAGGGCGATGGTGGTGCCCGGCCCGCGGGGGAGGTCGTCGGCGGGCCCGACGACCGGTTCGACGACGTAGGTGCCGTCGGTCCGCCCGCGCCAGCGCACGCCCGGTCCGCCGGGCCCGCCGGCGCCGACGGGCCCGCCGGCCCCGGTGCCGCGCGCGGAGCGGGAGGTGACCACGATCTCGGGGCTGACCATGAAGCAGGAGAGCAGCCCGATGCCGAACTGGCCCAGGTAGTCGCCGCGGGCCAGCCCCAGCTCGTCGCGCTTGGAGGAGGCGCCGATGGTCGACAGCAGCTCGTCGACCTCGCCGGCGGTCAGCCCGATGCCGGTGTCCGTGCAGGTCAGGGTGGCGGCGCCGTCGGCGCGCCCGAGCCCGATGACGACCCGCTGCGGGCAGCCGGGCTCGAGGGCGCGGCGGGCGGCAATGGCGTCGACGGCGTTCTGGAGGAGCTCGCGCACGTAGACGCGCGGGCCCGAGTAGAGGTTGCGGGACAGGAGGTCGACCATGCCGCGCAGGTCGACCTGGAAGGTGGACACGCCTCAGATCTCCTTCCCGGCGCTCCGGTCGGGCCACTGCCGCTCGGGCTCGGACCGGGCCCGGGCGAGGCCGGCCTCGAAGCGGGCGCGACCCGCCTCGTAGCGGGCGCGGCCGGCCTCGAGGGCCTCCCAGGCGGCGGCCGCGGCGGCGACGTCGTCGACGGGCTCGGCCGCGGGCAGGCCGCGCTCCTCCGCCAGGTCGTTGAGGGGGCCGACGGTCGAGCCGATGACGGTGCCCAGGGTGCTGCGGAGCTGTTCCTCCTCCGCTCCGATCATCAGGGGCGTCCAGGACGAGGCGAGGATGCGGCGGCCGGTGTCGGTGGGCACCAGGCGGATGGAGGACAGCCAGTGACCGGCGTTGGTGGCCTGGATGTGGGCGCGCAGCGGGTCGGCATCCGTGACGACGGCGGCGCCGTAGAGGGACTCGACGTGCAGCAGCGCGCCGTCGTCGTGCACGGACAGGCGCACCGGGTGGTGCCACACGGCGGCCGCCCACTGACCCGGGCCGATCTGCCTGAGGTCCTGCTTGAACAGCGCCGTGAGCGCGTTGAGGAGGCGCTCGGTAGTCACGGGCGGGGTGAGGGAGTCGGGGTCGGTCCACCAGGGCATGTCAGTCCTCCTTGTCGGCACCGGCGCGGGTCAGGGGCAGCGCCCTCTCGAAGGCCGCCGCGCACCGGTCGGTCAGGGCGGTCGCCCAGGCGAGGTAGGCGTCGAGCTGGGCGTCGGTCATGCCCTCCTCCACCGGGGTGACGGCCTCGATGCGCACGTAGAGACGGCCGGTGGCGGCGGGCGCTTCGGGTGCCCCCGCCTCCCCGGGCTCGGACCCCGCCCCCTCGGGCTCGTCCACGTGGGACAGGCTGATCGTCGGGGCGGGCCCGGCGGCGAGAAGGCGGTCCATGAGGTCGCGGGCGGCGCCCACGTCCCGGGGCGGCACCGGCCCGGACAGGTCGATGCGCACCCCCAGCGAGTCGGCGCTCAGGGGGATGAATACGGCCGGGTCCCTCCCGATGAACAGGGTTCCATCCGCCAGCTTCTGGTGGGGGAGGTCGTGGCGGCGGGCCGAGGCGACAACGCGTGGGGGCAGAACGGTCGGTAGTGACGTCACGGCGCCAGCGTAGTGCCTTCCCGGGACGCCGCCATGGGCAGTCCAACCCCGTCGAGATAGACATTTTCGTACGAGGTAGACGGTGACACCGCCGATCTCGTACGAAAATGTCTATCTCGACCCGGAGCGGCGCCGAGGTGGCGGCGCCGGCGCCCTCAGGACGCCTTGTCGAGGGACTCCTCCAGGCTAGTGACGCGCGCCAGCGCGGGATGGCCCTCCCAGCGCTGGTGGCCCAGGAGCCGGCGCACCCGGTCGATGTCCTCGCGCGCCGCCCCGTCATCGCCCATCTCGGCGTGGATGAGGGCCATGAGGGTCAGCGGGTGGGCGGCGGTGCCGCGGTCCTTGGCGCTGACGTAGCAGGCGAAGGACCTCTTGCAGTGGTCGAGCGCCTCGGCGTGCTCGCCGATGCGCCACAGGATCCACGCCATGTCGTCGTGCCAGTCGCCCAGCTCGACGGCCCGGGAGTACTTGCGGGAGTCGGGCACCGACTCAATGAGGTCCCACGCGCGCGACATGAGGGCCCGGGCCTCGTCGGGACGGGCGGGCGCCATCAGGTCGGCCGACTCGGCGACGGCGGCGCGACCGGCGCGCCGCAGGTGCCTCGCGCAGCGGACCCGCCCGGCGTTGTCGCTGGTATCGACCAGCTCGGCGGCGCGCTCGAACATGTGCGAGGCCCGGGCGGACTCCCCCAGCTTCTCGCTGGCCGACGCCGCCCGCAGGAGGTAGTCCGCTCCGCGCTCCGTCTCGCCGCGCTTCAGGGCGGACTCGGCCACGATCAGGCAGTTGTCGCGGACACCCTCCGCCTCGTCGAGCTGCTCCATGACGGAGATGAGGGTGCGGCGCAGCTCATCGGCGAGGGCCGAGGGCACACCGGCGACCAGCGCAGTCTCGAGCACCTCGGCGGCCTCCAGGAGCCGCCCCGATGTGCCCAGGGCGGTGGCCAGGGACCCGAAGAGCGGTCCGGCGAGCTCCTCCAGCCCCATGGACAGGTGGATATTGAGCAGCTCGCGGGACTGGGTCACCGCCCTCTCGGTCTCGCCGAGGCTCATCAGGGCCCGCACCAGGACGCTGCGCCCCGCCTCCGCCAGGACCACCGGGCAGGGGTCGTAGCGCCGGAGCACCGCGTCGGCGAGCGCGCAGGCGCCGCGGACGTCGCCGCGCGCCAGCAGCGCGCCGGCCTCCAGGAGGGTCAGCTGGTCGTCCAGGGCGCCGTCGTGCGGCTCGATGAAGTCGGCGACGTGCGGGACGATCAGCCGGGCGAGCTCGAGGAACTCGGCGGCGCCCTGGTGGTCGTCGTGGTCGGACAGGACCCGCACCATCGCCGTGGCCGACCTGTAGGCGTCCACGAGCTCGGCCTGGTGGCCCGCGGGGGCGTCCAGGAGGGGCTCGGCCATGGCCGTCAGCTGCTCGGCGAGCTCCTTGGCGTGGGCGAGCTGGTCGGCGCGCGTGCGCGCGGTGGTCCGGTCATGGAGGGCGTCGTCCTTGCTGCCGACCTGAAGAGCCTCCAGGTCCAGCTCGATGAGCCGCAGCGGGTGGGCGACGCCGGTCAGGTGGGCGCGCAGGTGGGCGAGCTCGTCGATCGCCCGCTCGTAGTCCCCTTCGCGATCGGCGACGGTGCAGCGCAGGGAGCGGGCCGCGCGCACCAGCTCGGGGCCGACCTGGTCCGGGTCGGGCACGAGCCCCAGCCTCATGGCCTGGGTGATGAGGAAGGCGTGCTCGATCGTCTGCCCGGGGCGGCGGAGCTCGATCTCCAGACGGCGCAGGAGCCCGCCGGCATCGCCGACGGGGGACGGGGCGCGCAGGTCGACGCCCGGGTAGGGCTCGTCGCTGAGGGGGAGGGGCTCGACGGCGGACGGGCGGGGGCCGTCGTCGTCCTGCTCCGTGCCGGGGCGGACCGCGACCACCGGCGCGGGCACTGCGCCCGCCGTCCCCTGGGCCCGGTGGGACCCTCCGGCCGCCCCCGGCCCTTCGGCGGGCCCGACATCCTCGGGGCCCGCCGACGAGCCGGGCGCCTCGGACCCGATCCTGTCGGGCAGATTGGCGGGCTCGGCAGGGGTGGGCCGGGCCTTGTCGGCCCTCCCTGACCGCCCCCACGATCGCAGGATCTCCTCAACATCTCCGGTCTGGTCGGGTTCCTCTGCGTTCCCGGCCCTCCTGAGGACCCGAACCTCGGCGGTCCTCTCGGGCGCGTCCCCGGGTCCCCGGCCGCCTTCGGCGGGCAGGGGCCTCCCGGCGGGCCCGGGCCTCCCGGCGGGCAGGGGCTCCTCAGGGGCTTCCGGGCCCGTCTCCGAGGGCTCCTCCTCGAGAGCCCTGGGCTCCTCGGGGGACCCGGCGGGCCCGGACCCTTCCGGCTCCTCGGAGTCGAGGGCTCTTTCGATGATGATGGTGTCGTCGGGTTTCCTGAGCCTGCTTCGGCGCTCCTGGGCCTCGGCGGACCCGGCGCCCTCGGGCGCCACAGGATCGAGGATCCTCTCGATAATGATGGTGTCGTCGGGGTTCTCGAGCCTGCTTCGGCGCTCCAGGGCCTCGGCGGACCCGGCGCCCTCGGGCACGGCGACGAGCCCGGCCCTCCCGGACCTTCCGGTGGAGCGGGCCCGCTCGGCGCGGCGAGCCTGCTCCGCGCGCCGGGTCCGCCTTGTGGGCCGGACCTCTTCGGCGGGGGCGACCCGCTCGGCCCCTGGGGACCGCTCGGCGGGACGGGCCTGCTCGGCGGCCCCGGTGCGTGCGCCTGCCCGCGCGTGGCGCCCGACGATCGCGTCGGCGCGAATGAACGGCTCGCGCGCAAGCCCCTTCGACAGGCGGGTCGAGACGGCCGAGTTGCCGTTGCGGGCGTCGTAGCGGGCGGCGATGTGGCAGGCCCACTCCTCGAACAGCGGGCGGGCGACGTTCAGGGGCGTGCCGGCGCCGATGCCCGGGCCGGGGCACCACGCGGCGACCGACGGGACGCCGGTGTCCAGCGGCTCGGCGCCGCGCCCCTCGCGCTCGGACTCGCGCAGCACGAGGACGGCTCCGGAGAGAAGGTCCATGAGCGCCCGGGCGGACTGGGCCTCGTTGGCGCGCCCCACGAAGCTGCGCATGATCCTCAGGCCGCGGGCCGCGCGCCCGGACAGGGCCAGGTACTCCAGGTGCTTGCCCAGGTAGCTCATGACATTGGGGGCGAAGCGCAGCCTCCGGTAGGAGTACACGTGGGCGTCCCACGCCGCCTGGGAGTGACCCAGGGCGAGCAGGGGCAGAAGGGCCTCGCTCTGCACGGCGTAGGGCTGGTCGTCGCCGTCGACCCTCCTGTCGAGCACCGGAGCCGCGGCGGTCACGGCCGTCTCCCAGTCCTCGTGGATGTTCGCCCACTCGATCTCGCGCAGGGGGTCGCGGCCCTCGCCGTCGGCACGAGCGGCACGGCCGGCACGGCCGGCACGGCCGGCGCCATCGTGCGCCGTCGAGCGCAGGGCCGCGGCCTGCGCGGCGGCCTCCTCCTCCAGGCCGAGCATGATCGCGGCGTGGAGGAGGCTGCTGTGGATGGCGTGCGTGGAGCCGCCCAGGAAGCGGAAGAACTTCCTCAGGCCCGCCTCGAGCTCGCGCACCTGGGCGATGCTGACGGCCGGGTTGTCGGCGGCGGCCGGCACCGCCCGCTCGTAGGCCCAGCCCAGCCGGCGCAGGCGGTCGGCGTCGAAGAGGTCGGGGCGCTTGTCGAGGCGGGCCAGCAGCCAGACGAAGGGCGCCAGGCCCTTCCACTCCTCGTTGCCCCGATGACGCGCCTCGGCCAGGGCCAGACGCGCATCGACCGCCAGCTGGTCGTCCCCCAGCTCATCGGCCATGGCCACGGCCTCGGCGGTGAGGCCCGAGCGGGTCGGGCCCCACGGGTGGCCGGAGGCGAGGGTCAGGCGTCCAACGACGTCGTCTCGGCTAGTCACTGCGCAGTTCCTTCTGAATGGGCGGCACTCGGCGGCCGCATGGTTGGGGCGACGTCGTCGGAGATGGCGCTCGCCGCGCCCCGCCGCTCACCGGTCGCTCTCAATGATTTTCCCACGACTCACCACTTCTTCGAGCCCCTCGAAGTTGGAGACGATGGCCTGCAGGCTCGTATCCAGGATATTCGCGAGCTGGTCATCATTGAGGCCTTCCGCCACGACGGCGGCGACCTCGGCGGCGACCTGGCGCCCGTCGTCGTCGACGAATGTGCTCAGGGTGGGGATCGACTGGGACTGGTTGAGGGTGTTGAGCAGCTCGCGCAAAGGGGCGGTGACCTCCGCCTCGTCGGGCAGGTTCAGCCAGGACCGGGCGTAGATCGCCAGCAGGTTGTTATCGACGACCGCCACGACGCAGGAGTAGCCGTCGAAGCCGGCGACGATGGCGCTGTTGTCCTGCCGGCGCTCGTAGGCGAAGCGGTTGTCGTCGAACCAGGCGGCGACGCGATCGAGCGTGACCGGGGGCGTCTGGTCGCCCGCGGCCTCGTTCCACCAGGCCATATCAGTAGTCCCCCTCCCTCCGGATGACGAGAGCCGAGAGCCTCTCCTCCGCCGTCTCGTAGAAGCCGAGCAGCGTCGTGAAGGCGGAGCTCAGGAAGCCGTGCAGCTGGGCGTCGCTCATCCCCTCACCGGTGAAGGCGGCCATGTCCGCCAGGAGGACAGTGGCATCGCCTTCAGAACCCAGCATGGCGCGCGGCGCGTACATGGTGGAGTTGTGCCTATCAATGTACGCCATCAGGGCGGGATCGTCAGCGGCGAGCTCGTTGTCCCAGATGCTGCCCACGACGAGGAACTCCGAGTCGGAGTCGAGGATGAAGACCTCACAGATGTCCAGGTCCGCGACGGCGGTGCCGTCCTCCGCGATCTCGTAGTCGACCTGGCCGGCCCTGAGCCACGCCTCCACCCGGGAGATCGTGACCCTTGGTTGTGCGCTCATCGCGTCTCCTTCGCGTCGGGCTCGTGACCGCCTCGTGACCTCATCGTGAAGTCTGCAACCCGGACGCGCCGCCGTCCACTCCGGCTCGGGCGCGGCCTGCTTCGGCCCGGGCGCGGCCTGCTTCGGCTCGGGCGCGGCCGCCCCCGCTGCGGTCCTCCGCGCCCCCTTCGCCGAGATCGGTTCAGTTCCGCACCGAGATCGGTTCTGCCGCAGCCGTCGTCGTCTTCGACTTCGACGCCGCCAACACGCTCATCACGAGGTGCCGTTCCGCGGCGACACAGGTCACGGATCTGAGCGCCGACCGCGCCCCGGACGTGACTACCGCCAAGAGGGACGCGGCGACCGCCGCCCACCTGGACGTGGATGCCCTGGGGCGGCCCACGGCGCGGGGCGTTGCCGCGCCGGGCTAGGCCGAGCAGAAGGGCCGGGACGCCGGCTACGACGCGGCCGGGCGCCAGGTCTGGCAGGAGGACGACGCCGGGGAGCGCCTGGAGTGGGGCTACGACGCGGCGGGCGAGGTGGAGCGGCTGCGGGCCTGCGGGCCCGACGGGCGGGAGGTCACGACGTCCTGGCGCCGGCAGGGGCGGAGCCTGCACGTGGACGGGCCCGGCGGCCCCATCGAGCTGGTCCACGACCGGGCGGGCCGCCTGGTGGAGCACCGCCGCGGCGGGGTCGTGGTGGGCCGCTGGACCTGGGATGCGGCGGGGCGGCGCACCTCCTTCACGGGCCCTGGCGGGGAGGCGATCTGGTACGCCTACGACGATGCCGGGCGGCCGGCGCGCGTGGAGGGCACGGCCTTCGGCACGCTGGTCTACGAGCGGGACGGGGCCGGCCGCCTGAGGGAGGTCCGCGGCGAGGGCCTGTCCCAGTGGTGGGAGTACGACGACGCCGGCCGGGTGACGGGCTACCGCGCGGCCCGGCCCGGGCGGGCCGCACCCGAGGGCCGGCCCGCCCGGCCCGGCCCGGGGGCGGGGCGCGACGTCGGCACTGCCCAGACCCTGGCCTGGGACGTCGCCGGGCGCCTGGTCCGGGCGGGCACCCCGGAGGGGGAGGTGTCCTACACCTACGACGACGCCGGCCAGCTCACCGGCGTGGACGGGCCGGGCGGGCGGACGTCCTACGCCTACGACGTCGCCGGGCGCCTCACGGCGGTCGAGCGCGTCGGGGCCGACGGGGTGAGCCACCGCGAGGTGCTCGCCTACGACGCCGCGGGTCAGCTGGTCTCCCGCACCGGCGAGGCCGGGCGGACCCGCTACTTCTACGACGCGGCGGGGCGGCGCGCCCGCGAGTCGGGCCCGGCCGGGGAGCGCACCTACTCCTGGGCGCCCACCGGGCACCTGGTGGGCGTCACCGGTCCCGACGGGGACGGCGTGCAGCGTACCGCGAGTATTGAGCGCGACGCCCTGGGCCTGCCCGTGGCCGTGGACGGCACGGCCGTGTCCTGGGACCTGGCCGGGCCCCTGCCCGCGCCCTGCTCCCTGGGCGGGGAGCCGGTGAGCCTGCTGCCGGGGGCGGGCGCCGTCGGCGACGTCCTGGTGCCCACCGGGGCGCGGGCGGTGCGGTCCGGCCTGGAGGCCGACCCCTGGGGCCTGCCCGCCCTGCTGGCCCGGGACGGCGCGGCGGGGGTGGACGTCTCCGGGGCGCTGCGCGTGGGCGGGCTGGAGCTGCTGGGGGCGCGGGCCTACGACCCCGCCACCATGGCCTTCCTGTCCACCGATCCGCTTACCCACGCCGATGCGGCGCTCTGGGCGGCCAACCCCTACTCCTATGCGGGCAACAACCCCGTGGCCCTGTCCGACCCCTGGGCCTAAGGCCCCTGACCGACGACGAGCTCAACGCCTACAACGACGCCCACACCGGCTGGCACGCCGCCTGGAGCTGGGTGAGGGACAACAAGGACTACCTCATCGGCGGGGCCCTGGTGGTCGCCGGCGGCATCGCCGCGGCCACCGGCTTCGGCGGACCCCTGGGGATGATGCTCATCGGAGCCGGGGCCGACATGATCATCCAGCGGGCCACCACCGGATCCGTCAACTACGTCGAGGTCGTGGTCTCCGGCCTGCTCGGCGCAGCCGGAGGCGCCGGCGGATCAGCTCTGGCTGGGCGACTCGGAATGAGCGGGATCTACTCAACGGTCACAGTAAGTGCGGCCTCCGGAGCCCTGCCTGGCGGCACCATGGGCGGCTACAGCTACATGAGCAGCCCGGGCCCCCACACCCCAGCCGGCTTCCTCCAGGCCACAGCCACCGGAACTCTTAAGGGAGGGGTCACCGGCGGCCTTGGAGGCGCCGCAGGCCACGGATTGGCGCACGTTTTCGGCAATGCCATTGGACGCAGCGTGATGGCAGATCCCAGAATACTTTCCGACCATGGAGGGATTCACGCCAGCAGTGGCTCGACATTTACTGTGCCCAAAGGCGCTACGGTTCGATTCTATTCGGCTCACGGTACGGTCATCGATGACAAGCTTGGAAATGCGATAGAAACCGGAGCTCGACGCTGGCCGTTCTCTAACACCCAGCCTACTCCGTATGAAGTGGCAGGCCCGGGCACGATAGTGCCAGATTATTTACTGTTCCCACCGACGGTGCCGCCCGTTTTGAACGTTAAGGGAACTCCTATTACCGTCACCAATACGAGCGGGGTAAGATTATCTGATCTGATCGAGAAAGGCGGCGTCGGGGTGTACGATTGGGCTGCACGTAGAAGAGTGCTCAGTGGCTAAGGAGGAAAAATATGCCTTACATTCCTGACGGGACCGTCGCGGAACTACCGGAACGTGAGTGGCCCAGGCCTCGTCGTCGTCTTTTCAAGTGGAGGCGCCGCAGGGATCAGCCCCCGTTCGACGTCCCCAGCGTCCACTTCTTTGGCTGGCTCAGCCACCAGATTCCGTACTTCTCTGGCCCTACGAGTCCAAGGGATCTTGAGGTGCTGGAAAGAGCGGCGCTAGGTCTGGTGTGGATGACGCGCGGATTTCACCACTGCAGGATGTGCCCACCGCCCGACCACTACGGGTCCACTCCTTACGAAACGACCACCAAGACATACTACCTCGACTCCGCCTCCCTCATCGTCGCAGACGTGGACGGCAACCCGTGGGTAGCCCCGAATCTCGTGCTCCACTACGTCACCGTCCACGGGTATGTGCCACCTACACGAGTCTACGACGCACCTCCGGACCTCGTTGCCTCAGTCCTACACAAAGGATACCCTGACATAACGATGTGATGCAGAACCTCATATAACACAGGTTCTGTTATAGTGTATAATATTCAAGGACGCATGGCGTAAACAGAACCGGGAGGCTTATTCGTGGGGTTTGCGTCATAATGAGGGGTGATTGTGGTATGAAAGCGAGTGGGGTTGTTCCATCGGGGGGGCGTGCTGTGGGACACGATCTGCGTCGCCTTCCTGCTGGGGATTCCGCTCCTGCCGGACTGGGCGACAGTGGGGGACACCCTGGTGGTCGAGGTGCCCGGTGTCGTCTTCGGGGCTGTATGGGCGCTCGTCTCGCGCAGAGCTCTGCTGCTGGCGGTGTTCGCCTACCCAGTGGCCGTGGCCGTCAAAACCTGCCCCGGCTTCGCGACCGCGATCCACGGCCTGCAAACCTCGGTCGCGGCAGTCTGGACGTCCCCGCCAGCGGGCATGTTCCTCCCCAGCATCTTCAAGGCCATACGGATGTACGGGCTGCGGAAGTCCCTGCTGGGCCCGCCGGACAACAGCCACCTGGACGGCTGCTGGCGCTGGCAGGAGGACACGTGGCAGCCGACCGCCCCCGAGCCCTTCCTGGTTGGAGAGGACGCCGCCCCCTCAAGACGCCAGTGGTCCTGCGAGCAGCACACGACCCGGCCCGCCTCTATGCCGTCCTGAACGGCGATCACTCCCTGGTCTTCCACACACACAACTGGCGCAAACACGACCCCGACCAGGGCTACATGCCCGACGCGACACCCGCCCACGACAGCTACGAGGGCCCCCTAGGAGGCCTCCCACCCATCTACTGGGACTACCCCGCCCGACTGTTCATCCCCCAAGACGCCGCCCACCGCGCCCTGACCACCTTCCACACCACCGGACAACGCGACCTCCCTGAGCTGGACCCCGACGCCATCATGATCCCCATCACCCTCTAAGCCGGAGGAGTGTGATCGAATTGAGAATTATGTATGTGTCCGGAAATGTCGGGCGCAACAGGAAATGGAATGGAATCGAACAGAAGATTCTCCTGTCGGATTTTATCGCGAGATATGAAAAGCACTTCTTAATCGAGGACACCTATGCCGAAGTCGAGACCGGAGACGAGGCGGGCCGCCTGCTGGCCGCCGGAAGCACCGGAGAGATCGGTCATACAGATGATCGACGGAGACAACCGCAGCGCGATCTTCATCCCGGCAGACGACTCGATGTTCGGTACAGGGCGCGAATCAGTTCGCGTCCCCATTATGGAGGACTGCGCCGAATACGACTCGCGCTTCGCCATGAGCGCCGCACAAGCATGGCGGACCCTTCTTCATATGATCACCGACGAGCACTACCCGGACAAGCAGTCCTGGTTCTACCTGTGAACCGCTCCGCTTGCCGTCGTGAAAACGAATGACAATCCGCAGGCGGCCCGGAGCGGGGCCCCCGGAGAGGAATTGTTCGACGTGCTGGTGTGCGCGCCCGGATGCCTGCGAGAGGAGATCGAGCGCCACGGCCCGATCACTGGGTGTCACCTCCTAGTGGTCTATCTTGAAGCTGCAGGACGCCATCAGGTTCTCGACCTGCAAGATCGAGGACGAGCGCACCGAGGACTGGGAGAAACTCGGCGAGTGCCTGTCGCGAATCGGGTTCCGGGAGCTCGAGGACTATGATTTCTCAACGCCTCTGGGTAGACGGCCACGACAGTCTCCCCTCCCCCGAGGAATTGGAGGCGCTGCGGGACCTGGGCCGCAGGCTGGACGCCGACGTCGACAGCCTCTTCCGCTACCTGGACCGGCCTGACGAGACGATTCCGGAGGAGTACCTGGCGTGGGCCGACGCGGAAAGCGCCACTCGCCCCCTCATCGGGGCATCCGGCATTATTCCGCCGACGTCGTCGTCCGCCGCGCCCTGAACCGATCTCGGCGCGGAACCGAACCGATCTCGGCGGAGGAGGGGGGCGACGGGGAAAGGGCGACGGGAAAAAAGGCGGGAAGACGGCGGCCCGCGCGCAGGGCCTACAGGCCGAGGAAGCGGGCGACCGCCTCGCCGCCCGGGTTCGCCCACAGCGCCTCGGGCGCGTCAATGCGCAGCAGGCGCCCGGCCTCCATGACGCCCACCCGGTCGGCCACCGCCCGGGCCTCCCCGTGGTCGTGGGTGACGTACAGGGCGGTCGTGCCCTGCCTGGTCAGAATGTCCCGCAGGTCGACGACCAGCTGCTCGCGCAGCGCCCGGTCGAGCGCGCTCAGCGGCTCGTCGAGCAGCAGCAGCCGCGGCTCCGGCGCCAGCGACCGCGCCAGCGCCACGCGCTGCGCCTGCCCGCCCGACAGGGTCGTCACGTCGCGCGGCCCGTAGCCCGGCAGTCCGACCAGCTCCAGCATCTCCTCGACGCGGGCCCGCCGCTCCGGGCGCGGCACGCCGGTGAGCCCGTAGGCCACATTGCCGGCCACGTCGCGGAAGGGGAAGAGCTGGCCGTCCTGGAACATGAGGCCGAAGCCGCGCT
>ERZ773099.2277-NODE-2277-length-13371-cov-5.158831_pt1 | contig 13371 bp, 15 predicted proteins | sample MGYA00511120_ERZ773099 | MGnify/ENA primary metagenome ERZ773099 (study PRJEB29015, sample SAMEA2738012) | human oral metagenome | biome: human oral; feature: human-associated habitat; material: dental | place: China | collected 2104 ... | reverse complement strand
ACAGCAATAATTACCGTTAGTAATTCAGTAATAATAACGGCCACCTCCTTTTTCATAATGCAAAAATGCCTATAGAATACTTCTATCCATTTTAATGTTTTTTCTCTATAGTGTCAAGATTTCTGTGCGTTCTAGCGTTGCTTCCCATGAATGATTTATCTTCATATTCACGAGCACTTTATAACCTCTTTTACATGGAAGAAGCCGCATTTCATCGCTTATAATATGTTCACGGCTTCATGGAAGGAGTAGGAAAATGAACAAGAAAAAATGGATGCGCAAGGGGATTGCGCTCGCACTCTCAGCGGCAATCACAGCGGGCATTGCAGTGCCGCCCGCCACGGCTGAGGCAAATACCGGTAGGATCATCGGCGCAATCATCGGCGGTGCGGCTGCGGCAGACGAGATGAACAAGCAGATCAAGTACTACAACACGACCGAAGAGGGACGTCAGGCACTCTTTCAGGAACTGCAGGAAAAATACGGCGTGTATTACCGCTGGGATCTGAACAGTCAGCTTGACCGCATCTTTACGAATCTCACGGCGGCAATCGGCTCCATGGATGCGACCGTCTATGACCGCCCATACAATTATTTCATCAATCAGCAGGAGGGATTCAATGCCTTCTGCACGCTCGGGCACAATATGAGTGTCAACGTCGGGCTCTACAGCTATCTCTCGAATGAGGACGAGATCGCCGTCGTGCTCGCCCATGAAATGGGACACGGACAGAAGGATCACCCCGCCAAGGGCATGAAGCGCTCACTCGGGCCTACCATACTCGCGAACGCGACGGGTACGGTGCTCGGCGCGATCGCTGCAAATATCTGGAACGGGCAGGGGCTCACGAAGCCGATGGAGTGGGAGGCGGACAACCTCGCATTTGAGTACATCTCACGCTCTCCATACAACCCCGGCGCAACGGCTGCCGTATGGCAGCGCGTGATCGATCTCTCGGGCAACAACTCCGCGAACGCGTTTGACATCATGTCCGGCGCTGCCGATCATCCGTCGAATTCCTCCCGCCGCGACAACTACGCAAACAAGCTCACAGAGATGAGCGGCGGTAAGGTGACAGTCGATGACGGCGTCGTCTACGTGAACAAGAAACGCCTTCTGACGCCTGCTCCTGCCGGCGGCATGAGCTCCGCCGAGCGTGCCTACTTCGTCATGGGGAATCTTGCAGCCGCCTACCGCAACGGACACGCTGCCGCCGCCGCCTATGCGGACGGCCGTACTGTCATGCTCGGCGCACAGCCCATCATTAGCTGCACGGACGGCGACACAAGCGCTGCTGAGATTGCAGCGCTGCTGAATCAAATTAAATAACTACAGAAAATAGGAGCCCTTGCATTTGACTGCAGGGGCTCCTATTTTTTACCGTCTTGAAAATCTGCGCAGCGCGCGCGGCTTGCCGAGCACCTCGGCAAGCACGATTGCCTGCTGCATCGTGTTGGGTGTCAGCTGCGGCAGGAGCGCCGCATGCGCATGTGCATGTCCGCTCGTATGCGTCACAGCAGCAGACGCTGCCATCTGCTCTGCAGCAAGGCGCTCCTCTCGCTCACGTGCGCGTTTGGCGCGCTGTGCCTCCCGCTGCTGCTCCTCCCACCGCGCGCGCAGTTCCTGCGCGCGCAGCACCTCTGAGTCAACAGTGACCTGTATATCGCGGGGAGCGCCGCGCAGCGGCGGGATCTCAAAGCTGCCCGTCTGTGCCGTGCGCTTCTTCGGCCGCGGGATATCCTGCGGTACCGTCGGCGGCGGCACTTTTTTTCTGCCGCGCACGCGATCGTCAAAGACGGCAAGTGCTATGGCAACAGCAATGACAATGAGGTATTCCATATACTTCGCCTCACTTTACGGGCGGTGTCGGATGCTTCTCGTCCGTCTTACCCGCAGAGCTGATTGCCTGACGCATATCGGTGTCGGACTGGATGTTGTTCAGCTGATAGTAGTCCATCACGCCGAGCTTGCCCTCGCGCAGTGCCTGCGCCATTGCGTGCGGTACCTCCGCCTGCGCCTCGACGACCTTTGCCTCCATCTCCTGCGTGTACGCCTTCATCTCCTGCTCGCGTGCAACCGCCATCGCGCGGCGCTCCTCCGCCTTTGCCTGTGCGATGCGCTTGTCCGCCTCCGCTTGGTCGGTCTGAAGCTCCGCGCCAATGTTGCGCCCGACATCGACGTCCGCGATGTCGATGGAGAGAATCTCGAACGCCGTACCTGCGTCGAGTCCCTTGCCAAGCACTGTTTTCGAAATATCATCCGGATTTGCAAGCACGTCATTGTGACTCTGCGAGGAGCCGACCGTCGTAACAATGCCCTCGCCAACGCGCGCAATGATCGTCGGCTCACCCGCGCCGCCAACGAGGCGGTCGATGTTTGCGCGCACCGTGACACGCGCCTTGATCTTGAGCTCGATGCCGTTTGCCGCGACTGCGGAGACAATCGGCGTCTCGATGACCTTCGGATTGACGCTCATCTGCACAGCATCGAGCACATCACGCCCCGCGAGGTCAATCGCCGCCGCGCGCTCGAACGGCAGGGCTATCTGTGCACGGTGGGACGCGATGAGCGCGTCGACCACCTTGTCCACATTGCCGCCCGCGAGGTAATGCGCCTCAAGCTGGTTCACGCCAACATCCAGCCCCGCCTTATTCGCCTTGATGAGCGGGAGCACAATGCGGCTCGGTGGAACACGGCGCAGGCGCATGCCGACCAGCGACACGATACTGACCGGGACATTTGCCGAGATCGCAGACACCCAGAGCCCGAGCGGTACAAAGTGCAGAAAGATCGATACGGCAAGAATAGCAATGACAACGAGGAATGCTCCTCCAAACAGAGTTCCCATATGTACCTCCTTAGAATTTCCGTGAAGCTATGCCTATGCCTCGCGCACAACGACGCGGCTGCCGTTCACGGACAGGACAACAATCTGCTTCCCTTTTTGAATATACGCGCCCTCCGAGATCACATCCACGGGGCGGCCGTCGATGCGCGCCGTCCCCGAGGGACGCAGCTCCGTGAGCACCTCGCCCATCTTCCCTACAAGTTCGGATCGCTCCGCCGCGCTGACATAGCCCTCCTCCGTGCGTGAGCTCTTTTGCAGCACAATCTTGTTCCACAATTTGCTCGACGGCAGACGCGAGACGATCAGCAGGAAGAGCACAACGGAGATCACGAGGGCAATGCCGAGCGCTGCAAGTGCGCCGATATCCCCGCCGAGTGCGAGCACAATGCTGTAGAGCATTGTCGCAACGCCGAGCCCCGCGAGCAGTCCCACAGTCGGCAGCAGGATCTCCACAATGATCATGAGCACGCCCGCGAGAAAGACCGCAATGTGATAGAGTTCCACAAGCCCCCGCGTGTATTGGCTGCCCCAGAAGACCGCCGCGGCAACAATGCCGAGCAGGACGCCTACGCCAAGCCCGCCCGTCTTGATCTCCACCATGATGGAGAGAAACATGACGGCAACGAGCAGGACTTGCAGAACGCCATTGTCCACAATCAGATTCATAGAACCCTCCTCCTTACGCGAAAAAACCTCCACGCAAGCTGCGTGGAGGTTCCTATGCTGAAAATGGTCGGAACGACGAGATTTGAACTCACGACCTCTTCCACCCCAATCAATCCAAAAGACTAGGGACACAATTCAAAACAATAGGAACGCTCCACATTGACAACTTTTTTCAAGGTCATCAAACACTCGATTTGATGGTCTTGCAAAGCGTTGACAAAACAGCTTGCGCTTTCAGACATTCGCCTGTATAATGCAGAATGAGACCTCAATAGGCAGGGCGTCTACTTTCTTCACCTCTCTACTCCATAAATGGGAGGTGGTGCAATATGGGTTACTACGAGTTCGCATTGGTGCTTGTGCTCGTCACTGGCTTCATCGTTGCCATAAAAAAGAAATAACCGCCCCTGCTTCCAACTGAGAGCGGTTAATCCGTTACGGTGAAGAAGTTGACGCCCTGTTGAGGTCTCTTCTTTGTGTCTCTATCATAGCAGAAACGGCACATTTTTACAAGGCTTTCCAGACACTGATTTTTGTAAAATATTTGTGAGCAGGTATATATATATTTCCGTGTGTCTCATTCCCCCGCGCCGGCATCCGCGACCGCCGCCCGTGAGCAGGTGCAGGGAGACACTACCACCATTCATTTCACAGAGAGCAGACACATACCAAGGCATCGCCGCCCGCTTGCGTGCAGGTGTCAATGTGTGAATGGATGTGGAAGCAAAGAAGGGGGAAGTATAGCGACCGTTGCGATCAGTAACAAAGGCAGGAGGGGAACGCACCCCCCTCCTTGCCACACAGATAACATCATCGTCGCTACCTTCTACCGTCCACCCCAGAGTAAGAACGAGCGTTTGAATAACTGTTTAACTATCCATAACTGCAATTATGTATAGTAAGAAAACAGTCCTTTTGTTCTTAAAATATAGTACTGTATTCGTGGAGAGAAAAGACACAAAACCTTGACAGCGATCCTCTGTCTTGCTATGATTAGAACAGATGTATTCTATCTGTCACAGCAAAGACAACAGAGAGGAGGCAATGACAGAGCATGGACAAAGACACACAGCAAAGTCCCAAGAAGCGAGGACGCAAGCCAACAGGCAGACGCAGGAGGCAAATGTATCTCACCGATGAGGAGAGGGAGCAGCTTATAGCCCTGCTGCATGACATCAGGCATGACGAGAAGCCCGTGCGCTACAGTGCCATAAAGACACAAGCTGAGGAGGAATATAAAGCCGCCGTCAAGCGTGAGGCGCAAGGAGCAACCAGACCAGTACGTACCATCAGTTATTACAGAGCAGAAACACTATATAGCCTTATCGGGATTCCATGTAAGACAACCGCTTACAAAGCTGAGGTAGAGCAGATGAAAGCGCAACTAGAGCGGAAGAGAGCAGAGAAACCGTTGACCGTGGAAGAACTCAATGCGTGGTCTGAGCGCATGGAAGAAAAGCAGCGGCTTTCGTGGGAGCGAATCAAAGCCCGTCACGGAATAGAGTAACCAGAGCAACAAAGCCTTTTGACAATAGTCAAGGGGCTTTTCTTTATTTGTCTATCAATTATGGTTATGTATGGAATAGATATTTTGACCAATCTATAAATCCAGTAATAGCAAGGCTCTATAGGTGATTGAACTCTGTCTAATTCTAGCTGGTGCACAAGGGAGAGAAGAAAACGCTTTTTACCTTGACACCTCTCCTGCATTGTGGTAATGCAAGACACCAACAAAGAGCAGAGGGAGAATACATCACCGCTCTATTCACTCTCTTTCCTCTCTGCTCTCTGAGAAAATTTATTTGCTATCCCCTATTGACAAAGCAGAATCATTGTGTTACGTGCGCGTATATATATTATATATAGCTTTAAGTAGCTTATAGTATCTACTGAGTTACCTATAGACTATGCTACTACTACTCTAATAAAAAGAATAACTTATAAGCTATTATATATATATAGCTCTTATATGTCTATTGCTATAGCTCTATAGCTATACTCTCTTTGTTTGTCTTATAAGCTATATAGCTATGTGTCTATAGCTCTCTATAGCTTGTTTGTCTTAGTAGCATAGTGATAGCTATGCGCTATGTAGCTTTAAGATACTATAGAGCACACACAAGACAAAAACCCTCTATCCCTTATAGCTATAGGGATGAGGGCTATTTTTGTTTGTCTTTCCTTGTTGTCTATAGGGAATTGTCCAATGTGGACGTCGTATTTGAGCACCTGAAAATGGTGAGGGTATACTAGGGTATAGGCAGAGCATTTCAATGTCTCTATCATGGTACTGGCTACACGAAAACGGAAAAATATAAGGGATTAGACAAATACCTATTCCCCTATCTTTTGTCTTTCGGTCTGAATGTCATTTCATGACCCAGAGCAGAGAGAAGGGCTGATAGGTCTTTTACCGTGAGAGAATTGCGCTGAAACTTATTGTGCAGACCCTTCTCATTCATACCCGCTTTAGCCGCTAACTCCTTGAACGTCATACCCTGAGCACTTGCGAGGGCTTTCAGTTCCTCTTTCAAGTCCATAGCCGCACACCTCCACTCATGAAATTATATCTTGACAAGTCATGTTTCCGTGACTATTATGTCTTATAGAGTCACGTTTTCACAACCAACCTTTTGGACATTTTTATCCATAAGTCCCGCCATCCCTTGACTTTCGCACAAATTTGAGCGAAACCCTTTTTCCCAAATTTGAGAAAAACCCAACTTGAACATTTTTGTTAATGTTCAACATCCCGCCATCACCGGCAACTCATCACTAAGGGTACAACCCGCTATTCTGAGCGAGTTCACCATAGAGGGGTATTACTCATTTTTGAGTAGAAGTCCCACCAGTCATTTTTTCACACTTTGCAAAGGAGAAAACACCATGCAGCAGACAAACACCCACACCCCCACCCCCGCCGCTCTTCCCTCTGTCACCATCTCCACCATCACCATCTCCACCATCACCAACGAGGGAGAGACAACCCACACCATCACCGATCAGGAGGCAGTCACTGCCATTCAGGAGGCGTACGAGGACGCAAAAGCCTATCGGAATGAGGTACTGAACGATCTAGTGCAGCGTGCCATTGACAAAGGCATTGATGAGAAGTACCGCCGCATTGTTGGCAACATGAGCGGCTTCCTTGCTGATTTGTCTATCAAGCCCAGCGGGGAAGCGTATGCAGGCTTTACCCGTAACTTCCACCTTGCCATATCCCATCTCTGCAAAGCTGTCTATGAACAGGCGGTGAAGGACATTGCGGAGCTTCCAAACACCATTGAGGGACTGAGGGAAGACATCCACGATCACACCGCCGAACATACTCATCCCTATGACTTCCGCTATGAGCCGTCCTATCCCATTGCGGATTAAGGAGACACACAGCGCATAGGGGCTAAGGGCTTCCACACAGCTACCAACGTAGCACCTCATGTGGAAGCTCTTTTTAGTACCATCACGCTCTACCCATCAGGAAGGAGACAACACACCATGCCAACAAAGACAATCACCAAAGCCGAATCATTCGCAGGGCTTCCCATCTCTGAGCAGGAGACCGTCATCACCATCGACCGCGAGACCAGAGAAGCCCGTATCTATGCGAGCGACACCCGCACCATCAACAAACTGGACAAACTCTATGAGCGCAAGCGCGTTCACCGCAATGCAGACGGGATTACGGCGGTAGAGTATGCCGTGCCTGAGAAGTATATCTCATTCCGTAGCACCATTCACAGGCGAACTCTCACGGATGAACAAAAGCGTGCATTCACTGAGCGAATGAAAAAAGCAAAGGAAAGTAACACATAGAATCAATTCTATTCATTCTACGCTCGTATTGATACGAGTTTTGGCACATTGAAATCCTTCACGCGATACTTTATATGCGTCGATGATTTCAATAGCCGTAAACAGCGAATAAACGCATAACAGACACATATACACCAGAGAGAGCTTCCCATTCGGAAGGCTTTCTTTTTTTTGTGTCCTCACATCCACCATTTACAGAGGGGACGCAATGCGCTATCATGAGAAGCGTCAATGTGAAAAGCTACTCATGTGTAGCAACAGCGTTCCTCACCAAAGGAGCGACACGCAATGGAAATCACACAAGACCAACTGAACAAGGCAGTGCAGGAAGCACTAAAGGGGGCAATGCTGCAAGGCTTCCCGGCACCAACAGCCGCCGTCCCACAGGGAGAGACAATCACCTTCAGAGCGTATGGCGGGGAGTTCATGGAGAACAAGAGCCGTACCGTAGCAAAGACAACCCACTCCAAGAATCAGGTACTCTACAGGAAGCACCTACTGCCCGCATTCGGTGAGCAGACACTAGACTCTATCACAAGGTCACAGGTGCAGAGCCTCATAAACAGCATGGCAGACCAGAGCTATAGCATGGAGACAATAAAGGCAGCAAAGTGCCTCCTCTCCTCCATCATGGAGCTTGCAGCGTCTGATAGACTCATCCCTTGCAACCCCTGCAAAGCGGTCAAACTGCCAAAAGTGGAGAAGAGGAAGAAGCGTGCTCCTACCGTGGAGGAATACAGGAGACTGAGGGAAGCGAGCAAAGGTCACAGACTATGGATAGCCGTCCCTCTTCTCTTCCTTGCAGGACTGAGACTAGGGGAAATGCTTGCTCTCACATGGGAAGACATAGACATGAAAGAGCGACTTATTCATGTGTCTAAGACCCTGAGCACTGAGAACGGGAGCGGCAAAGCCTATCTGAAGCACTCACCCAAGACAAAGGCGGGATTCAGACACATACCCATATGTGATGAACTGTATGCCATGCTACAGACATACAGAGAGCAGCAGGGCAAACGGCGTCACATCGTCTTCTCCAAACGGGATGAAGACGCATACACGCATCCGCAAGTCTTTAGGGACAAGGTCTTCAAGTATTGGTGCTATGACGCCGATCTGCCGAAAGACATAACACCGCATTCGGGGCGGCATTACTTTGCCTATCGCCTCTTCCTTGCAGGAGTCAACCCCGAAACCCTGAGGCATCTCACAGGACACAGCGACATTTCAACCCTGCTGGATGTGTATTGTCACATCGATAAACTTTCGGACGAAACCCTTGTTGAGGCACGTCATTCAATGAGTGCCCTTTGTGGGTAGATAGTCCCAGATTGGTAGAGTGAAACAGGCATATAGACAAAAAAAGTGAGGTATTCAGCACAGCACACTGAACACCCCGAAAGCCTTGTAACTCTAAGAAATGGTCGGAACGACGAGATTTGAACTCACGACCTCTTCCACCCCAAGGAAGCGCTCTACCAAGCTGAGCTACGTCCCGAACAAATGGTATTATACCGATGTTTTTTCGTTTTGTCAATCCCTCTGCGTCATTTGCTTCATGAGGCGCAGCGCGCCGATCTCGACACCGGTCTCGCGTGCAACCTGCTCTATCGTCCGTCCGGCACGCAGCAGCGCACGCGCCTTGATGATGGACTCGTCCTCGCGGACGGGCTGCTCCTCTTCTACGCGCGGCTGAGACGGCATCACAGGCTCTGCAGGTATGGCTTGGCGCACAGGCGGAACAGGCTGCGCCGGAGCAGCATGAACGGGAATGCGATGCGGCGGCGCTGACGGTGGCATATCCTGCCGCATTTGCATCTGCACAGGAGAGGGCGGCGCAGCGTATACAGGTGCATTTTCTACCGCCGCACGCGCCTGTTCACGCAGGATCGACTGATGCAGCACTGCGGCGAATTCATCCCCATCCGTACGGCGCGCTTCCGGCGTCTGCGGCACAGAGGCCGTACTGCTCACCTGCGGCGCAGCAGCAGTGGCTGCGGGCATAGGTTGCCCAAGATCGCGCAGACGGCGCTCCAACTCCTCAATGCGCTGACGCAGCGCCCATTCGAGGCGCTGTGCATCCGCAACCCGCGTCTCAAGCTGCACGCGCCGATCATCCGCCTCGCGCAGGAGTCCCTCGAGCTTTGTCACGTGAGAACCGAGCCGCTTGATGATCGTGTCTGCCGACTGCTGCAGTTCTTTCTTCAATTTCTCAATGGAGGCCGCGAGATCTTCATCCTCCTCATCGCTGCGCTGCCGCCGCTGAATGATATAGCGTACGATGAGCAGGAGAACAGCGCCGAGAATGATGAGGGCACCCAGAATTTCGGTCACGGAAATAATAAGCGGACGCCTCCCTTATCTACATCTATGAAAAATCAAAAACTGATATCGAGATGCACGCCGCGATTCGGATCGGCAGCGAGGCGCGCAAGCAGCTCTGCACCGTGATCCTCGCCGCGCGATCTCCGCCCCTGCTGTCCCTGACCACCGCCCTGCCGACGCTCACGCTCCGGATCATCCTTCACGCGTGCATCCTCGCTCGCCTCTTCCTTGGCGCGCACCTGCTGACGCGCCAGCTCCGCGTCCTGCTTCTGACGGATGGACTCAAAGCTCTGCTGGATGTTGACCTGATTCTGCATATTGCTCTGAACATTCCCCGCCTCATTGGACTGGGGGAACATCATCTGCATACTGATCGGCGTGACATTCATGGCGTTACCTGCCTCTCTTCAAAAGATTCCTACAGCAATCTCCCCATTCAGCATCTGCAGCCGTGCATGACGCAGTTCCTCCTCGACCACCTTCTTCACACCGCTGATCGTGGCATTGACCCCGGGATAGATCGTGTCCGAAGCAGAAATCGAGCCATTCTTCATCTGCTCGAGTTCTTCCTCCATCTGCTCGAGTTCCTCCTGCATCTTCTTGATCTTGCCGGCAAGAGGGAACTGTGCGTGCGTCATCTCGACGAGCTGCTCCCTGCGGCGCGGCGGAAGACTCATCAGAGGCTGTTTCTTGAGTGTTGCGAGCGAGAGGCGAAGCTCCGTCAGCTGCTTCATCGCCGTCTGACACTCTTTGGAAAGCGTGTCATAACGATGCTTCAGATTTGGATCGATGCCGACATCCAGATTGGTCTGCACATAAAAGGCGTTGCCCAAAACCTTTGCGCGGATGGACTCACCCGCCCCGACTTTCCCCCCCGTAACGATGCCGCGCCGCCCCTCGACGAGAACGTGATGTCCCGCACGCATCTCGGAATGCAGGACGACATCGTTCACGAAGATATCTCTTCCTGCGGCAATGTTCGCATTCTCGACGAAGGAGATGCTGACATCCTCGAGCGCATGAATCCTGCCGATGTTCATGCCGCGAATCCCGCCGTGAACAATGACATTGCGCCCCTCGACCTGCGCACCGCCAACCATGCCTTTGATCTCGATGTCTCCGGTCGCCTTGACGATGAACCCGCTCTCCACATCCCCCTTGATCTCAATGCTGCCCGCAAAATCAACATTGCCCGTTCCGACATCGACGCTCGAATCAATCACGAGGTGCGGATCGACGCTGATTTTCTTCCCGTCGTCCACAATCTGACCGTCGATGAGTGCAACGAGTTCATGACTGTTTACAATCTTTGTATTCTTTCCTTGCGGAAGAGTTGCCGGTTTGCCGGGCTTCGGCGGAATTTCCTCGCCAAGCACATTTTTTCCTGGAATTCCCGGTGTTTCGGGAATGTGAACAGCAAGCACATCACCAATCTGTGCGCGGATAAAGATATTCATATCTTTGTAGTCCACGCGGTCGTAGGCACGTGCAGCAGGGCGCCCCTTCTCCCCCATGTCGAATTTCCGCTCAACGCGTGCATCCGTGCCGGCCTCTGGTGCAGTGCCGCGTGCCGCGATAAACGGGGTCAGCCGCGCCACGCCACGCCCGATCGCCTCACGGTCAATGCCGTAGACAACCTTCTTTGCGGAGAGCGCATCCAATACATCGGAGACATCCGGCGGCAGATTCCCCTTCTTGTCATCGAAGCGCACCGCCGCAGTCATTCCATCACGTGAGATTTCAATATTGAAGGGAATGACTGTATTTCCTCCCCCATCTTCTGCGGGCAGTTCCAAGCGCTCCTCAAAGCCGTCCGCAGCACGCACAAGACGAGCCAACTGGATCACATCGTAATCCGCAACACCCTCATTCTCAAGACGCTGCTTGAGTGTCGGAAGGTCAATGAGGTTGCTGTCCGCACTCTCCGGATAGACGGTCAGATATGTTCCATCAGCCTTGATCGTCAGCTGAAATCCCTCACGCAGTCCCCCAACGGTTCGATCCATGATACCACTCCCGATCCATCTAATTTCCCTCTATGGATTTCCCCTTATAAATCGTCATTCATCCGCGCAAGCGAACCGCGCATGCGGAAGATTGCCTTCGTGTGAAGCTGTGAGATCCGCGCCTCCGAGAGGTGCAGGATTGCAGCAATTTCCTTGAGCGTCATCTCATCGTAGTAGTAGAGTGCCACAACGGTACGCTCCTTCTCAGGGAGTTTTTCGATTGCAGCGGCAAGGGTTTCCTTGATCTCCGTCCACTCCGCATGTTCCACCGGGCCATCGTCCAAGGAAACAGGGGCATCCGTGCGCAGATACTCCTCCAGCGGAATGATGGTCGCCGCACTGACCTGTCCCTCAAGATGGTGCAGTCCTTCTATACTCAAGTCGAGTTCTGCGGCAAGCTCCTCATCGGTCGCCGTGCGTCCCAGTTCCCCTTCGAGGCGTGCAACTGCTTTCTCGTATTTTTTAATATTCTGACGCACACTGACGGGAATCCAGTCCTTTGCACGCAGATGATCGAGCATAGCACCTCGGACACGCACACCGGCATAGGTCTCAAATTTATTGCCACGCGCGAGCTCGTAGCGCTCAATCGCATCCAAGAGGCCGAAGAATCCGCTGCTGAGGAGATCCTCACGGTCAACATGCTGCGGGAGACTGATTGCAATGCGCCCGGCAACAAGGCGGACAAGGGGAAGATAGTGCTCGGCGATCCGGTTGCGTACGTCAACGGTCTTTTCCGTCTCATACGCCCGCCACAGGGCATCGATATCTTCTGCCGGCTGTGCCGTCATTGCACTCATCTCCTCTCATTCCCGCTGCACTGCTTACGCCGTGGCCGGCGCGCTCTCCCCATCCGGCGTCCTCATATGGACAAAGGAATCCTCCGAGAGTGGCTGGAAGTTTGTTGGTGCAGCGAACTCCTCTGCTGCCTTCTCCCCATTCTCGACGGCATCAAAATCAATTTCATCGGGATCATAGAGCTGCGTCTGCATATCCTGCATGCGCTCAGCAGGCTCTTTGTCAAAGGCAGCCCAGCCCTTCGCCTCCAGGATGAAGACAACGAGATAGGTGAACAGTCCTGCACATAGAAAAGCAACAAGGCTGCGCAGGAGAGCTGTCGTCACACGCGCATCGCCAAGCATGCCCGTAATAAATACAATGAGTGCAGCGATCACGGAGAATATGAGCGCCATACCGAGTTTGAACACGAGTCCACCTGCCTTTCTATATTGTCTTATCGCCCTTGCTGACCGTCTTCACCGTATATGTTCCATCATTGAGATCAATCGACACCGTACGCCCATAGTTGAGTCCGGTATCCTCCGCGATGAGACGGATGCCGTTCTGGGCAAGCAGCTCCTTCGCCGCCTGTGCATTGCGTTCGCCCACGCGCATGACGCTCGTTGTATTCGAGAACGCGAACATTTGGGCTCCGCCGGCAATCTTCGCAACAAGACGGGATTTGACGGCGCCAAGTCTCAGAACATCCGCGAGCATCAGCGGAAATCCCGTGTCGATAAATTTTGCAGGTGTGTCCGAGGGGCGCGCCTGTTTGCTGTCCGGCAGCATATAGTGGAGAAGTCCCCCCACCTTTGCCTGGGGATCATAAAGGGAAAGCCCGATACAGGAGCCCAGTCCGTAGCTGATGAGTGTGGACGGAGCTGCGCCGACTTTGTAGTCGGCCATACCGACTTTTATCAAATCCGGCATAT
>ERZ773099.2276-NODE-2276-length-13377-cov-23.501651_pt1 | contig 13377 bp, 9 predicted proteins | sample MGYA00511120_ERZ773099 | MGnify/ENA primary metagenome ERZ773099 (study PRJEB29015, sample SAMEA2738012) | human oral metagenome | biome: human oral; feature: human-associated habitat; material: dental | place: China | collected 2104 ... | reverse complement strand
CGAAGAGGTAGGCGGCCTTGTTGACCGGGCCGCCCAGGTCGAAGCACATCATGAGGCCCAGGATGATGCCCAGGAACACGGCCGAGCCGCTGGCGGACATGGAGGTCAGCCCGTTCTGCATAGCGGTCATGAGGGCGGCCAGCGGCTTGCCCAGGAGCATATACATCAGGGAGCCGACCACCAGCGTGGTCCCCAGCGGGATGACCACCACGGGCATGAGCCCGCGCAGCCACCGGGGCACGTTCAGGCCGGCGAGCCAGGCCGCGAAGTAGCCGGCGAGAATCCCGCCGACCAGGCCGCCGATGAATCCGGCCTTTACCTCGCCGGCGATGAAGCCCATGACGAAACCGGGAGCGATGCCGGGACGTCCGGCCAGGCCGAAGGCGATGTATCCGGACAGCGCCGGGACCAGGAAGCCCATGGCCGCCTTGCCCAGCAGGAAGAGCGCCCAGCCGATGTAGAGGAGCATCCCGGACCGGGACACGGAGATCGTCTCCGTGGCCACGACCGTGTCCGAGGAGTCCTTGATCTCATGCATGAACTCGCTGCCGGGCAGGTTCCACAACGAGTAGTCCGAGATCGAGATCTTCTCGTAGAGGCTGGCGACGTCGTAGCCGGCCAGGAGGAAGCCCAGGGCGATGAGCAGACCGCCGGCCGCCACGAAGGGGATCATGTAGGACACGCCGGTCATGACCGAGCGCTGCAGCCGGCGGGCCCAGTGGACGTTCTCCTCCTCGGCGTCATCGGACGCGTCTCCGCCCTCGGGCACGCGCGCGGCGTTCGGGTCCTCCATGGCCGCCAGGGCCTGGTCGACGAGCGCCCCGGCGTCGTTGACGGCCGCCTTGACGCCGACGTCGACCATCGGCTTGCCGGCGAAGCGGTCGCGCCCCTTGATGGGCAGGTCGTGGGCGAAGACGACCGCGTCGGCGCGCTTGACGAGGGCGGGGTCGAGCCAGTCGATCTTCCCCGATCCCTGCCCCTCGATCCTCACCGTGACACCGCGATCTTTGCCCGCCTGCTCGAGGGCCTCGGCGGCCATGAAGGTGTGGGCGATGCCGGTCGGGCACGAGGAGACGCCGACGATGACCCTCTCGCCCTCGGCGGGCGCGGAGGCGTCGTCGGCGACGGCGGACTCGGCGGCCGCCTGCTCGCCGTCGGCGGGATCGGGCTCGACCTGCTCGGTGACGAGGCGGGCGACCTCCTCCTCCGTGGTGGCCTTGCGCAGGGCGTCGGTGAACTCGGTGTTCATCAGGCCGCGCGCGAGCTTGGCCAGAAGCTGGAGGTGGACGTCATCGGCCCCGGCGGGAGCGGCGATCATGAAGACCAGGTCCGCCGCCTGCTCGTCGGCGGCGCCGAAATCGACCGCCTCGGCCAGTCGGGCGAAGCCGAGCGACGGCGCCAGCACATGCGGGCTGCGGCAGTGCGGGATGGCGATGCCGCCGGGGATGCCGGTCGGGGCGGTCTCCTCGCGGGCGATGGCGTCGCCGGCCAGGCCCTCGGGGGTGTCGGCGCGCCCCGCGGAGGCGACGACCTGGGCCAGGTACTCGATGACGTCCTTCTTGCTGGAGCCGGGAAGGGCGTCGAGCCGCACGAGTTCGGGGATGATCAGTGGTGTGGACGCCTCGGAGGGCGCTGCGTTCGGGGACATGATGCTACCTCGCTGTCCGATGGATGCTGGGGCCGGATGGCGCGTCAGCGGATCTGGGTCGGGGCGCCGGCTCAAGGCCGGGACGCCGGATGGTCAGGGACATCAGCTCAGACGAGCCGGGTGACGACAGGGCCCTGGGCGGGCAGGTCGCTCGGTGATGGCAAGGTCGTGCCGGGCAGCGAAGCCGCCGCGGAGCCGTAGATCATAGCGGTTCTTAGCCGCTCGGCCTCATCGCCGCCGCGGACGTCGGCCAGGACGTAGCCGGCGACGGAGGAATCGCCGGCGCCCACCGTGGAGACGACCGGCACCTTGGGCGCGGTGGCGTGCCAGGCCCCCTCACCGGTCACCAGGACCGCGCCGGCGGGACCGAGGGTGGCCATGACGGCGCCGATGCCCAGGTCGACCAGGATTCGGGCGGCGTCGGCGACGGGGGCGAGCTCTCCGCGCACGGCGCCCTCCTCCAGAGCCATGGCGCGATCCGCCGGCAGGCCGACGAGCTGACCGAGCTCCTCGCCATTGGGCTTGACCAGGTCGGGGGCGGAGTCGGGAAGACCGGCCGCGAGCTCCGCCAGGGGCGCGTCCGAGGTGTCGACGGCGATGCGCAGGTCGGGGGCGGCGCCGCGCAGGAGGCGCACGAGCCGGGCGTACCAGTCGGCGGGGGCGCCGGGGGGCAGGGAGCCGGACAGGACCGCCCAGTGGCGGGCGCCGGCGCTCTCGGCGCTCTCAGCTCTCTCGGACGGCCGCGCGGCGGCGACGGCCTCGAGGAGCGCCATCTCCACGGCGTCGATCTCCTCCGGGCTCAGCGAGGCGCCGGGCTCGTTGAGCTTGGTGGTGGTGCCGTCGGGCTCGGTGACCGCGGTGTTGACGCGGGCGGGCGCGGCCACGGTCACCGCACGCGTGCTCAGGACCGATGAGCCGGTCGAGCCGGTGGAACCAGTAGAGCCCGCGGAACCGGCGGAAGCAGCTGCGTCCAGGGCGAGCAGGAGCGGGTCGTGAGCGGCGGCGGGCAGCACGGCGGTGGCCGGCTGCCCCGCGGAGGCCAGCACACGCGCGACGTTGACGCCCTTGCCCCCGGGCTCGACGACGACACCGCTCAAGCGGTTGACGCCGCCGCGGATAAGGGGGCCGGGGAGGGCGACGGTGCGGTCCAGGGAGGGGTTCGGAGTGAGGGTGACGATCATGACGTGATGACCTCGGTTCCTAGGGTGGCGAGATGAGCGGCGATGGAGGTGGGTGGTGGCGAGTCGGTGACCAGGAGGTCGATGTCGGCCAGGTCGGCGAAGGACACGAGGTGCTCCTGCCCGACCTTGGTGGCGTCGGCGAGCACGACCACATGCTTGGCAGCGCGGATCATGGCGCGCTTGACGGCGGCCTCGTCCGGGTCCGGCGTGGACAGGCCGTGCTCGACGGTCAGGCCGTTGGTGCCCATGACGGCCACGTCCACACGGGTGACGGCGAGCGCCGCAAGGGCCTCGGGCCCCACGGCGGCCTGCGTGATGCCGCGGACCTGACCGCCGAGTATGCGCACGCTCATGTCGTCGCGGCCGGCCAGGAGCGCGGCGGTCAGAACCGAGTCGGTGATGACCGTGAGGTCGAGCCCGCCGGGAAGACGCCGGGCCAGGGCGCCGACGGTGGTGCCGGCGTCGAGCAGGACAGTGGCGTCATGACGCAGATGGAGGCGCGGGAGCGCCGCCTGGGCGATCGCCTGCTTGGCGGTGGAGCCGACGAGTTCGCGCTCGGCGACGCCGGTCTCCGGCAGGGCGAGGACAGTGGCGGGCACCGCGCCTCCGTGAACCTTGCGCAGCGCCCCGAGACGGTCGAGCGCGGTCAGGTCGCGGCGGACGGTTTCGACGGTGACGTCGTAACGAGCGGCGAGCTCGGTGACGGACACGCGCCCGTCACGGGCGACAGCATCGACGATCGACTGCTGACGCTGCTCGACGTTCATGCGCACCCCCTCGACCACAGCGTCCGTTCGGGCACTAGAACGCCCGAACAAGGCATCACTGTACGACCGATCGGGCATGAAGGGAAGGGCCGCTGAATCGCCGGGGAGGGGAAGAGGGGGAAGAGACCGGTCAAGTCCGCAGCAGCGGGAGGTAGGCGGACAGGTCGCAGCGCTCGCCGGAGGCTCGCAGTGCCCCGCCGGCTACGGCATCCGCCCAGGTGAGTCGTCCGGTGACCAGGGCGAGCCAGGTCTCAGCGTCCGTTTCGACGACGGAGGGCGGCGTCCCGCGCCGGTGCACCGTCCCGGCCACCGCCTGGGTCACGCCGTAGGGCGGGACCCGCACCTCGACGGCCCGACCGGGCGCGCAGGCTGCCAGCTCCTCCAACGCGAATCGGACGGCGGTGGCCAGCGTGCGCCGATCGAGCGCATCGGTGCGGTCAGCGTCTTGAGGGCGCTCGGCGTCCCCGGCGCGCTCGGATTGCTCAGATCGCTCGGCGCCCCCGGAGCGCCCAGTGCGTTCAGCACTCTCGGCGTCCCCGACGCCCCCGGAGCACTCAGTGCCCCCGGCGCGTTCGGCGCCCTCTGAGCTCTCAATGCTCTCAATGCCCTCGGCGCCCTCGGGACCGGGAGCCCCGCCGTCGGCGGGATCACCGGCAGCAGCCCATCGGCGCACGGCCAGAGCGCCTGCGGCGGGATCGATCCGGCGTCGGGCTGGCATGGGGCAAGACTAGGGCACGACTGGGCACGGTTATAGGAAAACCGCGCTCTCCTCGCCCGCCGGCCCTGTCACCCTGTTGGTGATTGCGAAGATGGTTCCATGACTGGGCCGACGGCGACCGGCATGATGGTTCGCCCCCGTCCGTAGATAATCCAGGGACGTCCAAAGACGTTGCTCAGCCTCGTTTTCTGCGTAATTTCTGCAGCGCAGGCGAGTCCATCGCACTTCTTGATCGTATGGTTGCGACATCTTTCTGCTGCGGCTGCGCATGATGAGCGCCACGTGCTTCGATCCCAGTCCTTACGTGGCCCCAGCCAGATTCTCAGATTGCCTGAGACGTGAAACGTGCGCGACGATCGTCTGCCCAACGGCCTCGCCAAGACGTACAGGCACGGCATTGCCAATGAGACGGCCCAGCACGCTGAACCGCACAGGCGCATCCGGAGGTACGAACTTATACTTGGGCGGAAAGGTCTGCAAAATCGCAGCCTCTCGCAAGGAGATGGCCCGATCCTGCTCGGGGTGGCCGAACCGCCCGTTTCCATACCCGAAACACTGAGTAGTAATGGTCGGGCTCGCGTCGTCCCATGACATCCGACCATACACACTCGGGTACGTGGCGCCAGTACTCTTCTGATGACAGGCCGCCTGGAGCTCATCGGGCCATTCACGCCACGTGCCACCTGGCTTCGAGTGACGTATCCGTTCAAGATTGGTTTTGCTCAATCTTGATGCAACGTGCAGACGATCCTTCGGGTCGGACTCGCCAGCCTTAATCGGACGAAGCTGACCGATGGCCTCCCGAACGGTCCTCACTCGCTCACCGTCTTGCGTCAGCGTGAGGCCTTCAGAACCCAGCCTCGAGGCGATAAGAACCAGACGTTTACGCGTCTGAGGGATACCAACACGGACCGCTTGAACTACAGACCACTCAACCGAATAGCCATCCAAGTTCTTCAAGAACCGCCCAAAGACAGGATGATCGAGTAACTGAGGAACATTCTCCATCGTGAGAAGATCGGGTTGGATCTCCTTCACGAACTTGCCGAAAGTCTCAACAAGTTGCCAGTCGCCTCCGCGTTTCTTACTCCTACCTGAGCGACTGTATGTTGAAAACGGTTGACACGGCGCACATCCAGCAATCATGCTAACATCCGCGCCATCAATCATCTCGGCAACATCAGAAGCAGGGATCTCATTGACATCGCTTTCAATGAACTTGGCCCTGTTATTAGCTTCGTAAGGATACCTGCACGCCGGGTCGATATCGATACCTGCTACAACTTCAATACCCGCCCGTACGAGACCGCATGTTAGGCCGCCAACTCCACAGAAAAGATCGACGGCGCGAATCGTCGGAGCATTCTTATCTTCGCCCATCAAACTATCACCTCTTCCGCTTCTTTCTTCTCTACATTATTAGCAATCTCAAATTGGATGAACTTCACGAAACATTCAACCGCTTCTTTCAAATAATCGCCGACCGCGGTTGCGAGTTTTTTGAGCTCGACTACCGTCACGCCGTCACTGCAGTCAACAAACGACAGCGCCCCATGAGCAAGTCCGTTGCGACGATCCTTAACAAGTTTTAGGGCACCCATATCATCCCGTATGTGGCGCTTTGCCGCTTGGGAGACGTTAGGTGAGAACGTCAGGACACAACCGACTCTTCCGCACACCTTCTCAATCGAAGAATCGTCCCAGTTTCCACCCCCACCGGATTCAATCGTGAACCCCTTAACGGGCATCTGCTGTAACAGCTTTTCGCACAGGTCGAGTGCCGCTTCAAGACGCTTGTCTGGCCCCAGATCGCTATGAGTCCGAGCGATGGAACGCACCCACTCCTTTCGGAGATCAATGCTCAGCTCGTTCGGACGTCGTTCCGCCTCCTCAACCGCGACAACAACCGCTTCCAAACAGCGGAGCACAGTCGCTTCTACGAGGTTATAGAGCTGCAAGTAGAGACTTGAGTTTAGAATTTTTTTTTGCTCAGCGGTGATTGGAGCGTCAGTTCTGCGGAGTCGAGGCGTGCCCTCGCGGGCAGCATCGTCGACATTCTGCAGAAACGAGAGATACGCCTCTATCTCTGCGTACCTTTCATTAAAGAACGAGAAAAGATCAGTCGTCGCCACGTTCCACCAGCTTGTGCTTGACGAAATCAATACGTCCACGAAGACGAGCGATCGCATTCGCCCCGTCCGAACTGGTGATCTTTTTGAACTCCGGCAAGTTGATCCAAGAACCCACATCGATCTGTTCTGAAGAAAGCTCAGCGAGCTCCGGCATCTCCACTAGGGCACGATCAACACCGATGGCGATCGACTCGAATCGCGTCCGGGGTGTCGTTTTGCTCTTCTCAGTCTTCCGAAAGCCGAAGGGGAAGTTGCGTGATACAAAATCTAGAACGGCATCGAACCGCCGACGATATTCGTCAGCCAAGACAGGGTTCGTGGCGAACTCTTGGTTCATCTTCTTTGAGTACATGAAAAGAAATTGAGAAGGTCGGTCTCGATAGCCTTCCAAGCCGTCCCCGTACGCGAAGAGCCGTGTGACGAGCTCTTCGTAACCACGCTCTCTTTGGGTCTTCTCTGGCATCGGCGCAAGCTGAAAAAGAAGCGGATTATTTGCGAGTTCAGTCACAACTTTCAGGAAAGGACCAGCGAGCGCGCCACGCCGAATCTCAGCGTTATTGGCGATCTTACTGCCGGTGTTGATGCGATCAAACATGTCGAGTCTCGCTTCCTCATCAGTACGGTCATTCAAAACGATGCCACGAACTGATCGGTTCTTGATCTTTCGCTTTCTAGAGTCGAGAAGATCATCAAAACGGAATCCCGACAGACGCGTCAGAGAGTCGAGTTCACCGAGCCGGAAATCGCCATAAATGAACTCTTCTATAGTTCGCAATCTCTGCGAGCCATCAACAATCTCCAGCCGCCCGTCCGGCCTCTCCCAGAAGAAGATGAACGGAATCGGCAACCCCATAATCAAAGACTCGATAAAACGAGACTTACGACGCTCCTCCCAGGTGAACTCACGCTGATACGGGGGTACGACGTATTCGTCGTCGTGAATCTTCTGAGCCAGCATTTCGACGGAATATTCCGTGAGGTAAAATTCAATTCTTTTGGACTGCTCAACGATCTGCTCTTCGGCAAGCTCGATACTCTTCGCAGTCGATTGTTCCTTGGAACGCGTCACCGTCGCGCCTCCTCCTTCTGCTCGCGTCACCGCTGAAAGGTAGATCTGTCTCTAGGGTATCGGAACGCCAGCCTTGTCACCGAAACAGCAGGCGAGCGGTCCCAAGCCCATATAAGGATGCCAAGTACCTCCGACATGTATCGGCTCTCCTCGCCCGTTACCTTAGTTGGCGGCCAGCCGGCGGCCCTGATTGGTCCGAGGCCCGGCCAGCTGCTGCGGGCATGATGTCTTGCCCTTTGTGCCCCCTGTCCGTAACTGCCCCGAGCCGAACGAGGAGTACGAGGAGTACGAGGCGATCGTCATGACACGAGCCACCATCAGCGCTCGGGCGGCTCCTCGGGCGAGCCCGCCTCGGTATGACCGCCCGGCTCGGCGAAGCCCTCATCATCAACATCGCCAGTATCACCAGCATCAGCGCCCCCGCGACGGCGCACGAGCAGGATGGCACCGCCGATCAGCAGCCCGAGGGCGATGACGCCGATCCCGATGGTGGCGCCGGTGCGGGCCATGCCGGCACCGCGGTCGGACCGGCCGACGGGCGTGGGAGCCACCACGACCTCCTCCGCACGCATGGAGGCGGCCCCTCCGGCACCGGCCTCGGAATCGATGCCCATGGCGGCTGAACCGTCGATGGCCAGCTCATAGCCGTAGGTGCTGAGCACAGCGCCCGAGGCGTCGAGCAGCTCGATCGTGGCCAGGAAGCAGGAGGTGTCCTGGGCGTCGCCGAAGGAGCACTTCTGAGCGGCGGCGTCCTGACCGAAGACGACCTGCAGGGTCGCCCGTCCGGTCTCGGGGCGATTCGCGACCGTGGTGCTGTCCACGGCGACCGCCTCGGAGGTCACCGTGACACCGGATGCCTCCTGATAGGAGTAGCGCACGCTCGTCACGCCCCGGGGCTTCTCGGAGTCGTTGGAGTGGACCAGCCCGGTCAGGTTGAGGGTGGCCGCACGCGGGTTCGCCTGCGAGATCGTGCTCGCCAGGCCGGTCTGATGCTTGAGGTAGGAGGCGCTCACTCCGCGACCCCCGAAACTGTTGAGGTACTCGAGGTATTCGGTCAGGACATCGCGGTCCACGGAGTCGGTGGCGACTGCGGAGACCTCGGACAGAGCGGCGTAGCCGTCCCCACCGGCCATGAGCGGAGAGCTCGAGGCCACCAGAACAGAGTCGTCGTCGGCCAGGGGGACGCCGTCGATGACGATCGAGGCGATGACCCGGCTGCGAGCATCGGCGATGGGAGTCGCCTTGGCAGCCGCGGTGGCGGTGCCCTTGGCGACCTCGTCATGAATGGCGTAGAGCTCATCCGCGGCATCCTGATCGATGCGCACCGAGAGGTTCGCGGAGGTTCCCAGAGTCAGCACGCCCCGATCGTCGCCGGGCCGCCATTGCTGGGCGAGTACGGCCTTGAGCCGAGCGCCGGTGAGCACCGCATAGCTCATCTCATTGCCCAGGGGCTCAAATGCCTGCGCCTCGCCCTTGGTCAGAGCGCCATCGACGGTCTCGCCGTTGGCCGGATCCTTGGCGTAGAGGAGATCGGCATGCGCATCGCCGGGGCTCGCCAGGCCGATGATGCGCGCGGCGTCGCCGCGGGGCGCATTGGCGGAGGCCCAGTGGGCGTATGAATCGGCGATGAGGTCGGAGGCGGTGGACTCGGTGCCGAGGCTGGTGCCGGGCGTGACGCCGTCGGAGGAGCCGCGCAGGAAGTCCGTGCCGAGGGTTGCGGCCCGCTGGCTGTCGCCCGCAGCCGCCCTGGCGGAGGCCTGAGAGACGATCCCCTCGACGCCGTATGCGTCAGTGGTGCAGTCGGAGGTCCGCAGGTCCCTATCGGCCGCGCTGATCACGGAGACCTCATGGGTGGAGGCGCTGTAGGCCAGCGAGACCTCGGCGAGCCCCCGGCCGTAGCGGTCGGCCTGAACCACGGCGATGTCCTGGCCGTCGGTCGAGGTCATGGTGGCGGACTCGCCCGCCCCGGGATGCCCGACATCGCTGTACCCGCCCAGGACGGCGTCGACGTCCCCGGTGAGCCGGGGCGCCAGTCCGTCGGCGTCGGCATGGGCGAGCACGACGACGACGTCGGCCGCGCCGGTGCGCTTGAGCTCGGCGGCCTTGGCGTTGGCGGTGGCGGCGGCCGGCGCCGGGGACAGGGCGCCCGCGGTCGCGGGGGCGACCAGGGCGGGGAAGTCGTCGGTCATGATGCCGACGAAGCCGACCTTGACGCCGTTGACGTCCTTGATGAAGGTGCCGCCGCCCTCTCCCTCGGAGTCCAGGGCCGAGCCGGTGAGGTTGGCCGACAGGTACGGGAAGGCGGCTGACGGCAGGATCCGATCGGTGAGGTCGTCCAGGCCCTTGTCGAATTCGTGGGCGCCCAGGGCGGAGACGTCCGTGCTCATGGCGTTGAGCACGTCCAGCGCGGGCTGGTCCTCGAGCAGGGCAGAGGCCGGGGGCGAGTCGCCGAGGTTGTCACCCGACGAGACGAGCACGGCACCGGGGCTCGACTCGCGGACCCGGGAGATCTCGCAGGCCAGCGTGACGGCTCCGGGGTCGGCGACCGCCCCGGTCGCGGGATCGGTGGTTCTCTCGATGTGACCGTGCAGGTCGGTGACGCCGAGAACGGTAATCGCAGTCTCAGTCGGCTTAGCAGCCGCGGCCGTCGCAGTCGCGGCCGTCGCAGCAGTCGTGGCGTCATCGGCCGCGGCCGTGGGAGGCGGGATGGCAGGGGCGAGCCCGCCGAAGGTCAGCGCCGCGAGCACGGCGATCGCCTTCACACAGGGATTCGGTCGCATGACGATCCTGGTCGGGAGGGGGAATGGGGAGGTATCCCAAGGATAGGCGGCGACGGCGGGCGCGTCGCCCGCAGAACGCGATTGTCCCCGGCTCGACACCACACTGAGACCCACAGCGACCCACAGCAGCGACGGACGGCGTCCGAACAATCCCAGAGCAGGATTGTTCGGACGCCGTCCGTCGCCGTGGGCGGGCGCTGAAGCGCCCGCAGGATCAGACGATGCCGTGGGCGATCATGACGTCGGCGACGCGGGTGAAGCCGGCGGCGTTGGCGCCGAGCACGTAGTCGCCGGGACGGCCGTACTCCTCGGCCGCGGCCACGCACGAGTCGTGGATGTCCGCCATGATGCCGGTCAGCTTGGCGTCCGCCGTCTTGAAGTCCCAGCGGGTCCGGCCGGCGTTCTGCTCCATCTCCAGGGCGGAGGTGGCCACGCCACCGGCATTGGAGGCCTTGCCCGGGGCGTAGAGGACGCCCGCGGCCTGGAACGCCTCGACGGCCTCCGGGGTGGAGGGCATGTTGGCGCCCTCGGAGACGACGGTACAGCCGTTGCGCACCAGGGTGGCAGCGGCATCGCCGTCGAGCTCGTTCTGAGTGGCGCAGGGCAGGGCGACGTCGACCGGGACGTCCCACGGACGGCCCTCGGCGACCAGGCGCGCGCCCGGGCGGCGCTCGACGTAGTCCTTGACGCGACCGCGCTCGACCTCCTTGATCTGCTTGAGCAGGTCGAGGTCGACACCGGCCTCATCGACGACGTAGCCGGAGGAGTCGGAGAAGGTGATGGGGGTGGCGCCCAGCTGCTGGGCCTTCTCGATGGCGTAGATGGCGACGTTCCCCGAACCGGAGACCGCGACCTTCTTGCCCTCCAGGGTCTCGCCCTTGGTGGCGAGCATGGACTGCGCGAACAGCACCGTGCCGTACCCGGTGGCCTCGGTACGCACCAGCGAACCGCCCCAGGCCAGGCCCTTTCCGGTGAGCACCCCGGCGTCGTAGGAGTTGCGCAGGCGCTTGTACTGCCCGAACATGTAGCCGACCTCACGGCCGCCCACGCCGATGTCGCCGGCGGGGACGTCGGTGCTCGGGCCGATGTGACGGGAGAGCTCGGTCATGAACGACTGGCAGAAGCGCATGACCTCGGCGTCGGACCGGCCGTGCGGGTCGAAGTCGGACCCGCCCTTGCCGCCGCCGATGCCCTGAGCGGTCAGGGCGTTCTTGAAGATCTGCTCGAAACCGAGGAACTTGATGATGCCGACGTTGACGCTCGGGTGGAACCGCAGGCCGCCCTTGTATGGGCCCAGGGCCGAGTTGAACTCGACGCGGAAACCGCGGTTGACGTGAACCGCTCCGGCGTCGTCGACCCACGGCACGCGGAAGATGATCTGGCGCTCGGGCTCGACGATGCGCTCCAGGAGCGCGTTATCTGCGTAGTGGGGGTGCTTGGCGATGACGGGCTCCAGGGACTCCAGAACCTCACGGACCGCCTGGTGGAACTCGGCCTCGCCACGGTTGCGGGCCACGACCTGCTCGTAGACCTTCTCGACAACTCCCTGCATAGGGGACTCCTTCATTCCGTATTGTGCGAGGACTGTGCGAGGCGCACGGCCGCATTCGCAAGCCGCACGTCGCCCTCGTCAGGACACAACCCTGGCACCGCACCGGAAACTGAGACGAAACATCTCGCCCTCCGGCGACTCATGCCTGTCACATTCGCCGAGATCGGTCCACTTCCGCACCGAGATCGGTCCCACTCCGTATCGAGATCGGTCCCACTCCGCATCGAGATCGGTCCACTTCCGCGCCGAAATCGGTCGCAACCCAGCACGGACGACGCCGGCATCTCCCCGCCACACTGGAGTCACCCGACGGGCCCCAACCGCACCGGAGTCATGAGCCAGGGACCGTGCGTTCGGAAGACGACCGCCTCCTGCGCATCGCTGAGAAAGGTCGACCACGCGACCGTGACCTCATCAGGACCGGTGCTCTCGTCATACATCGGCTGCCCCGCCGACACCTCAGTACCCACGTCCAGCGTCATGACCAGGGGAAAGAGCAGGACCGGGAATGCCACGAATGCACCACCGAGCAGCAGGCCGCCGAGTATCAGCCTCATGATCCGACGCCGAACTCCCGACAGGATGCGAATGAACCAGATCGCGGCAAGGCACGCCGAGGCCAGCAGAACAACCACCAGGACAGCCCATGAGGCGGCCGGGCGCAGATATGTCCGCACCGGCAGCAGGTCCTCAACCGCCTGAGGATGAGCGGGGTGATTCGGATCGGCGGTGCCGATGCCGAACAGCACCAGCCCCGCCGCCGCTATAAGAATGAGGATCGCAGTCAGGACGATCAGCAGGCGATCGTGGTGCCGCACATCGAATCGCGGCCGGGCGCCCGCCGGGGCGCGCGCGGACCCGTTCTTACTCCTGCTGACATTCGCGGCATCCGCGTGGTCAGCCGTCTCATTCGCCCCCATGGCTGAATTGTGACTGATCTATCGCTCTCTCACCAGAACTCACGCCACTCACACCTCGGCAACCCAGCACCCCCGGCCCGTATGCTCCCGACCATGAGCGATGCCCAGAACGGTACCCAGAACACTGCCCAGCGCACCCGCTACACCCACGGGCACTCCCCCTCCGTCCTCGCCAGCCACGCCCACCGCACCGCGGCCGATTCCGCCGCCTATCTCCTCCCGCATCTCCGGCCGGGCCTGGCTCTGCTCGACATCGGCTGCGGCCCCGCGACCATCACCGCCGATCTCGCCGAGGCCGTCGCCCCCGGCCGCGTCGTCGCACTCGACGGCGCCCCCGCCGCGCTCGAGGCGGCGCGGGCGACTCTTCAGGCACGGGGGCTGACGGATGCCGTCGAGCCGGTCGACGGCGATGTGCACGCCCTGCCTTTCGCGGACGCCTCCTTCGACGTCGTCCACGCCCACCAGGTGCTCCAGCACGTGGCCGACCCCGCGGCCGCACTGCGCGAGATGCACCGGGCGGTGCGTCCGGGCGGAATCGTGGCGGCGCGCGACGCCGTGTACTCGGCCAAGGCCTGGTACCCGCAGCCGCCCGCCCTGGAGCGCTGGCGCC
>ERZ773099.2275-NODE-2275-length-13380-cov-15.578537_pt1 | contig 13380 bp, 8 predicted proteins | sample MGYA00511120_ERZ773099 | MGnify/ENA primary metagenome ERZ773099 (study PRJEB29015, sample SAMEA2738012) | human oral metagenome | biome: human oral; feature: human-associated habitat; material: dental | place: China | collected 2104 ... | reverse complement strand
TAAAGAAGGGGATAAGCAGATTAAGATTATCAGAAAAAGTAAGGAAAAATCGTATGTGGACTCATACTACATAGATGAAAATAACGAGAATATACTGTATATTGAAACCTCGCAATATGAAGATTATATGAAGAAAAAAACAATTGTAAAAGAAAATATAAGTGATGAAAGTGCACAGACTTTGGTGGCAACAAAGCCATATAAGTATTGGCAAGAAGATTATGACGGTGTAATGGAAATGTCGGATGACATGAAACAGTTATTCTATTATAAGCCTTCATGTATATATTCATATGATGTGGATTCAGGTGCAAATAAATATATAGTAAGGCATAAACTTACCACAAAAGATATGTTTGATTTAAGATTATCGAAAGACAAACAATATTTATTCTATACAATAGGAGAACAGGGGGCGTTTTCTTCATATGATGTTGAATATACATTTTGTGTGGTTGATTTAAAAAGCAGATCCAGAGTATATTTGAAAGAATGGGAGTGGAATCAAAAATTTTACGGTTTTGACTGGTAAGAGCGTAGTAGTAAACTAATAAACTCAGACTTAACAAAAAAGCAACCGTCAATGTACGACCTTAAAAGTTAGATTTATAATCTAAGTATTGAGGGTTGTTGCATTGAATGTTGCTTTTTTAAGAGCCTGCTCCATCAGAGGCACACTCGGATTCTTCTATTGTAGGACAAAGAAACTCCTTGACTTCTTTCATTGCACAGTAAAGAGAGCTATCCTCATAGTCTATTATAAGTTTTTTGTTTTCTATTTTAGAGGATAAAAAAGCAATATCCGTATCAGGTGTATATATAATGCAAGATAAGCTGCTTTGGTTTTTGATAATAAGGTTTATAGCAACTTTATCTTGATCAAGTCTAACCTCTTTATTGCCATAGCTTAATACCACATGATTTTCATAAAAGTCCGCTTTGGCGGATTTATCATATAAATTAAAGAAAAGCAGTAGAAGTTGTGGAGGAAGTAGTATCATTATATAAATTTCCAATATGTAAGCTACAAGAAGCGACATAAGTGTACCAAGTGTAGAATCTATGTAATCCGCAATATATGAAATCACTGTTAGTGCATTGGAGAAAGTAAAGTACAGATTACTTCCGCTATGCGATACTAAGATCCAAAACATCAAAATAAGTAATGTACCAAGTAAAAATGTCCTGCGCCTAAAAGCAGGAGTAAATGCATTGTATTTGAATGTTAAAGACTTCGAAGGCTCCATATATATTCCTTTCATAGCTGTGCTCAATACATCATAACAGAAGGTTGAATTTACAAATAAATACTTTATGAAATATTATAACAAAACAAAATACATAACTTCTTAAACTATAACATTATAAATAAATAAAGTAAATATAAAGTAATTTTTTATTACTGAACTGTCAAAAAACTGTGTAATACTAAATACAACATTTTAAGAAGCAAAAATAGGTGTAAGACTAAAATCCACTCTGCCCTGCACAATGGAAATAAACTTTTCACTTCACTACTCTAAAAGTCACTTGACAAGCCTTCTAAAGCAAGTATATAATATATCGAAGTGTCAGAGATGACTTATTTTTTATGCCCACTTTTAAAGTGAGCTGTCGGCAGGCTTAGTATCTGCCGGCTATGGGTCGAACCCGTTTATATTAGCGATTGATGCTTATTCCAATGCCCCGGAAAGCATTTGTCTATAAAATAAATTATTAATGAAGTATTGATTGATATTGTAATGGAGGACTATGATGAATACATTTATGGCTAATCCTGATAAGCTCGACAGAAAATGGTATGTTGTTGATGCTACAGGTTGCACTTTAGGACGCCTTTCATCAGAGGTGGCAAGTGTATTAAGAGGCAAGAATAAGACTTGTTTTACACCACATGTTGACTGTGGAGATTATGTGATTGTTGTTAATGCTGATAAGATAAAGGTTAGCGGTAAGAAACTGGATCAGAAGATTTATTACCATCATTCAGATTATGTAGGCGGTATGAAGGAAACTACATTAAAGGAACTTTTAGCTAAGAAGCCTGAAAGAGTTATAGAATTTGCTGTTAAGGGTATGCTGCCAAAGGGACCGCTTGGAAGAAAAATGTATACAAAGCTTCATGTATATGCAGGTCCTGAACATAATCACGCAGCTCAGAAACCGGAAGTTATGACTATAAAGGGTTAATGAGAGGTAGAAAAGGAGAGTAAATCAATGGCTAATGATAAATTTTACGGAACTGGAAGAAGAAAAAAATCTATAGCTAGAGTATATCTTGTACCTGGTAACGGTAAGATTACTATAAATAAAAGAGATATAGATAACTATTTGGGATTGGAAACACTTAAAGTAGTTGTGCGTCAGCCTTTAACAGCTACAGATACACTTAATAAGTTTGATGTACTTGTAAATGTGCATGGTGGCGGATTTACAGGACAGGCAGGTGCTATAAGACATGGTATAGCAAGAGCTTTATTGAAAGCTGATGCTGAGTACAGACCGACTCTTAAGAAGGCAGGGTATCTCACAAGAGATCCTAGAATGAAAGAGCGTAAGAAATACGGTCTTAAGTCAGCTCGTAGAGCACCACAGTTCTCAAAGAGATAATCAGAATATACAGAATATGGAAAACCGCAGAAATTCGATGTTTCTGCGGTTTTTTTGTATAAAAGTTTGATATCGTGTTTTAGTGAAGTAATATATGATAGCTGTTTGAACCAATTATGAATTTTTTATATAATTAACTCAACTTATGAGATTGATTGTGAAAGAGATAAGGGATAGGAGTAGCATTAGCCTTGAAATATTTTTTGAGATATGCTATCATCATTTCGTAAAAGACGAAATAATGATAAGAAGAAAGGCTATAAAATGATTGTATTGAACCTTGTGTTAAAAGGTATTTATGGATTTAATGATTTTAATATTAATTTTAGCTATCCTAAGAAGATTGTTAATTCTATTATTGATCATGAGCACTTAAAAGGAAGAGAAAGGTTTCGCTATAAGAAAGCAGTGATTCTCATGGGAGCAAATGCAACCGGAAAGACCAGCCTTGGAAAGGTATTGCTTCGAATTTTTGAATACATAACAGATGGGAATCCTGTGTCACTTTATGAAATGGTCTCAGATGATACGGGATATTTCAGCATTGATTTTGTTAATGGCGATTATCGCTTGCAGAGATTGTCCGCTTATATTGATGCTATTAATCGTAACATTGAGATCAGCTATAAGACAGCAGATATTGATAAAATGAGTTCGTACGAGAAATGTTTAATGAAACTTAAAGATCGAACTAAGGAAGCAACAAAAACAGCGACATCTCTTAAGAAACTGGTAGGAGTTATCCGATATCGTTTTGCTTATCCTGAAATTGAGAAATCATTAAAACTTACCGGTGAGAATAAAAATATTTTGCTGAAAACACTACATGCTGTAATTGGAACTCTTGATCCGACATTGCAAGATGTAAGCTTATCAAAAGACTTGAAAGATACATTTATCATTCGGCGTGGAGAAACCGAAATCATTATTCAGGAAGGCAAGTTGTTGAATAGAGAAATAATGTCCAGCGGTACTGAAGAAGGTATTGATGTTGCAATATTCCTTGCTGCAATGGCAATAAAGGAGAGCAGCTTCTATTACTGTGATGAACATTTCTCTTATATTCAAAGTGATATCGAGAAGCGTATTTTCGGCATTATGCTGGATCGTATCGGATCTGATGAGCAGTTGATTTTTACAACACACAATACGGATATGCTGGATTTGAATCTTCCTAAACATAGCTATGTGTTCCTACGCAAACATTTTGAGGAAGGAAAATATCAAGTATCTGCAATTTCTGCATCTGATGTATTAAAACGAAATACGGACTCTCTGCGTTGTGCAGTTGAAAATGATGTTTTCGCATCGCTTCCACAGGATTCGCTGTTAGACGAATTGGAAATGGGGTGGGAAGATGAATAATAGATGCATTTATTATGTTGAAGGTCCATGTGAGCAGCAGTTAATTGCAGCTTTGAAAGAAGAACCGAAAAAATTGCTTCCCGGTAAAATAAAAATATTTAATGTAGTGCAAAACTTGATTCCAAAGTCACAGATGCTGTCAATTCAATCAGGAACAATAGTGGTTTTGGTATTTGATACGGATGTATCTAAGACATTAAATCTTAAAAAGAATCTGGAACTTCTTGCTAGATACTGTGGAAGGTTGAAAATCGTTTTTTTGCCGCAAGTTCTGAATTTAGAAGAAGAATTGGTTCGTTGTACAGATGTAAAGATAGTTACGGAATTGACCAAAAGTGCCGGTGTTAGAAATTTTAAGACAGATTTTTGTAAAATGAAAATAAAAGATTGCCGTTCCATGCTGGAACATCATAAGTTAGATTATACACGCCTATGGATGACGAGAACACCGGAAGCATTTACTTTTGTAAAAAACAACAGCTCACATATTAAAATAATCTAGTGTAGTGTATCATTGATATTTAATTAATATCAGCAACGGGAGAGTAGACCTTAATTCTTTTTGACCATATATGTTACAATCTATTGACAAAGTAGTAATAAAGCTAGATATCAACGATACATTACACTAGAATTATTAAATTTGTTACAATAACGATGGAAGTATTAGAAAGAGTAGTATATAAATGCCTAGGGGAGGTATAGATTATGGATGAAGCAAAAAATGGATTTAATGCTCTTGCTCCGGAATTATTAAATGAAAATGAGCAAATATACACTGAAGCACTTGATTATGCTTTTGGAAATAGTGATATAAAGAATATTGCTATTACAGGTATATACGGTGCAGGCAAGAGTACAGTATGGAAGAGATATGTAAAGCATAAGAAATTAGAAAATTATATAACTGTTTCATTGGGAAAATATGAAGATGACATAAATGATGGATTAAGTAATGAAAATGACCAAAATATAAAAGATGAGAGTCGAATTGAGCGACAACTTATTAATCAGATGTTATCCCAAATTAAATCTGAAAAAATACTTTTGAGCAAGTATAAATTTAATAGAAATTTTTCTCATAAAGATATTATTTTCAGATTAGTATTGACTGTTTGTTTTATATTATCAATTTTAGTATGGTTATTAAGAGAATCTATATATGAACTGTTGAAAAACTCTATAAAAGACTTTAGTTCGGATAAGCTTCTTTATGTATGTGGACCTTTATTTTTGCTCCCAATGGTAATTTTTCTCTATTTATTCTATAGAGAAAATAGAGTGAAGATTTCAAGAATTAATTTACAAGGAGCAGAAGCAGAGTTTAAAGATGGAAATGATGACGAAACAGTGTTGGATCGTGATATAAAGGAGATAGTCTATCTTTTAAGTAGTTCAGGAGTAGAATTTGTTATTTTTGAAGATTTAGATAGATATGATAGTATTAATATATTTACAAAACTTAGAGAACTTAATTTCTTGCTAAATTCATATGTAAAAACTAATGGAGATGGTCGTATAATAAGATTTGTATATATGTTGAAAGATGGACTCTTTTTTTCAAAAAGTAGGACAAAATTCTTTGATTTTATATTGCCCATTGTACCTGTAGTAGATTCAAAAACCTCAGAGGATAAAGTAATAACTTTATTAAAAAATGTAGATAATCCACCGGATAAGAATATTGTATCAAAGATATCATTATATATAGATGATATGAGGTTGCTGAAGAATATAGTAAATGAATATATTGTATATTCAAAAGTAATACCAATAGGTAAAATAGACTTAGATAAAAATAAACTTTTTTCACTTGTGACATTAAAAAATCTCTTTCCTAATGAATTTGATTTATTGCAGGAGGATAAGGGATATATTAGGACTGTATTTGATAATATAGAAGCTACGAGACCAGAGATTGTAAGTAATTTAAATTTACAAATTCAAAAATTACAAGAGAGAATAGTTTTTTTAAATGATAGAATAGAAAGCAATAAATTTGAGGCAATGGCATTGATGCTTCCGGCGAATGTTTGTTTAGACAATCAAGATGGTAAGGCATGGGTAGAAAAATTAAAAGAGTGGAGTGTAAATAAAGATAAACAAGAATATATAAGATATAAATCAAACAGTTATAGTTGTAATTATGAGGGGTTTGTAGAAAGATATATTGCTACCACGGAGCATAACAAGTCTATTATTACAGAGATAGGAGAGGATAAAAAAGAAACTTTAGATATTCTAAATTCAAACATTCAAATGATAAAAAATGAAATTAAAAAAATAGAGATTTTTTCTGTCAAAGATCTGCTATCACATATGACTTTAGAACAAAGGGAAAAGGTGTTTTTAGAAAACAAAAATATACTGACTGAAAGCCACTATTTTTCTATAATCAGATTTTTAATTGTTGAGGGTCTACTTGACGAAACATATTGGTATTATAAAGGTAACTTTAATGTGGATATATCAGAAACCTTAAAAAGAAATGACAGAATTTATATGAAGGGATTGTTAGAAGGAAAAAAATTAGATGTTTATTTAGATGTGGAAACGCCTACAGAAATCATAGAAAGACTAAGCATATATGATTTTGGAAGGTTTAATATATTGAATAAAAATATATTTAAGAGCTGCTTGGATAGAGGATTAAAGAATCATGTAAGAGCAATAACTGACTCAGCAAAGAATAACGACAATTATAAAGATTTAGTAACAATTATAGACGATTTTGATTTAGAAGTAATAGAACAATATGTTGACATTTTGTTAGAAGAGGATGAAAATCAATTATCAAATATTATAAAATTGTGCATAAATGAAAGAGCACTTAATGCTATTAATAATATTTTGATTTCAATTGTAATTAATGAGCAAATTACACCTGACAAGATAGAAGTGTTCCGTGTATATATAGAAAAAATCAAAACTATAATATCACTCATACCGGAAGAAAAATTTAATATATTCATTAATAATATTAAATCATCACATATAAAATTTAATAATTTAAAAACTCATGAAAGTGATATTGAAAGGTTAAAAGAGATTGAGAATATAAAAGCTTACAAACTTAATTTACAGAATGTGCTCTATATTACTGAAAAAATATTAGAAAAGAACATAAACTATGGTTATTTGATAAGTGAAATTTGTAAGTCCGAAATTTTGAAGTCAACCAAGGAATATATAGATAATAATTTTGAAGACTTTATTAATGAGTATATAGATAATACTATAGATGATGTCACATATACCAATGATGAAGATATATTAATTCAAATTCTTTTATCAGATATAGACCAAGAGAAGAAGGTGGATTATATAATTCATAATGAAACAATCATTAGAAATATCTGTGCTTATGAAGAATTTTCAGAGTTGGATCCAAACTCGAAAGAGGATTGTGAAATATTTATGAATTTATTTAGCACTGATAAAATTGAATTTAATGTAGATAATATAAATACATACTTAGAAGCGTATTGGAATTTTGCGGGTGAAGCGGATAAATTGTTTGCAGATTATGTTTATAGAAATATTGATAACGAAAATATAGATGATATTTTTTGTAATAATAAAAATATATGTAATAGTCTTATAACATCACCTTTCGTAGAAGATAGATTATTTGATCTTGTTTTAAACTATGCAGATAGAAAAATAATAAATGCAAGAAAAGCTTTATCTAAAAAAAGAATAAGCAGATTAATTAAAAAAGATTTATTGGAAATAACAGACCATAATATAAAAGTTTTAATAGATAATTCATATTATGAAGAGTTGGTATTGTTAGCCAATTCAAAAGACAAAAATATAGAAAATGATGTTATAACTAAACTGATAAGCGATAAAATAACAGATAAATTAGTATATATGCTTATTAAAAGTAATATTAGTACTTCTAATGCAATAAAATTAACCAATTATATAGGTGATATTATATTGCTTAAAGAAATAGATTTAAATAAAACTGATGTCATTAAAAATATTATTAATAATGGATTATCAGAAGATAATATAAAATTCATTTGCGAAAATTTTGATACTTTTAAGTTAAAGGATGATTTTATAGAGTGTTTGGAGTTTAATGGCAAGTTAGAAGAAATGAATAATGTTTATCTTAATGATATTGTAATGAGCTATATATTAGAATACAAAAATATAACTGCAGATATAAAAATCTCTTTGATAATAATTAAAATCCGTAATAATATTGATGCATGTGAGTTAAAAAGGTATATTTCATATGTAACAGAGATATCCAATATAGCAAATCTATGGGACAATAAACTTCCATCACTGGATAATGTATATCAAGAAAAAATAGGTCAGGCACTTATAGAAAATAACTATGCAAAAAAAAGAAAAGATGGGAAATTAATGCTAATAAAACCCAATAGATAATACAAGATTAGAAGAACATCTATTATAATTAATCGTTTAAGAATAGTGGTAAAAGTGAAAAGGTAACTGTTTCTTATAGGATATAATTTACTTGCCTGTTTCTCTCTATTCTTATCGTGAATTCTGAAAAAACTAACTGTTTTATATTACTTCACTAGTGTACTGACATATTGATATTTAACATATCTGCTACATCTCTATGATAATAAGAGAGGTTAAGAGCATAGTCGAAATTAGAACGAATATCAATGTGTCTAACCACTAGTATAGTGTATCAATGATAAACTATACTAGTCTATAAATACCTCGTCAGAAAGCAACGGGGTATTTTTTCTTAGAAACTAATTTAAATCAAAAACCGATTCCTTTTTACAGCCAAAGGTGTTATTATTCTTTTATTGTGCGATAAACTTATACATTTAGAGGTAATTTCGTATGCGAGTCCTGATAATAGGACAGCTAAATCGTTAAAATCAAAGGGAGATCAAAATATATGAAGAGGAAGGCTTACAGTGCCGGTACTGTTAAGATGTCCTTCTGGTTTATGGAATTCCGAAAAGTTGTCGGACTTCTTGCAGAAGGGAATTCTTTAGATGAAATAAAAAAGATCAATCAAAATGAGAATATATTTGCTGCGCCTACAACGCTGCGTTCAAAGCAAATCTTCAGTACTGTTTCAGGAAGGATAAGTATGCTTGATGAAAGCTTTATAGAAATATTTCAGAGCAGTGATGTTGCAACACAAAAAGTTTTTGCTCTTGTTGCAGCCTTTGCCTATGACACCTTGTTTTTTGACTTTGTGTATGAAGTACTCAGAGAGAAAATGATTATCGGCAGCAACACATTTACGGATAGTGATGTTAGAATTTTCTTTAAAGATAAGCAACTACAGGATGAAAAAGTTGCGAAGTGGACAGATGCAACACTTAACCGACTGGGGCGTTCATACAAGACAATGCTGTACGAAGCCGGATTTATTGATAAAGGAAAGACTGAAAGAACTATCATAAAACCTATTCTTGATCCGCTGATGGAACAGTGGTTGAAAAATCACGGTATGGAAGCTTGTATCAGGGCGTTGACAGGGGTGAGATAATGGCAGATTTAGCACTAAGACTTGATAAAATGGAGCTTGAAATAAGAAAAGCAAAATTCAGAAAAAACTTTGGAAGGGCAAATGAAGTAAATTATTGGATATTTGATTATCCGCCTGAAAAAGAATTGGAAGTAAGAAAGAGGATAGAGTATCTGAAAAATAAAAATAAGAACGGTGCGGATAATTTTGAGCTGGTAGTATTTGACCTCTATGATATAATTATTAACTTTTTGGAACAGAAAAACTTTTTGGAAAAGTGTTTTGACTTCGAGAAAAAAAACGGCTTGGAGAAAATCACGAAGGCAGTAAGCAACTCCATGAAGTTTAATGATGATGACAGCATAATAGTACAGCATATAAAGGATAATACACCGGATAATGCAGTAGTATTCCTTACCGGGATAGGCAAATGCTATCCCTTACTTCGTTCTCATAAAGTCCTTAATAACCTCCATCAGGCATTTGTTAAGGCACCTGTAGTGATGTTTTTTCCGGGTACATACAACGAACAGGAACTTGTTCTTTTTAATGAAATCAAAGATGATAATTACTACAGAGCATTTAAGCTCGTAAAATAGGAGGCATAAAATGCAGATCAAAGATATGTTTGCAAAAAAAATCGACCGTGAGATGCAAGGAGTCATCATTGTCGGACAGGGTGAAGAAACCAATGTTTCACAGGAACTTGAAGAGTATGTGGTAACTAAGGAATTGCAAAAACATTTTGCGGATTTTTTTGCTGCGTATAAAAAAGGAATCAATGGGAATACAGCTAAGATGGGCGTGTGGATCTCAGGTTTCTTCGGCAGCGGTAAATCTCACTTTCTAAAGATATTATCTTATCTTTTGGATAACAAACAGGTTGAGGATAAACACGCTCTGGATTATTTTATTGAGGATGAAAAAATACTTAATTCCACTGTTATTGAAGATATGAGGCTTGCCGCAGGTATACCGGCTGATGTTGTTCTTTTTAATATTGACTCCAAGAGCGAGTCAAGCGGAAAGCAGAGTAAAGATGCCATAGTTAATGTATTCTTGAAAGTTTTTAATGAGATGCAGGGATTTTGCGGCTCTATGCCCCATGTAGCAGATCTGGAAAGAAGGCTTAGTGAAGAAAATAAGTTTGACGAGTTTAAAGCGGCATTTGAAGGGGAGTATGGAGAAGACTGGGATAAATCTCGCAAGGACTTTGATTTTATACAAGACAGTGTGGTCGATGCACTGGTATCTATGGACTTTATGAGCGAGGCTGCTGCAAGAAACTGGTGTGAAAAAGCAAGTGAAGCCTACACTATAAGTATTGAAGATTTTGCAAAGCGTGTAAAGGCATATATAGATAAAAAGGGAAATAACCATCATGTTGTCTTCCTTGTGGATGAGATTGGACAGTATATAGGTGATGATTCCAAATTGATGTTAAACCTTCAGACCGTTACGGAGGAGCTTGGGAAAGAATGTCAGGGAAAGGCATGGGTCATAGTTACATCTCAGCAGGATATAGATTCTATTACCAAGGTAAAGGGCAATGATTTCTCAAAGATTCAGGGGCGTTTTGACACCCGCCTTTCTTTATCGAGTGCAAATGTTGATGCAGTTATCAAAAAGAGGATACTTGATAAGACTAAGACGGCAGCACAGACACTAAGACTTTTATATGAGCAAAAGGCAACTATTATTAAAAACCTTATCGTATTTAATGACGGTGTGGAGAAGAAATTATATGCAAATGAAGAGGATTTTTCACAAGTATACCCCTTCGTACCGTATCAGTTCAACTTACTTGCAAGCGTTCTGACCTCTATCCGTACACATGGTGCATCAGGTAAACATTTGTCTGAAGGTGAGCGTTCTATGCTTGCTTTGTTCAAAGAATCGGCATCCACATGTAAGGACGAGGAAATGGGCGTACTTGTACCCTTCCATCGCTTCTATGATACTTTGGAAAACTTTCTTGACCATAGCCATAAGGGAGTGATAGCTAAGGCTTATGCCAATAACTACATCAATACAAAGCAAAAAGACTCGGATGTATTTGCCATCAATGTTTTAAAAACACTTTTTATGATCAAGTATGTGCTTGAAATAGAGTCTAATATAGACAATATCACCAGTCTGATGATTGAGCATATTGATGATGATCGTATAGAGCTTAAGGAAAAAGTGGAAGAGGCACTTAAGATACTCATAAGCCAGATGCTTGTTCAAAAAAACGGCAATCTATATGTATTCCTGACTGACGAAGAGCAGGAAATAAATAATGAGATTGAAAAAGAAAATGTAGAGATGCCGGAAGTTATCACAAAGATTGCCGAGATGATTTTTGAAGATATTTTTACAGATAAAAAGTATAGGTATCCTGAATTTAACGGAAGATACTCTTTTTCTTTTAATCAGGTAGTTGATGACCGTCCGTATAAGTCTAATCAGGGCTTTGATATAGGACTTCGTATTCTGACCCCTTGGTATGATGGCGGTATGGACGATGCGACACTTAGAATGATGTCAGGGCAGGGGAAGGAAGTCTTGGTAGTACTTCCGAATGATGATGAGTTCCTGACCGAGATGAGAGCGTATCTAAAAATCGAGCGTTTTCTTCGCAAAAATACTTCTACGCAGCTTGCCAAATACGAAAGTATTAAGGAGGCAAAGCGTTTGGAAATGCGTGAACGCAATGCCAATGCAAAGCTCTATCTGACAGAAGGATTAAAAGAAGCAACTATTTATGTCAATGGAGATATCATCCGTGTTTCAGCCAAGGAAGTGAATTCCAGAATAAATGAAGCCATAGGTCGTCTGATACAGACTGTATATCATAAGCTTTCTTACATAGACAAAGCAATGGGAGAAGCGGAGATTGCTAAGCTTCTTCGTACAAGTAACCAGATGCTTCTTCAACTCGAAGGCGGTACAGAGGCTAATGCCCATGCATTTGATGATGTGTTGGCATATATTGCCATGAACTCCCGTAATCACATGAAGACCTCCATGAAGTCGGTAAAAGACCGTTTTATGAAGGCACCTTACGGATTTGTGGAAGATGACATTAATTGGTTGATTGCACGCTTGTTTAAGCGAGGCGACCTTACCTTTAGTGTAAACGGTGTCTATGTCAGTTTAAATAACAAATCGGAAGAAGAGATTATAGGCTATATTACTAAAAAAGCCTTTGTAGAAAAACTTTTGATGGAAGAAAGAGTGCGTGTAAGCGAGAAGGATAAGAAAGCTGTTCGTGATGTAATGAAAGAGGTATTTCATGCTGCTGTTTCTACAGAGGATGAGGATAGCGTTATGAAGAGTTTTCAAGGCTATGCGACCAATATGGTAAATGACATGAGCAGATTGGAAGCGTATTACAATCAATATGCCTATCCCGGTAAAAAGGTTTTGGATATGGGCAAACGCCTGTTACAGTCTGCTATGCAGCTTACATCCACACTTGAATTTTTTGAATATGTTTCTAAGATGCGTGAGTCATTTTTTGATTTGGCAGAAGATTATGAGCCGGTAAAAACATTTTTTGGCGGTGAGCAGCAAAATATCTTCATGCGTGTGCTTGATATGCTTGCAATCTATGAAGACAGCAAGACATATATAGTGGATACAAAGCTGGAAGAAGTTGTGGAAAAGATGCATACTATTGTAAAGCAGGATAAACCTTATAAAAATATACCACAGCTTCCCGAGCTTCTTAAGCAATTTAGAGATGCTTATGCTAAGGTTATGGAAGTGGAAGAAGCACCGGTTCTTGACTCTATAGATCAATCAAGGCAGCGTGTTCTGGAAGTACTTGCTACAAAGGAATATGCCGAGCAAAAGAAAGAGCGTTATCTGTCTTTATTTGAAGAAATTCATAAAGGAGCTGAAAGTTGTAACAATGTATCGGCTCTTAGAAGTTTTGC
>ERZ773099.2274-NODE-2274-length-13381-cov-7.702461_pt1 | contig 13381 bp, 13 predicted proteins | sample MGYA00511120_ERZ773099 | MGnify/ENA primary metagenome ERZ773099 (study PRJEB29015, sample SAMEA2738012) | human oral metagenome | biome: human oral; feature: human-associated habitat; material: dental | place: China | collected 2104 ... | reverse complement strand
CGGGCGAGCCGACGAGTCAGTTCAGCTTGGCGACGCCGCGCGAAATGCTGCTCCTCATCGGCTCCGGCGCCGCCACCGCCACGCCTCTCATCCTCTTTTCCTACGGCGCGAACCTCCTGCCCTTGAACGTCCTCGGCTTCTTCCAATACCTGAGTCCGACGATTGCTCTCCTCCTCGGCGTATTCTTCTTCCACGAGCCTTTCGGCGCAGCGCAGCTCTCCGCCTGCGCCTGCATCTGGACGGCTCTTTTGATCTTCACGCTCTCCGAGCGCGTGCGGTGAAGAGACGTGCATCTATCCCTTTTTATTTTGCCATCTCTGCCGCCACGCAGCGCCCTTCTGTATTCCCTGCAGCTCCTTCATGTCCCAAACTGCCGCTTCCATGCGTCAAGACGCGTGCGCAGCTGTTCGTCGAGCGCGGCCTTCTGCGCGGCGAGCGAGCGGTAGAACTGCACGCGCTTTTCGTAATGCGCCGAGAGCAGGCGATTCTCCTTGACATATTCGTAAGCGGCCGCTGCGATGCGGCGGCGCAGCGCTCGATCTTCGATGAGTCGGGCGAGCTTTTCCGAAAATTCTTCCCCGTTTCGGAAAATCATGCCCGTCCTGCCGTCTGCAACCGTATCGCCATAGACGACGGGCGAAGCGAGCGCGACGACGCCATTTCCCGCGCACTCCAAGAACTTGAGGTCGGATTTCCTGCGATGGAACGGCGTATCGTCGAGCGGCAGGAGCGCGATGTCCGCCGTGCGAAGTTCCCTTTCGTAAACCTCGTAAGGAACAACGCCGTCCGCATCGGCGCCCTCGGCAATCAGGTCCTTGGCATTCGTCGCGAGGCGGGCGAAAAACGCCGCATCGGCAGTGACCTTGACGCGGACGCTTCCCGCATATCGGCGCAGAACCTCATTCAGCGCGGGAAGGATCTTTGCGGCGTCCGCACTGCGGTTCAGTGCGCCAAAAAAGATGGTCACGGGCGCATGATCGTCGTAGATGCGCGGTTCAGGCAAACGCGCAAGCTGATTTTCCATGACGAATACATGCGGATTATACGGCCGCACGTCCGCCGCCAAGGCCTCCGTCGAAACCTGCACCGCATGCGCTCCCGCAAAGAGCAGCGCCCGCTCCGCCTCATCCATGCCAAAGACGCGCGGATCGTCGTCCCATTCCGCGACGAGCAGATGCCCGGCGTCCAAAGAAAAGCGTGCCAGCTGTTCCCACGCCGCATTCCCCAGGCGAAGGCGCTGGCACAGCAGCACGGAGATCTCCCCCTGCGGCGCAGCAGCCAGCTCGATGTTGGATTCCTGCCGCGCAAAAAAACCCGGCAAGGTTCGGCAAAAAGCGTCGGGATCAAGGACGCGGCATTTCGCGCTCGTCCTGCCGTCCTGCCCTAGGATCGTGCGCACGAGAAGACGCTCGGGCGGCGCCGCCGCATAGGCGTACACGACAAAGAAGCGACTCCGAAACCATGTATCGTCAAACTCCTCCGTCGCACAGCCGGCCAAGACGGCCGCCGCAGAAAAGAGCCGCCGTATTTCTTCCCCCGAAAAGAGGGCGTCGTCCTCCTCATCTTCCACGGGAAGGACGCGCTCTACAAAAAGCCCGGCCTTCGTCAGCTGCTCCACGGCTTCGCTCGCCGTCCAAGAGGCTGGGGGAAGATCCATGCCTCGCCAAATCGAAAGCACACGCCGAAAGTATGCAGGGTTCTCCACGAAGAATACAACTGCCCCCCCGCAGGAAACATGCGCGGCATGTTCCCTCAGCGTCCCTTGTCCATCCGAAGATGGCAAAAAACCGCTGTGATATACGAGGCAGTCGACCTCGTCGCCCTCCTCGAAGGCAACGTCAGCCGCGTCCGCCGTCACTGCTTCGTCGAGATGCGCCCTCGCCTCTTGGGCAAGCGCCGCATTCTTTTCCACGCCGACATAACGGCAAAAAGGGGCGATTCTTTTGAAAGAACGCCCCATCTCGCCGCTGCCACAGCCAAACTCCACAAGATTCTTTGCCCCGGGCGGCAGATATACGGAAAGATCCATCGCCCGTTCCTCAGAGCAGCTTCGCCCGAAGCTCCTCTGCCGAAAGCGGCGAGAGGTAGGCGGGGGCGATGTCGAGGACGGTCTTGCAGCCCGATGCGCCTTCCTGCGCGAGGCGGTATGCCGCCCTGGCGTATGCCAGGAGGACGCTCGTCGTGAACTCGGGGTTCGAGTCGAGCTTCAGGCTGTACTCGATGACGTGGCTGTGCTCCTTCTGCAATCCCGTCTTGCCCGTGCGGATGACGAAGCCGCCGTGAGCGAGACCGCGGTGGCTTTCCTTAAGCTCTTCTTCCGTGATGAAGTGCACGGTCGTATCGTAATCGGCGAAGTAATTCGGCATTTCCTTGATTTCCTTCTCGATTTTCGCCGCATCCGCGCCTTCTTCCAAGACAACGAAGCATTCGCGCGTATGCTTCTCGCGTGTCGTAAGCTCGGGGTTGTCGCCGCGTCGCACGGAGGCAAGCGCCTTGACGACGGGCACGGTGTACTGCTTCGCATCCTTTACGCCCGCGATGCGGCGGATGGCGTCGGAGTGACCTTGGCTTACGCCGCGACCCCAGAATGTGTAGTCCTTGCCGTTCGGCAGCACGGCGTTCGCATAGACGCGCACGAGCGAGAAAAGCCCCGGATCCCAGCCGACGGAGATGACGGCGACATGATTCGCCGCCTTCGCCGCCGCATCGACAGCGGCAAAATGCTCGGGAATCTTCGCGTGCGTATCGAAGCTGTCGACGACGTGGAAAAGCTTCGCATACTGCGGCGTCTGCTCGGGCAAATCCGTCGCGCTGCCGCCGCAAAGGATGAGCACGTCGACTTTGCCCTGCCACGCCTCAATCTCCTTCGCGCTGACAACGGGCACGCCTTCCGTCTGGATTTTCACCGTCTTTGGGTCGCGCCGCGTAAAGACGGCAACGAGATCCATATCGCTGTTTTCCCGTACGGCGCACTCCACACCGCGCCCCAAATTTCCGTAGCCGAAAATGGCAATCTTCATCTTCTTTTTGTCCCCCTTATGCGAGAACCCTTGCCAGACGCACGATCTCAGGATCAAGTGTCTTGCGGTTCGTCACTGCATCGTGCAGGTTGATGCTCACGACCTTGCCCATATCAAAGCCGAATACGATATTGCTCGCACCCGAGATCAGGGCAAGGGCCGCGCGTTCACCGAGGAGCGAAGCCTTCATGCGGTCCTCGACCGTCGGCGCACCGCCGCGCTGGATATAGCCCAAGACGGATACGCGCGTGTCGATCTTCGTCGTATCGCCGATGAACTTGCCCATCTCGACGGCAGAACCCGCCCCCTGCGCCACAACAATGATGCTGTACTTCTTTCCCGCCTCATAAGCATCCATGATTTCCGTGCAAATGGCATCGAGATCGTACTTGACCTCAGGGACGAGCACATATTCCGCACCGCCTGCAACGCCGGCCATCATCGCGAGCCAGCCGGATTTCTTGCCCATGACCTCGATGAGGATGATGCGCCTGTGCGCCGATGCCGTGTCGCGCAGCTTGTTGATGGCCTCCAGCACCGTATTGGCCGCCGTATCGGCGCCAATCGTGTAGTCCGTACCCCAGACATCGTTCTCTATGGTTGCAGGCAAGCCGACAATCGGCATGCCGTAACGCGCAAGATGTGAAGCGCCCGTGAGGCTGCCGTCGCCACCAATGACGACGAGACCCTCGATGCCGCGTTCGCGCAGTTTTTTCAGAGCCTCCTTGCGGCCTTCATCCGTATGGAAACGCTTGGAACGCCCCGTGCCGAGAAATGTGCCGCCGCGCTGTATGAGATCGCTGACGCTGCGGGTCGAAAGCTCCTCCATATCGCCATTCAGAAGCCCCGTATAGCCGCCGTAGATGCCAAAAATTTTCACGCCTTCGGCAATCGCCGTGCGCACGACGGCCCGCGCCGCCGCATTCATGCCCGGACTGTCTCCGCCGGAAGTCACAACACCAATCGTATCGATCATTTGCCATCTCTCCTATCCACTTGCCAGGAACCCTCAGAGAAGCGCCGCCCCGGTCTTTTTTTGCAAATCGCGCCGTCTTAAGCGGTTTTTCCCTGCAGCGTGCGCCACTGCACACGTTTCTTCCATTTTAAGGATATCGCCGAAAAAAGTAAAGCCCTTTCCCCCGCATCCTGCAAAGCGACAAAACGCCGCCTCAGTCGCTGACCGTGCTCTTATGAAAAAGCTGCATCCCCTTTTTGCCCGCTTCCACCGCTTTCTCCATCAGGGAGCGGATGTCCGTCCCCTCGTCCATCGCCTGCGCATTCGCCATTTCGACGAGCATCGGCAGGTTCACACCGGTAACAATGCCATACTTCTCGTTCTTGAGGACAAGCCGGCAGGCAGCATTATAAGGCGTACCGCCAAAGAGATCCAACAGGAAGAGCGCACCGCCCGAAGCATCGAGCCGCTCAAGCGCAGCCTCATACTTTGCTGCGACATCATCCGCACCCTCTCCCGGTACGAGCGGCACGGAAGCAATATTTTCCGCTTCCCCGAAAATCATCTCCGCGGAAGCCAGAAGCTCCTCCGCCAATCGGCCATGCGTACCCACGATGATTGCAAACATCTCCATACCTCCCAGCAGGACCTTCACCCACAATGTTTGCGCCGGACGGCGCGTACACTTCCACTCCTTCTGTCTGTTTATTATAGCACAATTTCCGCAGGAAAGTCCAAGAACCGCACCCGATGGTACACGATAGTATATATGTCCCTTCCTCCTGTATCATCGTATATGCTATACTATTCCCGGATTGTTTCAATACATGAAGCAAATACCGATAATTTCTGTCCAGCAAGAAAGGCGTGACATCTCTTGAAACAGGCATTTTCCATCTATGATTTTTTCAGTCTGAGCTTTGACAAGGCCCGCGATCCGGCGATTGCCGAGCGAATAGAGGCAGGCGCTGAGGTCAGGGGAACGAATCTCATCATCTTGATTTTGTCGATGTTCATCGCCTCAATCGGCCTGAACATGAACAGCACCGCCGTGGTCATCGGCGCCATGTTGATCTCGCCTCTGATGGGGCCCATCATGGGCATCGGCTACGGCCTTGCCATATACGATATCGCCATGGCTAAGAAATCGTTCTTCCGCCTGTCCATGCAGGTCTTTTTTTGCCTGATCACATCGGCGCTGTATTTTTCCGTCACGCCCATTGTGACGGAATCATCTGAATTGATCGCCCGCACGGAGCCGACGATCTGGGATGTTCTGATCGCACTTCTGGGCGGCTTGGCGGGCATCATCGGGCAGACGCGGAAAGAACTGAGCAACGTCATCCCCGGCGTCGCAATCGCCACGGCGCTCATGCCGCCTCTATGCACCGCCGGATATGGCATCGCCCAAGGCAACATCGCCTATTTTCTAGGCGCGGCCTACCTCTTCTTCATCAACGGCCTGTGCATCTGCTTTGCGACCTTCTGCGTGCTGAAGATCATCCATTTCCCGGTCAAACAGGCGCATTCCCCGTTCCAGCACAAACGCAACCGCATCCTGGTGCCCATCATCGTCATCATCGCCCTGCTGCCGAGCGTTTATACGGCGTATCAAACCGTGATCCGATCGGCGGAAAGCTCTGAGCTGCACGCATTTGTAAACAACAATTTCAACAGCTCCGAGCGGCAGGCCATTCGCTACCGTATCAATCATCAGAACAGCAGCGTGGAGATCGGTCTGATCGGAAAGGCGCTGACAGCCGAGGAACAGGCTCTTGCAGAAACCGACATGAAGCAATTCAAATATCTGGCGTCCTATTCACTGGAGTTGATCCAGAACAACGAGGCTCTTCTTATGCAAAAGCAGGAAGAGAACAAGACCGCCAATCCCGATTCCAGCAAAGAGATCGCGTTCGGCAATCAGGACATGGAATTGCTGCAGAAGTACAAAAAGATGAGCCTCCTGTATCAGCCGGCATATCAGCATATGACAGATACCACAGAGGCTTTGGAAAAATGCAGAACGACAGGCTCCATCGTCTTCCCCGAAATCCAGGACATGGAGGGCTCCGCCGTGCTCGATGTCAAGGATACGAACAAGATCAAGGTCGTGAAATACATCATCGTCGTGTATGTAAAAGCGCCTTTGGAGCAGCGCGACGCACAGAAAATGCGGAGCTGGCTGCAGGCGGAGCTGAAAAGACCGGTCCTGCTGACCATCCGCCTGCAGGACAACCTTGCCAATACAGGGATTGTCGGCGACGGCTTTGAATAGGCCGCACGCAGAAACGTCCGCTTTGCGGACACAGGATGCAGCGCCCTTATGCGCGCGCAGCTCACCGCATCAGCGCGGACATCATGCAGCAGCCTGCCGCGCCGGCTTCGAGGCAGGCCTCGATCTTGTTCATGCCGACGCCGCCGAGCGCGAATACGGGGAGCGGCGCCTCTTTGCAGGCGGCTGCGAGGGCGGCTGCGCCGAGAGGGGCAGCGTCCGGCTTGCAGGCGGTGGCAAAGATGGGACTGAACGTCGCATAATGTGATCCCAGGGAGGCGGCTTCGGCAAGCTCGGCGACGGAGTGCGCCGATGCGCCGACGAGCTTCACCGCGCCCTCTTCCATCGCCGGCTGCCGCCCGTCCTGGGCGCTTGCCGCACGCCATGTGCGCAGAGCATCGAGCGGCAGATGGATGCCGTCCGCGCCGCACTCCGACACCGTGCGCGGCGACAGGCGACGTTCCTCGGCAGCAGGCGCATGGCGCCCCTGCTGCCGCAGCGCGGCCTCTTGCAGCACGGCAGCATCCTCCGGCTCTGCGCCGAGCGCCCCCCAGCCGTGTGCAATGCATTTCTTTCCATGCTTATGTGCGATGCGGACGACCTGCGCGAAAAGCGCCCGATACGCTTCAGACGTCAAGTCCTTTTCGCGCACGATGATCCAGTCCACCATCTCCATCGCGGCGACGCGTTCGATCTGCGCGAGGAAATCCCCACGCACGAGCCGGCGATTCGTGATGCAGGCGATGATTTTCCCCTTATACATAGACGTAATCGTTCAGCACGGGCTGCAATCCGCCGCGCGAAAGCCCTGCATACATCTCGGCCAGCGAGCGTGCGTCGGCGATCTCAAACTGCTCGTCGCCTGCCGCCCGCGCTTCCTTTCCCTCATACTTCTCTTCGTGGTCGCCAATACCCGTCGAGACGCCCGCCGACACCTTCGTCGCCGCGATCTTCACGATGCCGTCGCGAAAGCTCGCCGACTCGCGCGAGGAGACCGTGATGCCGACATAGGGCAGGAAGATGCGGTAGGCCGAGAGCACCTGGCAAAGCTCCCTTTCGTGCACATTACGCGGGTTGATTCCCGCGTTGTTGACGATGGGACGAAGCCGCGGACAGGAGAGCGAGTATTCGACATGCGGGTACTTGCGCTGCAGGAAGTAGACGTGCAGCGCCGTCGCCAAGGCGTCGCGCCGAAAGTCGGCGAGCCCCAAGAGAGCCGAGAAGCCCACGCCCCGCATGCCGCCGAGGATGGCGCGTTCCTGCGCTTCGAAGCGATAGGGGAAGACGCGCTTCCTACCCGCAAGATGAAGCGCCTCATAGCGCACCGCGTCATACGTTTCCTGAAACACCGTCACATAGTCCGCGCCGCACTCGTGCAGGTATCGATAGTCCGCCGTATTCACGGGATAGATTTCGAGTCCGACATTGCGGAAATACCGCCTCGCCAAGCGGCACGCCTCGCCGATGTAGGCGATGTCGCTCTTGGCGGGGCTTTCGCCTGTCAGCAGCAGGATTTCCTCGATGCCCGACGCCGCGATGATCTCCATCTCTCGCGCGATCTCCACCGCGGTGAGCCGACGGCGCGCGATGTCGTTGTAGCGGTTGAAGCCGCAGTAAACGCAGTAATTGTCGCAGTAATTCGCGATGTAAAGCGGCGTGAAGACGTAGACCGTATTGCCGAAGCGACGCCCCGTCTCCCGCTGCGCGCGCTGCGCCATGCGCTCCAAGAAAGGCGCCGCAGCAGATGAGAGGAGCGCCGCGAAGTCCTCGATGCTGCACGTATCATGCGCGAGAGCGCGCTCCACGTCGGCGGCGCTGTAGGCAGCAGGATCGTACTCCGCTGCCGCAGAAAGCACCTTGTCGCGCACATCGGAATCGATCCGCTCCATATCGGGCGCATACGCCATGACGTCCGTGCGGCTCGTCGGGTCGTTTTCCAGTCGATGCTTCCTTTCGAGCGCTGCGCCGCTCAAGCGCGCCGAATCGATGAAGTAGCTTGCATCTTCTCTCATTTCATCGCCTCTCCATCGTGCAGAAATCCCGTCAGCGGATCGGAAGCGGCAGCGCCGCGCTCCAGGACGCGGCCAAGCCCCGCAAGATAGGCCGCGCGTCCCGCCTCGATCGCCGACTTGAACGCCCCCGCCATCCGCGCCGCGTTGCCCGCCGTCGCGATCGCCGTATTCGCCATGACGGCGGCGGCACCGATCTCCATCGCCTCGCACGCTTCCGACGGCCTGCCGATGCCCGCATCGACGATGATCGGCACGTCGATCTCCTCGACGAGAATCTTGATGAACGCTTTCGCCTGCAATCCCTGATTCGAGCCGATGGGAGCGGCGAGCGGCATGACCGCTGCCGCTCCCGCCGCCTCAAGAGCGCGCGCCGCGTAGAGATCGGGGAACATGTACGGCAGGACGGTGAAGCCTTCGGCGGCAAGCAATTTCGTCGCGCGAACCGTCTCCTCGTTGTCCGGCAGGAGGTACTTCGCATCGCGCATGATTTCCACCTTGACGAAATCGCCGCAGCCGAGCTCGCGCGCCATGCGTGCGATGCGCACCGCTTCTTCCGCCGTGCGCGCGCCCGACGTGTTCGGCAGGAGCGTCACATGCGCAGGGATATAGTCGAGAATGCTCTCGCCCTCGCGCGTATTCGTGCGCCGCACGGCGAGCGTCACCATTTCCGCGCCTGCATTTTCCACGGCGGCACGGATCAGTTCGAGCGAATACTTGCCCGAGCCGAGGATAAAACGCGAACGGAACGTCTTGCCGCCCAATCTGAGAAAATCTTCTTCCCTGTTTGTTTCCATAAGGATGCTCCCTTCTCATGCGCACGCACAATTTGTTTTCTTCAAAGCCTGCTCCCCTGGCAACGGAGCAGGCTTCTTTTCTTCCCTGCCGCCTTTGTCCGCCAAAGCTCAATCCCTGCGGAACAAGCACGATTCTCGACAGCCAGGCCGCAGTTTTCTCAGCCGCCGCCGACGAAACTCACGATCTCCACGACATCGCCCGCCGCCAGCTGCACCGATTCATACGCTGCTCTCGGCACGATCTCGCCGTTTCGCTCGACGGCGATGCGCGCGGGAACATAGCCCGCCTCCTCCAGATAATCCAAAAGCATCTTGCCGTCCGCTGCAATTTCTTCGCCGTTGACCTTCACCATCTTCGTCCCTCCCAAAAAAGAAAACCGCACACGCCAAAGTGGTGTATGCGGTCAAAATCGCCCTCTATTCCCTACGTTGGCATGATCCAAATCAGGTTTCGGGTCGGAGCGAAAAGCCCCCTCTCAGCCCATTCGTGGACTCCCCTTTGCAGTATTCATTATAGCGCGGCAGCAGAAAAATGCAAGAAAATTCTCCATCAGAACCTATGGTAAAATTGCACAAAGAAGCACGGATAAGCTCCGTCCGACCGGCGCCTCTGCCGAATGAACGGCGCCATGGCCGGTTCAGGGCTTGCCGCCTCAAGGAGATGACATCAAATCATTCAGCAAGGAGCCAATTTCCCATGCCACTCCTTCCTCAGTCACGAATCGCATTGGCCATCGACGCCGCTTTTACGGCAGCGGCCTTTATGGCGTCGGCGTCGGCGCCAGTGACATTGACATTCTTCGTGACCTTCGCCTCGTAGCTCTCACCGCGCACGATATCGGCGAGGTCAATGCCCGTCGCCGCCTTGACCGTCTGGAACGTCTTCGCCATGACAAGCGGCACATTGTCCGCCATCGGCTCCACGGCAGAGGCACCATTGCCGCCAATGATGGATACATTGCCGATGCGTTCGAGCGGCTTTGCCACTTCCGAAGCGATCTGCGGCAGAATCTCGACGATCATCTGCGCCATAGCCGCCTTGCCGTATTTCTTCAGTGCTTCCGCCTTTCGATCCATCGCGGCAGCTTCCGCCTCGCCTTTCGCCTGAATCGCAGCAGCTTCCGCCTCACCCTGCGCCTTGATGCCTGCAGCCGCCTGCTCCGCCGCATAGCGCGAAGCCTCCGCCTCCGCCTTCTGCGCCTCCGCCTTGCGCTGCGTCTCGTAAAGAGCGGCTTCCGCCTCGCGCTGGCGCTTGGCCAGGTCTGCCGCCGCCTTCTGTTCGACGGCGTACTTCTCCGCATCCGCCTGCTTCTGAATCTGTGCCGCCAGCTCCTGTTCACGCACGGACACCTGCTGCTTCTTCAGCTCCTGCTCGCGCTCCGCCTTTGCAATCTGCGCGTTGACCGTGGCCGTCTGGACGGACTTCTGCTGCTCCTGCGCCTGGATTTCGTAGGCGGCGTCCGCCTCCGCGCGCTTGATGTCGGACGCTCTCTTGAGTTCCGCCTGCCGGATTGCGAGATCGGTCTGCCGCTGGGCAATCTCAAGATCCGCCTCGACCTGCGCATCGTTCGCTTCCTTCTGCGCCTGCGCCTTTGCAACTGCGACATCACGCTCCGCCTCGGCACGCGAAATGGCGGCGCGTTTCTTGATGCGCGCCGTATTGTCCGCACCGAGATCGACAATGAGGCCATTGTTGTCCGTGACATTTTGGATATTGCAGGAAATGATCTCGATGCCGAGCTTTTTCATATCCTGCGCCGCCTTGTTCACGACCTGATCCGAAAAACTGTCGCGATCCGTATTGATGGCTTCCAGCGTCAGTGTGCCGATGATCTCGCGCATATTGCCTTCGAGGGAATCCTGCAGATCCCTCGCGATTTGCTCTCCCGTGAAATTCAGGAAATTTCGCGCCGCAAGCTGCACGCTCTCCTCATCGCGCCCGACCATGACCTTCGCGACAGCATCAACATTCACGTTGATGTAGTCGTTCGTAGGTACGGGCGTCTCCGTCTTGATGTCCACGGAAATCTGCCCGAGGAAAAGCGTATCCATACGCTCAAAAAAGGGGATGCGCGCACCGCCCTGGCCGATGAGGATGCGCGGACGCTTCTTGATGCCGGAAATGATGAGCGCCGTCGACGGCGAGGCCTTCACATAGCCGCGTGCCAAGATCGCCAAAAGCACGGCGACGAGCACAACGGCGGCAAAAATTCCTCCGATGAATAAAATCCCCATAAAATTCGCGGCGCATCGCAAAGGCAAAACGCCGCTTCCACCCCCTTGAAAGCAGTACGAAAAAGCCATGAGGGAAAGGACGCTGCCCTTCCCCTCCCTTTATTTTATTGTACCATGAAACCCCAAGAGGTCAAGCCATAGGCTCACTCTCTTTCGTGCGCCTGAAAAAAGGCTGCCCCATCGTCTTGGCTGTCTCTTTCTCGAGTTCGTTTTCCAGTTTTTGACGAATATTCTCATCCTTCACCGGTTCTTTTTCGCGTTCCTTTGCCTTTGCCTCCTCTCCGGCTTTCTCCGCCTCTTCCTGCGCCGCTTTCGCCCGGAGCTGCGTTTCCTTCACGGATGCCTCGACGACTTCCTTCTTGATATCCCCGACCCACTCGCCAAGGCCCAAGACCGCCTCTTTGTTTCCTTCCTTCTCAGCTTTCCGCTTCATTTCCTGCACCATGGAAAGCTTATCCTCCGGCGAAGCTGCCATGATCTGGCTCTTGAGCTGTTCCTTTTCCTTGTCGAGCGCCCTCTTGTCCTCATCCGAAAGCGTCTTGTCGGACAGCTGCTTGTCGATTTCTTTCAGACGATCCTTCGCCGCCGTGACACCATCCTTCTTCTCCTCAATGGCCGTAAGTTCCGCGCCGGCCTCAGTAAGCTTGTCGCCTTGCTGCAGCTTCCGTGCCAGCTCGTCAGCGCTCATGGCCTTCCCCTTTTGGCTGATAAGAGCCTCGACGGCTTCCCCGATCGCATCCGACACGCCGCCCTGCTTCTCGCGCTTCCCCATAAGAGGCTGCGCCTGCGGCAGCGAAATCGCCTGCAGCACCTTTTTATCTGCAGAAATAATCATCGCTGAAACCTCCCTGCCAACCAATCCGATAAGTGCATCTCTCACGTTCCCACAACAACGCAAGTCCTATGATGAATTTCAATTTCCATTATAACTCGGCCGATTTTAATGTCAAGGAGTGAGGTTTCAAGCCAACGTTCCACAAATATTATTTGCCTGTTTCTATGCTTTGTTCACGCCCAATTCACGCATCAAAGCATTTTGCAGGATATTGGAAAAGTTCACGTTGCGCTCCATGGCAAGCGTATCAAGCCACTTGGAGATGGAGAGCGTTTTCTTGACGGATTTCGCGTTGTACGCCTTGTCATAAGCGAGTTTGTCATATAACGTACTCCGTCAAATTCCTCCGATGCAATACGCCTCAACGCTCTCAAGCCGAAGCAAAAGCAAAGGACGCAGAAGACGACCGAGAGGTAACGATGTGCTCCGACAAGAACGTGGACGACGAGATTCAAAAGCGCAAGACGAAGAAACAGCAGATCCAGATGCAGATCGCCAAGGCATCTACACCCGACGAGAAGGCCGCGATTCAGCAGCTGCGTCCGTTGGACGCGCAGATCCAGAGCAAGGATTCCGCCGCCTATCGTCAGTCGCACGCACACTACTGGCGGGCATAGCGCACATAACACACCAGGAACGCCCAAAAGCAAAAAAGACTGCAGCCATGCCTTCGACCATGAATACACGTCCGCAGGGATTCAGCGCATGAAATGGCGGCGAATATTCTCAAGAAGCAAAAATAAGTTATAGCTATCCGGTAGGAAACGTGGTATAATCAAGACAGTAGTAAGGTGATTTTCGTATACGGCTTTGCCGTGTACCCGCCCTTGCATGAAACCAATCAAACAGCCTGCACTTACGGCTTGGCTTCTTGGAAATTTCACTGCAAAGGAAATTTGCCGGGCAACCGTCATTTTTCCAGCGGACGCAGATGCGTCCACTCACCTTGCATTGAACCAACCAATCGGTTCTGCCCTATGGACTTGCTTCTTGGGGTTTCATTGTAATCAAAGGAGGTTGTTGTATGACCATAACAAAAGATATGGGCATCGGAGAAGTCGTCCAGAAGTATCCTGACACCGTGCCCGTCTTCATGAGTGCCGGCATGGGCTGCATCGGCTGCGCCGCTTCGCACTTCGAAAACATCGAGCAGGGCGCTCTCGCCCACGGCATCGATATCGATGCCCTGATCAAGGGGCTGAACGAAGTCGTTTCCGCAAACTAAACAGCAAAAAGCCGCCGCCCCCCTATGGGGGCG
>ERZ773099.2273-NODE-2273-length-13382-cov-9.302619_pt1 | contig 13382 bp, 9 predicted proteins | sample MGYA00511120_ERZ773099 | MGnify/ENA primary metagenome ERZ773099 (study PRJEB29015, sample SAMEA2738012) | human oral metagenome | biome: human oral; feature: human-associated habitat; material: dental | place: China | collected 2104 ... | reverse complement strand
CCGTGCCCCTGGTCTCCCCGGAGCCCTCGATCCTGTTCACCGTGGCGGGCATGGTCCCGTTCATCCCCTACATCCTGGGCACCGAGCCCGCCCCGTGGCCGCGCGCCGCCAGCGTGCAGAAGTGCATCCGCACCAACGACATCGACAATGTCGGCAAGACCACCCGTCACGGCACGTTCTTCCAGATGAACGGCAACTTCTCCTTCGGCGACTACTTCAAGGAGGGGGCCATCGACTACGCCTGGAACCTGCTGACCGGCTCCAGGGACGATGGCGGCTACGGCCTGGACGGGGAGCGGCTGTGGATGACGATCTGGGAGGAGGACCGGGTCTCCTTCGACCACTGGACCCGGGTGATCGGCGTGCCGGCCGGGCGCGTCCAGAAGCTGCCGTTCGAGGAGATCTCCTGGTCCACGGGCCAGCCGGGCCCGGCCGGCTCCTGCTGCGAGATCCACTACGACCGCGGCCCCGCCTACGGCCCTGACGGAGGCCCGGAGGCCGACGTGCAGGGCGACCGCTTCCTGGAGGTCTGGAACCTCGTCTTCGACGAGTTCGTCCGTGGGGAGGGCAAGGGCCACGACTTCGAGCTGGTGGGCAAGCTCGACCGGACGGCGATCGACACCGGCGCCGGCCTGGAGCGCCTCGCCTTCATTATGCAGGACAAGCCCAACATGTACGAGATCGACGAGGTCTACCCCGTCATCGCCGCCGCCCAGGAGATGTCCGGGCGGACCTACGGCCTGGGCGCGGCCGGCCCCGAGGCCGGCGACGCCTACCACGACGACGTGCGCATGCGCGTGGTCGCCGACCACGTGCGCTCCTCGCTCATGCTCATCGGCGACGGCGTGCGCCCGGGCAACGACGGGCGCGGCTACGTGCTGCGCCGCCTCATCCGCCGCGCCGTGCGCTCCATGCGCCTGCTGGGCGTGGACTCCGCCTCCCTGCCGACCCTGCTGACTGCCTCGAAGGACGCCATGAAGGCCTCCTACCCCGAGCTGGAGACGGGCTGGTCCGCCATCTCCGAGGTCGCCTACGCCGAGGAGGACGCCTTCCGCCGCACCCTGGCCGCGGGCACCACCATCCTGGACACGGCCGTGGCGGACGCCAAGAGCCGGCCCGACCGGCCGGTCCTGGCCGGCGACCGCGCCTTCGCCCTGCACGACACCTACGGGTTCCCGATCGACCTGACTCTGGAGATGGCCGCCGAGCAGGGGGTCGAGGTCGACGAGGACGGCTTCCGCGCCCTCATGGAGGAGCAGAGGGAGCGCGCCCGGGCCGACTCCCGCGCCAAGAAGACCGGCCTGACCGACGTGCGGGTCTTCCACGAGATCCAGAAGGCCATGGGCGGCCCCTCGACCTTCCTGGGCTACACCGACTCGGCGGCCGACGCCGTGGTCACCGGCCTGCTCGTCGACGGCGCGCCCGCGCCCGCGGCCACCGCCCCCGCCGAGGTTGAGGTGGTCCTGGACCGCACCCCGTTCTACGCCGAGATGGGCGGCCAGCTCGCCGACCACGGCACCATCCGCCTGGCCGACGGCGGCGTCATCGAGGTCCACGACGTCCAGGCCCCCGTCCGGGGCCTGTCCGTCCACCGCGGCACCCTCACCGAGGGCACGGCGGCGCTCGGCGAGCGCGCCTACGCCGAGATCGACACCGTGCGCCGCCTGGCCATCGCCCGGGCCCACACCTCCACCCACATGGTCTACGCCGGCCTGCGCCGGGTGGTCTCCCCGGACGCCCCTCAGGCCGGCTCCGAGAACTCGCCCGCCCGCCTGCGCTTCGACTTCCGCCACTCCTCGGCGGTCAGCGGCACCCAGATGGACGACATCGAGTCCCTCGTCAACGACAAGGTGGCCGAGGACCTCGCGGTGACCACCGAGGTGATGCCCCTGGAGGAGGCGCGTCGCCAGGGCGCCATCGCCCTGTTCGGTGAGAAGTACGGCAAGGACGTGCGCGTAGTCACCATCGGGGAGGGCTTCGACAAAGAGCTGTGCGGCGGCACCCACGTGCCCTCCACCGGGCACATCGGTCGGATCGCGCTGCTCTCCGAGGGCTCCATCGGTTCGGGCGTGCGGCGCATCGACGCCCTGGTGGCCGACTCGGCCTACCACTTCCAGCACAAGGAGCACGCGCTGGTCTCCCAGCTGTCCGCCCTGGTGGGGGGCCGGCCCGAGGAGCTGCCGGGGCGCGTGGAGTCGCTCATGAGCCGTCTGAAGGAGGCGGAGAAGAAGCTCGCCGCGGCTCAGCAGGCCGCGCTGGCCTCCCGGGCGGTCGGGCTCGCGGCGTCGGCCGCCCGCAGGGGCGACTACCTCCTGGTGACCGCCGACGTCGGCGCCGTCGGCTCGGCCGACGCCCTGCGCAGCCTCGCTCTGGACGTGCGCGGGCGGCTGTCCGACTCCGAGGCCGCCGTCGTCGCGGTGGCGGGCACTGCGGGAGGGCGTCCGCTCGTGGTGGTCGCCACGAACGCCGCCGCCCGCAGCGCCGGGGCCAAGGCGGGTGCGCTTGTGCGCGCCGCGGCCGCCGTCCTCGGTGGCGGAGGCGGAGGGAAGGACGACGTCGCGCAGGGCGGCGGGCAGGACGCCCGCAAGATCGACGCCGCCCTGGAGGCCCTCGCAGGCCGGCTCGTCTGAGCCCGAGACGACGTGCGTCCTGGAGCTCGGCTGGCCTTCGACGTCGGCAGGGTGCGGATCGGCGTCGCCCGGTGCGACGAGCAGGCGATTCTCGCGGTACCGGTGATGACGCTGAAACGTGATCGTTTCGGCGCCGACCTTGAGGAGGCTGCCGACCTGATCGAGGAGTACCATGCCGTGGAGGCGGTTGTCGGTCTGCCGCGTCGCATGGATGGTGGCTCATCGACTTCAACCAAGGACGCCCGTCGGTGGGCACGCGAGCTGGCCCGGCTCGTCACGCCGACGAGTGTTCGCCTGGTGGACGAGCGCTTGTCCACCGTGACGGCCCATCGGGAGCTTCACGAATCCGGTCGAACGGAGGCGAGCTTTCGGAAGGTCGTCGATCAGGCGGCGGCCGTGGTTATCCTCGAGCAGGCCCTTGATACAGAGCGAACGACGAACGCCCCGGCGGGCGAGCTCGTCCCCCCGACTCGGAGAGACAGATAGGTGAGCCAGGACGACGACTTCTTCACCCAGCTGGGTATTGAGCCGCGTGAGCCCAAGCGGATCACGGGCCGTCGCCTGGACGCGGCGCGTGCCCGGCGCCGGGAGGAGCGCGCCCGGCGCCGCAGGAGGCGCAGGCGCAGGCTCGTCACCACCCTGGTCCTGGTGCTCGTTCTCTCGGCCGTCGGCGGTGTGGGCTGGGCGGCCTACAAGCACACCGGGATCGAGAACTTCGTGACCGCTCCCAAGGACTACGAGGGCGCCGGCGAGGACGAGGTCACCGTCGTCATTCCCGACGGCGCCGTGGGCAAGGACATCGCCCAGATCCTCGTGGACGCCGATGTCGTGGCGACGGCCAGGGCCTTCCTGGAGGCCCTCGACGACAACCCCAACGCGATCAACATCCAGCCGGGCACCTACACGATGCGCCGCCACATGTCGGCGGCCAACGCCGTCGCCCTGCTGCTCGACCCGAGATCGAAGGAGGAGCACACGCTGACCGTCACCGAGGGCGCCACGAAGACCCAGGTCAAGGAGCGGCTCGTCAACGTGGGCCACTTCACCGAGGCGCAGGTGGACGAGGCCTTCAAGGACACGAAGGCCATCGGGCTGCCCGACGTCGCCGGCGGCGACGTCGAGGGGTGGCTCGCACCCGGCACCTACGACGTCGGCAACGACGCCACCGCGACGAGTGTGGTCGCCTCCATGGTCTCCAGCACGGTCGACCGCCTGAACGGGCTGAACGTGTCGCAGGCCGACTACCAGACCGTGCTGATCAAGGCCTCGATCGTGGAGCGCGAGGGCACCTCGGACTACTACAGGAAGATCGCCCGCGTCATTGAGAACCGTCTGAAGGACACCGACGGGCCGACCCGGGGCCTGCTCCAGATGGACTCCACCGTCCTGTACGGGGTGGGCAAGTCGGGCGGGATCCCGACGGCCGATGAGCTCGCCGACGCCAACAACCCCTACAACACCTACATTCACGCGGGCCTGCCCCCCACCCCGATCGGCAGCCCGGGCGAGGAGGTCATCAAGGCGGTCCTCGACCCCGAGCAGGGAGAGTGGCTCTACTTCGTCACCGTCAACCTCGACACGGGGGAGACTCTCTTCGCCACCACGAACGAGGAGCAGGAGGAGAACAAGAAGAAGTTCACCGACTACTGCGACGCGAACCCTGACAAGTGCTACGGCCCCGGCTCCACCGCCGGCCCGAGTCCCGGCTCCAGCGCCGCTCCCGCTCCGACGCCCACGGCGGACGGTTGAGCGCCGTGGGAGCCTCCGGGACCGGCGGCACCGTGCACCACCGGGCGGCGGTCATCGGCCGGCCCGTCGCTCACTCCCTGTCCCCGGCACTGCACGCGGCCGCCTACCGCAGCCTCGGTCTGGAGGACTGGCGGTACGAGATCCGGGAGGTGCCCCCGGCGCACCTGCACGAGATGCTGGCCGAGGTCGCGGCCGCGTGTCCCGCGGGGCCGGTCTGGGCCGGCCTGAGCGTGACCATGCCCCACAAGCAGGCCATGCTCCCCCTGCTCGACGCCGTCGACCCGCTGGCCTCCGTCGTCGGGGCGGCCAACACCGTCGTCGCCCAGCGCGCGGGCAGGGGCCGCGCGCTCCTGACGGGCTTCAACACCGATGTCGCCGGGATCGTCGGCGCCCTGCGGGAGGCCGCTCCGGCGGCCTCCCGCACCGACGGCGCGCGGGCAGCGGTGCTCGGCTCAGGGGCCACCGCCTGCTCGGCCCTGGCGGCCCTGGCCGAGCTCGGCGCCACCGACATCGTCGTGGCGGCTCGTCGGCACGCGGGCTCCGGACGCGCCGCGGCCGCGGCGCACCGCATGGGGCTGTCAGTCACCACCCTTCCCTGGCGGCCGGGCGACGCCGCCTCCGACGGCTCCGTGGCCGACCTTCTCGCCGACGCCGACCTGGTCGTCTCGACGCTGCCCGCGGGCGCCGCCGACGCGCTCGCCGCGCCAATGGCGGCGGGCCTGGAGCGCCGGGGGAGGATGCGGGCCGTCATGCTCGACGTCGTCTACGCGCCGTGGCCCACACCACTGGTCTCCACGTGGACGGCCGCCGGGGGCCGTGCGGCGCCCGGCTGGATCATGCTGCTGCACCAGGCCGTCCCGCAGGTCGCCCTCATGACCGGGCGGACCCCGCCGGCCGGGCCCATGCGGGAGGCCCTCGAGGCCGCCGTGGCGGCTCGCTGAGGCGGCCGGGCCCGGGCGCCGGCGCCTGTTCCGCGGCGGGCGGCCTGGCCTGCGGGAGCGGCATCGTGTGGGATGATCATCCTCATGCTTCGATGGATGACCGCCGGCGAGTCCCACGGCGAGGCCCTCACCGCGCTGATCGAGGGCGTTCCCGCCGGCGTGGAGATCACCAGTGGGCAGATCGCCCGGGCGCTGGAGCGCCGCCGGCTCGGCCATGGCCGGGGCGCGCGCCAGGCCTTCGAGCAGGACCGCCTGGCGGTCCTCGGCGGCATCCGCCACGGGCGCACCATCGGCAGCCCCATCGCCCTGCAGATCGGCAACTCCGAGTGGCCCAAGTGGTCCACCGTCATGAGCGCCGACCCGGTCGACCCCGCCGCCCTCCTGCGCGACGCCGGCACCGGGGACGAGCGCGAGATCGCCCGCAACCGGCCCCTGACCCGGCCGCGCCCCGGCCACGCCGACCTGCCCGGCCTGCTCAAGTACGACCTCGCCGACGCCCGGCCGGTCCTGGAGCGGGCCTCCGCCCGCGAGACCGCGGCCCGGGTCGCCCTCGGCGCCGTGGCGGCCGCAGTGATCGAGCAGGTCGCCGGCATCCGTCTGGTCAGCCACGTCGTACGCATCGGCTCGGTGTCGCTGCCCGACGACGCGCCCCGCCCCACCCCCGACGACGAGCAGCGCCTGACCGCCGATCCCGTGCGGTGCGCCGACCCGGCCGTCTCGGCGGCCATGGTGGCCGAGATCGACGCCGCCAGGAAGGACGGCGACACCCTCGGCGGCGCGGTCGAGGTCATCGCATCGGGAGTGCCCGTCGGCCTGGGAACGCACGTCCAGGCCGACGGGCGCCTCGACGCCCGCCTGGCGGCGGCGCTCATGGGCATTCAGGCGGTCAAGGGGGTCGAGATCGGCGACGGCTTCGCCGAGGCCGCGCGACGCGGCAGCCGGGCCCATGACGAGATCCTGAGCATTGCGGCGGGGCGCGTGCTGCGCGCGACGAACCGGGCCGGCGGCATCGAGGGGGGCATGTCCAACGGCGACCGGATCCGGGTGCGCGCCGCCTACAAGCCGATCTCCACCGTCCCCAGGGCGCTGCGCACCGTGGACATGGCCACGGGCGAGACGGCTGGCGGGCTGCACCAGCGCTCCGACACGACCGCCGTCGTGCCCGGCGCCGTGATCGCGGAGGCCATGGTCGCGCTCGTCCTGGCGGACGCGCTGCTGACCAAGACCGGCGGGGACAGCGTGGCGGAGGCCAGGCGCAATCTTCAGGGCTACCTCGCCCGCATCGCCGAGCGCACCCAATGGCAAGGAGAACAGTGATGAGCCGTCGTCTCGTTCCTCACGTCGCACTCGCACCGGAGCACCTTCCGCTGGTCCTGGTGGGGCTGCCCGGAGCCGGCAAGACCACGGTGGCGCGCCTGCTCGCCACGGCCCTCGGGCTGCAGGTCACCGACACCGACGCCGAGATCCGTCGGCGCGCCCGTATGACCATCCCGGAGATCTTCGCCGCGGAGGGGGAGGAGGGATTCCGGATGCGGGAGACGCGCGCCCTGCGCGCGGTGCTCGACTCCCCGGCGCCCGCCCAGGGCGTGGTGGCGCTGGGCGGGGGCGCCATCCTGCGGGAGCAGAACCGTGCCCTGCTGCACGGGCACACGGTCGTGTATCTTGCCGCCTCGTCCGAGACGGCCGCCGCGCACGTCGGCGACGGGACGGGCCGGCCGCTGGTGGCGCCCGAGGCGGACTCCGATGCCACCGCGGGCGCGCTGCACACCGCGCAGGGAGCGGCGCACACGGGCCCCCGCAGGCACGACAGGCACGGCGCGGTCCTGGCGCGGATGGAGGCCCTCCACGTCCAGCGCGCGCCCCTGTACGCCGAGGTCGCCACGCTGACTGTCCCCGCAGACGGCCTGACCCCCCAGCAGGTGGCCGCGCTCATCCTGGTGGGCCTGGGAGCCCAGGCCCCCAGCACCGCGCGCGCGCTGGCGGACCTGACGGCCCCCGCCTCCGCCGCGGGCACGCGTCCGCGCAGGCCGAGCGAGACCGGTGCCGGCGTGCTCGTGCCGCCGTCCCGGTCCCTGCGGGCCGGGGACGACGGACGACTGCGCCTGACGGTGCTCGGTGCGCGGCCCTACGAGGTCGTTGTCGGGCAGGACCTGGCAGTCGACGTGGTGCGCGGCGTCACCGGGGCGCCCGGCGGGGGCGCCGGAGGAGTGGCGCTCATCCACATCCCCGAGCTGGAGACTCGCGCCGGTCGGTACGAGGACGGGCTGCGCGCCGCCGGACTGAGGGTCGAGCGGATCACCGTCCCGGGCGGCGAGACCTCCAAGTCCAGCACCGTCCTGAACACGCTGTGGGAGCAGCTGGGTCGGATGCGCATGGGACGCGACGGCTGCGTCGTCGCCGTGGGCGGGGGCGCGACGACCGACCTGGTCGGCTTCGCCGCGGCGACCTGGCTGCGGGGCGTGCCCGTCATCCACGTCCCCACCACCCTCCTGGCCATGGTCGACGCGGCCGTGGGCGGGAAGACCGGCATCGACACCGCGGCGGGCAAGAACCTGGTCGGCGCCTTCCACCCGCCGGCGGCCGTCGTATGCGACCTGACCGTTCTCGAGGCGCTCCCCCTTGACGAGCTGCGGGCGGGGCTGGGCGAGGTCGTCAAGTGCGGGTTCATCGCCGATCCGGTCATCCTGGACCGCGTGATGACCGATCCCGCCGACATCGTCCGGTGGGACTCGCCCGCGCTCGCCGAGCTCGTCGCGCGCTCCGTGGCCGTCAAGGCCGCCGTGGTCGGCAAGGACCTCACCGAGGCGGGGCCGCGGGAGATCCTGAACTACGGGCACACCTACGCCCACGCCGTGGAGGCCGCCACCGCCTACCACTGGCGCCACGGCGAGGCGGTCGCCGTCGGCTGCGTGTTCGCCGCCGAGGTCGCCCACCGCATGGGCCGCCTGAGCGGCGATGTCCTGGCCCTGCACCGTCAGGCGTTCTCCGCAGCAGGGCTGCCGGTGTCCTTCCCGGAGGGCGCCGGGCGCTTCGAGGAGCTCGTGGAGGACATGCGCTCGGACAAGAAGGTGCGCGCCGGCGCCATCCGCATGGTCCTTCTCGACGACGTCGCCCGCCCCGCCCGCGGTCTCACTCCCGACGCCGCGGTGCTGCGCGAGGCCCATGAGGCGGTGACCGGGGCAGGTCCGGGGACCGGGGAGTGAACGGCGCGGGCGGGGGCGCACCCGCGCCCCGCGGAACCGGCCCCGGCGGAACCGGCTCGGTCGTCCTCATCGGTCCGCCGGGCGCCGGCTGCACCACTGTCGGGCGCGCTCTGGCGGACCTGTGGGGCGTGCCCGTGTCGGATCTGGCCGGCACGGTCGCGCGAGCCCTGGGCACCCGCCCGGAGCTGGCCCTCGTGGCGGTCCCCGAGACCCGTTACCGGGCGGTCGAGGCGGCGACGGCGCTCGACCTGCTCGCCGCGGCCACCCGCCACCGGCGTGTGGTGGCGCTCGGGTCGGGCGTCCTGGCCGACCAGCGGGTCCGACGGGCCCTGGATGCCGTGGACGAGTCCGGCGGCCGCGTCATCGCCCTGACGGCGAGCACGCGCCGCCTGGCCTCCCGCAACGGCCTGGACGCGCCGCGGTCGATGGCGCTGGGCAACGTCCACCACGAGTTCGTCCAGATGCTGCAGGCCCGACAGGCCCTCTGCCGGGAGCTCGCGCGCGCGCAGGTGGACACCACCGGGACGACACCGGGGGAGGCCGCTGCCGCGATCGCCGCAAGCCGGTAAATCGTGCTTCTGCGAATCGCCGGGGCTCCGGCGCGGGCACGCCGGACGCGCCGCTTCTTCTTCTCGAAGAGGGTGCACACGGAAGACGGCTGAAGGTAGAATAAGCGCAGGGTGCTCACGTGTGCTCCGATTCTCCCGTTGTGCAAGGCAGTAAGCGCTGCCCGCCCGGCACGGGTCATCATTTTCGATGGAGAAAGCATGTCCGATTCCACGAAGACCTCTACGAGCCCCAGGACTCCCGCGGCTGACGGCGCCAGGGCCGCGGCCCCTCCCGCCGGGCGGTTCCGGATACGGGTGCCCACCGCCTTCACCATTCTTTTCTTCCTGACCATTCTCGCGGTCGGGGCGACCTGGGTGGTGCCCGCGGGATCCTACGCGAAGCTCGAGTACAGCCCGGCTGCCGCACAGTTCCAGGTCACCTCCCCAGCCGGCGAGGTCGAGGAGCTTCCCGCCACGCAGGAGACTCTTGACGGCCTGGGCGTCAAGATCGAGGTCGAGAAGTTCACCTCCGGCTCCCTCAACAAGCCCGTGTCCATTCCGGGGACCTACGAGCGCATGCCCCAGAGGCCGCAGGGAGCGGGCGATATCACGGGGTCGATGGTCAAAGGCACCATCGAGGCGATCGATATTATCGTCTTCATTCTCGTCCTGGGAGGACTGATCGGCGTCGTCAAGGCCACCGGTGCGTTCGAGTCGGGCCTGATCGCCCTGACGAAGAAGACGAAGGGCCACGAGTTCCTGCTCGTCCTGGCCGTGTCGGTCCTCATGATCCTGGGAGGGACGTCATGCGGGCTGGAGGAGGAGGCCGTGGCCTTCTACCCGATCCTGGTGCCGATATTCCTCGCCATGGGGTACGACTCGATCATCTGCGTCGGCGCGATCTTCCTCGCGGGCTCGATGGGAACGACCATGTCGACCATCAACCCCTTCTCCGTCGTCATCGCCTCCAACGCCGCCGGCATCGTGTTCACCGAGGGCCTGTGGTGGCGCGTCGCCGGATGCGCCGCCGGCGCGGTCGTCGTGTGCGCCTACCTGTACCGTTACGCGAAGATGATCAAGCGCGATCCGACGAGCTCTTACACCTGGGAGGACCGGGAGGCCTTCAACGCGCAGTGGGCGATGAGATCCGAGGACAGGCAGGTGGTCTTCTCCTGGCAGAAGAGGATCATCCTCATTCTTTTCGTGTCGGCCTTCGTATTGATGGTCTGGGGAGTCATGGCCCGGGGCTGGTGGTTTCCGACCATGGCCTCCTCGTTCCTGGCGATCTGCATTATCATCATGTTCATCGCGATGACCGGCAAGGACCGCCTCAAGGAGAAGCAGCTCGTGGACGCTTTCTCCGAGGGGTCCTCCTCCCTCGTCGCCGTCTCCCTGATCATCGGCCTTGCCCGGGGGATCAATCTGGTGATGAATGAGGGCCTGATCTCCGACACCCTGCTCAACGCCTCCTCCCACCTGGTGGAGGGCACGAGCGGCCCCCTGTTCGTCCTGGTGATGCTGCTGATCTTCTTCGTCCTGGGATTCGTGGTCCCGTCGTCGTCGGGTCTCGCCGTCCTGGCGATGCCGATCTTCGCCCCGCTGGCCGACACGGTCGGGGTCCCGCGCTTCATTATCGTGTGCGCCTACCAGTGGGGGCAGTACGCGATGCTGTATCTTGCTCCGACCGGGCTCGTCATGGCCACCTTGCAGATGCTCGACATGGAGTACCAGCACTGGCTGAGGTTCGTGTGGCCGATGGTCGTATTCGTCCTGGGCTTCGGCGGCGCGATGCTCGTCGCGCAGGTGCTCGTCTACTCCTGAGCGCTCCGGCCCGGCTCGCCGAGCTCCCCGCCGCGACGCAGGGTGCCCGGCGGGCGGCGCGCGGGATAGGCTCGTCGCATGTACGTCCCGCGACACTTCTCGCTGCCCGAGGACTACGCGCGCGCACTCCTGGCGAACCCCGGCGTCGGCAACCTCGTGACCGTCATCGCCTCCGGTCCCGAGGCCACCATGGTGCCCTTCTACCTCGACGAGGAGAAGAACGCCCTGGTCACCCATCTCGTCAAGAACAACCCCCAGGCCGCCGAGCCGCCCCGCGGACCGGGGCTCATCATCCTGGACGACGTCGACGCCTATGTCCCCCCGCACTGGTACGCCACCAACAAGGTGAAGGCGAACGTCCCCACATGGGACTACATCACGATCCACGTGCGGGGCGCCGTGCGCATCGACCCCAGCCCCGAGGCGGCCCTGACCGCGGCCTGCCGGCTCACCGAGATGATGGAGACCGACGACGTGCTGACACCGGTCGGCCAGGACAAGCTCCGCCGCATGGCCCGCGCCATCGTCGCCGTGGAGGTGAGCCTGGACGAGGTGCGGGGCAAGGCCAAGATGAGCCAGAACCGCCACCCCGACGACATCCGCAGCCTCATCGCCGCCCTGGAGGAGCAGGGCCAGGACGTGCTGGTGGACTACCTGCGGACCGTCTCCCTGCCCTACGCCGAGGAGCGTCTGGCCACCATTACCGCCCTGCGCGGGGCGCGTGCCGCCCGCGAGGTAATGAGCGCCCGCCACCCCTGCGCGGGGATGTGAGGTGGGAGCACACTCACCCCTGGCCCACCCGGGCCCCGGGCCCGGGCGCGGTAGGATCAGCGCGTCCCAGACGCAACGCGACAGTGAGGAAACCGCTCGTGGCAACGACGAACGACCTGAGGAACGGCCTGGTTCTCAACCTTGAGGGCCAGTTGTGGCAGGTGGTTGAGTTCCAGCACGTCAAGCCGGGTAAGGGCCCCGCCTTCGTGCGCACCAAGATCAAGAACGTCCTGAGCGGCAAGACCGTGGACAGGACCTTCAACGCCGGCCTCAAGGTCGACACCGCCACCGTGGACCGCCGTGACATGCAGTACCTGTACAAGGACGGCAACGACTACGTGTTCATGGACGTCAAGTCCTACGACCAGATCTACGTCCCCGGTGACACCGTGGGCGACGCCGCCCGCTTCCTGCTGGAGAACCAGGACGTCATCGTGGCCTTCCACGACGAGACCGTCCTGTTCGTGGAGCTGCCGGCCGCCGTCGTGCTGACCGTCTCCCACACCGAGCCGGGCCTCCAGGGCGACCGCTCCAACGCCGGTACCAAGCCCGCCACCCTGGAGACCGGTGCCGAGATCCAGGTCCCCCTGTTCCTCAACACCGGGGACCGGGTCAAGGTCGACACCCGCTCCGGCTCCTACATCTCCCGCGTCACGGACTAATGCCCTCCCAGCAGCCCACCGGCCCCGCGCGGGCCGGCACCCGCCCCGTCAAGCACCCGGTCACGGCCCGGACCAAGGCCCGGCGCCGTGCCGTCGAGGTCCTCTTCGAGGCCGACCAGCGGGGCCTGCTGGCGGGCGGCCAGGCCGAGGACCTGTCCGGGGAGCCCGGGCAGGAGGCCGACGCGGGCCCGGCCGGGCGCCTGCGCGCCCTGGCTGCCGAGCGCGCCGTCTTCTCCGCCAACCACACCCAGGCCCCCGCCTACACCCGGCAGATCCTCGCCGGCGTGGCCGACCACCTGGTGGACGTGGACGAGACCATCGAGACCTACGCCCAGGGCTGGGTCCTGGAGCGCATGCCAGCCGTGGACCGGGCCATCGCCCGGGTCGCCACCTGGGAGATCGTCTACAACGACGACGTGGACGTCCCGGTGGCCGTCGACGAGGCCCTGACCCTGGCCAGGATGCTCTCCACCGACGACTCCCCGCGCTTCCTGGCCGGGCTGCTGGGGCGTATCGGCGACCTGGCCGACACCCTGCGCTAAGGGCGCCGGCCACACGGGTCGCCAGCCCCGCGGGAGGGGAATAACGGCGGTGCGTCCCCTTGTTGCCACCCCAGGACCTTGTTCGTTCAGCCCCCGACAGGAGCCCGCATGAGCCTGCCCCAGCACGAGTCCCCATCACCCCTGGTCGCGGTGACCGGCGCCACGGGGAAGGTCGGCGGTGCGGTCGCCGAGCAGCTGCGGGCCAGGGGACCGGCCCCCCGGCTCGTGGTGCGTGACGCCTCCCGCGCCCCGGGGTGGGCCGAGGACGTCGCCGTGGCGGTCTACGGCGACTACCAGGCCGCCACCGCCGCCCTGGCAGGCGTCGACGTCCTCCTCATGGTCTCGGCCTCCGAGTCCGCCGACCGCCTGGCCCAGCACCGGACCTTCATTGACGCCGCCGCGGCCGCCGGGGTGCGTCACGTCGTCTACACGAGCTTCCTTGGCGCCGCGCCGGACGCCGTCTTCACCCTGGCGCGCACCCACTGGGCCACCGAGGAGCACCTGCGCGCCTCGGG
>ERZ773099.2272-NODE-2272-length-13386-cov-8.214463_pt1 | contig 13386 bp, 12 predicted proteins | sample MGYA00511120_ERZ773099 | MGnify/ENA primary metagenome ERZ773099 (study PRJEB29015, sample SAMEA2738012) | human oral metagenome | biome: human oral; feature: human-associated habitat; material: dental | place: China | collected 2104 ... | reverse complement strand
GCGCTTTTGTCGAGCTCCCCGAGGGAAAGACGGGGCTCATCCACATCTCAGAGGTTGCCGATGTCTATGTGAACGATGTGCACGACTTCCTTAAAGAGCGTGATTCAGTCAAGGTCAAGGTGCTCACCGTGGATGACCGCGGCAAGATCGGTCTTTCCATCAAGGCACTTCAGGATAAGCCGGCAGCACCCGCACAGTCGGCTGCAGCGGCTCCTGTACGTCCGCCGCGCCCCCCGCGTGATATGCGCCGCACGGCTGCCACGCGACAGATCGGCTCTCCCTCCTTCGAGGATAAATTGTCACGCTTCCTGAAGGACAGTGATGAACGCTTGACCGATTTGCGCCGCAAGACGGACTCCAAGCGCGGCGGTCGAGGCTCGCGTCGCGGCTGATCACAGGGAAGTGCTGATGTAGAGATGACGGTGTTGTCTGCCTCGTGGCAGAGCGCGCATCATAGAGAAGAAAAAGGGCACTCCATTCGGAGTGCCCTTTTTCTATCAGGAGCATATTTTGCAAAAACAGGTGGAGCGCGTTTTACGCGCGCATGATCTTTTCAGCCCACAGCGCACGCTCCTCGCTGCATGCTCCGGCGGCACAGATTCACTCGCGCTGCTATACGTTTTGGATCTCTTGCGGAGCGCGGGCGGGGCGAGGCTCATCTGCGTCCACTATGAGCATGGGATTCGCGGCACGGATTCGCTTGCGGATGCGTGCTTTGTGGAGCGGTTCTGCACAGTGCGGAAGATCCCCTTCATTCTCGGCACGGGCGATGTGCCCGCCTATGCGCGTACGCATCGACTCTCGATCGAGACGGCTGCGCGGATCTGTCGCTATGACTTTTTCCATCGCATACGGGATGAACGGGGCTGTGATGCTGTTGTGCTCGCGCACCATGCAGACGATCTCGCGGAGACGATCCTCCTGCGCATCTTGCGCGGAACGGGACCGGCGGGACTCGCGGCAATGCAGGAATGGGATGGACTGCATTTGCGGCCGTTTCTCACGGTTACGCGCGCGGCGATTGAGGCGTATGCAGATGAGTGTGGGCTTAAACCACGATACGATGCGACAAACGACTGCATGGACGCACGCCGCAACCGCATTCGTCACGAACTTTTGCCGGAACTTGCACGCGTCTATAACCCTGCGGTTCAAGAGGCTCTGACGCGTCTTGGCACCCTTGCCGGTGAGGAAGATGATTTCCTTGCGGGGGTTGCTGCAGAAACGTTTCAGCACGCTATGTGTCCCGGAGGTCTTTCCGTGGTGGCGGTTCGTGCGATGCACCCCGCGATGCAGCGGCGCGTTCTGCGCCTTTTTTGGGCACAGAAGACGGGGACGACACAGGATTTCTCCTATCTTCACGAGGAGCGCATGCGCGCTCTCCTCGCTGCGAAGGGCGCGCGCGTCTGTGAAATGCCGCATGGCTGGCAGGCGCGTGTGCGCTATGGCGTCCTGACGCTCCACCATGCATCATCGGTACAGCCTACCGTGGAAAAAGGAGAAATTTTGCTTCCTTTCATCCGCGAATATGCTATAATGAATTTTCGGGGAATCGAGTTTCGTTTCAGACGTCTGACCCATATGACTGCGGACGATTGGCATAGGATGAAGGCGCGAGAGGCGGTCTATGCCGATCTCGACGGTCTTCCACCGCTTGTGCTGCGGACGCGGCGGACGGGAGACTATATCCGGCTTCCCTTTGGACGCAAGAAACTCAAGAACATCCTGATCGATGATAAGATCCCGCAGGAACAGAGGGATGTTCTTCCGTTGATTGCCCTTGCGGATACGCATGAGATTTTTTGGATTGCGGGTGGGCGGCGAAGCATAATTGCCCCCGTCACAGAGTCCAGTACGGATGTTTTGGACATTACATGTGTGAAGGAGACGATAGACGGATGATGAGCAATGATATTGAGCGTATATCCTTTTCCGCAGATGAGATTCGTATGCGGGTACAGGAACTCGGCGCGGAGATTGCGCGTGACTATCGTGACGACCCCGAACCCATCTATTGTGTCGGAATTTTGAAGGGCGCTGCGGTGTTTTTCACGGATCTTGTCCGCGCCATTGACCATCCCGTCGCATTTGACTTCATGATTGTTTCCAGCTATGGGGAGGCGACGGTCTCAAGCGGACAGGTCAAGCTCCTAAAGGATCTCGATTTTTCCATCGAGGGAAAGCATGTCATCATCGTGGAGGATATTATCGACTCGGGGACAACGATGCATTATTTGAAGCAGATGCTCAAGGGCCGCCATCCTAAGAGCATCAAGATCTGCGCATTCCTGTCGAAGCCATCGCGCCGTGTTGCACCTGTGGAGATCGACTATCTCGGACACGAGGTCCCGGATGACTTTCTCGTGGGTTACGGTCTGGACTATGCGGAAAAATATCGAAACCTTCCCTATATCGGGGTGCTCAAACGTTCCGTTTACGAATAAACAGGAGGTAGGACTTGAATCAATCAATCCTTAGAAATCTTGCGTTTTATGCGCTCATGTTCTTCGTTGTCTGGACGGTCGCGGACTATATGTCGGGGAGTCATCAGGCTCCTCAGGCGACGGTGCTCGGTTACAGTGACTTCAATGCAAAGGTGACGGCGGGCGAGGTGGACAAGGTCGTTATTGTCCGAAACAACATTCGCGGCACGCTCACAGATGGGACGGAGTTTACGACCATTGCACCGGAAGCACCGAACAGCGATCACGATCTCTATACACGCCTTGCGGACAAGGGGATCAATATCTCGGCAGAGAACCCGCCCGAACCGCCGTGGTGGCAGACAATGCTCACCTCGCTCATCCCGATCGCGCTGCTCATCGGCTTCTGGTTCTTCATCATGCAGCAGTCGCAGATGGGCGGCGGACGCATGATGAACTTCGGCAAGTCACGTGTGCGCCTGATGGTGAGCGACAAGAAAAAGGTAACGTTCGCCGATGTTGCAGGCGCGGACGAAGCGAAACAGGAACTTGAGGAAGTCGTTGAGTTCCTCAAGACACCGGATAAATTCAACGAACTTGGCGCACGTATTCCGAAGGGCGTCCTCCTCTTCGGACCTCCGGGTACGGGCAAGACACTCCTCGCGAAGGCGGTTGCCGGTGAGGCGGGCGTGCAGTTCTTTACGATCAGCGGTTCCGACTTTGTCGAGATGTTCGTCGGTGTCGGCGCTTCGCGTGTACGCGATCTCTTCGAACAGGCGAAGAAGTCCGCGCCGTGCATCGTCTTCATCGATGAGATCGATGCCGTCGGACGTCAGCGCGGGGCGGGCCTCGGCGGCGGACATGACGAGCGCGAACAGACGCTCAATCAGCTGCTCGTCGAGATGGACGGCTTTGCCTCGAATGAGGGCATCATCATCATTGCAGCGACAAACCGTCCCGATGTTCTGGACCCCGCACTTCTGCGCCCAGGGCGCTTTGATCGTCAGATTGTCGTGGACAAACCCGATGTACGCGGACGCGAGGCGATTCTCAAGGTGCATACAAAGGGGAAACCGATCGCGGATGATGCAGATCTGGATGTGCTTGCACGCCGTACGCCCGGCTTTACAGGCGCAGATCTCAGCAACCTTGTCAATGAGGCAGCACTCCTTGCTGCGCGCCGCAATAAGAAACAGATCCACATGGCGGAGATGGAGGAGGCGATCGAGCGCGTGCTTGCAGGTCCCGAACGCAAATCCCACGTCATGACGGAGGAGGAGAAGCGCCTCACGGCATATCACGAGGGAGGACATACCCTCGTGGGACTTCTGCTTGAGCACGCCGACCCCGTGCACAAGGTCACGATCATTCCGCGCGGGCGTGCGGGCGGCTATATGCTCTCCCTGCCGAAGGAAGATCGCTCCTATCGCACGCGCTCAGAGCTCTTTGACCGCATCAAGGTTGCGCTCGGCGGGCGTGTTGCCGAGGAGGTCGTGCTCGGCGAGATCAGTACGGGTGCCTCAAGCGATATTCAGCAGGCGACGCAAATCATCCGCAGTATGATCATGCAGTATGGTATGAGTGAGACGATCGGTCCCATTGCCTATGGTGAGGAAAATCACCAGGTCTTTCTCGGTCGTGACTTCAATCGCGACCGCAATTACTCCGAGGAGGTCGCGGGCGAGATCGACCGCGAGGTACGCCGTTACATTGAGGACGCATATGAGGCGTGTCGCGTCATTATCACGGAGAATCGTGAAAAACTTGATCTGATCGCAAGTGCTCTGCTCGAACGTGAGACATTGAACGCAAGTGAGCTTGAGGAACTGATGACAAAGGGAACGATCGGGGACAAGGACAAAGACGATAACGATTCGGATGATACGGGCAAGCCTTTGCCGATCCCTGTCGATGTCGTGATTGATGACTCCACACAGACGAGTGAGGAGGCGGAACGCGCGGAGGAGGAGCGTCCTGCGCCCATTCCGACCACCGAGCCAAAATTTAATCTAACACAGTGGAATAAGTAACGCAGCGGAGGCGCTGCTGCATGGATCAGTGTGCAGCAGCGCCTTTTCTTTAGAGAAGATGAGGTTTTGACGATACTATTAAGAACGCATTGATAAATTCAGATCGCATCTCTTGACGGTCCGTACTTCGTCGGCAAATCCTCCACAGAGCACCACGCTGCGTCCGGTTTTCCACATTGTTCGGACGAAGAATCTACGCCAATTGAAGGTTCGTTTTATCAGTAATTCCTTCATATTTTTGTGGCAGGAAGCCGCTATCTGCGCTATAATGGGGCGGATAACGGCTTTTTGAGGAAGCGAGATTCCTTCATTGGGAGGCATGTGATGAGTAGGGATGTGTTGGAACTTCTGCGGGCGGCGGGCGGCTATATCTCGGGCGAGAAGATGGCGGAGCGGCTCGGTGTGACACGCGCGGCGGTGTGGAAGAAGATCGCGGCACTGCGCGATGCGGGCTATGATATATCGAGTGCACCGCGCAGCGGATATGTTCTGCGCTCGGCGCCGGATCGCCTGATCGAGGCGGAGATCGCGCAGGAGCTCGATACGCAGCTCATCGGGCGAAAGATCATCGCCTATGATGCGGTGGACTCGACCAATCTTGTGCTCAAAGACCTTGCGCGTGAGGGGGCAGAGGATGGTACCGTTGTCGTTGCCGACAGTCAAGGAACGGGACGAGGGCGCATGGAGCGCGCGTTCTTCTCGCCGCCCGGCAAGGGCATCTGGGTGAGCATCCTCCTGCGTCCGACGTTCCTGCCGCAGGATGCGCCGAAGTGTACGCTGATGGCGGCGGTCGCGGTGGCGCGTGCAATGGAGAAGTTTGGGCTGCGCGCGGCGATCAAGTGGCCGAACGACATTATGTACGATGGGCGCAAGCTGGTCGGCATCCTCACGGAGATGAGTGCGGAGATGGATCGCGTGAACTACGTTGTGATTGGCATCGGCATCAACGTGAATATTGCACCCGAGGATTTTCCGGAGGATCTGCGTTCGGTTGCGACTTCGCTGATGCAGATGAAGGGCGAGCCGCTGCCGCGCGTGGAATTTTTGCAGGAGCTTCTGCGTGCGCTGGATGCGCTCTATGCAGACGTGCAGCGCGATGGATTCGCTTCCGTGCTCACAGCGTGGCGGGAATACGCTGTGACACTCGGTCAGACCGTTCGCGTGATTGCGCCTGCGGGCGAGGAGTTCGAAGGTGTTGCATCGGATATCGATGCGGAGGGCGCACTCCTGATCGAAACAGAAGCGGGGCAAAGACGTGTGTTGGCGGGGGATGTGTCCATCCGCCCGAAGAGATAGTACGGAGGAAAGAACTTGCTGCTAGTACTTGACATTGGCAACAGCAACATCGTCATGGGTGCGTATGAGGGGAAGCGGCTTCTGCGGCATTGGCGCATCTCGACAGATCGGCAGAAGACGGGCGATGAATACGGCATTCTGTTCAATGAACTGTTTCGCTATCAGGGCATAGAGATGTCGGATATCAAGGCGATCATCATATCGTCCGTCGTTCCGCCGCTCGTCGTGCCCCTGCGCAAGATGTGCGAGCGCTACTTTCACATCCGCCCGCTGATCGTCGGCCCCGGCATACGGACCGGTGTGCGGCTCAACTATGAGAATCCGCGCGCGATCGGTGCTGACCGCATCGTAAACGTCATCGGCGCACACGAGCAGTATGGCGGGCCGCTCATCGTCATCGACATCGGGACGGCGACGACGTTCGACATCGTAGCGGAGAACGGGGACTTCCTCGGTGGTGTGATTGCGCCGGGGCTTGGCTCAAGCGCAGAGGCGCTCTTTCAGCGCGCGGCGCAGCTGCCGCGCATCGAGCTTGTGCCGCCGAAGACGGTTGTCTGCCGCAGTACGATACAGGGTATGCAGGCGGGCATCATCTACGGCTACGTCGGGCAGATCGACGAGATCGTGCGTCGCATTAAGGCGGAGCTGGCACTGGAGATGAAGGTGGTCGCGACGGGCGGCTTTGCGCGCATGGTGGCAAAGGAGTCGCAGACGATCGACAAGGTCGATCACTTCCTGACCCTGACGGGTCTGCGCGTCCTCTACGAGAGAAACCAGCCGTGAAGCCGATGAAGCTCGGCGCGTTCACCTTTGACGATCCCGTCTTTCTCGCGCCGATGGCGGGCGTGACGGACGCGGCGTATCGGATCATCGCGCACGACATGGGCTGCCCGCTCGCGTTCGCGGAGATGGTGAGCAGTCAGGGCATCCACTACCGCAATGAGCATACGATGAAGATGCTCCGCACGGAGCCGGGCGAGCGGCCGATTGCGATGCAGATCTTTGCAAAGTCGGCGGCAATGGCGGCGGAGGCTGCGGCGTATATCGAGGAGATCGGTACGGCGGACATTCTGGATTTCAACATGGGCTGCCCCGCGCCGAAGGTCGTGAAGAACGGCGAGGGTTCGGCGCTCATGCGCGAGCCGAAGAAGGCGGAGGAGATCCTGACGGCGATTCGCCGCACGACGAAGCTGCCGTTCACCGTGAAGATGCGGCTCGGCTGGGACGATGCCTCGCGCAACGCCGTCGAGATTGCGCGGATGGCGGAGGCGGTCGGCGTGGATGCCGTCGCCGTGCACGGGCGCACGCGCGAGCAGTTCTACAGCGGCAATGCGGACTATGCGGCGATTGCCGAGGTGAAGCGCGCTGTCGCGATTCCTGTGATTGTGAGCGGGGATGTGCGCAGCTCCGAGGGTCTCGCGCGCGCCCTCGATATCACGGGCGCGGATGCGGTGATGATCGGGCGCGGAGCGCAGGGGAATCCATGGATTTTTCCGCAGCTGATTCACTGGCTGAGAACGGGGGAGGAACTGCCGCCGCCAACGCTCACGGAGCGCGCGCAAGTGATCCTGCGGCATCTCGATCTCCTCATTCACTACAAGGGCGAATACATCGGCATCCGTGAGATGCGCAAACATGCAGCGTGGTACACGCGCGGACTCAAAGGGAGTGCGGAGTTGCGCGAGCGCTTCAACCGCGCGGCGTCAAAGGACGAGTTCGTGCAGATCCTGCACGAGGCTTGGGATATATGAAAGGAAATGCTTATGGGCAGGGGCAGCTTGCACCTTTGCCTAAGAAAGGAACTATCATGAGTGACGATAAGAAGCAGTCGGTCTGGTCGAAGTATACGGAGGAGGAGCGCGCGGCGGTGGACGAACTCGCGCACGGCTACATTGATTTTCTCTCGGACTGCAAGACGGAGCGCGAAAGCGTGACGGAGGCCGTGCGTCTCGCACAGGCGGCGGGCTACCGTGACCTCGCCGATATCATCGCACAGGGAACGCCGCTCAAGGCGGGTGACAAGGTCTATGCCGTCAATATGAAGAAGGCGGTCGTGCTGTTCCACATCGGCACGGAGCCAATCGAGAACGGCATGAACATCCTCGGCGCGCACATTGACACCTGCCGACTCGATGTGAAGCAGAACCCCCTGTACGAGGACGGCGGTCTTGCGTATTTTGACACGCATTACTACGGCGGTATCAAGAAGTATCAGTGGGTGACGATTCCGCTCGCGCTGCACGGCGTTGTTGTGAAAAAGGACGGCACGGTCGTCGAGATCACGATTGGGGAAAAGGCGGACGATCCCGTTTTCTGCGTGACGGATCTGCTCGTGCACCTCTCGCAGGAACAGCTTGAGAAAAAGGCGTCAAAGGTCATCGAGGGCGAGAAGCTGGACGTGCTCATCGGCGGCTATCCGCTGAAAAAGGACGACAAGGAATCCGTGAAGGACGGCATCCTCGCTCTCCTCAAGGAGCATTATGACATCGCCGAGGAGGATTTCCAGTCGGCGGAGCTGACGCTCGTACCTGCAGGACGCGCGCGCGAGCTCGGATTTGACCGCAGCATGGTGCTCGGCTACGGACAGGACGACCGCGTCTGTTCCTATACAGCGCTCTGCTCCATGCTCGAGACGGCGGATGTGCGGCGCACGGCGTGCTGTCTGCTCGTGGACAAGGAGGAGATCGGCAGCGTTGGCGCGACGGGCATGCAGTCGCGCTTCTTCGAGAATATGGTCGCGGAATTGCTCTCAGCGTGCGGGCAGTATACGGAGCTTGCCCTGCGGCGCACGCTTGCGCGCTCGAAGATGCTCTCCTCGGATGTGTCGAGCGCCTATGACGCACTCTATGCGGATGCATTTGAGAAGAAGAATGTTGCGTATCTTGGGCGTGGCATGGTGTTCAACAAGTTCACGGGTGCGCGCGGCAAGTCGGGCTCGAGCGACGCGCGCGCGGAGTACCTCGGACAGCTGCGCAGCATGATGGATGCACATAATGTCAGCTATCAGCTCGCGGAGCTCGGGCGCGTCGACCTCGGCGGCGGCGGCACGATTGCCTACATCATGGCGCGCTACGGCATGGACGTGATCGACAACGGCGTTGCCGTGATGAGTATGCACGCACCGTGGGAGGTCACGAGCAAGGTTGATATCTACGAGATGAAGAAGGGCTACGACGTATTCCTGCGGAATGCGTAAGGGCTTGTAAATTCTGTATGCCCCTGCCGTCATATGGCGGCAGGGGCACTTTTGGGAAAGGGAGGACGATATGGTTTCGCAAGCGATGTACGAACTCGGCACGAAGAAATCCACCATCCGCACGATCTTTGAATATGGGCAGAAGCGCGTGGCGGAGGTCGGCGCGGAGAATATCTTTGACTTCAGCCTCGGCAACCCAAACGTGCCCGCGCCGGACTTCATTCAGGCGGCGGCAATCGACATTTTGCAGCACAGCGACCCGATGGAGGTGCACGGCTATACGATTGCACCCGGGAAGCCGCAGGTGCGCGAGATCCTTGCCGCCGATCTGAAGAAGCGCTTCGGCATGGAGATCACGGGGAAGAATCTCTTCCTCACGGCAGGTGCGGCGGCATCCGTCACGATCACATTCAAGGCGCTCGCGGAGGCGGGGGACGAGTTCGTCACGATTGCACCGTTTTTCCCCGAGTATCGTGTCTTTGTTGAGGCGTGTGGGGGAAAGCTCGTTGTCGTGCCCGCAAAAACCGATGACTTTCAGATCGACTTCGCGGCACTTGAGGCGGCGCTCACGCCGCGCACAAAGGCGATCATCATCAACTCGCCGAACAATCCGAGCGGCGCGGTCTACAGTGAGGCGACGATTCGTCAGCTCGCAGGTCTCCTGCGGAGCAAGGAGCAGGCATTCGGGCATCCGATCTTTATCATCGCAGACGAGCCGTATCGCGAGATTGTCTACGACGGCTTGACGGTTCCGTGCATCCCTCTCCTCTACGACAATACGATTGTCTGCTACTCGTACAGCAAATCGTTCTCCCTGCCGGGCGAGCGTATCGGCTACATCGTCGTGTCGGACACGGTGGCGGATTTCGTACGCATCTACGGTGCGATTGCGGGTGCGGCGCGCGTCCTCACGCACGTCAATGCGCCCTCGCTCTGGCAGCTTGTCATCGCACGCTGCGCAGGCAAGACTGCCGATCTCAGTACATACGCCCACAATGCTGCGTTCCTCTATGAGGGGCTGACAGCAGCAGGATTTTCCTGCATGCGCCCGCAGGGAGCGTTCTATCTCTTTCCGCAGGCGCTCGAGGAGGATGATGCGGCGTTCTGTGCGCGTGCGCGCGACTACGATCTGCTGCTCGTGCCGGGGGCGGATTTCGGCTGTCCCGGCTACTTCCGCGCGGCGTACTGTGTGCGAACGGCGATGATCGAGCGCGCGCTGCCGCGTTTTCAAAAACTGGCAGAATCGTACGGGAAGGTACATGAATGAAGTTCATGTATAATAGTTTCATTAAAACGTATATTGACAATCAGCCTCCTCAGAGCTATACTTAAAACCGATTTACGTTTAGAAAGGCGTATCATTATCAATGATATGCCGCAGATCGCAGATTACTTACGCGCGCATTCGGCGCGTTTGATTGGATAAGGAAGGTGTTCTTTTTGACAAGTGCAGAACTCTTTGAAAAAGGCGGACCGGTAATGTACCTGCTGCTCCTGTGCTCGCTCTCAGTGGCAGCGATTGCGATTGACCGCTTTTTGCTCTATCGTCGTGCATCGCAGGGGGCACGTGCGCTTGAAGCGGATGTTGCCGCCGCGCTTCGCAAGAAGAAGCTGGATGAGGTCGCACCTGCTGTGAAGGGCAAGGACAACATGGTTGCCCATCTCATACAGAGTGCGGTTGATGCGCGTGCGGCAGGGGAGGATGTTCCCATGACGCTTGAGGCGGTCTACGGTGAGGCGGCAATGCTTCTGCGTGCACGTCTCAACTATCTTTCAACGATTGTCACGCTTGCACCGCTGCTCGGTCTCTTGGGTACAATCTCGGGTATGATCCAGTCCTTCAGCGTGTTCAACCTGCAGGCAGGGCAGCCGATGGCGATTACGGGCGGCATCGGAGAGGCACTGATTGCAACAGCGACAGGACTGCTCGTGGCGATCTTTGCACTTGTTGTGCACACCTACTTCGCACAGCGCATGGACATGATGCTGACACTGCTCGAAAAGACGATGAATACCCTGCTCGCGGGGTTCGCCGCGAATGATGGAGGGCATTCTCATGCGTCGTAATTTTCATGATGTGCGTGAGCCGCTCGTCATGATTATCCCAATGATCGACATTATGCTCTTTCTGCTTGTTTTCTTCATGCTCAGTACGATGTATATGGTGAATGCGAGCACAGTGCAGGTCAGTCTCCCACAAGCGGCGAGCGCCAAGCAGGATACGCGTCCCCACATTGTCTCCATCACGGTAACAGAGGACGGCAAGGTTCTCTTTGACCGCGATGAGGAGCCGACGCGGGAACTTACGGCGCGGGTCAAGACGCAGCTCGAAGATGATCCCGATACGGTCTTTGTCGTACGCGGCGACCGCAAGGCGGACTACCAGTTCGTCGTCACCGTCTTTGATGCGCTCAAGGAGGCGGGGACGCGTCATGTGTCCATTGCGACGGAGACGGGAGGGGTCTGAGTGCAGTATCAGACACATTGGCGTCTCGCCTTTGTTCTCGCGTTCTTCTTTCACATCATTGCGTGGCTCTTTCTGACGATCCTGATTCCGCACGTATTCAAAGCATTGGAAGCACCTCCGCAGGAGGAGCCGATGGAGTGGGTTGAACTCGCGGATGATCCAGGTCCTCCCGAGGAGGAGCAGCCGGAGGAGGAACCTCCTCCTCCGCCGCCGCCCCCACCGCCCGAACCGGAACAGGTGGAAGAAGAACCTGCCGTGGTTGAGGCGGAGGTTCCTGAGGAAGCCATTACGGAGATTCTGAAGGAAGTCGAGGAAACGGCGGACAAGCCGGAGGAACCGAAGGTTCTGCGCTCCGGCGAGGGCAAGCAGATCGGCATGCCGGGGAAGATCCTTCATGCAGAGCAGCCGCCCTACGGCGTGATTCAGTTCAAGGGACGCATCGCCGTTTCGGCACGCATCGGCACAGACGGAAAGGTCATCAGCACGCGCATACAGGTTTCCTCGGGAAATGCACTCTATGACCGCATGGCACGGCGCATTGTCGAGAAGCAGTGGAAGTTCGAGCCTGCGAAGGATATGAACGGGCAGCCGATGGAATCCGATATGCAGTGCCCTGTTTACTTTAACATGAAGCCTGCGCGCAACATCAAATAGCGTGCACGAGAATGGGAGGAAACGAGCAATCCAATGAGAAAACTCTTTGTGTTTATTATGGCTCTTTGCCTGTTTCTGCCGGCGGCGTCCACCGATGCTGCGCAGACATGGCAGCAGATCCACGACCACATCGCCGCTGAAATGGAGAATGTCTATACCATCTACCAAACGGGAAATGCGGAGGGAGCGAAGGATGCCGTCAATGATATCTACTACGGCATCTACGAAAAGGACGGTCTTGAGAGTGCCGTGCGCAGTGGAATCTCCTCCAAGAGTGCGAACCTCACGGAGTACCAGTTCTACACGCTGAAGAAGGCGATCCGCGCGGGTGCGCCGCAGTCTGAGGTAGAGGCCGAGGGAAAGAAACTCCTCGATATGGTTCAGACGGAAGTGACAACCCTTGAAACGGCGGGTGTGCAGTCAGGCGGCTGGGGGATGTTCCTGCAGGCGTTTCTGATTCTTCTGCGTGAGGGCGTTGAGGCGATCCTCGTGCTCGTCGGCATCATTGCCTATCTCGGGCGTGCCGGGCACGAGAAGGAACTCTCCACGGTCTACAACTGGGCGATTGCAGGGGTTATTGCAAGCTTTATCTCGGCTTATCTCTTTGTTGAAGTTCTTGACAATACGACGACGACCGGCTCCGGGCGTGAGATCATCGAGGGCTGTACCGCTCTCTTCGCCGTGCTTGTCCTCTTGGGTACATCAGCATGGATGGGCGGCAAGTCCAACGCCAAGGCATGGAAGTCCTATATTGACAAGCAGGTGAAGCTGACGCTCTCGACCGGCAAGTCCCGCGCCCTCGGGTTTGCGGTATTCCTCGCCGTCTATCGTGAAGGTGCGGAGGTCATTCTCTTCTATCAGGCACTCTTCAACAACGCCATCGGCGATGTCGACATGATTTGGGGCGGCTTTGTCGCTGCGTGTGCGGCACTTGCTCTGCTCTTCTTCCTCATGCAGCGCGGTGCGCTGCGCATTCCCATTGGTCCGTTCTTCAAGGTGACGAGCGCATTTATGTTTATCCTTGCGGTCACCTTCCTCGGCGGCGGACTCAAGGAACTGCAGGAGGCAGATGTGATCTCCACATCCGTCATTGAGGCGATTCCCGTGCCGAGCATTGATCTGCTCGGACTTTATCCCACCTATGAAACCGTTGTGCCGCAGCTTCTGCTGATTGCGTTTGCTGCCGCAATGGTATCATATAGAAAACGCTCTGCTGCGGCAGAGGCGTAATCTTTCCCGTAAGAGGGAGCAGTGTTCATCTTTACTAAGGAGGATTATCCCATGAAGAAATCCAGTCTCAGCATGCTCAAGAAGGCACTT